>Ga0101941_1001906_pt1 | contig 11641 bp, 8 predicted proteins | sample DewCreD2012metaG_3_FD_75242 | JGI IMG/M metagenome (GOLD analysis project Ga0101941, IMG submission 75242) | Hot spring sediment bacterial and archeal communities from British Columbia, Canada, to study Microbial Dark Matter (Phase II) - Dewar... ...
CAGGAGACCGGCTAGCCAGGCGGCGGCCGGTCCACCCGGCCCGCTGAGGAGCCGGCCGAGCAGGCTGAGCACGGCCAGCAGCAGGGTCGTCGCCGATCCGGTCACTGCCAGATCCCAGGGATTACGAGCGAGGCGCCAGTCGATCGCTGCCAGCGCGGCGTGGAGCCCTACCCCACTCAGGAGCGCCAGCGGGAGGGCCAGCAGCCCGTAGAGCGCCGGCCCCTTGCCGCCGAGAACTAGCGCGGCGAGCAGCGCCAGCCCGGTCCAGACCGCGAGCGAGGCGAGCGGCGGCGGCAGCGGCTCCCCGCTCCGGACGCGCAGCCCGAGGGCACCCACCAGCGCGGCGAGCGCGAGGAGCGTGGCTGGCAGCTCGTCGGTCACGAGCAGAGCCAGCGGGAGCGGCCAGCCCTCGAGCGGTGCTCCCACGTGCTCGCGCGTGAGGAGCGAGAGGCTGCCCTCGAGGAAGCCGAGCGCGCCGCCCGGCCGGCTCAGCAGGGCCGTCGAGGTAAGGAGGAGCGTTCCCAGCATGCCGCACACCAGCGGGACGGCGTGCCTCAACAGCGCCGTCCCGCGATGCCAGAGCCCCCAGAGCGCGAGCGCAGCCAGCACGAGCCAGCCGAGCGGGTGGGCCAGCGGCAGCAGCGCCGCCGAGAACCCGAGCAGGACAGCCGGGCCAGCGCCAGGCTGCCGATCGAAACGCGTGGCCGCGGCCAGCGTGGCGACGACCGCCAGCAGCAGGAGCGCGCCCCCGTCGAGCCGAGTCGAGGTGGCCACCAAGGCCGGCGAGAGAGCCATGAGGAGCCCGGCGGCCAGTGCCGTGCCGGGGCCGAGCCAGGGACGCAAGCGGGCGATGAAGACGAGCGTCAGCAGCCCGGCCAGCAGCGGCACGAGCCGGATCACGCCGTCCCCAGCCCCGAACAGGAAGAGCGCCAGCGCGGCGGCCAGGGCCGGCAGCGGCTGCGCCTGGCCGGTGCTGGAGAGCGCGTCGCCGCGCACCAGCGCCAGGCCGTCGCTGGCGAGCTGTGCCTCAGCCGGTGAGAGCGGGTAGTTCGTCAGCCCGACCAGCCTGACGAGCAGCGCGAGGCCGAGCAGCCCGGTCCAGAGCAGCGCCTCGCGGTCGATCCGCGTCAGGTCGATCCGGCGATCAAGGACGCTTGCCTCAGCTCGCTCGCGTGCCGGAGTTGCCTGGGTCACCCGCATGCTCCTCGTCGTGCTGGGTGGCTGCCGAAGCGACGTCTTCGTGCGCTGCGGCGGAGCCACTGTCGCCGTAGCGGAGATCATTCACGTACGGGACGAGATCGTTCCGGATGTAGACGCGGAAGCGGTACGAGCCGATAGTCGCCGGCAGCTCGCGGAAGGCGACCAGCCGGAAGACTTTGGCCTGCTGCTCCGGGCGCTGGAGCGACGAGATGCTCGACCAGACGCTCCGCAGCACGTCGCCGGCGGAGTAGGGCGGGGGCTGGTCGGTCTGATAGTTCTGGCGCGCCTCGTTCTTCAGCTCGGGGGCGATGGCGAAGCGCCGGTAGGTCTGGTCCTCCGGGAACCACCAGCGCATCGGGTACTCGACGTAGGTGTACTGGCTCTCCAGTTGCCGCGCGGCCTCCGGCGACATGTTGTTCAGGTACTCGAGCGAGTAGAGGATGACCGGCGGCGGATCCGTGGGCAGCTCGCGCAGCGTGGTGCCGAAGTAGCGGCGGCTGGTGAACTCGCGCAGGTACCAGTTCATCGGCCACTGCGTGCCGGAGTCGTACCAGACTTCCAGCCCCATGCCACCGGTCAGCTCGTGGGAGAGCGCCTCCAGATCGCGCGTCAGTTGCACGACCTGCGGTGAGGTCTGGACATAGATCAGCATGTCGCGAGGGACGTCGCCCTCGCGGTAGGTGAGTCGCCAGCCGGCATGGATCTGGAGCAGCACCAACCCCAGGCTCAGGGCCGCACTCATCGTCAACAGGTGTGGCCGAGCGCGGCGTTCGGCCGCGACGGTCGCGGCGATGACCGCCAGCACGACCAGCGGGAGCCACAGCCAGCGCCAGTGCCCGGCGATCTCCGGCCGGATCGTGCGGACGAGTTGCGGGAAGCCGCCCGTCGTGGACTGCACGAAGGGGCCGGCGCTCCCCCAGGCCATCAGCAGGAACCAGGCAGCCGCCAGACCGAGGCTGGCCAGCCCGAGGTAGACCGAGCGGCGGCGCTGCCGGGCATCCCAGCTCGCCCAGGCACGCTCGAGCCGCTCGGCGCCGCTGCCGAGCAGGGAGGCAGCCAGCAAGGTCAGTGGCAGCGTGATGTGCACCACCAGCCAGGGCATCTTCTCGCCGGCCCAGGAGAGTACGGCCAGCATGACCGACCCCCAGTAGACCAGCAGTGCCCGGGTGTACCAGCGCCCGTCGAGCTCCTGGCCTCGAACCAGTGCGCGCAGCCCCTGTCCGGCGACGACCCCGAGGCCGACCGGGAACAGCAGGGCGGCAAGGTACTCGTACTGGGGCAGCAGCAGGAGGTAGTAGAACCAGGGTTGCTCGCCGCGCTGCACCCCGTGCTGGCCCAGCCAGTAGCCGAGCGCGCCGACGGTGCCGCTCGCCAGCCCGCCAGGGTTGGTGAAGAGACTCGTGTAGAGCAGCGTGAAGAGCGCGAGCCCCAGCCCAGCGCCGAGCGCCAGGCCGGTGCGGTCAGCGAGCGTGTCGGCCAGGGCACGCGCGGTCGTCCCTGGCGGGGCAACGCCGAAGAGACCGTCGACCCAACCCCGCTCGGGATCCCGGATGCGGTCGAGCAGCCAGAGGGAGCCGATGACCGTGAGCAGGGCGATGCCGAGCGCGCCGACGACCAGCGGGTGACGGACGAGCGCGACCAGATACGCCAGGACAGCATCGCGCGTCGGATTTTGCCAAGGTATGTCGGGAAGCGGGGCCACGCCGAGCCGGTCGAGGCCCGCAGCGAGCAGCCCCAGCGCGATCAGCCCGGCGCCGAAGATCCAGAAGAGGGCGGGAGCCACCCGGTAGGCGATCGCGATGAGGATGAAGGTGACCAGGATGAAGAGCGAGACGAAGGTCACCTCGTGGGTCGTGAGCATGAAGCCGATGGTGACGCCGCCGGTGATCAGCCAGCGCCGCTCGGGCCGCTCGACGTAGCGCAGGAGCGCGATGAAGAGCAGGAAGGTGCCGGCGAGAGCGAAGATATCGTGCCGGATGAAGCGACTGAAATAGAGGGTGGATGGCGAGACGAGCAGGAGAAACGAGGCGAGGAGGGCGCCCCAGCGGCCGAGCAGCCCCTCGCCCCGCAGCAGCGCCGGCAGCAGCACGAGCGCGACACCGAAGACCGCGGCTGGAACCCTCGTGACATAGTCGGTGGCTCCGAAGAGCAGGTAGGCCAGGGCGTCGAGGTGGAACAGCGCCGGGCCGTGCATGAGCGGGTGGTGGATGTATCCCTCGCCTTCTGCGTAGATCCAAGAGTAGTAGGCATGGAGCGATTCGTCGTGGTGGAGGGCCCGTGAGCCGAGATCCCAGAACCGGGAAAGGAGGGCCGCCAGCGCGATGGCGACGTAGAGCAGGAGCTCGACCGGCGGTCGGAGGGCAAGGGCGCGCAGCCCCCGGCGCGATGGCGGGGTGGCGGTCGGAGCCACGGCGGTGGGCGACGCGGCGACGCGCCCGTTCGGCGCGGCGCCCTCGCCTGGAACGGCTCGTCTCGCCCATCGCCTCGTCGACACGGAGTATCCGCCCTCGCGCCTCTCGGGTGGCTCCTGCGGCTCGACCGGCCCTTGCCGGTCACGGGATCATTCGTCTCAGTTGCCGATTCTACCACCCATCCCTCCTGATCCCCGGACGGCGTGGTAGGCTCTTCGCATGGTTCGATGCGGTACCGCTGGAGGGACCGCGATGACGGGCTCGCTTCAATCTCCCGACAGGCGCTGCACGATCTTCATCGTCTCCGACGGCATCGGTACCACGGCGCAGGCTGCCGTCGAGGCGGCGCTCGTCCAGTTCCCCGGCGTGGACTTCGACGTCCGCCGCTATCCGGGCGTGCGAACGCGCGAGCAGGTGCTGGAGGTGGTCGAGGAAGCCGCTCGCGTCGATGGGATCATCGTGCACACCATCGTGATCGTCGAGGTGCGGCGCCTGCTCCTGCGCGAGTGCCGGCAACGGCTGATCGATCACGTGGATCTGCTCGGCCCGCTACTGGGCCAGATCTCGCAGAAGATCGGCATGCGCCCGCTGCTGCGGCCCGGCGTCGCGCGCGGGATCGACGCCGAGTACTTCCACCGGGTGGACGCCATCCAGTACGCCGTGCGCCATGACGACGGGCAGGGGCTGGACACGCTCGACGAGGCGGACATCGTGCTGGTGGGTGTCTCGCGGACGTCGAAGACGCCGCTCAGCGTCTATCTCTCTATGTCGGGCTGGAAGGTGGCGAATGTCCCGATCGTGCTCGGTGTGCCGCCGCCGCGCCAGCTCGAAGAGATCGACCAGAGCAAGATCGTCGGCCTGATCATCGACAAGGACGAGCTGGTGCGCATCCGCCAGCACCGGTTGCAGGCACTGGGCGCCGCGCTCGACGGCGAGTATGCCGATCCGGAGAAGGTGGCTGAGGAGCTTGCGTACTTCCGGCGCATTGCCCGGCGGGGCCGGCCCTGGCCGCTGGTGAACATCACTGGCAAGTCGATCGAGGAGACAGCCAAGGAGGTCATCTCGATCATCCAGCGCGAGCGCTTCCGCAGTCACGCCAGTGAGGCGGCCCCCCGATAATCGGCCGGGGCTCGACGGTACGACATGCGCCTTCGACAAAACGCAATCTTCGGCGTGCCTGGGACGCTTACCTTTCGGTAGAATGAGAGCTAGGTCGTTGAGCGTGAGAGGTGGTTAGCGTGCAGCGGCGCACCTGGGGCGTACTGATCATCGGAATTGTGCTCAGCCTGACAGGCTGCGTGGCCGGTGGGAGCCTGGTACTGATCCTGCTCGAGCGCGACGTGTTCGGGGAGGAGGCGCACGTCGCCGAAGTGCCGGTCTACGGCCAGATCGTGATGCGAGGACAGGGTGGATTGCTAACTGGCTCCGTTGCCAGTGCCGAGGACATCGTCGAGCAACTCGATCGGGCGCGCGAGAACCCCGACGCAAAGGCCGTGTTGCTCCGGGTAGACAGCCCAGGCGGCAGTGTGAACGCGTCGAGGGAGATCTGGCTGGCAGTGAAGCGGGTGCAGGAAGCGGGCAAGCCGGTGGTCGTCATCTTCGAGGAGACCGCGGCCTCCGGGGGCTACTACATCAGCGCGCCGGCCGACTACATCTTGGCGATGCCGGATACGATCACTGGCAGCATCGGCGTCATCGCCTTGATCCCGAATCTGGCCGAACTGTACGACAAGCTGGGTATCGACTACGCGGTGATCAAGAGCGGGCCGTACAAGGACATGCTCTCGCCCAACCGGCCGTTGACGGAGGACGAGCGCCGGCTGGTGGAGCAGATCATCGCCGAGGCGTACCAGGAGTTCGTCTCGGTGGTGGCCGAAGGCCGGGAGTTGCCAGAGGACGAGGTGCGCCGGCTGGCGGACGGCCGCATCTACACTGGCCGCCAGGCCGAGGAGCTCGGTCTGGTGGACGGGCTCGGGAGCTACCGCGACGCGGTGGCCAAGGCGGGCGAGCTGGCAGGCCTGGGGCCGGAACCGAAGGTCATCGAGTACCGGCGCGCGCCGACCTTCTTCGAACAGCTCGCTGGCGCGGTGGCGGCCCGGCTGGGGCTGGAGAGCCTCCCCACCCCCTGGGCCTCCCCCACCCACTTCCAGCTCCGCTATTCGCTCGGGGGCTAGCTCCGGCTCGGCAGCTTCCGGCACGGAACAGGACTCGACCCGGGCGAGCGTCCGCCGCAGCAGGAGAGTCGTCTCGGTCTGTCTCTAGGTCGGTGGGCTGGCGAGGTGGGAGGCGTCCCGGCCTTGGCTCGCCCGGTCGTGCCCCGGAGGTAGTGAGGCGCGCACGATCGTCCCCCATCGCGTATCGCGCCTCACGGGGGCGTGAGGCGGGGAGGGCTTTCCCCTTCCCCGCTAGCGCTGGCTAGCCCTCGTGTACCGATGCAGCCCTTCCCGTGGAGCTCGCTCGCCGAGCCTGGGTCGCCCCGCGAGATGGCCAGTTGGAGCCCGCGCGGCGGGTGCTCTCCGGCCAGTGCTGATCTTGCGCCAGCCGGGTATCCGTGCTATAGTACAACTGTAATTGAGAATGATTCTCAACAGAGATTGAGTCTTATTCCGACTGCGCCAGTCGGAAATGCAATCTGAGGGAAGGGACACGCGTAAGAGATGAGGACGCTTCTACGGCAATTCTTCGAGTGGTACGAGCGGCATTACCTGCTCAACATCACCGTTGCGGCCGGGCTGTTCGTTCTCCAGCTCGCTCACTTGTACTGGCTCACGGCCGATGTGGTGGCTCAGCGATTGGTCGGGCGCAGCTATGCCGATCTGGAAGGGATCTTCCGCTACCTGATCCTCATCGTGGACTACACCGAAATCCCTGCCCTGATCAGCGTCTCGCTCGTCTACATCAACGAGCTACGAAAGCGATTCCATTGGGAGAGCGCGCTGTATCTGCTCTTCTTGAACTCGCAGTGGCTCCACATCTTTTGGATTACCGACGAGTTCGTCGTGGCGGAGTTCACCGGGGCAGGGCACGGCACGAGCTTGCCGCTTTGGCTCGCTTGGGTCGCGATTCTGATCGACTACCTGGAACTCCCAGTGATTGCCTCGACGATCGGCAGGTTCGTCGCCGCGTTGCGCGAGCGACGAACCATCCAGTTCTTGCGCGAAGAGCTGGCCGATTAGCGGCGGGGAGGGCGTGCCGGCGATCAGAGCCGAGCGATGAGGTACGCGGCGAGCAGCGCCGCCATGGTGAGCAAGCCCGCGAGATCCGCAATCGGCCCTGTCCGGCTGAACGCAACGGAGACTGACTGGGCTTCCTGCCGCGAAGAGCGTGCGTGCAGGTCGAGCATGCTCAGGAGTATCCGGCTTCGGGCGACCATCAGTGTATACCTCACCGCATCGATGCTCGAACGTGAATCCCGATCGTGTCACTCAGAATTATCGAGCTCTGCGCGCGCGTTGTCAAGCGGTCGGTACCGTGCGATCCTCGCGCTTTGCTTGGAGGAATCATGCTCCCGTTGCTGCACGCCGGTGGGGTGGGTTGGGACGAGATTGCGATCGGGATCGCGCTGGCGCTCGGGGTCTACCTCATTGCCCGGTCGAGCGATCGCCTGGCCCGCACTCGCACCTCGCGCGCTCGCTCCCGGCGCCTGGACGACGAAGAGGCTCTCTGACGCACTTAGCACTGCCGGCTGAGGGTACTCCGCCGCCCGAGCTGGCGGGATGCCGGCCGCTGAGACGTTGCCCGAGGTCGGACTGGATGGCGGCGAACCGGACGGCCGGCCCGACCGTCCGGTTCGCTGGCCGACGGCTCCCGCTAGAAGCTGACGAGTGCCGTCCCGGTGATTCGCTGCCACAGGAAGTTGAGGAAGAAGAACCCGAAGAAGATCGTGTTCAGAATCAAGACCACGTACGACCACCAGCGCATCCGGGCCGGCCCCGGCAGCTTGCTGTTCAGGTACATCAGCAGGAACGGGAAGACCAGGACTCCGAGGTTCGACATATTCGCCGAGATCAGGATCAACCCGGTCGGCAGGGCCTGGAAGATCAGGAAGCTGATGACGACGACCAGCAGCGCCATGAACGGGTAGTAGAAGCGCCGCGGGTCGCCGGCGATCAGCCGCCGGAAGCCCGGGCTAGTGCCGTGGAGCGCGTCGACCACGTTGCGCACGAGCGACTCGAAGACGCCGAGCTGGGTCGAGAAGAGGATGAAGAACCCGACCAGCAGTGCCCAGGCGTAGAGCCCCGAGCTGTAGTGGCGCGACAGCACGTCGGCGGCATAGGTCGGCATCGTGGCCCGGGTCGGCGGCTCCTCGCCCGGCAGGCTTGCCAGGTGCGAGACCAGGATGGTCGTCAAGTACATCCCCAGGATGGCACCGCCGAAGAAGACGACCCACTGGTCGAGCAGCAGCAGGCGGAACCAGCGCTTCCAGCGCCGCGCGTTCTCCGGGGTGTCGGGGAAGGTGACCCCGCTGGGCATGACCTCTTCCTGCCGGCCACCGACTAGCCCGGCGATGAAGCCGACCCGCGCGCCCATCCCGTAGCCGTGATCCCGATAGTAGTTCATGTTGTACCAGTTGAGGCCCGAGGCGAGCGCGGTGTACCCGGCCAGCCCGCCGAGCAGGGTCGCGTCTACCCCCGACGGAGGCAGCGCTGGGGTGAGGAATCCGCGTAGACCCTCCCACCACTTGCTGGCTGGCACGATGAAGAGGTCGACGAGAAGCAAGGTCACCAGGATGAAGCCGACGATGACCCAGTTCACCAGTTCCAGTGTCCGGGCGATCTTCTGGCCGAAAAGGGTGATCACCAGCACCAGGACCATCAGGCCCACTGCCAGCCAGCGCGCGGCCGTGCGCTCGCCGGGTTCATCGACCAGATTACCGGTCAGCAGCACGTAGAGCCCCTCGCCGGCACCGGCTGCCCAGCCGCCCCAGATGTTGGCGAAGTACACCATCAGGAGCCCGAGTGGCATCCACAAGAAGAGCCCGAGCGGCACCCGGGCCCAACCCAGCACCGGCACCTCGCCGGTCGCCATGATGTAGCGTGTAATCTCGACGTTGTAGAACGTCTGGAGGATCGCGGACAGCAGGATCACCCAGCCGAGACCGATGAATCCGTACTGCGCGACGCCGAGCGGCCCGAGCAACCACTCGCCGCTGCCGATCGAGAGGCCCAGCGCGATCAGGCTGGGGCCGATCACCTTGGTGATCGCCTCCTTAGGGCCGATCCGCGGTACCTTGAATACCTCCTCCGGCTCAGGCAGATCGGTGACGACCAGTGGCGGCCGGTTGGTACCGATCTGGTACGTCTCGACCGCGACCCGGCCCGCATCGCCTGCGCTACTCACATCGACACCTCCTCGATCATCGCGATCACCGCCTCACGCACCAGGGGAGAGGGACTCCACTCGGCCCAGCCTGCAGCCTCTATGCAGCGCCGAGCCTGTCGCTGGGCGTGGCGGGGAACGAATGACGAGGTGAGCGCAATGGAAGCGAGACCGGCACCGGGCCAGCGTGGGCGAGCGCCGGCTCGACAGACCTCGATGAAATACAGGCCACTGGCAGAGGGAGGTCGACATCTCCGCGCTGGTCTGGTACCGCTTTGAGCTATCAGGCATTCGAACACGTCCAGTGTAGTGTCCACGTTTCGCCTCGTCAACAGGTCCCCGGCCTCAGGATCGACCACTATTGCCGGAAAAGGACGCGTGAAGCCCTGCACTGCGCTCCACTTCTGCCGTCTGCCTGGTGACCGGTTCCCGACCGCAACTAGAGCGTGCAGGGGAGCCGTCACAGGGCAGTCGTGTGGCAGCCGTGGCGCGGCCAGGTTGCTCGCTGGTGATCACGCCCGCATACTTGTCGGGCAGTTCGGGCCGGCCGGTCACCACGAGGGCTAGGCCGGTCACGGTGCGACAATGGCGTAGCGTTGCCCGCGTCGATCTGCGTGAGAGCGATGCCAGGATGGAACCGATCCGCTTCCACATCGTCACGCTCGGTTGTTCCAAGAACCAGGTCGATTCCGAAGGGATGGCCCAGCTCCTGGCCGAGCAGGGGCTGGTCCCAGCCGAGCAGCCTGATGACGCCCAGGTGCTGATCGTCAACACCTGCGGCTTCCTGGCCAGCGCCCGGCGTGAATCGGCCCAGGCGATCCAGGAACTGCTCGAGGCCCGGCGGTCCGGCCAGGTGGTGATCGCTGCCGGCTGCATGGCCGCGCTCGACGACCACCGGGCCGAGATCCCGGCCGGCGTCGACGCTATCCTCTCCACCCGCGAGTGGCCCCAGATCGGCCAGGTCATCGGCCGGTTGCTCGATCTCCCGATGGCTCCCGTGCGTCCCGACGGCCAGTCGTCGATGCTGGCCAGCTTCCACCGGGCCCGCGCGACAGGTCCCAGTGCCTACGTGAAGATCGCCGACGGCTGTGACCACGCGTGCTCCTTCTGCGCTATCCCGCTTATCAAGGGCGGGCAGGCGAGCAAGCGGCCGTCTGAGATCGTGCGCGAGATCCGAGAGCTCGTCGACGGAGGGGTCAAGGAGGTCGTCCTGGTCTCTCAGGACACCATCCGCTACGGGGCGGATCTCGGCGTCAAGCACGGGCTACCGGGCCTCGTCCGCCTGATCGCTGAGCAGGTACCGGCGTTACACTGGGTGCGCATGCTCTATATCTATCCCAGCCCGCTGGTCTTCCGGCTCATCGATGCCATGGCCGAGACGTCCACCTGCGTGCCCTACCTGGACATGCCGATCCAGCATGCCGATCCGGACATCCTGCGCGCCATGGCTCGTCCGAGCAACGTCGACCTGTACCGGCGCATCTTCAGCTATGCCCGGGAGAAGCTCGATGGTGCGGTGCTTCGTACCACGCTCATCGTCGGTTTCCCCGGTGAGACCGACGAGCAGTTCCGGCGACTGTACGACTTCGTGGCCGAGATCGAGTTCGATCACGTCGGTGTCTTCGCGTATTCCCGCGAGGCGCCGACCGCCAGCGCGAAGCTGTCAGGCGCGGTACCGCCGGAGGTGGCTGAGGAGCGGCGCGCGGCGCTGCTAGAGCTCCAGCAGCGAATCTCGCTGAGGAAGAACCGTGCGCTGGTCGGCCAGACGCTCGAGGTGCTGATCGAGGGCGTGGGCGAACTGGAGGACGAAGCCGGCGACCGCGAGCCGATCTCGGTCGGCCGCGCTGCCCGGCACGCGCCGGAGGTCGACGGCCTGGTCTTCATCCCGGGGGCTCAGCCGGTCGGGGCGCTGGTTCAGGCGCGAGTCGTGGATGCCGGTCCGTACGACCTGTGGGCGAATCCAGTGGCTCCGTCAGCGGCCGCGCCGGGTCGGCGCCCCAGCCCAGCAGCTCGCCCTCGAGCGGTGAACCGACGGGGAAGACGCGCAGCACCGGCGCCGGGCGCTCGGGCCAGACGCGCTGGAAGATGACCCACTGGTCCGGCGCCTCGCGGATGTGACGCTCGAACAGCTCGACGAGCCGCTGCAAGCCGGCGCGCAGATCGCGCGCCGTATCGTCGGTTCGCTCGATATAGAACGGCGGCTCGATCAGCAACTGGTAGCCACGCTTCAGCCGGCGAGTGAACGCCGCCAGGATCGGTACCCCGGCCGAGCGCGCTAGCCGTACCGGGCCGGGCGGCAGGGTGGTCTCCTTGCCGAAGAAGATCACCGGCCAGCCATTCTGGAAGAAATCGCGATCGGCGGCGAGCCCGACGAGCTCCCCTCGGCGCAGCGCCTGGATGACGCGCCGGATCCCGCCCGGAGTTGCCCGCTCGATGTGCAGCCCGCGACTCGTTCGCAGGTAGTTCACCGCGGCGTCGAGGAGTTCCGGAACCGTGCGGGTCGTCAGCGAGGTGAACCGGTAGCCCCTGGCTGAGAGGAGCTGTCCTACATAGTCGAAGGCGCCGAGGTGAGCCGTTACGATGACCGCGCCCTGGCCAGAGGCAGCCAAGCGCTCGAACTCGGCCCAGCTCTCGGGGCAAACCTGGATCGAATGGATCAGCTCCTGCGACGAGAGGTGCGGCACGCGCAGGAGGTCCACGAAGTTGCGAGC
>Ga0101941_1001908_pt1 | contig 11633 bp, 13 predicted proteins | sample DewCreD2012metaG_3_FD_75242 | JGI IMG/M metagenome (GOLD analysis project Ga0101941, IMG submission 75242) | Hot spring sediment bacterial and archeal communities from British Columbia, Canada, to study Microbial Dark Matter (Phase II) - Dewar... ...
CAGCCCCTCCAAGAGAATTTTACCCACCAGGCTATCTACATCGTACAGGCTGATAGCGCGGACTTAGCTCGCGTGTCACAAAAGTAGTTGTGACCTTACCAGTTACAGGATTACGCGCTACCTACAGAAGCTGGTTGACCATCAATAAACTTCAAAATGCTAAAAAATTGTTAATTTCATGCCAATCAGAAATGATTTCGCCCATCCTACCACCATAGGTTTCGTTATAGACAACACCTGCAAGCAGTTCGGCAGGAATGCCAACAACATCAGCCACCTGTTTTATCAACTTTCTATACCTACAAACTATCTTTCTTGCGTAAGCAGCGTCTAACCCTTCGGGATCAACTTGGTTCACAGGATCATTCCCTGCATACCGATACAGGTTCGGGTCGCCACTGGCTGCGTCTATCGGGTCGCGTTGGAGCCAGCACGCGAGGATGGTATAGGCTCTCGCACCAAACCATTTTGCAACAGAACCTTAGCCCAACGATAACTGGATAGGAATACGAAGCATCTGCCACCTGCCAAGGATAGGTGTTCGCAGGCGTCCGCGTATGAGTACCTTAGATAGGCTATCTCCACCTCTACTTGCACCCATTCGGGGCGCTTGCTCTGCAAGGAAACCACGCCAACCAATAAGCGTGGCAAGGTCACCGTGTCGATAGTCTGGATTTGGCGTCGTTGAAGTGGGAATGCCTTGCCCAGTTCGCTCAGGGGCAGCCATTCTGGGGCATTGGAACGCTGCTGATAGGTAACCCACTCTACACGCGCTATCTCTGCCATAGAAGCAACTCCTGTTATACCCTTGGAGCTTACACGCCCTACCCGTGCAATCGGACCCACCAAGCTCTGCACATACTCGGCTACGTATTACCTGAAGTGTCTGGTCCCGCTACCAACCTGTTAGCAGCTCCTTTACTTCATACCGAACCATTCTGTCCAGATCGTCAAAGTAGAAAGTTATTGCTATATCTGATACAACTCCTAAGCTGCGTGCTGTGTCCTCAATGCAGCATCCAACCTCCTTATCTCGGGGGACAAATTTACGTGTGCAGTACTTATCCATAAAAGCAAGCACCTGCGAGCGTGACGAGCCGATAGGGCACTCACGCTGTATCAATTGCTTGACTTGTTGAACGGTCATTGGGTTCTTTGGGGTTGTTATAATCCATAGGAACAGCCACACAACTATTCCCAGCAAGACGAACGCTCCGATAATCCACCAAACCGCTTTTGGAACCCTGTGGATGGATCTACGCCGCATTTTTTCATCCCTCCTAATCTTAGCGTGCTGGCAATTTTGTACCCCATCCCGGGAGCCACCAGGGTATTTCTTTAGGGCGAGGAATCCCTGCACGCTTCAACATCTCATGAGCCGCTGCGTTGGAGTTCGTAGAAAGAGGGTTATACGGTACCTGCAACTTGTTGATATCATCAGCCGCTTTTTTGAGTTTACTCAAATAGTAAGAAGCTGGTTTATCATCATCGACTAAAGTAATACAATCTCTATACTCAGGGTCTACCCAGTCGACCACATCCTCGCCATTCTCGTAGCGTCCGTAATCACAGCGAACTGGTCCCCAACGACCATTATTCATATTGGGACCGCCACGATTAGAGCCAGGTGATGATGAGTTCGATGATCCCCCTGATGAATTCGAGGAGCCACTACCACTGCTCTGGCTGCTTGAACCTGATGAGTCTGAAGAGGAACCTGAATGAGAGGAGCCAGGTCCTGCCTGTACGGAGGGTCCTGCTCGAAAATAATACTCCGTTCCGTCCTCATCTGTGACTATTATGAAGGCGTGTCTGGGTCCGAAGGGCAAGCCTTTTACGCTTCGGGTACATAGCTCCACCTTTGCAAGTCCATCCGGATCAACGGACCTAATGGGTTCATTGCCCGCATACCGATACAGGTTCGGGTCGCCTGAAGCGGCGTCTATCGGGTCTCTTTGCAGCCATCTGCCAGTGCGCGGGTCGTACTCCCGTACGCCCACATGGTATAACCCCGTGGCAGGTACATACTCATACCCGTACGCCCCGTTCCAAGTGAACGGCTGCTGCGTCGTGCCTGTGCGAACCAGCAAGTTGCCCCAACTGTCGTAAGCATAGGTGTCGGTCACTTGCCAACTGTTGTTCACACGACCCACCAACGCCCGCACATGACCCAAACCATCCAACACATACAACTGCACCGCACCACCGCCAGACACCCGCGCCACAGGGCCCAACAACCCCCACACATACTCCGCTATCAGGTTCCCGCTTCTATCCAGCTCCGCCACCAGCACATCGCCTTCGTAGAGGTAGTAGCGCTCTTCGGTACCCACCTTCGCCCACACGCGGTTGCCAAACGCATCATAACGCGCCTCGTAGACCAACTGCTCGTTGCGATATACATGCGTCAGGTTGCCCCACACAGACAATAGATTATCGATTGCTATGGCAAATCCGAACGGCGAAGCAGATACTCTAACGCTTCGGCAAAAGTTGAAAAGTGGGTAAGCGGTTCTGAATATTCGTGGTGTAGATAGTACACTTGCCCATCCTGCTGTCCCTCTCGCACTCCTAGATACCCTCCACCACGCTCTGCCAAAATATAATATGCTCCAGAAGGCAGGTACACCACCCGAATACCCGTAAGCCCCCAAACAACCGCATCCGCAATCCGAAAACCTTCGCATACTTGAACTAATTCTAAATAGTCCGCTGGTAGAGTCGTCTCGATCTCTTGTAATCGCTGGTGAAACTCTTCAGGCAAGAGCGGCACCGAAACCTGCTCAATCGGCCACTGGCGTCCCACATCGATACACCATCGTGGCAGGTGATCCAACGAAGAGGCTGCTCTCTCTTCACGAACGGGGAGGGGCAGTGATTCGGGAACGGGCTGCATCACATCGGCATGAAACACAACCCGTTCTATGTGTATTTCACTTTCAGAAGCCACTTGCCGATAAATCTTGCCAAACGCGAGAGTAAAGAGATATCCGTTGACTAAATAGAGATGTACCTTGAACAAGTCAATTTTGCTTGGGACACGGTAGTAAACCGTACACCAGCGTGCTTCTAATCGTTGATTGGGAAACCGAGGGGGTGGGTTCTTCTTGGAGAAATAGAGATTGACTTCGCCAATTTCTCTATCTCGGTAGACAGAGTTGACTGCTTCTATCTGCTGCACAAGGATAATGCGTGCTTCTTCAGGAAGATACGCTGGCAGCGCCTGCAATAGAGCGCGCTCCAAAGGAGCGAACCGAGAGCGACGACGCAGCACTTTGAATAACAACCACATCACACTGACCTCCTGTTCAAGGGAGCTGTGGGTGTGGTAAAGCCACTGCTGCGCCTCCATAGGCAGCCCCCACACCAGCGCCCGACACAGAGGATGGAGTACGATAGATTATACCAAGCCAGTTAGGATAAGGCTTATGGACTCTTTTCCACCATCCTCGCATGAACCTGTAACGGTATGGGTCACAAAGCGCATGCTGGGTTCCCCACATATACTTGAGGTTCAGCGCACTGTTTCTGAACCAAGCAGGCAACCAGTGATAACGCGCAGGAAACCAATGCGATGCTTCTACAAACTCTCTTCCTTTCGGAAATGCGGGGTTGGCTCGGGACAACCCACGCAAAACGGAGTTGCGTGCCCACCCTGTTGCGCCTCCCATCAAAGTGGAATGAGCCAGCCCAGTCCATTCACCCCCTTTATACCATCCACTCTCGTAGTCAACTACTGTGTCCACGCCCAATCCCCTGCGGATCCAGCCCGTTGCTCCGAAGCTCAAGGTATCACCCCAGCCCGCAAAGAAATTAGTTAGTTTATCCAGCCAGTCGCCGTTGTCAGATTCAGGAGGCTGCGCTCCACTAGTAAAAGTGGAACACTCACAACCTGCCACCATCGCTTTTGTGCCTGTGGGGTCGATGAAAATCAAAGGACTATTGAGAGCATACCGATACAGGTTCGGGTCGCCTGAAGCAGCGTCTATCGGATCTCTCTGCAGCCATCGTGCGGTGCGCGGGTCGTATTCCCGTGCACCGACATGGTACAAGCCTGTGGCAGGGATATACTCATACCCGTACGCCCCGTTCGATTGGGATGCGAAGGAAGAAAGCAGAAAAACTATACCGCCCTAACGATCTTCCATCCATCGTGTATTTCCGCAAGCTAATCCTTGACAGGGATATTCACATAGTGGGTCTCTTCGTAGAAGTTGCGTGGAAATTCTCCCGACTCCACCCGACGCCGAATCAACTCACCCCCACGAAACACAAGATAGACGCGGTAGGAATCCGCCGCATCCCCACCCTCAATCCTAAGAACCATCTCACCGCGCCTATTCTTGAAAAACAGGATCTGGTTTACCTCCGACAGGTCGGCATAGGCACCTCGCATAATAGGAACCACGCGCCCCTGATAGCGCACCTCTAACTTTTGAACCACCTGCTTAGGTCTCGAGTTCGGTAGCTCGGAGGCGCCATACCACAGCCCACCATCCATCGTTGGATGGTATTGTCGTAGCCAGAGCTTGGCAGCATACCTATCCATCTGTACACTCAGTGTGCGTTGCATGTCTGCATCCTCGTACCCAGTTCTAATAGGTAGTGTCTTAGTGTCGTTTTCGCTTTGCCTCTGCCCCCTTCTTTCCCCATCGGCGATAATCTCCCTGCTGCTTGCGGCGTTCTCTAATCGTGTGCTTCTCTACCTATCCATCCAAGATTACTCAGCAAGTATTTCCTAAGACGCTCAATATATTCCTGAAAGTACTGTCCCACCTCCTCTCGCTCAAGAGCACCTAACTCTCGCAAACCCTTCTCAAAATCCCCAACCATCCCATATAACGCCGCCAAATAGATTGGTATCCACATACTGGAGGGTATAACTGACCGTCGTTGTTTGAAACACTCATCTCCCAGACCACGTAACCATTCCAAATAGTTAATTACATCAAACAAAGAGCCGAACTGATCTAAAAATGGCACAGCATAATCACGCAGACGGTGGAGTACATCCGACTAAATCTGTTCTACTTGCCACTTTCGCTTTTTAGCTTCTTGCCTAAACCTGTTGTGTGCTTGTTGCCCTATCTGGACGTGCGAGTTATTGCCCGATGTCCTATTAGCAAGTTTTTTTCCCCTGTTCCTGCAGGGTGTTCTTCGATTCTCGTTTGGCAACCTGCCTCCTCTATGTATATGGTACAGTACCGACTCCATCTCCCCAAAAGTGAACAGGATTGCTTTTCCGTGCCCACAAGGCACCTCTCTTCACGCGCTATACCGACTCCAGCAACAGCAGCACAAAATAATCAAATAGGTGCTCACACTGAGAAGCCCCCTTCAGGGTCGCTGACCCTCTTGACAGATTCCCGGCTTCCTCGAACGGAATCGCGCTCCTTGATACCCGCAGCAAAGTGCCTTGTACCTCGCTCTTTCCGGTGCGCTCATACAGAGATCGGGATGAAACTCTCCCTACCTGCCGCCCGCCTCGCATAATGGACAAGCCTCCTCTCCCCGCTTCCCAAGTCAAAAAGCTGGAAATGCCCATCGGGGAGACCTCCCCAAATGACCTTGAAAAGCTCCCCAGCACCTTCAACGGGTAGGGGGATTGATTCGCTACTACCCACAACTCTAATATCACAGGCGGTGGCGGATTGAAAGGTTTGCCCGCCTGCTGTTCCCACATGGCTCGGATTTGTGAAGGAAATGCCAGTTCTTCCAGGACCTCCCGCAATGGGGCGCTGCGTCGGCGGTACTGCTCAAACCGTGCAAAATCAAAAATGCCTGCTTGCCCACCCAACACAGCAGGTCCGTTTCGACTGGCGAAAAGCCATTTTCCGCGGCTGTACCAAGCCAGCGAAATATGCCCACCCCACTGACCGCTGAATTCAAACTTATCCATCCAGTTTGAAGCAAGTCGCAACTGGTTATTGGGACGAAACATGGAAAATATTTGCTTTGAATATGGAGCTAGTGAGGGCATACTTTTAGCTACCCGCTCTATATCACGAGGGTAGACGGGCATCGTGGACTCTACATTATGGCTAATAAATACCACTAAAGGCTCTTGAATCTGGGTCATCTGCATCGTCTAACCTCCTGCATATTTATGGTACCCTCACTCCGTTCGTTGCCCTACCGCTTCGGGCGAGGTGATTTCGGCTTTTCTGGCTTGGGAGAGGGCGGTTTGACACGCTCACATCCGTAGCAAGGTCGCTCAGGGAGACCTTTTTCCTTGCGATAAGGATTTTCAAAGGTGTCGATGCACTGCCCTGTGAGATAGTCTTGGTCAGTCGGCGGGTCGCTTAATCCGTAAGCGTGCCCCATCTCGTGTGCAAGGACAACATCGGGTGGAAAGGGTAGTGTTTCTCCGCCACATTTGATCCAGAAAGTCGTGTATGGATCGTAAAAGATTGCGCCTGTGCGAATGCCGTCTTTGTCTTCATCGAGCGCGGTCGGGTAGAAGAGACCGATACGAGACTTCAGCTGAAACTCAGGAGGAGCATTTTTTGCTGGTTCTATAAGGATTATCTCTTCTGCATCTTCAAGACGCTTCATCAAGTCTCCTAAGCACTTACTATTTCTCAACTGATTTAGTTGGTCTTCAACAACCTTTTTATCTTTTTCACTAAAGTTCGCCGAGATAACGACTTTCTTGCCAGTAGGATCTGTGTGGTTTAGCGGATCATTCCCCGCATACCGATACAGGTTCGGGTCGCCACTGGCTGCGTCTATCGGGTCGCGTTGGAGCCATCGTGCGGTGCGCGGGTCATATTCCCGTGCGCCAACATGATACAAACCTGTCGCTCGGATGTATTCGTATCCATACGCCCCGTTCCAAGTGAACGGCTGCTGCGTCGTGCCCGTGCGAGCTGGCAGGTTTATTCAGACGTGGTAAACAAATTACCCTGTATAGACAATACTAAGCGACTCAAAGTACCCATCCCTATCAAAATGGATAGAACACGAACTCTTCTCAAACTCTAAAACCATATAATGCCCGTAATCGCGTAGCTGCCTAACCCGAATACCACGCAGAAAGCCCTCCACATCCCGACGATGGGTGCGGGACGATAACACCATTAGCCGATCGCCAACACGCACAAGCAGCTGCTGTTCCAACCCCATCCGCTCCTTGAGCGCTCGGGGCATAAACTCTATCGAGATCACCTCATCCAGATAGTTGTAATGCACCCACGCAAACACACCCCCGTACAGATTGTTTGCCACATCCTCTGGATCAACCCCTAGCTGTAAAGCCTTCTCGGTAGGTATCTTCCCCACCAAAGGCTTGCCCAACAGTGCCTCCACCTGCTTTCGCTTCATATCCAATTCCAGAACTCCTACAATGCCCTTGTCCAAATCAATCGGACCTGTCAGTACCGTGATAGGCGCTCGGGGTAAGTTTTGCCCGCGTCCAAACCACGGGGAGCTATCCACGGCTCTGTAGCACCCGTGCAAGCACAGGGTGCCAATAATCAGGACGCTTCCCAGACAAAGCGGTCCGAATAGTATCGCTGTTTTGCTGATCAGTAGCCACTTGGTCAGCAGCCTTTGGTAGGCGCATTTATTGCCAGTGTTTCTTCGGTAGCACATACAGTTCACCTCGCTTGAGTGCGTCTAAACAGGCTTGTTCGCACGACTTCCCTTTCTGCGCAGCACACTTTCTTCCTACTTCGTTATTCGCCAAATCCATCGGGCTATAGGTTTCATTCCATCTACCCTCTGCCCAATATGCCGTTGGATTTTCGTGGTCGACAACCACATGCTGATATCCGAAATCGCCGAGTTTGCGCTGTACCAAACACGCCCATACACAATGCCTAAAAGCATCCGCAGGACCTCCCTGAATACCCAAAGTACCTGCAGGAAAATACTTTCCCATAATAGCGTACGCTTCCGATATGGTTCTCATGATTGTAGGGGCGTGTGCCGCAATCCAGACAGCTATATAAAGGTTTGGATCTGCAAATCCCCCGTAGGGAGTTGCAACAGGGGATGGGTAAGATGCTGGTTTCGGAAAGCGTGGATCGCGTGGTTGAACAGGTTCTTGGGGCGGAATTTTACCCAGCGAACGCTTGGCTTGGTGTCCGGCTTGATCCTTTCCAGCAGCTTGTTTTGGAGCCCCTTGTGTCCCGCCGTTGTCGCCAGCATTCACGGGATCATTTCCAGCATACCGATACAGGTTCGGGTCGCCTGAGGATGCGTCTATCGGGTCTCTTTGCAGCCAGCGAGCGGTGCGGGGGATGTCCCTCATCAACCCCATAATAAGCAATCTCTATTTACGAAGGTAAATGATGCCAATAATATTGTCCAATTGCTTACCATATTCGTTCGGTTCATAGTCTTCTCCTAACCCTCTTTCTACAAACTCGTCCACAAGTGGAGAAGCAAGTTCAAGTACCTCTATATCCGACAGAACAAGAGAGGGAATAGGAGATTGCGCGAGTCGATCGACTACAGGAACAAGATCGGGCGCGCGCCTCAGCACAATATCCCTGATGATGTCCAGGTCTGACGGAGAAAGCCGCACTTGATTCATAAGCTTCGCCACCTACGGACGGATTCGATGCCCACTCCGATTTCTAGGCCAAGCAGACACTATCTTTCCTTGCAAATTCGTTATCACAACTGCATTATCGCCTTCATACCTTATGGTACCTCGAGATCTCTGAAAGATAACAGCTTTAGGCTGTTTTACTGCATCCAAAATCGCTTTAGGGTGTACTCCTACACCGTTACGGCACATGGCTTGCTCCAGTCCATGAGAAGTGTACCCCGTAATCCTTCCACCTGCCACAACAGGTGGTGTGGTACTGGTATAAACCGTAGTTTGAGAGGCAACTGCTCCTGCGCGCCACTTCGGGGAAGGTATCTTGCCTATTGTTGGGGCTATCAGCAGCAACAGCCCACAAAAGGAGTTCCCAAACGCGCGTGGATCGGTGCCAGTCAACCCTTGCCACCATGCGGAAAGACCTTGCTTGAGTAGATGCCAAGTGCTACCCAACGATAAACCGTGCTGTCGGAAATAGTCATAGAGATTGATAGGGGAGGTCAAGACGCCCCAGAGGCAGTCGCCATAGCCTGCAAACACCTGCCCGACATCGCCCCAGTAAGACCCTGTTGCCCAAGCTAACCCGCTTGGATCGGCACGGTTGATGGGGTCGTTCCCGCAGTAGCGATACAGGTTCGGGTCGCCTGAAGAGGCGTCTATCGGATCGCGTTGGAGCCAGCGGGCGGTGCGGGAGTCATATGCGCGGGCGCCCACATGGTAAAGCCCTGTGCCTGCGAAGCAGTCCCACTCGTAGCCATACGCCGCGTTCCAAGTAAACGGCTGCGCAACCGCGCCATAGGCAGGATTGACTTCGTGCGCGATGGGGTTGCCCCAGCTGTCGTAAGTCCAGAGTTCGGCGGGCTGTCCATCGGGCGTCAGTAGCACGCGCGTGTGCCCGCGCCCATCCAGCACATAGTAGCGCGTGCGCGCAGGGTCAGCGTAATCGAGACGAGCAATTGGTCCCAGCGGTCCCCACACATACTCGGCAACCACCTGCCCACTGCTGCCGTCCACTTCTGCCAACAGCGTGTCGCCTTCGTAGAGCCGATAGAGGCGGAGCCAAGTGTCATTCCCGTCGTTGCTGGGGCAGTGTACGAAAACGCCCACGCGACGCCCCAAGCTGTCGTAGAGGTGGTTCAGGGTAGTTCGTGCAGGGGAGCTGGTGGCGCGGATCAAGTTGCCCCACACATCGTACTGGTATGTCCAGCTGAGTGCGTTCGCACACTGCCCGAAGTTGAACTGGACGGTCAGCAGGTCGGCGTCGTCTACCTGTCCGTCGCGGTTGAGGTCTTCGGGGCAGCCTTGAGGACAGGTCTGTCCGAAGGCGAACAGCACTCGGAGCAGGTCTTGGTCGTCTACGCAGCCGTCGCCGTTCACATCGCCCTCGATAGGCGCGGGCGCGTTCCACAGCCGTGCGCGTTCCCCGTTTGGTGTGTAGGTAAAGTACCAGTTGTAGCTGCCCAAGTAGGGGTGGCTGCCGCCGACCCACCAGAGCTGGTTGTAGGCGTAGCGCCAATCGGTCGCTGCGTTGCCCCAGCGGATTAGGTTGCCGTTTTCGTTGTAGTCAAAGGTTATCTGCTGGGGGGCGTTCCCGTCCAGCCGTGAGGTTTCCGACTGCAGGCTGCCATCGGGGTGGTAGTCCCAGCGCCACTCGGCGGTGCGGTTGCCTGGAAGCCACTCGCGGGCGAAGCGCAGCGTGCCGTCGGGGTAGTAGCCGGGGTCGTTCGCGATGCCCTGATAGTTGAACTGGGCGAGCTGTTGCCCGTTGAGCGTGTAGGTGAGCTGCCCCACAGCGTGCGGTACCAGCGAGTCGGCATAGTCAATAGTTGCAATTAGCGTGCCGGCAGGTAGGTAGACGGTTTGCGTCTTTAGCCGTCCCGCGTTGTCATAGCTCCATTCAGCAAAGAGAGAGCTGCCCTGATAGAGTGCAGTGGGGCGCCCTGCGCCGTCATATTCATAGCGCCATACACTGCCCCACGAGGTGGAAAAGGTCTGCAGGTCGGCCGTGAGTGTTCCGTCGGGCTTGCGATAATCGTAGAGCCAGAAGTAGTTTCCGACAGGCAAGGTCACTTGCTCGCCCAGCAGCCAGCCTGTGTGCACGCTTTGCAAATTGTTGTTCGGGTCATTATCGTGATTTCTGGGGTCTGCGTTTACCCCGAAGTTGGGGTCTTCGGTGTCATACCACCAGCGCAGCGCAATCTGGTCTTGCGAGCCGTGCAGCTGTTTTGTCGCGGCTCCCAGTCGTCCTGCGGGGTCGTAAGCGTACTGATGGCTTGCAATGGGGTTACCCATATGGTCTTGTTCTTGGGCAAACTCGAGCCATCCGTTGGGTGTGTGGCTGAAACGAACAGAACGCCCATCCTGTCGCGTCCAGCGACTGACGCGCCCGCAGCAGCTGTAGTCAAAGGTTTCGGGGTTTCTGTCCCCATCGTGGTGGATGGCGCGCAGCTCGTCGTGAATGCCATAGTTGTAGGTCAGCCCCACACGGTTCTGGCTACCGCTTTGCACACGCCGTAGGCGCCCCGCTGTATCGTATTGTAGTTCGGCATAGAGCCGACTGAAGGCGTTACCCTGACTATCTTGCCCCTCCAGCCAAATCTGACGCAACATGCCAGCGGGATGCCCGCTATCCAGGTCGAAGTCGTACTTGAAGTGGGCATGGCGTCCACGCGGGTCGGTATAGCGGCGTAGGAACAGCCCATCCCATTCCCACTGAGCTTGCCCGTTTTGAGTATTGCCAAAGCCCCAGCGCGCCGTGCGGGGCTGTCCAAAGAGGGTCCATTCGGTCTCGCTCCAGAGCGGCGTGTTAGGGTCGATCAGGAAGAGTTCCACGCGGGCAGGTCGTCCGAACAGGTCATACGCGCTGATTTGCACCTTGCGCCCTGTGGGGTCTTCTATCTCGCGTAGCTTGTTGGGATAGGGGCTATTTTCGCTCCAGTAGCGCAGCTGCCACCAGCCTGAGCGGGCTGGCTCCGTGAACGCCGCCAGCAATCCATTTGCCGATACCTCACTGTACGGTTGGCGGTTGTAGGTATAATCGAACCGCCAAGTAAGGGCGGGATTATTGCCTATCTGGAGGTGG
>Ga0101941_1001909_pt1 | contig 11604 bp, 12 predicted proteins | sample DewCreD2012metaG_3_FD_75242 | JGI IMG/M metagenome (GOLD analysis project Ga0101941, IMG submission 75242) | Hot spring sediment bacterial and archeal communities from British Columbia, Canada, to study Microbial Dark Matter (Phase II) - Dewar... ...
AGGACTTTAACTTGTGTGCTTGTTTATACATATGCTTATGCTATTGGATATAGCTATTACAGGAGGGGTGAACTTGAGGCCTAATTTCTCACCCGGCGTATGATATATAATTAAATGAATAAATTAATAGGAGGTGGTGACATGAAAAAGCTTGCAGTAATGTTGGCTGTGATGTCAGGGTTTGCATTTGCTCAAGAGCAAAAACCGCTTGACCCCTGTGGAAGCCCTAAAGAAACATATTCAAAGTACCTTTTGGACAAATGCTATAAAGGCTACTTTGATGCCATAGTAGAAAGCAAAAAGCTTGCGGAAGAAGCTCTTAAAAAAGCAAAGGATCTTGAAGGAAGGGTCCAGAAGCTTGAAGGCATAGCGGACAATCACGAAAAGAGAATAAAGGCTCTTGAAGAAAGGCCCATGCCAACTCCCAAAGAAGAAAAATGGCAGTTGGAAGAAGTGGGAGTTGTGCATTTTGGCTTTGGCAAGTTCAATATAAAGTCCGCCGAAGCAAAAAAGTTGGATGATATGGTAGAAAAGCTCAAGGGAGAAAGCAAAGAAATATTGATAGTTGGCTTTGCAGATACAAGGGGTTCAAGCAAGTATAACTTTAATCTCTCCATGTGGAGAGCTCAAATGGTAGCCAGCTACCTTGCAAAGAAGGGAGTGGATATAGGAAAGATAAAGATGGCTGCCTATGGTAAGGAAGTAGCAAACATATTAGGCTCAAAACATGCAGAACAAAGAGCTGTAAAGATTTATCTGGTTAAATAATCCCTTATTCTTCTGGCACCCTCTTGGAGGGTGCCCCCATCCTTAGCAAAGGATATTCGTATAAATCTATCTGTATTATTCTTACCAAAATCTATACCAGGTGTTACAGCAACCTTTGCTTCTCTTAAAAGCCTAATAGAAAGCTCATAGCTATTCATACCATATTTGCTAACATCCATCCAAAGGTAAAAGGCCCCTTCAGGATAGACATCTATTTTCCCAACACCATCAAGTTCTTTTATCAAAAGGTCTCTCCTTTTCTTGTATGTATCTCTAACGTGTTCAAGATATTCATAGTCAAAGGCCCCAAGGGCTGCATACTGGCTTATGGTGGGTGCTGATATATAAAGGTTTTGGGATATTAGCTCTGCTTTTCTCACAAGGTCCTCATCTGGCAATATAAGCCAGCCAAGCCTAAAACCAGGCATACAAAAGGCTTTTGAAAAGCCATTTATTACTATGGCTCTTTGACTAAACTCAAGGACAGTTCTTTCTTTTTTATCGTATACAAGTCCATGGTAGATTTCATCCGATATTAGGTATATGCCTCTTTCATCACAAAATTGGCAAAGAGCTTTTAAATTATCTTCTTGGTAAAGGTTCCCAGTAGGGTTGGATGGACTGGAAATATGTATAGCCTTAAAACCCTTTATATCTATTAGATGGTCTGGGGTTATCTGGTAGTTGGTGCTGTGGTCCACATTGACCATTAGGGGTTCAATATCCAAGATATACGCAAAGTTCTTGTAGCAGGGATAAGAAGGGTCGGAAAGCACTATCTTATCTCCATAGTCTAATAATAAAGCATAGACTATCAAAAAGGCTGAAGAAGTGCCAGTGGTTATTATCACCCTTGATGGAGATACATCCACACCGTAGTAGTCATAGTAATGCTTGGTTATCCTTTCCCTTAGTTCCCAAAGGCCAAGGCTTGGCGTATAGGAAAAGTTCCTATCTTTTATAGCCCTTTCCAAAGCTTCAATAACTTTTGGTGATGGCTCAAGGTCTGGCTCACCTATTTCCATATGTACAACATCACCAAGGCTTTGGGCCTCCTTAAGTATGTCCATAACAAGAAAGGGACTTACTTTTTCAATTCTTCCCATCCCTTTAGATTCTCCAGTATGAACTTGGCTATTCCAATACCCCCTGCCTCTGCGAGTTTTTTACTTATGCCTTCAAGAAAGCTATCGTAATAAAGCTTGGTATCAAAAGATTTATTTTGAAGCATTGGCTTAAAAGCCTCTTTGAGAATCTCTTTAAGCAGTATAGATTCAAACTCAGTAGCTATTTCTTTCTTGTCCCTTTTTACCAGTTCTGAGTATGTTAAACTTGGGTTTGAAAATAATACCTTATCCATTGTTAAAATTATAGCATGCTCCTTATTCTAATCATGCTGCTCCCAATCATTGCTTTTGGAGAGGTGGTCATAATATCTAACTTCCCATTAAGAAAAACCAACCTTGAAAAGGTTATAAACCTTGAAAACTATAAGGAGATGGTTGAGATAATAAGGAATGTGGAGGATGTAAAGGATGCATATCTTGTGGAAGAAGAAAACAGAGTAACCATCTACATAGAAAGGTACCCAATCATAAAAAGGATACACATAAAAGGTAATGTGGCAGTTGCAAAAGAAGAAATACTTTCTTACCTTGGCTTTTATGAGGGTATGCCTCTTCGTGGACCAGAGTTTAATGAAACGGATGTACAGATAAGAATAAAAAGGTTATACATGGACAAGGGATTTTTAGATGCACATGTGGGTGTTACTATAGAGGAAGACAAAGATGGTTATGTGTACCTTTATATAGGAATAGATGAGGGACCCATCTACTTTACGGAAAGCGGAGTTTATAAAGGTTCAAGCTACGACCCATCTCTTCTGGACTCAAAGATAGGCTTGGTTAAGGGTAGGGTTTTTAAAGAAAGTTTATTTAAGGAGAGCATCTTCTCTCTTCAGGACTTTTATACAAAAGAAGGCTATTGGGACAGCTTTGCTTACTATGAAGGCATTGAAAAACTTAAGCTAAATAGGCCTTTTTACTCTGTGCTTGCTCCCAGGGATAAAACACTTGCCAGAAACCCGCTTAAGCTCCTCGGGTCCCTATCGGAAGGCATATCAAACCTTTTTAGCCATCCAATAGGAACATTAAAAGCTTTGATAGGTAGAGGTTATGTAGCCAGACCTGTATTTCAGATAATTGAAGGTAAAAGGTATAAGCTCAGCTTTGATGGAGCAAGCTTCTTTACACCACAAGATCTAACCGACATAAGCGGGCTTGAAAAGAAGGGCGTGGATCCCTTTTCTTTGGAAGAAGCTAAGGAAAACATACTCAAAGCCTATCATAGAAAAGGCTTTTTTGATGTAGAAGTTTATTACGAAGTCAAGGAGGGGCAAATAAGCTTTAGGATAAAAGAAGGGGAAAGGTATAAGACTGCAGGCTCTCTGTTTGATGGAGAGTTTTATGATGAAGAAAAGTTAGAACATCTGCTTAGAGATAATATTGATAGCCTTGTTAAAGAAGGCTATAACCTTGCAGAAGGTAATATAAACAAGGAGGTTTTAAAGGAAGAAAAAAAGGTAAGGGTTTATTTGGATATAAAACCTGGTAAAAGGCAGGTACTTAAAGATTTTATATACGAGGGTGATAGCTCAGAAGTTAAAAAAATATTTTCAAGACACAAAGAAAAACTCCCAACCATATTCAACTCGGAACTTGTGGAATCTTTAAACTTGGATATCCAGAGGTATTTTCTTAAAAAGGGTTTTATGGAAGGCGACTTTGAAACACAGGTAAAATTGGATGAGGATGACAAAAACATTTATTACACATACATATATACAATAAAGGAGGGACCTATTTATAAATTGGGAGAAACCATATATTATGGATACGAAAACACAACTTCCCGTGAGCTTTCTTATATGACTGAAAAAGCGGTAAATTACTCTGAAAGTTTAAACGATAAAACCCTACATAATATGTTAAGTAGTGGAATTTTTACTGGAGTGTATATAGATACTTTTGTTGATAAAAACAAAAAAACTGTACACAGACTCATACAATTATCAGAAGACAAAAGAGGCGTACTTGATTTTTCATTGGGATATAACACAGAAGAAAAAATTTCCTTAGAGGCATTTCTTGGTGTTAAAAATATTTTTGGAATAGGGCTGTCTTCGGGCTTAAAATACAGAAAAACAGGCAAAAGAGAGCTTTATGATATAACCTTTGAGGATAGATTTATTTTTTCAAGCAAATACTGGTTTAAATCAGACCTTTTCAAAAACTATGAGGAACATAAAAGCTATAATTTGAACTCCTATGGCTTTAATCTTCAGTTGGGTTATAGGATAACAGGCAATACATCTATAGGACCAGTTTTTAGTCTTTTGAGCAACAAAGTAGATGGGCAAAGATTTAATATAAGAAAGTATGGTATTTTCCTAATAAGGGAGTTTAAGGATGATCTTTTTTCTCCCAATAGGATTCATTACGATAGTTTAAACTTAAGCTTTGCAGAAGGCGATGCAAAATACACAAAGTTTGATCTATCCACCTTTTACCTAATACCATTAAAAAGGAACTTTAAGCTAAGCTTTAAGGTGGCTGGTGGTGTTGTAAGTCAAAAGGCACCTATATTTGAAAGGTTCTTCTTAGGCGGTTTAAGGGATCTTAGGGGCTATTCTTTTGAAGAGATAGGACAACCCAATGGCGGTAGATACTATGCCTTTGGCAGACTTGAGCTTATGTTCCCTATAAAGGGTTCTTTTGTGGGTGTAATCTTTGGCGACAGTGGAAGCGTGGGAGATAAGTTAGAAGACCTTTCAAAAAGTATAAAGTCTGACTTTGGTGGTGGCATTGGAATAAATACTCCAATAGGCCCTATTAGGCTGGATGTAGCCTTTCCCTTTGATAGGGATTGGATTAAAAAGTATAAGGTCTACCTGTCTGTAGGCTACTATTACTAATGCTTATGCGCTAAATATAAATACATTTTTAAGGACCCTAGAGAAAGCTTGTAAAAGGTAGGGTTGCTCTTGCCCGTGCCTGCAATTTGGCATACACGAAGAAGCGCCCTTACACAAAGTAAAATGCATTATGACATAATAAGGAGTGTATCACTCCACGCGTTAGTTGTCTAATTTATTTTTAGCAAGCACAGTACTAACGTCTATGTATGCGTTTATCTATATCATGCTTGTAGCTGTCAATCTTTTCTTTTCTATAGTTTGGATTGCTAAAATAAAGCACGCTTAGGGCAAAGGAAAGAACAATCAAAGTAAGCAGAATTATAAGAGCTATATATTTCTTCATCTTCATAAAAGGGGGCCAAAGGCCCCATGGTTGTTATTTCTTGTGATGCTTATCAAGCCATTCGTAGTTGTATGGGTCCCAGTCTTCGGGCATATGGGGTATCTTGTCAAAGTTGTGGGGAGGTGGTGGTGAAGGTATGAGCCATTCAAGGGAAGGTGACTGCCATGGGTTATCTTCCGCCTTTTTGCCAAGTTTGGTGGAAAGGATAAGGTTTAGCAGTGCCACAAATACACCAAAGCCCAATATCATAGCACCTATGGTCTGAAGCTCGTGGAGTTTTATCCAGCTGTCAATGGGTGGGTAGTCCGCGTACCTTCTTGGCATACCTTCAAGACCCACTATAAACTGTAAGAAGTAGAACATGTTAGAACCTATCATTATAATCACAAGGCCTATTTTTGCCCAAAGCTCGCTGTACATCCTGCCAGTTATCTTGGGATACCAGTAATGGAAACCACCAAAAACTGCAAGAGTGAGAGCCATCCCAAGCACGTAGTGGAAGTGGGCTACTACAAAGTGGGAATCATGCACAGCCACATCAAAGGCTGGAAGGCCCAATGGTATACCGGTAAGACCACCTATTAGGAACATAAAGATGGCGGAGAGGGTGTAGAGCATTGGTGCAGTAAGCCTAATGGAGCCTTTATAAAGGGTAAATATCCAGTTAAATATCTTTATACCGGTTGGCACACCTATAAGGACGGTTGTGTAAGAGAAGATTATCCTTATCCAGTCTGGCACACCACTGGTAAACATGTGATGTATCCAAACCATAAAGCCTAGTATGGCTATGCCCCATATGGCGATTATCATAGAAGTTCTTCCAAAGATTTCCCTTCTTGAGAAGGTGGCTACCATCTCGGATATAAGACCAAAGGCTGGTAGGATCATAACATAAACAACTGGGTGAGAATAAAACCAGAAGAGGTTTTGGTAGAGAAGCGGGTCTCCACCCCTTGTAGGATCAAAGAAGGCAGTGTGGAAATACTTATCCATAAGAAGCATGGTAACTGCACCAGCAAGAGCTGGCACGCCAAGTATCTGTATTACGTTCATAGCCAAAAAGGCATGCAAGAAAAGGTTCATCTTCTTTAGGGTTATACCGGGTGCCCTCATGGTAAGGTTTGTTACCACCAGGTTTATGGCGCTTGCCAAAGAGGAGGCACCAAGAAGGTGTATTATTAGAGCATAAAAGGCCACAGGACCAGCATTTTCATTGAGAGAAAAAGGCGGATATCCTGTCCACATCATCCTTATATGGTTGCCAGGTAGCAGGGTGATAAGAGCAAGTACGCTTGCGGCGAAGAATAACCAATAGCTAAGTGCGTTGAGCCTCGGGAAGGCTACGTCCCTTGCACCTATCATAAGTGGTAGAAGATAGTTTCCAAAGGAACCCCATATGGCAACTGCCCACCAGAACTGCATCAAAACACCGTGAATGGTTAGAGCTTGATTGTAGGTATCTTCAGACATATATTGGAGACCGGGCTGGAACAGCTCCAACCTTATGGCAAGGGCGGAGAGACCTGCTATAAGGAAAAAGATGAGGCTTGTGATGCCGTACATTATGCCTATCTTTTTGTGGTCCGTGGTGAAGATCCACTCTTTTAGGCCTGCGCTAAAGTACGGCTTATAACCTACTGCTGCCATGGTGGCGCGCCTCCTTTAAAGGTTTTCTTTATTAGATTCTTGGCTTGTTTGCGTGCCTTGGTTTAACCACTTTTCAAACTCTTCCTTTGGCACAACCTTCAAAACTGCAGCCATCTTTGAATGCTGTGTTCCGCAGTATTCCCTACAGAAGACCCAATACTCTCCAGGCTTGTTTATCTGGAACCACATGTGGGTAATCCTACCAGGCACAGCATCCTCCATAGCCTTTGCCGGATGAACGTAGAAGGCATGTATAACATCTCTTGATGTGAGAAGGACCTTTATAGGTGTTTCTGCAGGAAGATAAGCTTTAAACATATCATTAACCTGCTCTGGCTTTAGGTAGGCGTTGTTCTCTGGATTGACCACACTGTTAAAGAAGGAATATACCTTTTTGCCGTTTGGATATTCAAATTCCCAGCCCCACATAAAGGCAGTTACCTTAATCTCCATAGATTTTTCTGGAGCGTTTCTTTGAACTTTATAAAAGGCAAAGCTTTGGGTGGCAAGGTATATAACCACTATGGTCGGTATTATGGTCCAAAGTATTTCAAGGGCTTTGCTTTCGTGTACATGCTGTGCCTTCTCATTAACACCCTTTTTATAACGATACTTGATCAAAAAGTAGGCACCAGGTATAAATACCACTAGATAGATAACCACTGAAACAAGGAGCCATATTTCATACATGGTCTGCCAATAGTTGGCAGGATAAGCTAAGATTTCATTCATTTGTGCACCTCCTTTTTATGTCTGCTATAAAAGTATGCAAGAGAAAGGGTTGAAAAGAGGCCAAATATGCCAAGGCCTGCAAAGATTAAAGTTGGGTCTATCACGTACCTGCTACGTGCATGGTCATACCTGTAGCAGGCAAGCACAACAAGGTCAACAAGGTTGTTTATTGAGGGCTTCTCCCTTTGGGCATCTATGAAGGCAAGGTTTATATCCTTCTCCTTCAAAAAGGGCCCATACAAGTATCTCATCACCTTACCATCTGGCGATATGAATATGGTTACGTTTGGATGGATAAAGATTTTGTCTTTGTCTATGTAGTAGAACTTGTACCCTACCGATTGGGTAAGATTCCTTATATCTTCCTTAGATAGCACACCCACAAGCCAGTTTTCTGGCATGTCCGTAGTACCAAAGTTCTTTAACATAAAGCTTTTCATCGTTTCAAGGTTATCCCTCTCATCAAAGGACAGTATCACATACCTGTACTCTTTAGATAAGCTTTTTGATGCCTTATAAAGGTTTTGCGCTGTTATGGGGCAGACAGTATCGCAAGTATAGTATGCAAATAGGAGGGCTGTGGGCTTATTGGAGATAAACTCCTTTAAACTCACTTTTCCCTTTAGGGTTTTTACATCCACGTTGGCTATTTCTTTCCCTATGTAGAGGTCTTCTTGTATTTTTACCACGCTTACATCCTGCTCACCATAATAGCTTGTATACCTACCGTACTCATAAGGCTCCCTTGCCATGGCAAGGGCAAAAAGGGTAAGGGAAAGCATAAAAATCCTCATGCCAAGCTACCTATAAGGTAAGCACTGCTTGCCACAAGAAGCCACATAATATCTACAAAGTGCCAGTAAAGGGTTATAGCTCTTATATAAGTATGGCCCTTATGCTCGTTTGCCTTACCACTTAGCAAGAGAAATAGAGCCACAAGCATGGTTAGAAGGCCAACCACTATGTGTGAGGTGTGTATGCCAGTAAGCATATAAAAGCCTGTGCCATACATGTTGGAGCTAAGGGTAAAGCCTTCATGCCATAGATGGAGCCATTCCTTTATGTGTATAGCCATAAAGGCAAGACCCAAAACCATCGTAAGTAGTACAAAAAGTGCAGATACAACATTTTTACCTTTTTCAAAAAGCTTTTCAGCTATAGCTATTGTGGCGCTAGAAGCCCAAAGGATAAAGGTAAGTATGAGGGGTATGGTCAAGTTAATACCTTTTGGAACCCACTGGTGCCATACTTCCGCATGGGTTGCCCTTGCCATATAAAAGCCTGCAAACATGGTACCAAATATGACCACCTCAGACACTATAAAGAACATCATGGCAGGCATGCCAAGCCCTTCTTCGTGGCCTTTGGAGAAGAACTCGTTGATCCACCCGGCTATGCCGATCACGAAAAGGACAAGGCTTACACCCCCAAAGATAAGGGCAAGCATAGGCTTTTGCCACACCATTAGGGCTATAAAGGTTAAGGGGACAAGCAATACAGCCAGCCCTACAGGCAGAGGCCAATAGCTGTACTCATGCTCTCCTAAATGATGGTGGTGCACCTCCTGGTGTGCCATCCTTTGCCTCCTTTTACTCTAAGCTATTAAATTGCAATACTTAAATTATACATGTTTGACCTTTGGTGATCTATAAGTTATGGTAATAGGAATATAAGAATTTCTTATAAATTTTATTGCCTACTTGAGGACCACCTCCAATATATTTTCTCTACCATCTTTCCAGCTTAATTTTCTTTCTATTTTTACAACCACGTGATCCACCTCCGTCCATGGAAGGTCTATATAGGTTGGTTCCTTATAGACAAGGGCATTCTTTGCTTGATAAGATAGAACTCTTACGACCCTTGAGCTTTCACCCGTTGGTAGAAGGGCATCTATTATGATATACAGCTTGGGGTCTCCTTGGTCCGCAGTGGGTAAGTTATGGGGTATGCCCACATTTACCACCTTTAGCCTCAAGCTGGAACTTCTTTCAAGTTCAACAATAATGTCTCCTGGCTTTGCCTTTCCCGTAGGAAAGCTATGGTCATGCCTTGGCTTTTTGGTGTGAAAGTATTCAAAAGGAAACTTCTGAACAATCCTTTTTTCTCCCAAGGAAGGCATGTGGCAGTCTTGACAAGATTTTTGAACCTTAGTAAGGTGCCACTCTTTGTATGTGTCCTGATGACAACCCGCACAGAAAAAAGCCTTTGCATAGTTAAGGTCTTGCCTTGAAGGGTGGGGTGGAGACCAAACCTTATGTGGACCATGCATGGCCTTTGTTTCCTCTTTAAAATGACAGGCTACGCAGGAAACACCATCTTCTTTAAACTCTACCCTTAGAGCGGGCTTTATCCCAGAGTCCACTTGATGTGGTGCATGACAAGAAAGGCACTTATTCTTTGTGTAGTTTTCACTTTCAAGCCTAAACTTTTCACTTTTCCAAGCCATAGCGTGCCTACTTTTTTCCCACTCCTTGAATATATCACTATGACAATCAGAACAACGTTTTGCCTGAGGTCTTTCAAGAAGATCCTTTTCTACAAAGACATTACCACAGGAGCTTATGAAAAAGAAAAGTAGAAAAAATACTACCATTTCCCCTCTCCAATGGTTATAATAGTATAATATTATGCCATAGGCCCGGTAGCTCAGTTGGTAGAGCACCCGGCTGAAAACCGGGGTGTCGGCGGTTCAAGTCCGCCCTGGGCCATTTTCAAAAGTTCAACCCTTACGCGATAATCTACAAGTATTTCAAGAGGTTCCCTATTTAAATTAGGGTCTAAAAAGGGTATGGCATAAGGCGAAGTAAGTAGCTTTCTTTCTTCCTCATAAGATAACTCATCCATACCACCAAAGTAAGCCTTTGTCCCCCCTCTTTTCCTGCCTACGCTTTTTGTAGTAGATAGGCTAAAGCCAAGTTCTTTAAGGGCTTTCCTTACAGGCAAGGAAGAGGTATAAGAGACCCATACACCATCTTTATGCATAAGCCTTTTTATCTCTTTTAAAAAGTCAAGGCTCCAGAGCTCTGGATTTCTGTAGGGCGAAAAGCCATCATGAAAAACCGCATGGGCTTCAAAGTCTTTTATCTTCTTGATACTTTCCCTTGCATCCCCAAGGTAAAGCTTAAAACTAATACCCTTTTCTTCAAAGCTGGGAAGCTTGTCCAAAAGCCTTTTATGAATGCTTCTAAACTCTTTTGGCATGGGTGGAATTTGAGCAGGCACCTCTTTTTCAAGGGATATTATTTCTATCTCTATAAGTGGGTTTATCTCTTTTAACTTTTTGATTGCTACAGCCACATTATATCCAAGCCCAAAGCCAATGTCCAAGATGCTTATTCTTTTAAGGTTTTGTGCCTTCTCCAAAAGTCCGGAAGGGTTCAAAAACTTTTCAAGACATTCCCTTATTGCACCGGCATATAGGCTATGGTACGGTTCTCCGTAATGGGAATGCATAAGAGTAAAATCACCTTCCTGTGTTTTTATAATTCCAGACCCTTCAAGGGAAGGCTTTAACCAAGATTTTAGTTCTAAAACTATACTGCTTAATCTCTCTTCGGGTATATCTATGCCTTCTCTTGTTAAATAGACTTTTATAACCCTTTCAACCTTCATAATTCAATTATTTTAGACCTTGTAATATTTCCTTCTTAGTTCGTCTATTACATTTTTATCAACAATGCCTTCTGCTACGATCTTTCCATTTATAACAAGGGTTGGCACGCATCTAATTCCATAGTTTTCAGCCAATTTACAGCAACTCCCATCTATACATTCACTTGCTCTATGAACCTCTAAATTCACCAAGGGAAAGCTCTTTCTTATCATGTTTTCCATCTTGTCGCAGAGTTTGCAATCCGCCCTAAAAAGTTCCCATTTCATAGTTTTATCATCTCCCTGTTTATGTAATATAGCAACCTTAGAATTTTGTCAAGGGAATTGCGAGGCTGTTTATAAACTGACCTTGTGAAAACAAAAATATAATTAAAATAAAATTTAACTATACGCTGGGTGAGAAATTCCCTTTAAGCCAAACTTTCCATATCAATAAAAAGACAGCAGGGCTACTATAATAGTAGCCCTAAAAATCATCGGAGGTTTTTATCATGGAAATTATACCACCTTACCTACG
>Ga0101941_1001915_pt1 | contig 11545 bp, 14 predicted proteins | sample DewCreD2012metaG_3_FD_75242 | JGI IMG/M metagenome (GOLD analysis project Ga0101941, IMG submission 75242) | Hot spring sediment bacterial and archeal communities from British Columbia, Canada, to study Microbial Dark Matter (Phase II) - Dewar... ...
CCGCTCCACCGAGATGTGCCTCGGCCTCAAGGTGCCGATGGTCTCCGTCGTCATCGGCGAAGGCGGCTCGGGCGGCGCGATCGCGATTGCCACCGGCAACCGCGTCTACATGCTCGAGCACGCAATCTATTCGGTGATCTCGCCGGAAGGTGCGGCCTCCATTCTCTGGCGCGATTCGACCCGCGCCAAGGAAGCAGCGACCAACATGAAGATCACGGCGGAAGACCTTAAAGGTCTAGGCATCATCGATGCGATCATTCCGGAGCCGGTCGGTGGCGCGCATCGCGCACCGGACCGGGTCATCGGCATGACCGGCGACGTGATCGCGACTGCACTTGCCGAATTGACGCCGATGCCCGGCGACAAGCTGCGCGCCGACCGGCGCCAGAAGTTCCTCGATATCGGTCGCAACCTCTGAGATAGAAGGCTGCGGCTGCGGCAATTTGCCATCACTCCGCCGCTTTGCAGCGGTAGCGGCGGAAGATGGATGGCGAAATCGGCGGCCATTGGTTTATAATTTGTGAAGAAAGCAGTTCTAAACTACGCATGATCGGCTCGGTTCGAGCCCCAACATGTGTTTCTGGAAAGAGCCTTCGCGCATGCGTTTGACATCAACGGCCCTGGTTCTGGTTTTCGCCGCCGCCCTCGCAGGCTGCAACGACACGTTGGAGAGTGCTGCCTACGATACGCCGCGCGTCGCCAACAAGGTCGCGCAGCCACTCCCCGCACGCCTGATTTCCGAAATCCAGAAGAAGGGCATGGATCGCAACTCGCCGATCATGATCCGTATCTTCAAGGAAGAGGGCAAGCTCGAGGTCTGGAAAGCAAAGACCAACGGCCGCTTCGACAAGGTCGTGGAATACGATATCTGCGCCTGGTCCGGCCGGCTGGGTCCGAAGGTGAAGGAAGGCGACCGTCAGGCGCCTGAAGGCTTCTATCCGCTGACGCCTTATCACCTGAACCCGAATTCCAAGTATTTCCTGGCGATCAATACGGGTTACCCGAACCAATTCGACCGGGCGAACGGCCGCAACGGATCCCACCTGATGATCCATGGCGCCTGCTCGTCGTCAGGCTGCTATTCGATGACGGACGCACAGATGCTGGAGATCTATGCATTCGCGCGCGATGCCTTCAAGGGCGGCCAGCAGGCAATCCAGTTGCAGGCCTTCCCCTTCCGCATGACGGCGGAAAACATGGCACGTCATCGCCACAGCCCGCACTTCGATTTCTGGAAGATGCTGAAGGTCGGCTACGACAATTTCGAGATCACCAAGCGGCCACCCGAGGTTAATGTCTGCGAGAAGAAATACGTCTTCAACCAGTCGGTTCCGGCTGGTTCGAGCTTCAATCCGCAGGGTACCTGCCCGGCCATGAGCACGCCTCCGGCACTCTCGGTCGCACTCAACGGCTTCAACGAAGCCTATGACGCCGCCTATGCCAAGGCGCTGAAGAAATATGACGGCAAGATCTGGTACGACCCGACGGAAGCCGAGCGCAAGGCGCTGGTGGCTGACCTTCGCAAGTCGCGCTCGCACGATCTCGCTTTCGCCCCGACGGGCTCTGCCCTGAAGGCCGGCAAGCTGCTTAACATCAATGATGCGGACCAGTCGGCGCCTCCGGCTGCCAATGGCACGGCTGCTGTCAACCAGATGGCGACCAACCCGAACGGCGACCCGCAGGCGCAGGCCGCAGAGGCAGCGACGCCCGCAGCGCCGGCTGCCACAGCCGTCCCGGTGCCGCAGCCCAATCCGCTTGCACCCCAGACAGCCGAGGCCGCAGTTGCATCACCGGCGCAAGCACAGGCACCGGCCGGCAAGAAGCCCTTCTGGAAGCTCTGGTAAGGGCATGACCGAGACGGTGATCTACGATCTGAGGGGGCTGAAATGCCCCCTTCCCGTTTTGAAGACACGTCGGCGCATGGCCGACATGAAGCCGGGCGACGAGCTGGTGGTTGAGACCAGCGACCCCCTCGCCGGCATCGACATTCCGCATTTCTGCAACGAGGACGGCCATGAACTGGTCGCGCAGGAGCGGCTCGACGCCGGTCACCGCTTTCACATCCGCAAGGGCGGGATCACGCCTGCCTAGAACTTGAGGCCGGGAACCGACAGCGGATTGTCCATCATCGCCGCGCGATCCGGCCGGTCGATCGCGACCTTGCCGGTGAAGGCCCCGAAGAGATCCCGCACATAGCTTTCCGACAGATCTTTGGTGATCAGCACGAGCCGCGTCTTGCGGTCGGACCCTTCAGGCCAGGCCGGCAGGCGCACGGGCGGATGGAAGATCGATTGCACGCCATGAAGGACCAGAGGCTTGTCAGGCCGGTCGGTGAGCGCGACGATCGCCTTCATCCTGAGCAGTTTCTCGCCATGGGTGGAGCGCAGGAGATCGATGAACATGTTGATCGCCATTGGATCGATCGGCTCGTCATGCAGGATGGAATAGGAGCGGATCGAAGCACCGTGCCGGTTCACGTCATGATGGTGGTGATGGCCGTGGGAGTGCGCGTGGCTGTGATCACCGTGATCACGGTTATGATCGTGATGATGGTGATCGCCGGCTGCAGCCATTTCGTCCTTCAGCCAGCGATCGACATCGGCGATCTTGGATGAAGCGTCGTAAAGCCCGTTGATCAGCATCGCTGCAGAGCCTGCATCCTCAGCATCGCCATCGGTGATCGGCGCACGGGGGTTGAGCATGCGCAGGCGCTGCGTGATGGCAGAGACGGCGGCCTCGTCGGCGAGCGTCTTCTTGGTCAGGATCAACCGGTCGGCGACCGCGACCTGCTTGTAGGCCTCTGGAAAGGCATCGATGGTGGAAAGGCCATTGACCGCGTCGACGACGGTTACGACACCATCGAGATCGAAGTGCTGGGCGATCGACGGATGGCCCATGACCGACTGCATGACGGGTGCTGGATCGGCAAGGCCCGTCGTCTCGATGACGACGCGCGACAGCGGCTTCACCTTGCCTGTCTGCATGCCGTCGATCAATTCCGCCAGCGTATCGACCAGTTCGCCCCGCACGGTGCAGCACAGGCAGCCATCGGCCAGTTCCACCACCGCGTCGTTCGAGGTCTCGACGAGCAGATGATCGATACCGACTTCGCCGAACTCGTTGATGATGACGGCCGCGTCCTTCATCGCCGGGTCCTTGAGCAACCGATTGAGAAGCGTCGATTTGCCGGCGCCGAGGAAGCCGGTGAGGATGGAGACGGGAATGCGCGACTGGGTCATCAAGTTACTCAGAATGTGGGACGCGGCCTCGGGATCGGCACATTGGCGATCTGGCCCGCGCCGGAGCCCTGTTTCGTCTCGACCGGCTCACTGCCGGGAATAAGACCGGCAAAGCTCATCGCCGGCGGGCGGCCCATTTCCTTTATGTAAGGAGACGTCAGCTTCATGCGTCCAGCCTCGTCACGGCCTTCGCTGCGGATCTGGCGCGCTTTCGGATTGCAGATCTCGGCGCTGATGTCGGTCACCCGATCCTGCCCCTCGCCATAGGGCGCAAGCTGATCCAGCCGGTTGCCGGCGACCGAGGACGTTAGGCCCTTCTGCAGGAGATCGGCGGAGAGATCGGCGCGCGCGCCAAGGCTGTCGGCGCCGAGCACCACGGAGATCACGGTGCGTCCATTGCGCGTGGCGGACGAGACCTGGTTGAAGCCGGAGGCGCAGACATAGCCCGTCTTCATGCCATCGGCGCCTGGGAAACGACCGACGAGCAGATTGAAGTTCGGATAGTCCTTCTTGCCGGTGGTCACGCCTTCCAGTGCGAAATAACCCGCATATTCAGGGAATTCGCGACGGATGGTCGTCGCAAGCAGGGCCATGTCGCGGGCAGTGGTATACTGCCCTTTGCCCGGCAGACCATTCGGATTGACGAACCGCGTCGACGTCATGCCGAGCCGGGCGGCCTCCTGGTTCATACGCTGGACGAAAGCCGCTTCGCTGCCGCTCACCGTCTCGCCGATGGCGACCGCGACGTCGTTGGCGGACTTGATGATCAGAAGCTTCAAGGCGCTGTCGAGCGTCAACTTGGAGCCCGGCCTGAAATACATCTTGCTTGCCGGCTGGTCGGCCGCATGTTTGCTCATGACCACCACGGTCTCGGGCGAAAGCTCGCCCGAGCGCATCGAACGGAAGGTCGTATAGGCCGTCATCAGCTTGGTGAGCGAGGCCGGATACCATTTGCGGAAGGCTTCCTGATGGGCAATGACCCGACCACTGGCGACATCGACCACCATCATCGGGCTCGCTGCAGCCATTCCTGGCAGCACCAATGCCGACAGCGACAGGGCAACCGCCAGTCGACGAAATGCAATGGTTGCGGACAGAATTCCGGGACGCATCGTAAACACGAGTTCGATCCTCTTGTTCGGCTGGTCACTCGCCAAAGCCGTGGCAATCTCTTATGTAGTAGCGAAGGAATGGCAAAGCCCATTGAATACGTCAATTGAAAGGCGCACATTCGTGCCGACAATCACGTGATCCGCGCGACCGTGATCAAGAGTGAACGCAGGACGAGAGAATGCCGCTTCTGAACCGAGCTTCCGAACTCCAGTCGGAAGCCACCGAATGGCGCCGCCATCTGCATGCCAATCCGGAAATACTCTATGACGTCGAAAACACGGCAGCCTTTGTCGAGGCAAAGCTGCGAGAATTCGGCGTTGACGAAATCGCAACCGGCCTCGGCCGCACCGGTGTCGTCGGCATCATCAAGGGCTCTGGCGGTGAGGGCCGGACCATCGGCCTGCGCGCCGACATGGATGCGCTTCCCCTCGATGAGATCACCGGCAAGCCCTGGGCCTCAATCATTCCCGGCCGCATGCATGCTTGTGGCCATGACGGTCATACCGCGATGCTGCTGGGTGCCGCCAAGTATCTTGCCGAGACCCGCAATTTCTCCGGACGCGTGGCGGTCGTCTTCCAGCCGGCGGAAGAAGGCGGCCGTGGCGCGCTCGCAATGGTCGAAGACGGAATGATGGAGCGCTTCGGCATCGACGAGATCTACGGCATGCACAACATGCCCGGAAAACCTGTCGGAACCTTCGCCATCCGCAAGGGCGGCATCATGGCAGCGCCCGACAAGTTCTTCCTGAAGATCACCGGTCGTGGTGGCCATGCCGCCGAGCCGCACAACACGGCCGACACCATCGTGATCGGCGCCCAGATCGTCAACGCCCTGCAGACGATTGCGTCCCGCAATGCCAATCCGCTGCGCTCGGTCGTCGTTTCCGTGACCCAGTTCCATGCCGGAACGACCCACAACATCATTCCGGAAGAGGCCTTCATCACCGGAACGGTCCGCTCGCTCGACGAGGAGGTTCGCGATCTCGCCGAACGCCGGATCGGCGAACTGGCAATGGGGATCGCGGCAGCCCATGGGGCGGTGGTCGAATTTGACTACGAGCGCGCCTGCCCCGTGACGGTCAATCATCCGTCCGAGACGGAATATGCAGCACGCGCTGCGATTGATGTGGTGGGCACAGACAAGGTGGATACGGAAGTGGATCCGAGCATGGCCGGCGAGGACTTCGCATTCATGCTGCAGTCGCGACCGGGCGCCTACATCATGATCGGTAATGGCGAAACGGCGGGCCTGCACAATCCGGCCTACGACTTCAACGACGAGGCGATCGCTGCCGGTATTTCCTATTGGGCTCGCCTGGCGGAGCAGAGATTGCCTCGCTGAACAGGTCGCTTGCCGCATGCAAAACCGCTTGGCTTGAAGGCTGTGCTTTTGTATGGAGAAGGAAGTGGTCCCGTAGCTCAGCAGGATAGAGCATCAGATTCCTAATCTGAGGGTCACGCGTTCGAATCGCGTCGGGATCACCATCATCTGACCACCCACATCTTGCCATTACGAATCTAGGGTTGCGTTCGTGCCGTTATACGGCATGATGGTTCCATGCCACGCCGACGGGTGCTTATTCTTCTTATCGTCGGCCTCGAACGGAGGGAATGTCATGGCACCAAGACCCCCGGGCAAGAACAATGACGAACATGCAATCGTGGAACGGGCCGTACGGCGGTTGTACGAACGCAAGCATACCGATAGGCATGTCCAGGAAAATGCCGAGGCGCTCGTCAGCTATCTGGTGAAGAGCGGCATTCGGGACGAAGACGATCTCGTCGAACTTGCGAGCATCGCGAATGGCAAGCGTTACGACCCGAACAATGGCAGTTTCCTGTAACGACGAATACGGCACCGATGTCTATCGGTTGCCGCCATAGGGGCTGGTATCTGCCCTTTCATCTTTTTCATACATCTCCCGCGTGGCCGCGTCTTGATTGATGCGCTCACGGGCGCTGAGCCGTCTCTGCCGCATGATGGCATAGAAGACGGCAACGCCGAGCAGAATCGGCCCGAGCGCGACGACAAACAACCATAAATAGTTGATCATGAAATACCCTTTCCTCAAATCTGGATGCACATTCAAAAGTGCAACCAATCGCGGGAGGAAAAGGTTCCGAGGGGAATCAGGTCGGCGTCTTGGAGGGCGCAACCTTTTCATCGATGGCCGATTGCAACTCTTCGGCAAGGGCGATCAGGTGCTCCGGCACTGCTTCACGGCGCGTCTCGTGCATCAGCAGGTCCAGCTTGTCGCGTACGATGCCGCCCGTCCTGTCGCGTCGCGTCTCCGGAGATGAGATTTTCAGTTCTTCCATGTGGACCTCCGACTTGAGGGCATTGCTGGCGGGTTGAGTTTAATTTGTCCCTGACGCTTACTTACGTCATCCGGACCATCTCGGATCAGTCTTTTTTGCCGAAATCAACCGCCTTGGTCAGTTGATGCCCCCTTCCGCTTCGGGAAAGGCTTCGATCAGCTTCTGGCGATCCGGGTATTCCAGCGGCTCAGCCTGAAGGATTACGCTGATGCTGTCGGATACGTCCAGCTGGCCGTCGTGCTTGAGTTCGGCTCGCTCGCCCGAGGCGAACACCAAAGTGGCGCGCGTCTCGAAGCCTTGGCGGATCAGCCAATCGCGCGGCGCCTGGATCTCGACCTTCGCAGTATAGCCTTCTCCCCGTCGCTCCACTGCGACGTGATAGCTGATGGGTGATACGCGTTCGCCGATCAGCAGCTGGCCCTGGCCGTCGACATTCTGCACATGTGTCATGCTTCTCACTCTCGCTTTCGGATCATTCGGGAAAGAGAACATCCGGAAACGCTCTCTGTTCCGTCGGAAAAAGCGGCGCAGGGCCGGGAACCACTGGCTGACAGAGGCGTTCCATCAACGGGTCAAGGGGAGGAATGACAACAAGCGAGACACACCATGAGCAGTGCGCGTCAAACGACGGACCATGATGAGATACGCCGCTGGATCGAGGAGCGGGACGGCATGCCGACGCGCGTCAAAGACAGCGGCGAAGGCGGCATCCTGCGAGTGGATTTCGGCAAGCCAGAGGAAACGCTGGAAAAGGTCGAATGGGAGGAGTTCTTTCGGATCTTCGAAAAGAACGATCTCGCCTTTCTCCATCAGGACAAAACTGCCGACGGCAAACTGAGCCGCTTCAGCAAGTTCGTAAGCCGTAGCTGACGTGGTCGCCGGCTTGGCCGACCGTTCACAATTTCGGGAACCAAGGCATGGGATGCGCGTTTTTGCGTCGTTCTGCCTGGTACCACAGACATCGGAGGATGGCGATCTTGACGACCCGTAGAGCCGAGCTTGCCGCACAATCTGAAGTGGTCGAGTTGATACCGGCATTGCGCGCCTTTGCGCGGACCTTTTGCCAGAAGCCTGAAGAGGCGGACGACCTCGTCCAGGAAACCCTGACCAAAGCGCTGGCCAATCTTGACAAATTCGAGCCGGGAACACGCCTGAAGTCCTGGCTGTTCACGATCATGCGCAACACCTTCTGCACCCGCTTCAAGAAGAGCAGCCGCGAGACCATCGGCTTGCCCGAGGGTGTAGCCTCGCGACTGACCAGCGAGGCGAGCCAGGAGTGGACCGTGCAGGCCGAGGAGGTGCGGCGGGCACTCAACCGACTGCCCGAACATCACCGGGAAATGCTGGTGCTGATCGTCATGCTCGGCGAACGTTACGAAGATGCGGCCGAAATCTGTGGCTGTGCCGTGGGCACGGTGAAAAGCCGCCTCAGCCGGGCGCGGCAGCAATTGCGCCGCGAACTCGGTGAAACCGGGACGGACAGCCCCGTCGGATGAGCAAGACCGACAGCGAGGATGCAGAAGTAACTGCCGGACCTCCTCCGTCGACGGACGATGTTCCTGAGCTCACCGAGATCGGTCTGATCTACGGCACCGATGCGGAACCCGGCATCAGTCGCCGCCGCCGCGGCAAGGGTTTCTCCTATCACCTTCCGGACGGCACGGTCGTTGCCGACCAGACCGTCCTTACCCGCATCCGCAAGCTCGCCCTGCCCCCGGCCTATGAACGGGTCTGGATCAGCCTTGAGCCCCGCAGCCACCTTCAGGCCACGGGTTACGATGCGAGGGGACGCAAGCAGTATCGCTATCATCTGGACTGGGCCGCGTGGCGCAGCGAGCGGAAATTCGATGATCTCATAGGCTTCGGCGAGGCGCTCCCGACGATTCGGCGCAGGATCGCCCGCGACATCGCCGAACATGCTGATTCAAGTTACTTCCTGCTCTCAGCCCTGATCAGTCTGCTCGACGTGACCTATATGCGCGTCGGCAACCGCGCCTATGCCGAGGAAAACAAGACCTATGGCGCAACCACGCTTCAAAAACGCCATCTGACCTTTGAGCCCGATGGCATTCGGCTGAGCTTCATCGCCAAGGGCGGTAAACGGGTACGCCGAAAGCTTCGTCATCCGAAACTACAGAAGATCCTCGAAGAGATTGCAGACCTGCCCGGACGGGACCTGTTTTCCTGGCGGGACAAAGACGGGCAGCTGCATCGCATCGATTCGGGCCGTCTCAATACCTATCTCGCTGAGATCACCAACATGCGGCTTTCGGCCAAGACCTTCCGCACCTGGGGCGGATCCGTCGCGGCATTTGCCGAAGCATGGAAGCATATCGAGGCCTCGGAACGTCCCACAATCCGGCAGATGTGCCAGATCGCCTCCGACCGCCTGCACAACACGCCGACGATCTGCCGCTCAAGCTATGTGCATCCGGCGATCCTCAACCTTGCCGACAAGAGCACGGACCTTGATGCTGTGCGTGACCTGGTGCGGACGGCACCTTCACGCGCCCTGCTTCGCGCCGACGAAAACCGGCTGATGGCTTTTCTGCAGGATCATTATGCCCGGAAGGGCGCAGCCAAGGACTGAGTGCGCGAACGCAAAGTCAACCCGCACGGAAAAAGGGGCCGGAACAGATCCGACCCCTTCCTTCGATTGGCAGCGATCAGGCCGCCTTCTTCTGGGCTGCGGCATTGACCGCCGTTTCGGCAAGCTTGGTCAGCGCCTCGTCGGTCTTCGATTCTTCCGCCAGCGTCTCGTCGAGAAGCTTGACAGCATCCTTGTAGCCGAGCTGCTGGGCCCAGGTACGCAGCGTGCCGTAGCGGCTGATTTCATAGTGCTCGACAGCCTGTGCGGCGGCGAGCAGACCGGCGTCGAGGGCGGGCGAACCCTTGAACTCTTCCATGATCTCTTCGCCTTCTTCAACGATGCCGTCGATGGCGGCGCAGGTCTTGGCGCGCGGACGCTTGCCGATGATTTCGAACACCTGCTGCAGGCGCTCGACCTGGCCTTCGGTCTCTTCCTTGTGCTGCAGGAAGGCGGCCTTCAGCTTCTCGTCCTGCGCGCCACGTGCCATTTTCGGCAGGGCCTTCAGGATCTTGCGCTCAGCATAATAGATGTCCTTGAGGGTCTCGTGAAAAAGCTCTTCCAGTGTCTTGGTAGCCATGTCGTTATCTCCTCGGTTATCGGTTATGGCGAGAAAAGAACCGGCCGGATGGCGCTTTGTTCCTGACTTGTTTTTCAGGTTTTCACCGGAACGATCCACGGCTCCGCAGGGTTAGATTCGCAGGTGGCGCACGACGCTGCCCTCCAGACCCGAAGGAGGAAACAATGGTCAATCGCAACGACAATTGGGACGCCGGAGACGGCCGGAACCGGAATCGCAACACGCGCCAAAGCCCGACCGGTGACTACGGCCCCGGTGACAGCGGCTTCGTTCGCGGCTATGGCGACATCCGCCCCGATGCTGATCGCTATGACGCCATGCGCCAGCGCGACTACGGCATGGATGGCGGTTACGGCGCCAGCGGATCGCGCTATCCGCGCATGGGACGCTCCGACTGGACGACCGACGATCTGGGCTATTACGGTGAGCTGAGCGACCGCGGTTACGGAGACGACGAACGCCGCTATGCCCGGGGTGCCGGACGCGGTCACCATCCATCAGACAACAACCGCAGCTATCGCGGTGGTTACAACCAAGGCAATCGCGACTACGACGACGAACGCGGCTTCGTTGACCGCGCCAGCGACGAGGTCGCATCCTGGTTCGGTGACGAAGAGGCCGCCCGACGCCGCGAGATGGATAGCCACCGCGGCAAAGGTCCCAAGGGCTACCGCCGTTCGGATGCCCGCATCCTGGAAGACGTCAATGACCGCCTGGTCGACGACCCCGCCGTCGATGCCTCCGATATCGAGGTGACCGTGAAGGATGCCGAGGTGACACTGTCTGGCCATGTGACGGATCGCTTCGAAAAACGCCGCGCTGAAGACTGTGCCGAGCGCGTCAGTGGCGTTGCCCATGTGCAGAACAATCTGCGTGTGCGGATTTCAGGCGAAGGCAGCGTCATGACGCAGGCTTAAGGCCGACTTAGCCCCGAAGGGCGCGCAAGGCGTTGAGGATGACGGCGACGTCGATGACCTCCTGCAGCAGCGCACCCTGAACGGGCGAGAGATAACCGAAGGCGGCGAAGACCATCGCGCCGCCGGAGAGAAGCAGCCCGGCAATTGCACTTTGCCGGGCGATGTTTCGGGAACGCCTGGCGATCCCGCAGGCCAGCGGCAGACGACGCAAATCATCTGCCAGCAGGACCACATTGGCCGCCTCCGATGAGGCAGCCGATCCCCGCGCACCCATTGCCACCCCGACATTGGCAAGCGCCAGCGCCGGCGCATCATTGACCCCGTCGCCGACCATCATCACTGTGCCCGTGTCACGCTCGCGACGGATCAGCTCCACCTTGCCTTCCGGCGTCAGATCACCCGAAACGGCGTCGAGACCAAGAGTTGCGGCCGCCTTTTCGGCAACATCGGTCCTGTCGCCGGACGCCATGACGATCCGCCCTATGCCTTCAGCCCGGAAACCGGCGATCGCATCGCCGGCATCGTGCCGGAGCGGATCGGAGAGCAGGATAAGCCCTGCGGCACGCCCGTCGATACCGACCGCCACGACGGCGGCACCATTCTCCACATTTGCGCGATCGAAGGCCTCCCCCGCCACCAAATGTGACAGCACATAGCCGCTCCCGCCCAGCACCACCCGCCGCTCACCGACGAGCCCTGACAAGCCGCGGCCGGCATCTTCAGCCACGTCATGCGGCAGGGTGAGGGCGAGGCCACGCGCGGTGGCGGCCCGCACGAGAGCTTCGGCCGC
>Ga0101941_1001916_pt1 | contig 11529 bp, 9 predicted proteins | sample DewCreD2012metaG_3_FD_75242 | JGI IMG/M metagenome (GOLD analysis project Ga0101941, IMG submission 75242) | Hot spring sediment bacterial and archeal communities from British Columbia, Canada, to study Microbial Dark Matter (Phase II) - Dewar... ...
AGATATTGAAGTATTATCACTTGAAGATGTAGTGGATTTTGAAGATTTGGAATCTACAATAGATGCTATAGATAAATCCTATAGTTATTTAGATTCTATAAATATAAAGAATAATCAAATAATAATAGATATAACAGGTGGTCAAAAAATCCAATCTACTGCTGGTGGATTTTATGCTTCATCTTATGATAGATACTTTTGCTACTTGTCTACTAATACTAAAGAGTTATATATTTTTGATGTTATTTATAACTTTGAATAATACCTAATAAAAGGGGGAATGGGTTTATGACAAACTTAGAAAATAAAATTAATAATGAAAATAATATAAATAATAATGAAATATGGCTAATAAAATTATTAGCTTTCTTACATGATCCTTTAAATAAAGTAGAAAATCTTGTTAAACATGAAGAAAATGCTAAAAAATTAAATAAAATATTAATTAATGATTATGAAAACTTATTAAAAAACAAAAAAGATATAATAAAACGTGCGGATGAAATTGCTTCTGCTGCCAGTAGAATCATTCTTGAAGGTTTAGAACAAAAAATTTATGTGAATTACAATGAAACTAAATTTATTGATATTTTTACTTTACAAGAGTATGATATTAATTTTCCTAAGTTTGATGAAATAAGTAATTTTTTTAAAAAACTAAGTGATATAAAAAATAAAAAAGAAAATGAAACAAAAGATGAACCAAATTATTATAGGGATTTATTTTTTCTATTATGGAGATTTGTCCCCGATTACTTTGGAGATAAATATGATATCCAAAAAAATAAAATAGATTATAACCCAGCAGATACAAGAGCACCTAATCATTCACTATATGATCACTTAATACAAACTTCTGCTATCGCTTCATCTTTAGATAAGATTTGCTTTTTATTAGTCAGTTTATCTCCCGTACAAAAGTTTATAGAAAACTCAAGGAAAACTTCAGATTTATTTTCTTCTAGCTTCTTATTATCATTTTTAGTATTTAGAATAATTTTAAAAATTATAGAAATATATGGCCCAGATTCTATCATTTATCCTAATATGTTAAGACAACCTTTATTAGATAAATTTATTTTTAAAAAATTATTAAAAAAATATGAACTATCTGAATTAGAAAAATACTTAAGAATTGATGAAGATTCAATTACTATAGCAAATATCCCTAATAAATTCTTAGCTATTATTCCTTTTAGTAATTCAATTGTAAATACTATTACTAATACTTTTAATCAGGAACTAAAGGATTTGGCCTTAAAAGTTGAACAAAATATACAAAATAACACTAAAATAGAAGCTTCTGAAATATCTAATAAAATATACCAAGACCTTAAAGATTATTTTAATTTAAATATTGTACTTTTACCAATGTATAATTTCCAAAAAGATGAAAAAAATTATAAAGATAAAGTAAATAATGCTCTTAGTGATTATAAAATCTTAGTAAAATATGGATGCCAAAATGGTAATAATGAATTAGTATATTTAGTTGAAAAAATAATGAAATTTTCTCAATATAAAACTAATAATTTAGGGAATGTATATCCTGTTTTAGTTAAGTTAGCTGAAAAACTTCTAAATGTTAAAAAAACTGTTAAAAAAATGAATTTTATAGAACTTAAAGGAAATAAATGTAATTTATGTGGGATTTATGAAATATTAAATTTAGATTGGAAAAAATTATACAAAAATCATATTGTTTTGGATAATGAAAAACTATGTGGGATTTGTTTAACTAAAAGAATTTTCCCTAAGATTTATCCCGAAATTATTGGATTAAATGTGAATTTGAATTTCCCTTCCGTTTCAGAAATTTCTGTAATCTTTTCAAAAAGAGAGTTATTTAAAAATACTCAACTAAGAGATATTATATTAAAATTTATTAAAAAATTAAAAGAATTAGGGCAAGAATTAAATTATGATTTTTTTAAATCTCAAACTGTACCTAAATTACAAAAAGAATATGAAAATCATGAATTAAAAGATTTATTGAAATTAGATGGGCAATTATTAATGGAAGAAAGTTTTTCTAATAAATACTTAAAAAATGAATACGGTTTTGAAAATATCAATGAAAAATATCTTCAAGAAATTAAATATTATTTAAAAGAAATTCAAAAGAGCATAAAAATTCAGAAGTATTATGCTATTTTACAGGTGGATGGAGATAATATGGGTAAATGGCTGGAAGGAAAGTATAACCCTAAAATAGGAAAAGTAATAGCTAAAAAAATCCAAGAAAATATTCAAAAAATAGATAATTGTAAAGAAATATTAGAGCTTAATCATGTAATGTCTCCTTCTATTCATGGATTATTTAGTAGGAAATTATCAGAATTTGCATTAAGTAAAGTAAAGGATATAGTCGAAAATGATTGCTATGGAAAACTGGTATATGCTGGTGGCGATGATTTATTAGCACTATTACCTATAGATACAGTATTTAAATGCGCTTATTTTATTGTTAATGCTTTTAAATCGTTTTTAGGAGAAAATGCTACTATGAGTTCAGGAATACTTATAACCCATTGCAAATACCCATTTTATTTAGCTCTCCAAAAAGTAAGAGAGTTAGAAAAAAACGCTAAAAGAAATTATTTAAATAAGAAAAACAGTTTCGCTATAGGGCTACTTACTCATAGCGGAGCATACAGACAATTCTCCTATACCTGGGACCTCTTGGATAGCTTATTAAATTTAATAAAATATTTTAAAGAAGATAAAATCCCAGCTAATTTACCTTACCAATACCTCTATTTTGTTAATTCTATTTATGATAACAATCCTAATATTGATTTTTCTGAATTAAGTAATATATTTAAAACTGAATTACAAAGATTATTATATCATAAAAAATTAAAAGCTAAGGATTCTAAAATGATTGATTTTATATTAAATTTATATGAAATGATTATAAATCCAAAAGTAGAATCCTTAGAAAATTCTAATCAAAATGAAAAAAATAGAAGGATTTTCTACTTTACTGACTTATTAATAATTACTAATAAATTAGCAAGTGTTATTATTTCAGATGATATTACTCTAATATAATAAATTTATAAACTAATTACTACTAAACTATTTTAAATAGAAATAATAAGTATTTAGTTAGGATAATGTTAGAATTATAAGATTTTTTATTAGTTTTTATGTAGAACTAAGTTAGCTAAGTAATTAGAAATATTGATAGCGCCTCCTAAGGGGCCCATCTCTTTATAACATTCTAACCCTATAAACTTATATTTATCTTTATCTTTAAATAATATAATAGTTTCATTAACTAATTTTTCTATGTTATATTGTTCTATTAATATTAGACAATTATTGAGTAATTTTTTTTGCCTTTTTCTATACCAATTGTTTTCATTAAAAGAGATTACAGGGAGTTTATAACCTGCTGCTTGCTCATTTCCACTTCCTGCTTGCCCCCACACTAAATAACTATTCTCTAATACATACCTGTAATACTTATCACTTAATATATAAACTCTTTGTTTAAACTCTTTTTCTAACTCTTTTTCTATTAAATTATTTATTTCTTTTATTGGATAAAATTCAGGAATTATTATGCTAAAAGTAGTCAAAACATTTAAAATGTTTTCGTTAGTTATTTTGTTTAATAGTATATTGATGGATTTAGTAAAATAAAATAGATTCTTTAAGCAACTATCCTTTCTGCCTGGTAAAATTATTATATTATTTTCTAAGTAAATATTTTCATTTGGTTTTATATAATCTAAATCTAAAACTGGATTTCCTACAAAATATACATTATTTAGTTTATCTTTTAATTTTAAATATGTTAATTCATCTCTAACAAAATTAGCATTAACTAATGACATGAAGTATATCTCTAATAAATTAAACGGTTCAGTTTTATAGGATTTAGCAGTAGGGATAAATACAACATTAGTTTTTGATAATTTGTTTTTAAAAATACTTAAAAATAGAGGATAGATATCTCCAACTGCTACTAAATATATATTGGGTTTATTTTTATAATTACTAAGGAAGTTTAATTGATTTAAGATAAAAGAAAATAAGCCATCTTTGATATCGAGAATAAAGTTTTTGAAATTAAATAATCCACTTATTCCTGCACTTTTTAAGGTTTTAACAGGTCCTATGATATTAATATTATTTTCTTTATATTTTTCTCCAGTATTTACTAAAGGGAATCCAAAAATCTCAAAATTAACTCCACTTTTTTTAAGCTTCTTATCTAACTCCCTTATAATATATGTACTTATTGTATCTTCTCCATAACCATTACTTAAAAAAATAAATTTTATATCCATTTTTATATTATTTCAATTTATTTAAAATATTTCCCTTGATAAAATTTGAAAATGCAAAATAATAAAGAAAATAAAAATAGGGGAGCGAGTATTTTTAAAGAAAAATAATAATAATGATAATAATATAAAAGGAAGGTGTTTAATTATAAAATTAAAATCTATTTCATCGGTATTCACGATGATATCTTTCAAGTGGAGGAACCGTTGACTTTTGATCATAACATGGCTCCACTCATTGTGTACCGAGTAGGCTCAGGAGAAGAAGATGATAAAAAGAAAGATGAATCAGCAAAGCAAGCGCAACTAAAAATGTCAATGGCTTTTGAGGTGGTAAACGCCAGTATCCACTTACTCAAAATAGCAGGAGCTCATTTTTCTGCTGTTCTGGTAGATGAGGGCCAACGGCAATTGCAGAACCCCGAATTACGCAGCTATGTATTTACTTGGTACACTGCTATCCGTAAGCAGAATGGAATGATGATATTGGCGGGGAATTCACCTGCCATTATGCTTGATACTGCACAGGGTGTAAGCATGTGGGAAAATACAAGCGTTCGAGTCTACTTCTATATGGAGCAGTCGGCAGTGCGTTTACTAGCATCTCATTCTGATCTACCTAATGAGATTCAAGATTTAATCTCGGAAAGCGAAGATACACAGCGTTATATTTTGGAATATCACAAGAGGTATGATGAGCTCATAATGCATGTTCCCCCTGAAGAACATGTGCTTTACAAAACTCGCGGTCTTAAGACGGGGTAAGTGGTGATATATGGAAACAATTCAAAAAGTAAAAAATATTAGAAAAATAATTTCTATTATTACTGCCCTGTGTTCGCCAGGAATACTTTTGGTAATAGGATTCTTTTCAGTCGGGGTTGTAATTGTTCTTATCGTGTTTATACCTTTTATGATTTTTGGTGATTCTGATAGTTATTCTTATCAAGCGGTAGGGGAGTATTCTTGGTTAGCGCCGGTACAACTTGATGCAGATGGATCCGCATATATATGGCCTGTGCCGTCTATTGCAAAAGTCTCTTCTACCTTTGGATTTCGAAATATTAGTCTTTATGAGAATGCAAAGATGCACAAAGGTATTGATATTGCTGATGGTGCAGATAAAACAGAACTTCAGCCAATCTATAGTATGGCTGAAGGTACAGTGACCGTAGCCGGATCTGCAAGCGGCTACGGTCAAGCTATTTATATAGACCACGGTAATGGTCTGGTGACTAAATATGGTCACTTGTCTGCACAAATGGATGTGCATGTGGGGGACCATGTAACTAAGGGGCAACGAATAGGTAGAATTGGACAAGGTAAAGTCGGAAGTTCAACTGGTCCACATTTACACTTTCAGGTTGAACTGAACGGTTCGGCTGTGGATCCCTTGGAGTACGTACAACCTCCAGGCGCACAAATTACCGCAGCGTTGAGCTACGAGCCACTAAATATTGATTATGTTTTTAGCTTCTTAACTAAGCGGAATTCTGCACTTGCTGATCCTGGATTGTTACAAGCAATTAATGATGCTGGCCGTACTAAAAACGTATCTCCATATTTACTAATTGCCATTACAGGACAAGAACAGTCATTTGTACCAAGAAATAATAATCACGCCATGGAAATAATTAAAAATCCATGGAATGTATTTGGATGCTGGTGCAATGGAAAGGGGGCGACTTTATCTACTGGTCAAGCCGCGCTAATTGCTGCAGATACAATAATTAAATTGTCACAAGATTTGCCAGCAGGTAGAGATCCTATACAGTGGCTATCTGCAAAGGATAACCCACGCGGTTACTATGCAGAAGACAATGGTTGGTGGATAGGTGTCTCTAAGTACTTCAAACTGTTAACAGGATCAGGGGGGAATTCAAATTGAATCTGAGCGTTGTGATAATCGGTTTACTTTTGTGGTTTTTTTATAAAAGGGGTAGCCAGGGAATACCACCATGGGCATTTAAAGCTATTGGTATATTCCTATTAATTATGCTTTTAAGAAATTTAAACGCTGCATATCACATGGTATTTGAAGAATCTGATGCTTGGTGGCCACTAGTTAAAGAGAATACTGCACGGTTGTCTGAAGCTATGCGTTCGCTGATAGAGACGATGATGAAAGGATGATGTCGGCGTGAATAACACTCCGGAATCGAAACCGAAAGAAACCTTCGCGCAATTTGTTAATCGTATTACATTAATAGCTGGAATTGCCAGTGTGGTAGTGCTTTTAAATGATTTCCCTAGTGAAATCAATGAATTAGCTTCTAAAATATTGAAATATGCGATTATTTTATGGGCTAGTTTAGTTGGTCTTCCCGTTGGTTGGCAGATTTTAAGGAAGCACAAGCTTAAATTATTTGGCGGATGGGTTACTCTGCGGCAGTTTATCTCGAAAAAGGAAGCCACAGACAATGAATTGGGGATGACTCTACCTACAGGAAATGGGATTGGAACAATCCCTGATATTCTATCAATGGAGGATAAAGAAAATCAGTTAAATAAAAGTAATGGAATTGGAGCAATCACTGATAATGTTGAATTAGCGGAAAGGGGAAATAGGACAATAGAAACGCTGGGATCGGCTGCACCATTTTCTTTATTTCCGCCTAACCCCCGACCTTTTGCATCTTCTCCGATTACTGAAGATAAAGCTGCAGAATTGATATTTAATGCTGTTCAAATGGCTGGGCTGAGAATGGACGAATTGCCCGAAATATTAGCAATTGATGCCGGGCCTACGTTACAAACTATATCATTCCGTTTACCAGCTAAGCTACAACTCAGTGACTTGGTTAAAAAGAGGGACGATTTAGCTAATCATATTGGACATGACCATAGTTTTTCTGTAACATCAACGCGTTTTCCTAGTGCTGCTGCTTTCGTAGTGCCTCATGTTAAAAGGGCTTTTGTATATATGAATGATATGATAAAGGATTTAATGAATTTTTCTCAAACAGCGGAGCTACCCATGGTATTCGGCAGAGATATGGAAGGAAAACCTATTCTTGTAGATCTAGCTAAATTACCGCATTTGCTAGTAGCAGGCGCAACAGGATCAGGAAAGTCCGTATTTATAAACGGTCTTATAACCTCTCTTGCAGTATCACGCTCACCCCAAGATGTTCAATTTCTACTCATTGATCCGAAAATGGTGGAATTTGTTATGTATACAGGTTTGCCGCATTTAATATCTCCACCAGTTACAGCCCCTAGCCGTGCACCTTTAGCTCTAAAAAAACTGGTCGTAGAAATGGAGAAGCGTTATAAGCTATTTTCTCAACGGGGAATACGAAACATCCGGCAATTCCGAAAAAATTATCCCGAGGAGTCAATGCCGTATATTGTTGCAGTTATAGACGAATATGCGGATTTAATGGTTATTGCACGAAATGATGTTGAAGATACAGTCCAACGATTAACTCAAATGGGAAGAGCCGCCGGCATCCATTTAATTCTAGGCACACAACGACCGAGCGTGGATGTTGTAACCGGAGTCATCAAATCTAACCTACCATCACGTGTTGCGTTCCATTTACAAAGTGGCCATGATTATAGAACGGTCATGGATACGGGTGGACCACATCTGCTCGGCGGTGGTGACGGGGTTTGTATGCTTAACGGGGGGGGGCAGAAAAGATTTCAATCTGCTGCTATAAGTGCTGATGATGATGAGACTATCCGTTTTATCGAAGGGCTTACGCAATATTGGCTTAATCAAAGTATAGAAGTACGGTTGGTAAAAGTTGACCTTATGGATACCTTTGAAGAAGATGAGTCACTCGATGAAAGAGAGGATACTTTTAAAGATCCAGTAAATTCTGATTTGAAAAGAGAGGCTTTAGAAATTCTAAATGAACATTTAGTAATTGGCAGTACACATCTTTCAGCTGCATATGAGCAAGAACCAACAGAGCAATCGGATCTATATGAACAAGTGATCCGCATTGCGCGGAAACATAACGGAATTTCCGGTAGGCTTTTACAAACCGCTCTTGATATTGATTACATTACGGCTGCTACTTATGTTGAACGGTTAAGCAAAGAGGGGAAGGTTGCACAAGATTATGATCCATCTTCAGGGTTGAAACCTTGGCAAGAAATAAAGGAAACTGATGATGAATTACTTGTGCGTATGCAGCGAATTATATTTGAAAATGGATCTGCCCGATCTGCTGATTTACAGAGAGAACTTGGTATACGTAAAGAGAAAGTACTTCAAATGATGAATAGACTTGTCCAAGTGGGCTTTTTACTTCCGCCTACAAGCACAAAAGGCGGATACACGCTGGCCTGGAGTGAAGAGCAAATGCATCATCACTTAAATGAATGAAGCTCGTTATCTTAAGCTATTTAGTTCTGGTCCTACTTCTGGTTCCTACTTCTGGTTCCCTATTATAGTATCAATTCAAAAACCTATAAACCCTTGTGGTTATAGGCTTTTTTTATTTTCCTTGCAGGCAAATCAATAGGGAACCAGAACGGGAACCAGAAAATATATATGTTAAGGAGGTAGAGCATGGGTTATTCAAAAGAAGATCATCAGCGCGCAATTGAGAATACCAAAAAGGCAATTCAAGTAGCTTTAGCATCGGGAAACGAGCATGACGCATTATTCTTGATGGAAAATACGTTACCAAAGCTGGAAGAACGATTATCACAATCCAATGCATGAGTTTTAAATTGCACTGGATTAACAAAGAGTAAGGTCTGTGAATATAAAGTATGATTTGAGGAGCAATTATGATGGATTCATTTGCAGAAGGTAAATTTACACATAGTGACAATCTGGTTCTTTTAGATTTTCAAAAGAAGGTCGCAGGTAAAATGGTAGATCAGATTGTGGTGGTGGGTTATCATTCGCGTGATCAGGAAGAGAGTGCGCTTAGGATTGCAAAAGAACTCGGAGTTCAACACATATGGTAAGAAAACAATAGATACCCTATAAGGAAATAATACTGAAAGCCTGAAGCCCTTGTGGTTTCAGGCTTTTTTTTTGTAGAAATAGGACTACTGATGGGGAGGTTGCTCAGGGGACGGACGGCGGCCTGACTTTCTTAAGCTTATGTGGCCGGCGGTACGCTGCGGATCCATGTGCCGACAGTTCCACCGGTGACCGGCCCCAGGAGTGCGCCGACTGACATGACTGCAGATCCGGAAGGGCTCCCGGACAGAAGCCAGGACCGGCGACCGGCGGAGCTTCCTACAGTGTTCGTGGCCACCGGTGGCCGGCCCTAGAAGTGCGCAGGCTGCCAGGATGCAGAACCGGAAGAGCTGCCTGAACGGATGGCCAAGCGGCCGCCGGCACGCGGCGGATCCTTGCGCCCGGCAGTACCACCGCTGGGCAGCATCCAGGAGTGCACCTGCAGCTGCGTTGCAGATCCGGAAGAGCTCCCGGACCAGAAGCCAGGACCGGCGACCGGCCGGACTTCCTTCAGCTCACGTGGCTGCCAGCGTTCTGCGGATCCCTACGCCGGGTAGTGCCACTGCTGGCCGCCCCCAGGAGTGCACCTGCAGGTGCGTTGCAGATCCGGAAGAACTCTCGGACCAGAAGCCAGGACCGGCGATCGGTCGGGCTTTCTACAGCGCATGTGGCCACCGATGCGCGGCGGATCCCTGCGCCGGGTAGTGCCCTCCGGCAGCCAGGCACCTGCTGCCAGGCTACAGATCTGGAAGAGCTGCCTGAACGGATGGCCAAGTGAGCGCGAGGCAGCTGATTTCCTTCAGCCCATGTGGCCACCTGTGCTACGGATCGATGCGCCGGCAGTTCCACCACTGGCCTGCCCCAGGAGTGCACCTGCAGCTGCGTTGCAAATCCGGAAGAGCCCCCGGAACGGATGGCCAAGTGAGCGTGAGGCAGCTGACTTCCTTCAGCCCATGGAGCTGCCGGCACGCTGCGGATCGATGCGCCAGGTAGTGCCGCCGCTGTCGGGCATCCAGGAGTGCACCTTCAGTTGCAAGGCGGATCCGGAAGAATTCCCGGACCAGAAGCCGGGACCGGCGACCGGGTGGGTTTTCTACAGCGCATATGGCCACCGGTGCGCTGCAGATCCATGCGCCAGCAATGCCACCGTTGGCCGGCCCCAGGAGTGCACCTGCAGGTGCGTTGCAGATCCGGAAGAACCCCCGGAACGATGGCCAAGCGCCCGCGCGTGTGCTGACTGTCATCAGCGAACGTAGCCGCCAGCGCGCTGCGGATTCATGCGTTGGCAGTTCCACCGCTGGCCGGCCCCAGGAGTTGCACCTGTAGATGCCAGCGTGCTTCAACTGCTTAGCATTCATGAGGGAGTTAGCCGTTGCGGTGCAACCGCAAGAATCCTGGAACGGGCGGCTAGGTGACCGTCCAGCAGTTAAAGGTATCCGGATATATCATCAAATTCAATTACATAATGGTAAATATTTTAGAAGTGTATATTAATATTTTTTAGTTTTCGATTGATTAAAGAACATGTGTTCGTGTAAGATGTTCTAAAATAAGAACTTACGTTCTTGTTTTTCATATACGGAGGTGTTAATTTGATATATAATATGGATTGTGTAATGGGATCAAAACTTTTTCTAGGCAATGATACTGTAGATTTATTAATTGCTGACCCACCATACAATTTGGGCTTTGGTGGAACAAAAATGACTAAAAATAAAAAACCGCGTTTTCAAGTTATTCCCAATGACAATTTATCGGATAGGGAGTATCGAAGGTTTTCTTTGGAATGGCTAAGGGAGGCTTATAGAGTTTTAAAACCGGGCCGACATATTTACGTTTTCATTGATTGGAGACAATATCATTTATTGTTCCGCTTGATGGAATATGTCGGATTTTCAATAAAAAATTGTATAGTTTGGGATAAGAAGCACTTTGGTATGGGATGGCAATATAGATATCAGCATGAATTTGTGATATTTGCAGTAAAAAAATCAAAAAAAGTGCGTAGAGTCGGTTCAAGGTCAGCGTCTGATATATGGGGAATACCGCGTATTAATGGAAATAAGACAGTTCATCCTACTGAAAAACCTAATGATATAATTTCCCCAATGATAATTAATAGCAGTGAAATAAATGAATTAGTTGTTGACTTTTTTGTGGGATCAGGGACCGTACCCGAAGTTGCGGCTACTCACAATAGGAAATTTATAGGGTTTGAAATTGACCCAGAGCATTTTCATACTGCCAGTAATCGATGTGGATTCACAGAACAATCAGGAGGAATAGTAAATGGAAAAACTG
>Ga0101941_1001918_pt1 | contig 11523 bp, 12 predicted proteins | sample DewCreD2012metaG_3_FD_75242 | JGI IMG/M metagenome (GOLD analysis project Ga0101941, IMG submission 75242) | Hot spring sediment bacterial and archeal communities from British Columbia, Canada, to study Microbial Dark Matter (Phase II) - Dewar... ...
ACTTTTACGGGTACGTTTTGAATAAACCGCGTGAAAAGCGGGTTAGAAAATTTTTCGCTGTACTGTGCTAATCCTGCCATGTTCGGTATTCCTCCCTGTGGGTGTTTTTTTATGGGTAACAAAAAACGGCTGATTTCCAGCCGCTACTATCTACAGATAACACTATGGGTAAAAAATTTTACAGCGTTACGTAACGGATTTGCGGCGTAGCTGCCTTAAACGCTGGGGTAACGCCTACCAGCTGTCCTTCATAAACCGCGCCCCATACAAGCGCCTGGCCAAAAATTACGTCCGGGTTCGTGCCGTCGTCTTTTACGGTAAATTTAATGGACTGGTCAAGAACTACCGGGTTATCGTATCCTTCCGGGAAGCCCCCAGTTCCTTTATCCGTCGTGCCGCTTGCCAAACCGAATAAGGTTTCCAGCGCTGTTTTATCCGCAGCTATCGTATTTATAATAGTGAAGGTAAGCGACTGATTCCCGCCGCTTTCGTCGGTCGCTATTTGCAATTTGTTTGCATTGTTGCGGGCCGTTGCTACGTTGTCCAAAATAGCCGTTTCGCCGTTTGCAGCGTTTTTAACCAGGTTTACTACGTCGGCAGCCGTCGAAGCCCCGCCGATAGTTTTAAGCTGTGTATTCGTAATTGTGAATATGTCGCCGTTGTAGTTGATAGTTACAGACGTATCAGCGGCCAGTCCTGCCTGGTCGGCAATAATAATATTAGTTGTGCCGTCCAATACTGCCGGGCTGGCTGCGCCATCGGCGTACGGTTCGTATTTCTTCGACGATGTATTCCGGGCTAGGCATTGGCCTTCTACGACAAGCGCCCCGGCTGCGAATTTCGTACCGTCCAGCGTACCGCCTACGGGCATTACGCCGTAGTTTACGCTGGCTTTAATTTCTTTACTGCCTAGTACCGAATCTTTGCGTAGTTGGCTATCGAATGTTCCTGGCATTTTTGTTTTCCTCCCATTTTCGTTAAGTAGTCTTTACTTCTTTCCTTCTTTACTTCTGCGCGTCCGTTTTAATACCGACACTGGAAAGCATAGCTGCCAGCGTAGCATCTTCCTTCGACTTATTCGCCGAATTATTCCCGCCAGCACCGCCGCCAGGTGTCTTACCTTTAAATCCGTTTCCATTACCGCCGCCTTTATCGTCGCCACCAGCGCCGCCTTTATTATCGTCGTCGCCTTCTTCGCCTTCTGGCGTTTTGAATAGGTTCGGTTCCGCTTTCGCCAGCTTCCGCAGTACCAGGTCTACGCTACGCTTTTCGGGTACGTCGTTTTCGTCGTACTCGATTTCGTCGGCATAGTCACGCAGGGCGCGTACTACCTGGTTAGCATTTACTGGGGTATATTGGCCGCCAGTGTTACGCAGTACCGCGTTTTCCAGCGATAGGTCTTTAAGCTTATCGCCCAAGCCTTTCGCTTTGCCAGCGTCTTTACGCAGCTGCGCCAGTTCCGCTTCGGTTATTACGCCTTCTTTGCCTTTGCCGTCGCCTTTTACCAGGCCGACAATATGCGCCATAAGTCCTTTATTATCTACGTCCAGTTCGATACCCGCCGTTTTTAACTCCTTACGCAGCAAACTGCGCGACTTCGTTACTACGATACGGTCTACGTCTTCCTGGCTGTAGATCAATTCGCCGCCTTCCGGGGCTTTGGGGTTGAATTCTAACGCTTTGTCGTGTTCATCCTTGGTTAATTCGGCTTCTTCCAGCAATTCGGCTACCTTCGCGTCGTACTGCTCCTTCGTAAGCTTGCCAGCGCGGTACTTATCCTGTAATTTTTTCAGCCAGTCCATAACTGTATCCCTTCCGCGCAGTTTAAGGGCTGCCCCTATATGCGCCCCGTTTGTTCGCTACGGGTAAACGTGGTTTGTTTGCGCCCCGGTATCCGGGTATATAGAAAACGCCCGCAGCTGTGATAGCCTGGGGCGTATCTATTTTTTATTACTGGCCGCGTCGGCCCTGGCTATACAGTAAGCAGGCTATTCGGCGGCTGTCCAGGTAGTGCCTTACCCGACTATCGCGGCCTTAATTCATGCTCTGTTTTTACGCTGTTCCAGCGGTCGCGGCCAGGCTTTTAGATAACGGCCCCAGGGGGCGCGCTATCAGCTTCGGGTACTTCCCCGGTAAATACCGCTTCGGTTAGTACCCGGTCGATTATTACTAACGCCGATAAAGCGCTGCGTAGGTGCTTCGTGGTCGTTTGCTGCCCTACTGGGCCTACCAGTTCGCCTTCCAGGTAAGCCGCTTCGGTTAAGATCATGCGAATAGCCGTACCATCCCCGGTTAGACTGCCATCCTGCCAGGCTAACCTTACCGGGCTTCCCTGTATTGTTCCAGTCGCTTCGTATCTCATTTCGTCGCCAGTACCCCCAGTACAAAGTTATAGTATTCCGGGTCTGTATCTATCTTATAGCTGCCAGTAAAGACGCTTTCGGCCCCCATCGTGAATATTTCGAAGTACGACGTTTCTTTATTGCCGTAGTCCTTCCCCATATACCGCGATAGGAATTTATCGAAGCGGCTTTTTTCGCTGGCCTTATAACCTTTACCCAGCCATTGTAAGGATTCGCCAGCCGTCCTTCGGTCGTAGAATTCTTTTTCCAGCTTCTTAATTTCAGGTATTACATGTTCGAATCTATGGCCAAATTCATGTACGGCGACGCGGGTTAAGTCGCTTTCGTTATGGCCGCTTATTCTAAATTCCGACGAATAGCCTTTCGGGCCGCCTGCATAATAGCCCCTAGTTACTACTTTAGCGTCCAGGCTGTTAAAGTCATGGCTTTTTTCCAGCCATTCGGTCGGGTAAAACTTCTGCGCCCGGTCTATGGCTTCCTTCGTTTTCGCATGGCTGCCCTTTTCCCAGTTGTGGGCCTTATCGCTACCCATAGGCCTTATTTCTGCCAGCGTGGCTGCCGCAGCGTCGCCCCTTATGGCCTTCGAAGAATTTTTAGCTTCGGTAAGCGCCTGTCGTTTAGCGCCCAGCTGCTGCGATAAAGGCCGTATTTTTGCGTCGTATTCATCGAAGACGGCTTTACGGTTCAGCATATCATAAGGCAGCGCGAAGGCTTCATTTTGCAGCCGCTTTATTTCGGCGTACATAGCGTCGGCTTCGGCTGTAAGGTCTTCTATCTGCTTTTGTAAAGCTGGGGCCGAAGCGGATACCCGTCGTTCTACTTCCTGGCGTACCAGGTCGCCGACTTCGCGGGCCTTTACTTCGGTATCGACGCCCCCGGCTATAAGCTGCTTTACCGGGTCGGACCAGGTGGCGGCTACCGTAGCAGCTGCCGCCTTTACGATGGTCGGGCCCGGGCCTTTGCCGCGTTCGTCCCTGCGTAAGTACCGTCTAGGGTCGTCATTCCGCAGCTTTTCGTCTAAATCTATACCGCGTTCTTTGGCGTATTCCCTGTAGTTCTCCGCTTTCGTGTAAATCCGTTCGCCGAAGTTTTCCGGGCTATCTCCTGCGCCCCTGCCTATGCGCTCCCCTTCTCTTACGCCCAGGGAAGCTAGTACAGGCGTCCATTTACACCTACAATGCGGGTGATTCGGGATACGTTCGCCAGGTCGGCCCGGAATTTCCGGGGTATCGTAGCCCAGTTCGTATATTTTACCATCGTTTACGGCGTCCTTCGGGGCTGTTCGGCTATCCAGAGTCGCGTTCCAGCGCTTGCCGTCCAGAAGATCGGCATTTTGCATAAATAAATGGCTTGCTCCCTGCCCAGCTGCCCGGTTCATTTCGGTACGGGCCAGCCTTACGCTGTTATGGTAGCCTTCCCCGGCTATTTCTTGAATACGGCGGGCTATTCGCTGGGTATCCCAGCCCTTTTGTACCGCTTCTTCCACGCCTTCGCGCATTTTTAAGCCTAAATAGGCGGTATTAGCGCGTAAGCGTTCGCTGTACGTATTGCCATCGGGCAGCCAGGGGTTCGCCAGTACGCCCATTACCTGGGCGCGGGTTACTACCGGGGTAAGAATAGCCAGCTGGGCCGTTTCCTGTAAGCCGAAGGCATTAAAATAATAGCTGTCGGTGTAAGTATAGGCTAGGTTATTCGTAATCTTTTCGGGTTGCTCCGCGTCGCGTACATACCGCAGCAGTTTGCCCAAGTGTTCAAGCGCCCGCTGCATATTTCGGTATTTTGCGGCCTGTATAGGCAGCCTGCGTATCGGTACGCCGTTAGCGTCTACGATTTCCCCTACTATTTTCGCCATTTCTTCGCCAATAACCTTCCCGGCCCGCTGCCAGAATGGCGCTATCTCCTGGGCGTACTTTAGGGTACGCTTTTCCAGTATATTGTTATAACGGTTTACGTAGTCGTCCAGTTTCGCCTGGCGTTCGGCTATGCGCTTATCCAGTTCGTCGTTTTTCGGCGGTTTCGGTCTAGCCATTGGCTGCCGTCTTCCCCGTTTCTAGTTTAATTCGTGTCGGTTCTACAGCCTTAACAGGTGGCGGGTATAAAGCCAGCATAAGCATAAGGAATATTAATAACCGTTTATTTTTAATCACTACCGCCGCCCCCTTCACCATCTTTCTTCTTCCCGGTGCTGCTAAATTCTTCGCCGAAGCCCAGGGCTGCTACTGCGTCCTTCGCGGCTTGCTCCTTCTGCTTCTTCATATCGTCCAGCGCTGCCTTCGGGTCGGGAATAAACCATAGCAGTTCGTATAAGTACGTATCCGGGACAATCCCGGCCAGCTGCGCTACGATCTGCGCGATTTCCAGGTAATTCTGCGGCATGTTTCGGTTTAAGGTAAAGTCTACCCAGTCCGATTCGTACAGCGCTGTGCTGGTCGGTGGATTCGCGTCCCCGATAAGTACCGCGTATACGTCTTCTACGCCAGCGTCTACCAGGCGGCGCGCGTTAAGGAAGTCGGTAAGTACCGCTACCAGGCGCTTTATCGCCCCAGTAAAGTAAACTTCCTTCTTCCCGGCCTTAATATCGACGCCCGCATACTTTACTTTTATTTCGGTAGCCGTCGCCCCCGATAAGTCGGAAAGCTTCGGAATAAAGCCCTTTTCGTGCAGCGTATCCCGCAGCCTGTCCAGGTAATTTTCTACCGCTGTATCGTCCTGCGGCGGCGCTATAAATTTCGCGTCGCTTTGTATGTTCTTTAGGGCGATAGCGCGGGCCTTCCGCATAGACAATACTTCGCCTTCGGCTGCGGTCTTCGTATTCCCCAGGGTCGCCCCAACGAATATCAGGAAGGCGTCTTGTAGGCGGTCGGCCAGGTTCGCCTTATCGCTTATAGCGTGGGCGTACTGCTCTACCAGGTCGAAAATACCGCCCGATAGGTCGGATACGCCCGCCTTTTTCTTACGTTCGCTGTACGTCGCCGGGGTTCCATTAAGAAAGACGGATACCGGGATACGTGCGGCCCTATGCTCAGTTACGAATTCGCTGCCAGCATCCGGGTCTAGCTGGTAGCCGTCGCCGTCGTCGTTTTTAGCCAGCCAGGTTACGTACCGCTGGTCGTAAATTTCTACTTTCTGTACGACGGTCGCCTGCTGTTCGCCCGGCTTGTAAACCGACGTTTCGTACGCCCGGATAAAAAGGCGAAAACGGCCCCGCGAATCGTATACTGGTATGGTTTCCTGTACCGGGAATTCTTCAAAGTCGATATTTCCGTCTTCGTCTACCCAGCCCAGGCTGGAAGACTGGCCGCCGACGCTTCCCTGCGTAAGCATTTCGCGCAGTACGCGCTGGCCTTCTTCGTTTACGAGTAACCCCAGCAAGTCCTTACGAAAGCCTTCCAGCAGTTCCTTCTTTGCAGCGTCGGGCTTGCCGCCGTCCTCTTTGTCTTCGAAGGCCCACACGATAGGCTTACCCAGCATGTAGTCTACTACGAAGTCGATAACCAGCCCGGCCAGCGTCGCCTGTATTTTATGGTTTACTTCGTCGCCCCGGCTTTTCTCCCTGGTGTCTACGCTTTCCAGGTATCCGTCGTACGCTTGCTGGTACTTTTCTACGCCGTCGTCCTTTAGCTGGTTAGCGTGGCCGTCGATTATGTCTTTAAGCCAGGCGCTATTATCAGTTACCCAGGCCGCCGCAGCTGCGCGGGCCGTTACCGGGCTATCGTACTGCGAAAGCAGCTTCGGTATACTTCCTACTACCGCCATTTAAGGCCCCCCTTCCCATCATTTTTAATTTTACCCGCCGATATCGTCCCGGTTGTAGGCCGACGCTTTGCGGCCTTCCGGGTCTTTTATCATGTATGCGGCCCTTATCAGCAGAAAAAGCCCTATGGCTACGTCGTCATGGGGTACATGGCCTTCGCGCCTGGGCTTTGCTGTATGCGGTACGTGATAATTTATCTTTTGTTCTCTTTTCGCTACCCTTACCAGGTTTTCCAGCTGCCAGCGGGCTTCGTCGTACAGATCGGCCTGCTGCGGATTGTTTGCCGGGCGTCGCGGCATACGGAAAAGGCCGCCCTTAACGTAAGAGTAGGCCAGGTATCCCAGCTTACTTTTATTTTCGTCGCCTGCCGCCTTAAATTTGTAAGCTTCTATTTCCATTTCGGGCAACTGTTCGATTAGCCAGTAGGCCAGCGGTTCGCCCAGCCCGGTAGCGTCGCCGCTGCCGCCTATGCAATTCCAATGTTTTAGAATTGTCTTAATTTGTACCCGCTGCTGCGTATGGCCTTTGCCTACCCATTGATACCAGGCTACCGGGACTATTACGCCGTCCGGGAAAAGTTCGCCTATGGTAAGTATCGTAGCGTCGCGCTTATGGTTCCCGGCTTCTACTTCGTCGGCCAGTTCGGTAGGCTGTTCTTCCTGCCCGGCTACGTCTATCGAAAAAATATAACTGCTGCCGGGCTTCGGCCCCTGCCTGGTTTCATACAAGGCGGCGAATATCCGGGTCAGGTCTTCGTCGTTAAAGTATTTGCCTATCGTGTCTACAAATACCAGGCGGTACTGTGTCTGTACGGCGATATGATTTTCGCCCAGGCGCGCTACCAGGTTTTCGTAGAATTCCCTATAGTTTGCGTTCCCCGCTGCTATTACCCGGTCGGCGTCTATCTTAAATACTAGCTTCGGCCTATAGCCCACTTTCTTTTCCAGCCTGGCTTCCATGTCATACGCCTGCTGCATACCCTGGTAGATAAAGCTGCCTTTCGTCCACGCTACACCGTATAAGACGGTAGTAGCGTTATTAAAGCTTCCCATAGGCTGGGCGTCCCGGTTCCATTTCGCTTCGTCTATGTCCTGGGCTTCGTCGCCTTCCAGCAGCGTAAAGGCTGTCTGCGAAGCGATATTCGCCGTAGGGTTAATCGAAAGGAAGGCCCATTTATTCGAATCCCTGGGCTTTCCGATATGGAATTTATAGCCGTCGCTTTTCGCCCAGGTGCGCTTCGTAATTACGCTGCCTGCCAGGCCCCCGGTGTCCGGGGCGTCTGCCCCTTCTAGTCTGTCCATGCTGGCCTGTACCTGGGGCTTATATACTGGGGCAAACTTTACGCCGCTTATCCGTTCCCCATGATACCAGCCGTAAAGTAAAAGGTAATGCTGCACGAAGGCGCTTATTTCGTTCTTCCCTGCCTGGCGACTTATCATAACTACGATAAACCAGCCCAGGCCCTGTAAAGCCGAATATATGATAGCGTCGGCGACTTCCAGCTGGTAGTCGTAAGGATCGTTCTTACGAAGCAGCCGCCAGGCCGTCCGTAGGTTCTCCCTTAAAAATAGTTCGTCCAGGCTGTTTATCACGTTGTAAGGCAGCGCTTCGCGGGCATCCTTTACGGTCTTCGGTACGCTTACGATGGAAGGCGCCCCGCTTATCGGGTCTACGTCTTCCAGGTAGTCGTATTCGATTAGCTTATAAGCGCTGCTGCCGTCTATCATGGTTTTTTCTAAACCCCTTCCCGGAAAATAAAAAAGCCGCCATATTGGCGACTTATAAAATATGCGTCCAGGTTTCCCCTTTTAGAATCTGTTCTATTGTTCGAAAATGTACGCCGTACTGCTTTGCCAGGGACTTACTGCCCGTACCTCGTTTACCGGGTATGTACCTGGCCCGTATTTCCCGTACCTGGGATTCGGTTAAGATCGCTGTAGGGCTTTTTTCGCCCTGCTTCGCTTCGGATTGCTTCTTACGTGTCCGCGCCCGGTGCGCTTCGACGTATTCTTCCAGGCTTTTATACTGTTCCTTATTGATTATACCCACCCCTTAGAATAAGTTTTTCCCTTATTCTACGTTAGCGTAGAGTAACCGTCAATACGGAAGGCTACCATGCTTTATTCTAATGAACATTATTTTAATTATTTCCCGCCTTATTAAGGCAAGTTATTTTACGCTATTTTTGCCTTATTTAGGCGCTATTTCTGCGCTATTTTTTCGTTCCTGGGCTGCGCCGCCCCAGGAAATACTTACCTTTCCTTTCGAAGCTGCACGAAGTTCGGCGTTAATTTGTCCCAGTAGATCGTCGCCATTATCCGGGTTAAGCCGGGCATGTTTTTCTATCAGACGGCCCAGGGTATTTAAGGCCCGGTCTAGCGTCCTATCTTCCAGGCTGCCCGCATGGTAGAAGCTGCGCGCCCCTTCGCCTTCCGAATAATAAACCTTCGTCTGTGCGTCAGCGTACCGTTCGGCTTCTTCGGGCGTTCTGTGCGCTATCCAGCGTTCGACTTCTACCAGGTCTTTGTTATGTTCGCACTTATAAGTGTTACAGTAACCAGGCTTCGTATCTAGGTCGCCGACGACGTAAGTACGCCCGCAGTCTGGATTTGTACATTTGTATTTTACAAACTTTTCGGCCAGCTTACGCGTATAGAACGAATCCCATTTACGCCGCCAGTCAGCCATGTAAACAACCATGTTTGCCCGGTGCATCTTTATATCCTCTAGCAGGCTAATAGCTTCTGTATCAGTCTGCGATTCGTAAACTTCCCTGGCTGCTGGGCTTAATACTTTAGCGTAAATACCATGCTTACGGGCGTTTTGGGTCGATACCCCCTTACCTTCGTCGGTCTTTGGCCCTGTGCTGCTTCCTCCGCAGTATTTACAGCGCCCGTAACCTGGGTGCTGCGTCCCAGCCCCGGCAGTCGATTTACAAAAGCCAGGGCCTTTTTTCTTCCTGGCCCCGCATGTTAAGACTTCGCGGCCCCGAATAACTTCTACCCGGTTCTTAGCGTCGGCCTTCGGGTTTAGTTGGCTTTTCTTCGCCATATCGTAGGCAGGATCGGAAGCGACGGCAGGCATATTTATTTTTTCGTCGACCATTATCGCGCCCCCTTCAAGATAAAGTTATCTTTACTTCTTTACTACTAGCACTTTCTTTCGTAAAACGAAGGGGGCGAAGCCTGTAAAGGCCCGCCCCCGCTATTTTTTGCCCCCTTATGTCCTGTGGACATAAGCTAAGCAGCTTAACATAACCATATCTTAAAAATGCGTGTATTGTCAAGCTTCTGCTTTTCCCGACAATATCCGGGCCAGTAAAAGACCCGGCGCGGCTTCCAGGCCTTCCAGCCGCTCCTTTTCTTCGGCTGCGCCGCCGTTAATCTCCCTGTAGATAAAGTCTTCGCCTTGTTCCAGCCCCCGGATAAATACAGGACGCCTTACTCGCAATATCCGCAGCGCTTCCTTCTGTAAGATTGGCCGTATGTAATGCAGCCGTATACAGTAATAGGAAAAGGACATTTCCCGCCGCAGCTGCCCCAGCGCCTGGTCTAACATAATCTTATTCATACGCCCGCCGCTTACGCCGTCGGTTTGCTTCGGGCCGCTGTTTACGATTACTACCTGGCCGTCGTCGATTTGGTCGCCTGCTTCCAGGCTGGCGTAGTTTTCCAGCCAGCGCAGTACATTCTTCTTCGAAACATAGCCTTCAATCCGCACCATTATACAGCCCCCATAAATTACCAGTTCCCCGGCAAAAGAATAAAGACTATATATATATAATATAAATATATAAATAATAAATATAGTTATATATATATATATATAGTAATAGTAGTTAGTAAGTATAGTAATACTTACTATGTTCTTCTCTTTTAAGATTTTAATATAAGACAGCTGTAATTTGCCGGGGGGGGTACTTTTTTAGTACACTATCCCGGCTTTTGTTTTTTGTATAAAGATACCCCCCTTTCGATTCGACGAATTTATATATTAGAAAAACCCCTGTAAACATCCTTTAATAAGTCTTTACTTCAAGTTATCTTTACTAGTATAATGATGATAGTTACATAAACCACGTACGAAGGCGGGAAAACAAAATGGCAAAAGGTAAACGGATTACAGACGGTAAGACCCTAGTAGTCTACAGTACGAAGGTAGGCCAGGAAACGCGGGCGCTGCTGGACGCCCTGGCGAAAGCGAACGGCCCGGAATTCGGCCAGCGCGAATTGCTGGAAGAAATGATACCCCTTTACATGGCGGCGAACCCGGAAAAGGCGCAGAAGGCCCAGGCGCTGCTGGAACTGCTGGGCTGGGGCGACCAGGCGGCAAGCGTAGCAGTTTCCCAGGTAATCGCTGTAGACTTCACCACAAAAGAACAGGAAGTAGTCGAACGCATAGGCGTAACCCTACCGAAGTCTGCGACCGTACAGACCGTAAAGTATACCGGGAAGGCCCAGGTACACTTATACGAACCTGGTAGCAAGAATTCGACTGGCTGTGGCCTGGCTGGAACTATTAACCCGGAAAGCATAACCGATCAGGAAGCCGACGCTGTAGACTGTAAAAAATGCAGATACTGCCGTAAAGCAGTCTTCGCGTAAGGGGGCCTGGGGCGTATGAATTTTAACCTTACGAAACCCTGTAAAGACTGCCCCTTTATCGAAGGCAGCAGTACAAATATTTCCCTTCACCCGGCCCGGATACCGGGAATAGTACGCGACTTAAAGCGGGGCCTTACCTTCCAATGCCATAAGACGCTTAACAAGGGAATAAAGCAGCACTGTGCCGGGGCGCTTCATTACCTGGAACGCGAAGGCCAGCCTAACCAGGCTATGCGGATAGCCGAACGGCTGGGAATGTACGACCATACGAAGCTGGAAAACTGCCCCGACCTTATCGAACCGCTATGAACGATAACATGGAACCAGTAAGCCGCGTCTACCTGGCGACCGCTTCCGGGTACTGCCGCAGCTGCCGGGAAACGGAACTATTCGACCGCTACCGGGTAACGACGAAGCACGTAGTAACCGGGGAAACGGAAGAAAGCACCGTAGCCGCCTGCCAGGGCTGCGCCTGGGAATATGAGGTTAAGCCATGAACGAAGCCCTTATTTATGCCGCTGGCTTTATCGGCCAGGAAAAAGCAAAAGCAGCCGCGAAGTACGCCGCAGCTGCTGGCCTGGAAGTTTTTAAGTATGACCCGGTAGCAGATATTTTTTATTTATCGGACGGCGAAGCGTACAGCAGCCAGGTATTTTATTCGTGGTTCTGTACCGTACTTCATTAAAATCAAGCTGAAAACCCACGAGAACATCGGCTCGGGTCCCATTCATCTGCCGGAGGAGGAACTTCATACTAGCTCCTATTGGTTTTCCTTCACAGAAGAAGCCTCTGTAGGGAGAAG
>Ga0101941_1001922_pt1 | contig 11509 bp, 10 predicted proteins | sample DewCreD2012metaG_3_FD_75242 | JGI IMG/M metagenome (GOLD analysis project Ga0101941, IMG submission 75242) | Hot spring sediment bacterial and archeal communities from British Columbia, Canada, to study Microbial Dark Matter (Phase II) - Dewar... ...
GATCCCCAGCGCCAGGGGGTGGCGCTGCGGCGCCAGGTCGGCTATCTCCCCGGCGACCTCCGGCTGGATGAGAACCTGACGGTGGAGACGACGCTGCGTCTCTGGGCCGCGCTGCACGCGGGGCGGGTGGACTGGGCGTTTGTCCGGCATCTCGTCGCCCGGCTGGACCTCGACCTCCGGCCGCGGATCCGCAATCTCTCGCGCGGCCAGCGGCAGAAGGTCGGGCTGGCGCTGGCGCTGCTGCACCGGCCGGCCCTGCTGCTCCTCGATGAGCCGACCGCCGGCCTGGACCCGCTGCTGCAGCGGGAGGTCCTGGCCCTGCTCCGCGACCGGCGGGCCGAGGACGGCACGACGGTCTTTTTCTCCTCCCATATCCTCTCCGAGGTCGAGGCCATCGCCGACCGGGTGGTGCTGCTCCGTCAGGGGGTGGTGGTCGAGGCCCTGGCGCCGGCGGATCTGGCCGGACGGGCCCTGCGGCGGGTGCGGGTCCGCTTCGCCGAGCCGGTGCCGGAGACGGCCTTCGCCGGAGTGCCCGGCGTGCGGGTGCTGGAGCGGACCGACGACCACTGGCTGATAGAGGTGAGCGGCGCGATCGATCCTTTCGTCAAGGCGCTGGCCCGTTTCCCGGTCCGCGACCTGGAGGTTGAACGGCCGTCGCTGGAGGAGGTTTTTCTGCGCTTCTACGCCGCGCCCGGGGAGCCGCGATGAGGGCGGTGCTGGCCTACACACTGGCCGGGCTGCGCGGCGCGGTCCTGGGCTGGGGGCTGGGACTGGCCGCCCTCGGCGTCTACATCCTGGCCTTCTATGATACCATCGTGGCTCAGTCGGAGACCCTGCAACAGCTGCTCCGGCAGCTGCCCCGGGAGCTGCTGGCTTTCTTCGGCGATGTCGAACGCTTCGCCACCCCGGCCGGCTACCTCGAGACCGAGTACTTCTCGTATCTGCCGCTCCTTCTGGGCACCTACGCGGTCCTGGTCGGGAGCAGCCTGATCGCCGATCTGGAGGAGCGAGGACTGCTCGACCTGTTCATGAGCGCCCCGGTCAGCCGGCTGGCCTTCCTCCTGGGGCGCTGGCTGGGCTTCAGCCTAGCCAGCCTGGGGATCGTGGTCCTGGGCTGGCTGGGGCTGGTCCTGGGCCGGCCGCTGGCCACCCGGCTGACGGCCAGCCCCCTGGCGCTGGCCGGGCCGTTTGTCTCTCTGCTGGCCCAGGTGCTCCTCTTCGGCGCCCTGGCGCTGGCCCTCAGCCAGGTGCTGCCGGCCCGGCGGCTGGCGGCCATGGCGGCCGGGCTGGGCCTAGGCGCCAGTTTCTTTCTGACCGGCCTGGGGCGCGTGGTCCGGGACCTCGAAGCGGTGGCCCGCTTCTCCCCGCTGACCTACTACCAGGGCGGGGCGGCTCTCGACGGGCTTCGGGGCGACTGGCTGGCCGGACTGTGCGGAGCGACGGTCGCGCTCCTGGCCCTGGCCGGCTGGCGCTTCCAGCGGCGCGACCTGCGGGTGAGCGGGGAGGGCGACTGGCCGTGGCCGCGTCGGCGCCCCCGGTCGCCGACGGTCCCGAAGGGGTAACCGGTTCGGCGCGCCATCGGCGCCTGGTCCGGCCTGTGCTCTGTAGAGCGCCGACCGTGCCGGAGGCGGCTGTGGCGCGGCGGGCGGGGAGGGCCGAGGATGAGCACGGCCAGACAGATGCCGACCGGGGAGGGACGAGCGGGGGGCCTGGGACTGCTCTGGGACCTCTGGTGGATGGCGCGCCGGGGGTCGGCGACGGTCGCTGCTCGCCAGCGGGCCCGGCTGACCGATCTGGTGGCCTACGCCCGGGCCCACTCGCCCCTCTACGCCGCGCTCTACCGGGGGCTGCCCGACGACGCCGACCTTGCCGCCCTGCCGCCGCTGACCAAGCGCGATCTGATGGCCCGCTTCGATGAGTGGGTGACCGATCCGCAGGTCCGGCTGGCCGACCTGCGGGCCTTTCTGGCCGACCCGCACCGGGTGGGCGCCCTCTACCGGGGCCGCTACCTGGTCATGACCACCTCGGGGACGACCGGCGAGCCGGCGGTCCTGGTTCACGACCGACCAGCCCTGGCCGTCTACACCGCCCTCGGCCTGCTGCGGGGCTTTCTCCCCTGGCTCGACGGACGCGTCATCGGACGGGCGCTCCGGCAGGGGGGCCGGGCGGCGGTCATCGTTGCCACCGGTGGGCACTACGGGGCGGTGGCTATGGCCGAATGGGCCCGCCGGCAGCGCCCCGGTCTGGCCCGGCGGTTCCAGGTCCTCTCGGTCCTGACGCCGCTGCCCGACCTGGTGCGGACGCTCAACGCCTTCCAGCCGGCCTTCCTGGGGGGCTATGCCACGGTGCTCAGTCTGCTGGCCGAGGAGCAACGGGCCGGGCGGTTGACTCTGGCGCCGGCGATGGTGGCCACGGTCAGCGAGACGCTTCCCCCGGCCGCCCGGACAGCGATGGCGCTGGCCTTCGGCTGTCCGGTGCTCGATATTTACGGAGCCTCGGAGATGCTGACCATCGCCTTCCTCTGTCGGGCCGGCTGGCTGCACCTGAATGCCGACTGGGTGGTGCTGGAGCCGGTGACGGCCGACTACCGGCCGGTGCCCCCAGGGACGCCCTCGCGGACCGTGCTGCTGACCAATCTGGCCAATCGGGTCCAGCCGATTCTCCGCTACGACCTGGGCGACAGCGTGACCCTCCGGCCCGACCCCTGTCCCTGCGGCAGTCCGTTGCCGGCGCTGCGGGTCGAGGGCCGGACCGATGAGATTTTGACCTTTCGGGGGGCGGGGGGCCAGCCGGTGCGGATCGCGCCCATGGCCCTGGCCACGGTGGTCGAGGAGACGCCGGGGGTGCGGCGGTACCAGATCCTCCAGACCGGACCCCAGGCGCTGCGGATCCGGCTGGCGGTGGAGCCGGGAGCCGACCCGGAGACGGTCTGGTCGGCGGTCGCCGCGCGTCTGCGGGCCTTTCTGGCGGTTCAGGGCGTTGAGGGGGTGACCATCGAGCGGGCGTCTGAGCCGCCGGGGCCCGACCCGCGGAGCGGGAAGTTCCGGTTCGTCTGGGCCGAGCGCCGGGAGCGGCCCTCCGCCTGAGGCGAGCGCCCCAGAGGCTGGGCGTCACCGACTATCCGCGCGGACCATCCCCTGCGGCCGGTGGCGTGACGGCGCTTCCCCCTGGCCGGCGACCGCCTGTCCGGCCTCCCCGCTGCGTTGCTACCGGGCGGGTGGTCATGGGGGCTGGCTGGCGACCTTCCGGCGTGCCGGCTGGTCGGGCGTCGGCGGCTGCTGGCTCCCGGCCGGCCGCACTGGCGCCGATGCCCGGGGACGTGTTCTCAGGTCGGCTGGTCCTGCCTCTCCCGGGCCAGCCGCTCGCGCAGGCTGGCCGCCAGCCGGGCGCGAACGGTCTCATCCGGGGGATGGCCGGCCTCGCTCAGCGCCAGCAGCAGCGCTCCGCCGAGCGGGGGCAGAGCGGCCGGGACCACGCGCGCTCGGGGAAGCCGGCGGCTCAGCCCGGCCAGGAGGGCGGCGGTCAGGGGACCAGGCCGGCTGAGGAGCCCTCCGCTCAGGGCCACGGTGACCGGCTGGTCGGCCAGGCCCAGGCGGCGGACGGCGGTGACGGCGGTGTGCACCAGGTCCCGCGCCGCCTGACGGACGATCTGGCGGGCGGAGGTGTCGCCCTGGCTGGCCAGGGCCAGGACCAGCGGGGCCAGACCGGCGATCTCCTCGCGGCCCAGGCCCTGGCGGTGGGCCCGGTCGACCAGGGCCTGGGGGGTGGGGAGGCCGAGGGCGGCCAGGAGGGCCGTGGTCAGACGGGTCGGGCGTCGGCGGCCGTCCTCGGCCTGCAGAACGGTCCGCAGAGCCTGGAGACCGATGGCGTAGCCGCTGCCGGCATCGCCCAGGAGCGGTCCCCAGCCGTCGACCCGGACGCGCAGTCCCTGGGCGTTCTGGCCGAAGGCCACGGCGCCCGTCCCGGCGCTGAGCACCACACCCACGCCCTCGGGGCAGGCGCCGATGAAAGTGGTCACGAGATCCCCCTCGACCAGCACCCGGTCGGCCGGGAGCAGGCGGACTAGGGGGCCAAAGGTCGCGAGGTCCTGGCTGACCGCCGCTCCGGCGACGCCGAGGACCGCGGCGGCCAGCGCCGGTCGCCGCTGGCCGCTCTGGGCGATGGCCTGCTCTATCGCCTGGTGCATGGCCTGGCGGGCGGCGGTGGGGCCGACGGTCAGGGGGTTGGCCGGGCCGGCCGTGCCCAGTCCCAGGATCTCGCCGGTGAGGGTGGCAACGGCCGCCCGTGTCCCACTGCCCCCGCCATCCACCGCCAGGACCAGTTTCTCAGCGGGCATCCGGTGACTCCGCAGCCCGGGGACCGGCCGCTGTGACCAGCGAGTCCGGGATCTCTTCGAGCACTCGCCCCGTTGCGGTGGCGCGGGCAGACATCAGGGAACTCCTTTGATCGCCAGCACTTCGGTGGCCGGCGATCGGTCGCCGGTACAGCTGATCAGGCGCGGGCCGGGCAGGAACCGCAGAGTGAAGCCCAGGTCGCGGTAGAGGTCGATGATGCGCGGCGTGGCCTGGTTGGAGAGGACCACCGGCCCGGGATGGCTGGCCGCCCAGCGGGCCAGCCGCACCTGATCGGCCCAGTTGAATCCCTCCGGCGCGTAGGTGCGAAACTCCACATCGTAGGGCGGATCGGCGTAGAGGAAGTCGTCCGGCTCCAGCGGCACGGTCTCGAAGTCCCCATACCGGAACTCCCAGTCCCGCAAGAGGGCGGCGTAGGCCGAGAAGTCGCGCTGGTAGGTGATGCGATGGTAGCGACCGAAGGGCACGTTGAACTGGCCCTTCTGATTGAACCGGCAGAGGCCGTTGTAGCCGGTTCGGTTGAGATAGTAGAAGAGCATGGCCGCCTCGGCGCTCTCCGCCTGCCCGGTGGCGATAAGCTGATTGAAGCGGGCCCGGTGGGCGTAGTAGAGGTCGCGGTCATTGGCCATCGGGAGGTCGATGACCAGCCCGCGCTGCAGCCAGCGGTAGAAGTTGATGAGGTGGGGATTGCGGTCGTTGAGGAGCGCCCGCGCCGGCCGCAGCCCCAGCGTCACCGCCAGCCCGCCGCAGAACGGCTCGACCAGCCGCCGCTGCCGGTGGGGCGCCCAGAGGGGCCAGAGGTGAGGGACCAGCCAGCGCTTGCCGCCGGCCCACTTGAGCGGCGGCCGGAGCGACGGGACCAGGGCCGTGTCCATCGGCATCAGCCGGGATTGTAGGCGGACGGCCGGGACCGCGTCAAGGGCGGGCTGCGCCGTCCCGCCGGGGTGGGGTATAATGGGCTCCGGGAGCCCTGCCGGCCGAGGAGTCCAGCGTGCCCGACGACCTGCTCCGCCTGCTCCACTATTATCGCCTCCGGACCACTCTGGCGGCCGACCCCACACCACGGGTCGCCGTCGTCGGCGGTCCTCTGACCACCATCTCTCCCCAGACCCTGGCCGTCCTGGCCGGCTCCTTCAACCCCCTGACCCGCGCCCACGTGGCCCTCCTGGCCGCCGCCCGGGCTCAGGGGATCGCGCCCACCGCCTACGCCCTGAGCACCCACATCGTGGATAAAGAGCTGGCCGCGGGCCTGATGCCCGAGGACCGCCTGCTCCTCCTCGCCGACCAGGCCGCCCAGGACGGGAGCAGCGTTCTGCTTATCAACCGGGGGCTCTACGTCGACCAGGCCCGGGCCCTGCGCCAGCACTTCCCCGCGCTCACCGACCTCTGGTTCGTGGTCGGCTTCGATAAGATCGTCCAGATCTTCGACCCCCGCTACTACCCGGATCTGCGGGCGGCCCTGCGCGATCTCTTTCAGCGGGCCGGCTTCCTGGTGGCGCCCCGCGACGGGGCCGATCACGCGGCCCTCCAGGCCTTCCTGGCCCACCCCGACCGACAGCCCTACGCTGGACGGGTGCGGCCGCTCGACCTCCCGCCCGACCTCCGGACCCTCTCGGCCAGCCAGGTGCGGCAGGCTATCGCCCAGGGCCAGCCATGGCAGCACCTGGTCCCGCCCCACGTCGCCGCCTTCCTCGTCCGGACCGGCGCCTTCCATCCCCCGGTCCTGGTCGCGGGCGAGCCGGTCGACCGCTACGGCCTGCGCCGGGCGCTCTTTGTGGCGCTGGTGCGGCTGAGCGAGGCTGGCCTGGTCGAGCCGACCAGCCTTCCCCCGCTCGACCGGCTGGTGGAGTCGGCCCTGGCGCCGGGGCCGGAGGGGCGGGCGCTGCGGAGGCTTTTGACCACCGAGCCGGTGGATCTGGACCGTCTGCGGCTCTGGCTGGCCGGTCTGACCCCCGGCCGTGCCCGAACCTGAGACCCTCTGGGAAGGAGAGCGACGATGAGTCAGCAACCAGCCGTACGGATCGAACGGGACACGATGGGCGAGGTGGCCGTCCCGGCCCACGCCTACTACGGGGCCCAGACCCAGCGGGCCGTCCTCAATTTCCCGATCAGCCGGCGGCGCTTCCCCCGCCGGTTCATCCAGGCGCTGGGCCTCATCAAGCGGGTGGCGGCCGAGGTCAATCGCGATCTGGGTCTGCTCGACGCCGGACGGGCCCAGGCCATCATCCAGGCCGCCCAGGAGGTGGCCGACGGCCGCTGGGACGACCAGTTCGTGGTCGACGTCTTCCAGACCGGCTCGGGCACCTCGACCAATATGAACGCCAACGAGGTCATCGCCCGCCGGGCGATGGAGATCGCGCCGACGCTGGGCCGCATCCATCCCAACGACCACGTCAATCTGGGCCAGTCCTCCAACGACGTCATTCCGACCGCCATCCACCTTTCGGTGCTGATGGCCCTGCGCGATGATCTGCGCCCGGCGCTGGAGCTCCTGCACCGGGACCTGCGGGCCAAGGCTGAGGAGTTCTGGCCGATCATCAAGACCGGGCGGACGCACCTGATGGACGCCACCCCCATTCGGCTGGGACAGGAGTTTCTGGGCTACGCCGGTCAGATCGAGCGGGCTCTGCGGCGGCTGCGCTACGCCGAAGAGGAGCTGAGCGAACTGGCCCTGGGGGGGACGGCCGTCGGCACCGGGGTCAACACCCATCCCGAATTCGGCCAGCGGGCGGCCCGACGGCTGGCCGAACTGACCGGGCTGCCGGTGCGCGAGACCGACAACCATTTCCAGGCCCAGGCGGCGATGGACGGGGCGGTGCTGGCCAGTGGCGTCCTCAACACCATCGCCGTTAGCCTCATGAAGATCGCCAACGATATCCGGCTGATGGGCTCGGGGCCACGGGCCGGGCTCTTCGAACTGCTCCTGCCGGCCGTCCAGCCGGGCAGTTCGATCATGCCCGGCAAGGTCAATCCGGTCATCCCCGAGGCGCTTATCCAGGTCTGCGCCCAGGTGATGGCCAACCACCAGGCGGTGACCCTGGGCGGGCAGTGGGGCTTCTTCGAACTCAACACCATGCTGCCGCTCATCGCCGATAACCTGCTGGAATCGGTCAGCATCCTGGCCAACGCCGTTCGGACCTTCAGCCTGAACTGTGTCCAGGGGCTGCAGGCCACCGGACGGGGGCCGGAGCTGGTCGAGAAAGGGCTGATGATGGCCACCGCCCTGGCGCCGGTCCTGGGCTACGACCGGGCGGCGGCCATCGCTAAGAAGGCCTTTGAAACGGGGCGGACCATCCGCGAGATCGCCCGCGAGGAGACCGATCTCACCGACGAGCAGCTGGCGGTGCTGCTCGACCCGGCCCGGCTGGTCGAGCCGGGGCTGACCGGGGCGCCCGTGAGCGGCTGAGGCGGCGGTCCGGCCAGCTGGCGGATGGATGAGCGTCTGGTGGGGCTCCGGCGACCGGATGGACGGACCGTCTCGTCGCCGGGACGCGGAGCCTGTCTGATCCTGCTCCCTGGCGGAGCAGGGGGCGCGTGGGGCTCCTGACGGGGGTAGTCGGGGGCCAGCGGTCGCTGGTCCGGCCGGGTGGTGGCCGGGCGAGAGCCGGCGGGGGTGCCGAGACGGATAGGTGGTTGTGAGCGCCACGGTGGCCCGGGTGGCTGGGGGGGGCCGGAGGTGGTGTTGGCTGGCCGGGCGGTTGGGAGACGGGTGAGAGGGTAGAGGGGCGATGCCGTACTGTCCGCGGTGTCGGTGCGAGTACGCGCCGGGGGTGATGCGCTGCCCGGATTGTGGGGTGCTTTTGCGGGATCTGCCGCCCAAGCGGCCGCCCCGGCGGCCGCCGATCTTCATTGAGGATCTGTACGTGCCGGGGGCGGCGCTTTTGACGCTGCTGGTCAGCGCCGGGCTGCTGTACCTGCGGTTGGCGGCTGAGTGGGGGCAGGTGCCCGAGCCGTTCGGGAGCATGGTGCGGGCTCAGCCGCCCTGTTTCACCGCCTTCTACGCCATCGCCACGGTGGCGGCGGCCGCCATCTTAGCCCTCGGCTTCCTCAACTGGCTCATCCGCCGCGACTAGCCTTTTTCGGGTCTTTAAATTTTTCTGATAATCATTCTTAGGAAAGAACGATTCTTAGGCCGGCATCGGATCGGCTTGTTGATCGGCTGGCATACTTCAGATAAAATAAAGGCATAAGCGGGTCCGTTCCCGTGGCGGGCTGGGGGCGGGCTCGGGGAGATTCGCGGAGGAGGGTTCGATGGCTGTTCGGGTTCGTGCCTCGGTCTTCGGTCGACGGCGTCTGCTCGCCGGACTGGTCGCGGCCGGTGCCGGCGTAGTTCTCAGCGCCTGTGCACCGGCGGCCCCCACGCCCACACCGGCTCCGGCCCAACCAGCCAAACCGGCTGAGAAACCGGCCCAGCCGGCCAAGCCGGCCGCCGCGCCCCCCAAGGTCGGAGCGGGTCAGGTCCTGGTCTCGTTCAGCAGCCAGGGCAATAAAGACGAACTGGACATGTTCGACCGGATCATCGATGGGTTCGAGCAGTCCCAGAACAAGATCCGCGTCGACCGGCGTTACGACCCCACACTCAGCTGGCCCAAGATTATCAATATGATTCGATCCGGGGTGGCGGCTGATGTTCAGCGGACTGATGACGACTCGATCTACATGCTCACCGTCGCCGGGATGATGACGACGCTGGACGACTACTTCCGCCGCGACCTCAAGCGTGAAGATTATTTCGATAGCATGTTCAAGCTGCGTGTTGGGCCAGGGGGTGAACTGGGCGGGGCCTATGTCGCCTCGGCTCCGATCGTGGCCTTCTTCAACCTGGATCTCTTCGAGAAGGCCGGGATCAAGCCGCCGACGGATTGGGACACCGCTCCCAATATGGCCGGCTGGGAGGAGATGCTGGCCAAATTGACCAAGAAGTCGGGCGACCGGGTCGAGGTCTACGGGTTTCACGCACCGGACTGGTGGATTCCGACCGCTCTCTACAATGCGGGGGTGGACTTCTGGTCGCCGGATGAGACCCGGGCTGTTTTCGCCACACCGGAGGGGATCGAGACACTGACCCGCTGGCAGAGCTGGTTCAAGAAAGGCTACTTCGTCCCACCGGGCGAGAACCCCACCCAGTTGTTCAACAGCGGCCTTCTGGCTATTAAGGTCGACTACCCGAACTTCACCTATCAGATCAAGAAGGGTATTCGCTTCGACATCGGTCCCACCTGGAAGGGCAAGCGCCTGACCGTCTTCCATGCGGGGCGCAACTTCTGTATCCCTCACCACTCCAAGGTTAAGGACGAGGCCTGGGAGCTCCTGAAATGGATGTGGACCCAGACGCCGGATGGCAAGGCGGGGGGCCAGGTCGAAATCGCCCGGATCGACTGGGGCGTGCCGATGCTTAAGAAGGCGGCGGAGGGGCCGGTCTTTCTTGACCCGGCCATGGAGATCGGCTCGACGCCTTTCCCCAACAACCCGGCCTCCGAGGTCTTCATGATTCCCTGGCGGCGGCTTTCGGCGGTCAACACCGGGAAGATGTCGCCAGAAGAGTATCTAAAGAAAGAAACCGAGGAGTTTCTGACCCGGGTGCTCCAGGATATTGGCTGGAGCAAGAGCAAGGACGTGCGGGGCTTCCGACTGGAGGCCTCCGCCTTCGAGAAGATCCACCAGGAGGAGGAACCGCCGGCCAAGAAGTGATTCGGACGGGTGAGGGCGGGCTCGCTGTGGCTCGCCCTCAGCTCATCGCCAGATTCTCCGGAGGAGTGGAGATGGAACGCGCAGCCCCGGCGCGGGTGCCCTTCTACCAGCGGGCCCGCTGGATCGAGGCGGTTATGGGCTGGCTCTTCGTGGCTCCGGTTGTGGTCGGGACACTTTTGCTTAACATTCTGCCGGCGCTGCCCAACCTCTACTTCAGCCTGACCGAATGGAACGGTCTGAATCCCCCGATCTGGGTCGGCCTGCGCAATTACGTCGAATTAACTCAGAACTACGACTTTCTCAATAGCCTGCGGGTCACGGCCATCTACGCCGCCGGTTCGATCCCGCTGACCATGATCACGGGTCTGGCGCTGGCCCTTCTGGTCAATCGGGTGGTCCCGGGGGTGAGTTTTTTCCGGGCCATTTACTATACTCCCCATATCGCCTCGATCATCGCCATTGTTATCGTCTTCCAGTACCTGCTGGCCCCCCGCTTTGGGCTCATCAACCAGGTTCTCTGGAACGTCTTCGGCATTCAGGGACCCAACTGGCTGGGTACCGATGTGACGGCCATGGCCTCAATTATTATGGTTTCGGTCTATACCGGGGCTGGCTATCAGATGGTCCTCTATCTCGCCGGGCTGCAGAACATCCCCGCTCACCTCTACGAGGCGGCCATTATCGACGGAGCCAATCCCTGGCAGCGCTTCTGGCATATTACCCTGCCGCTTTTGACGCCGACTATCTTCTTTATCCTTATTCTCTCGGTCATCGGGTCGTTCGGCGTCTTCGCCCTGGTCTACGCGATGACCGGTGGCGGTCCGGGGCGCGCGACCGAGGTGATCTTCTTCCTGCTCTACGAACAGGCCTTCCAGCGCCTGCGCTTCGGTTTCGCGGCGGCGATGGCGGTCTTTATGTTCGTCATCGTCGGGGCGCTGACCTGGCTCAACTGGTGGCTGGGCAAGCGCTGGGTCTTCTACGGGTGAAGGAGGCAGAATGGCGACGCTGACAGGGGAGCGCGCGGCGGCGGCTGCCCGGACCCGGATGCGACTGCGCCGGCTGCTGGCTGACGGGCTGCACTACCTGGTCCTGAGCCTGCTGGCGGTGGTTTTCATCTTCCCCTTCCTCTGGATGGTTTCGACGTCGTTCAAGGTGCCCGGCGACGAACTGGTCTGGCCGCCGGAGTGGATCCCGAATCCATTTACCCTCGAGAACTACGAGACGCTCTTTTCTCCCAGGACGGCCCGGCATCTTCCGTTTCTGCGTTTTATCTTCCACAGCGCCTATATCGCCGTCGTGGTCGTCATCGGGCGGCTGCTCGTCTGCAGTCTGGGAGGCTACGCCTTCGCCCGGCTGCGCTTTCCGGGGCGCGACCTGGCTTTCGGCATGCTTATTGCCGCTCTACTCCTGCCCGATGTGATCATGATCATTCCGCTCTACACCCTCTACTACTATATCGGCTGGCT
>Ga0101941_1001923_pt1 | contig 11508 bp, 10 predicted proteins | sample DewCreD2012metaG_3_FD_75242 | JGI IMG/M metagenome (GOLD analysis project Ga0101941, IMG submission 75242) | Hot spring sediment bacterial and archeal communities from British Columbia, Canada, to study Microbial Dark Matter (Phase II) - Dewar... ...
GGGGGGGTGGGGGGGTTTTCGGGCGGGTTTCTGGGGGGTGTGGGGGGGGGGCGCGGGGTGGGGGGGGGGCTGGGGGGCCGGGGCGCAGGCCGCCGCCAGCGGCCCCAGCGCCGCCAGGGTGATGGCGCCGCGGATCAGCTGCCGACGCGTCAGACGGCTGCCCATAGCGGAACCCTCCTTACGAAGATTGGCCCAGACCACCGCCCGGGAGAGCGGTGTTGACTGGGTGTTCACTGCGTGTTAACCGCAGTCAGGATTGTATGGCTGGTTCCCTACCCTGTCAATAGGGTTGTTGGCGCGCGCCTGTGCTATACTGTCTGGCCGAAGACCGCCGCAGAGGGAGGCAGAGGACAGGCCATGCGGGCCGAAATTGTCTCGGTGGGGACCGAACTCTTGCTCGGGTTTATCGTCGACACCAACGCCGCCTATCTGGCCCAGCAGCTCCAGCCGCTGGGCATCGATCTCTACTGGATCTCCCAGGTCGGCGATAACCTCGGCCGGCTAACTGAGGTCCTGCGCCGGGCCTGGGAGCGCTCGGACCTGACCATCGTCACCGGCGGCCTGGGACCGACCGAGGATGACCTGACCCGCGAGGCCATCGCCGCGGTCCTGGGCGAGGAGATGCGGGTGGTGCCGGAACTGGAGCAGGCCCTGCGCGCCTACTTCGCCCAGCGCGGGCGCCCGATGCCCGAGCGCAACCTCAAACAGGCCACCCTCATCCCTTCGGCCCAGGTCCTGCCCAACCCCATCGGCACCGCCCCCGGCTGGTGGGTCGAGCGCGACGGCCGCCTCATCGTGGCCATGCCCGGCGTGCCCACCGAGATGGTCCGCATGTGGACCCACGAGGTCGTGCCACGGCTCCTGACACGCCTGGGCGGCGGCACGATCCAGACCCGGCTCCTCAAGGTCTGGGGGATCGGTGAGTCGGCGGTCGAGGAGATCATCGCTCCCCTTATCCGCTCGACCAACCCGACGCTGGCCACCTACGCCAAGAGCGACGGCATCCATGTCCGGATCACGGCCAAGGCCCCTGACCCGGCCACGGCCCGGGCCATGCTGGCGCCGGCCGAGGAGGAGGTCCGCCGCCGGCTGGGCGAGGCGGTCTACGGCGCCGACGACGAGACCATGGCCGGGGTGGTGGGGCAGCTGCTCCGGGCGCGGGAGTGGAGCCTGGCCACCGGCGAGACCACGACCGGCGGGGCGCTAGCCAGCCTCATCACCGACGAGATCGATCACCCCCAGTGGTACCGCGGGGGGATCGTGGCCCCGACGGGTGCCGACCTGGCCCGGCTGGGGGTCGACCCCGATCTGGTGGCCGCCCATGGTCTCCTCAGCCGGCCGGTGACCGAGGCCCTGGCCGGAGCGGTCCGGCGGGCCACCGGCGCCGACCTGGCCCTGGCCCTGGGAGCGGTCCTGGGGCCCGAGCCGGTGGACGGTCAGCGCCCGGGGACGCTCCACCTGGCCCTGGCCACGCCATGGGGGACGGTCGGTCAGAGCGAGATCGGCTTCGGCAACACGCGGGTCCAGATCAAGGGCCGGGCGGCGGTGGCCGCGCTGGACTTCCTGCGGCGCTGGCTGCTCAGGGCAGATCGCTCGTCAGCGGCCGGCGCAGACTGAGGGCGCCGACCCAGCCGAGACCGATGGCCAGCACCAGGAGCAGCGCCACCGCCGCTCCCCGTGGGTCGGTCGGCCCGACATCCTGCATGTGCACCCAGACCCGCACCGGCAGGGTGTCGAAGCCGGGCGGCCGGATGATGAGTGTCGCCGCCAGCTCGCGCATCGCCGGGATGAACGCCAGGGTCCAGCCGCCGACGAAGCCCGGCCAGGCCAGGGGCACCACCACCCGCCAGAAGGCGGCCAGGGGGCTGTGCCCGAGGCTCCGGGCCGCCTCCTCCAGCGCCGGCTGGATCTGGGCGAAGGTGGCCCGGACAGCCTGGAAGGCGGTGGCGCTGTAAAGAATGGTGTAGGCCACCACCAGCAGCCAGGGCGTTCCGTAAAGAAAGGGAAAGAGCCGCCAGGATAGCCCGACCAGGCTTAACCCCAGCACCGTCCCCGGCAGGGCGTAGCCGGCCTGGAGCGCCAGTGCCAGCCACCAGCCCCCCGGCCGGCGCAGCCCCCACCAGGCCAGAGCGGCGCTCAGGACCAGGGCCGCCGTGGCCCCCAGCCCGGCCACCAGCAGGCTGTTCCGGAGATAGGGCAGCTGCCGCTGGAGAAAGAGCCCCAGACCGACCGGCCCCCCCAGGGTCAGGGCGTGCCAGACCAGGACCGTGAGCGGCAGGACCAGTCCCAGGCCGACCGGCACCAGCGGGACCAGCAGCGCCGGCCACCGCCAGCGCCCGAGCGCGGTGAGGGATCGCGGCCGGAGTCGGCCGGTCACCACCGTGTAGGCGGCCTGGCCCAGCAGCCGCCGCTGCAGAAGAAGCACGCCCCAGATGAGAACCACCAGGACCAGCGAGAGGGCGGCGGCCGCCGCCAGGTCGAACCCGGCCAGAAGGAAGGTGTAGATCACGGTGGTGAAGGTCTGAACCCGCAGCAGGGCCACCACCCCGAAGTCGACCAGCCCGTACATAAAGATCAGCAGACCCCCGCCCAGCAGGGCCGGTCGCAAAAGCGGCAGGGTCACCCGCCAGAAGACCTGCCAGCGACTGGCGCCCAGACTGATGGCCGCCTCTTCGAGCGCTGGGTTTAGCCGCTGGAGGGCGCTGTCCACCACCAGAAAGAGATAGGGGTAGGTGAAAAGCCCCAGGACGAAGGCCGCCCCGGCCGGGCTGTAGATGACCGAGGGGAAGGCGACCTGGTAGGGAGGGCGCTGGAGAAGGGCGGCCAGGGCCTGGTGGACCAGGCCGCCGGGGGCCAGGACCAGGAGGTAGACCAGGGCGCCGACGTACGGGGGAATGGCCAGCGGCAGCGGCGCCAGCCAGCGCCAGAGCCGCCGACCGGGTAGATCGGTCAGGTTCACCAGGGCGGCGGTGGGGACGGCCAGCAGTGCCGCCCAGAGGGTGGCCCCGACCGCCAGCCCCAGGACCCGTCCGGCCAGGGCGATCGGCTGGACGGCACCGAGACCGGCGACAAGCCTCTCCCACGGACTGCTGACCGCCAGAGCGACGAGGTACCCCAGCACCAGGAGCACGGGGCTGGCCCCGAGGAGGGCCGGGGCCAGCCCGCTCAGCGCGCGAGGACGGGGCAGCGTCAGCGGCGCGGCCATCAGGCGCTGCTGAGAAGCGGGGTGAAGACCTGGACCACCTTTGGCAGCACTTTGGCCAGGTCGGCCACGGTCACCGGGCTGCGCTTGAACTCCCCCAGTTCCTTGACCCCCGGCACCTTATTGGGCAGAGAGACCCCCGGGATGAGCGAGATCTCGTTCTCCTGCTCCATCAGCGGCTTCTGTCCCGCCGGGCTGAGGGTGAAATCGATAAAGGCCCGGGCGGCCTCGGGGTGCCGGGCGCCCTTGATGATGGCCACCGCCAGCGGCATCACCAGCGCCCCAACGTCGTTGGGACCCTGGTCGGGGTAGATGAGACCGACCGGTGAGCCCTCGCGCTTCTCGAAGACATAGTAGTAGTGATTGACCAGCCCCAGGGCGAACTCGCCCCGGCCCACCGCCTTGCGGACCTGAGTGTGGTCGGCCAGGACCCTGGCCCCGTTGGCCAGGAGGTCCTTGATGTACCTGGTGGTGAACTCCTCGCCCTTCAGGACCATCAGCGAGGCCAGCCAGAGGCGGACACCCCCCTCGCGGATCGCGGCCAGAGCCACCTTACCCTTCCATTTCGGATCGGTCAGCTCGAAGACCGAGCGGGGCGTCTCGGCCTCCGTGACCAGGTTGGTGTTGTAGATGATGGTGCGAACCCGGCCGATGACGCCCACCCAGCTGCCGTCGGGGGCCTTGAACTCGTCGGGGATGGCCCGCGCCCCCGGCGCCTGATAGGGCTCGAGCAGCCCCTTCTCGCGCAGGGTCTCGGCGGTGCCGGCGTCGGTGGTGAAGTAGACATCGCCCTGGGGGTTCTGCCGCTCCTGCTCGATGAGCAGGGCCAGTTCGCCCGGCGCCCCCGACTTGAGGATGACCCTGATCCCCGTCTGGCTCTGGAAGGCCTGAAGCAACGGGGCCATGAGGTCCTCCTTGCGGGCCGAGTAGAGGACCAGCTCCTGGCCCGCCAGGCTCTTCGGGGCGACGGTCAGGGTCGGGGTGGGCGCCACAGTCGGCGTCGTCGGCGCCGGGGTCGGCGTGGGCGTGGCCGCCGGTTTCGGCGTCTCCGCCGGCCTGGTCGGCGCCGGCGTCGGGGCTGCCGGGGCGCAGGCCACCAGCGGCCCGAGGGCGAGCAGGGTCACGCCCGTCTTGAGAAACAGCCGACGACTCAGCGGTTGAGACGACATCGCACCTCCAGTTTTACGGTGATGTTTCGTGGGCCGGGGCTGCGAGGCCCGGCGACCGGCGGCGCCAGCGATCGCTTACCAGCACCGCCAGGGCGACCGCCAGCAGTCCCAGCTGGGCGGCCGTGGTCTCCCACGTCGGAAAGAGCCCGAGGAAATCGATCTCGGGAAGGAACCGGAGCGGCGTGGCCCCGACGGCGCCCGTGACCTGGAGCGCGTGCAGGCCCGCGCCGGTGAACTTGAAGGCCAGATAGTAGACCAGCAGACTGGCCAGGCGGAAGAAGGGGCGGACGGGCAGCCGAACGCCCAGGATCAGCGTGAGCAGGCCCATCGCCACAAGTCCCGTGACGCCCAGCCCCAGGCCCAGGGCCAGGTCGCCCGGGCGGATAGAGGGGGCGAGACCGATATACAGAAGCACCGTCTCCGCTCCCTCCCGGAAGACGGCCAGAAAGGCGATCAGCGCCAGGGAGAAGAGGCTGTTGCGCGCCAGGGCCAGGCTCGTCTGGGCGTGGAGATATCGCTGCCAGGCGCTCAGGCTGGCTTTGGCGTGCAGCCAGTGACTGACGTAGACCAGTAGGGCGGCCGCGCTGAGGCTGGTCAGCCCCTCGAGCCACTCGGCGTTCGCGCCGGCCACCTGGGTGAGGAGCGTGTTGAGGGCCAGGGCCACCGCGAGGCTGGCGATAACGCCGGCGCCGCCGCCGGCCCACACCCAGCGGCCCTTATCGGCGTTGTTCGTCCGGGTCAGGAAGGCGAGCAGTGCCCCCATCACCAGCAGGGCCTCGAGCCCCTCGCGCAGGAGAAGAAAGGCCGCGTCGAGGACCCCATACCGGGGTGCGCTGTCAATGAGGGGGGCGAGGTCGGCGCGCAGCTGCTGGAGAGTCCGGCGGGCGCCGGCCAGGTCCGGGGGACGCTGCGTCAGCTGCGCCGTCACCGTGGCCATCTGGGTCTCGGTGGCGGTGTACACCGTGCGCGAGCGCGCCTTGACCAGCCCCTCGACCTGCGGCCAGTCCCGCCGGAAGGCGGCGACCGCCCCGAGCGCCCCGTCGGGATCGCCGGCGTCAAGGCGGGCCAGGGCCTGATCGAGGTGGGCGACCGCAGCGGCCAGGAAGGCCGGCTCGGCGACCGGCGCCGCCGGAGCGAGGACGGCCGGGCCCGTGAGGAGGGCGGCCCGAAGGCGGCGCAACGCCGCCTGAGCGCGGGCGCCGTCGAGGGGCTCAGCCCGAAGGGTGGCCGCAGCCGCCTCCATGGCCTCCTCGATCTCCTGGTAGAGCGCCGGCGACTGGGCCCGCACGTCGTCTTCGACCGTGGACCACCCGTCGTCAAAGGCCTGGTACGCGGCCCGCGCGCCGGCCGCGTCGCCGGCCGCCAGGCGCGCCAGGGCGGTGTCGAGGGGCGTGACGAGCGCGGCCAGGTGCTCAGCCGAACTCGCGGCGGCCTGGCCCGGCCGGAGCCCGCTCAGCAGGAGAAGACAGCCGAGGACGCCGGCGAGTATATGACGGAGCGAACAGCGCATCGTGGTCTCCCGGTCTCCGGAAAGTATGGCTGGCCAGCCAAGGGAGTGCAGTCACTCCGAATAATTTATTCGGGATGGCTAACCAGTCCTCACTTTACCGCCGTGTTCGCGCTTCGTCAAGGCTTTGCCTTGACAGGAGAGGGGGGCTAGTCTATAATCGTGTCTACCTAAGAACGATTCTGGACAAGCGACGGCATGGCGGTCTCGACCAGCGAACAGCGGCTGCGAACGCTCATCGAGCGGCTGCGGGCGCGGGGGTACCGGCTGACGCCGCAGCGTCTGGCCATCCTGCAGGTGCTTCTGCGCGACAGCTCGCATCCCAGCGCCGAGCAGGTCTTCGCCCAGGTCCGCCGGCTCTACCCCACCATCAGCCTGGCGACGGTCTACAGCACCCTGCACGTTCTCAAAGAGCTGGGCGAACTTTTGGAGATCGACTGTCACGAGGGGTTCAGCCGCTATGATGGTCGGCAGCCGCAGCCCCACGGCCACATCCGCTGCCTGGTCTGCCGGCGGGTGGACGATCTCCCGCTGGGGGAGGGCGAGCGGCTGGCCCAGGCGGTCGCCGCCCAGACCGGCTATCAGGAGGTCCGGCCCCAATTGCTCTTCACCGGGATCTGCCCGCGCTGTCAGGGCGGGGCGGAGGGAGAGGCGTGAGGAGGAGCGATGGCCCGCCACGTGGTTGAGGACTATCTGGCCGCCCTGTATGTCCTGACCGCCGACCGCCGGCCGGTGATCAGCGCCCGGCTGGGCGAGTACCTGGCGGTCAGCCCCCCCACAGTGGCCGAGACCCTGAAGCGGCTTCAGGCCGACGGCTACATCGTCTTCGGTCCGCGCCGCGAGATCATCCTGACGCCAGCCGGGCGGGCGGTCGGCGAAGCGGTCGTCCGTCGTCACTGCCTGATCGAGCGCTGGCTGACCGACCTCCTGGGGCTGGACTGGGTGGCGGCTCACGAAGAGGCGGATCACCTCGAGCACCTGCTGACCCCGCGTCTGGAGGAGCGGCTCTTCGGGCTGCTCGGTCAGCCGACCACCTGCCCCCACGGCAACCCGATCCCCGGGCGGGGGCGGCCCCTGGCCTGGGCGACGGTCCCGCTGGACCGGGTTCCGGAGGGCCAGGAGGTCGTCATCGACCGCATCACCGAGGAGGCCGAGCGCGACACGGCGCTCCTCACGGCTCTCTGGCAGGCGGGCCTGGGGCCGGGCGTCCGCGTCCGGGTCGGCGCCACCGTCCCGACCGCCGACCAGGTGACGCTGGAGCGCGACGGGCAGCGGATCACGCTCCCGGCGGCCGGGCTGAGCGGGGTGCGGGTGCGGCCGGCCGACCTGGCCCCGCAGGTGCTGGACCTGGTGGGAAGCCCGCGTCCGGAGACTTTCCCGCCGGTCCGGGTGACGGTGGTCGGGGTCCAGGGGCACTGCCAGGCCCACCACCAGCGCGGCGAGCGCTTCGCCATCAGCGCCTGCACGCCGGGGGGCCTCTGCGCCGAGGCCTTCGTGGCCCTCTTCCCGCGGGTGCGGGAGATGCAGCGTCGGCTGGTGGCCGGCGAGGAGCCGCCGGCGGTCGAGGTCGCCTGCCCGGAAGACGGCAACGTCCTCTTCCGCGTCGAACCCCCTGCGGCCTCGGAGTGATCGTCTGCCGGCCTTCGTCTTTCCCCCGCTGAGCCTGAAGGAGTCTTAAGGAGCCTCGGGGCCGCCGGCGCCATGGCGGCCTGTCCGCGGTCTCCGTGGCGCCGGCGCGTCCTGTCGCGCTGGCCACTGATCGGGTCCCGGCTGAGGGTATGGCCGGCCGTTGGCCCGGCCGCGCCGCTGGGCTATAATGGCCGGGAGCCCGCCGGACCGCGCGGTCCGGCGACCGACAGGAGGGAGCGACGGCATGCGTCCGAACAAGGTCAAGGCCCTCTGGCGCGAGAACCGGCCGGTGACCGTGGGCTGGATGGGGACGGCCGACCCCTACGTGGCCGAGACGCTGGCCCACGCCGGGTTCGACGCCATCGTCCTGGACATGCAGCACGGCATGGCCATCGGCCCCGACCGGGCGGCCCTCTGCTTCCAGGCGATCAGCACCACCGACACCGTGCCGTTCGTCCGGGTGCCCTGGAACGACCCGGCGCTCATCCAGTACGTCCTGGACGCCGGGGCCTACGGCGTCATTGTGCCGCTGGTGATGACGGTCGAGGACGCCCGCCGGGCGGCCGGCGCCTGTCGCTACCCGCCGCTGGGCTACCGGAGCGTCGGGCCGAACCGGGCCCGTCTCTACGGCGGCGCCGATTACGTCCAGCAGGCCAACGAAGAGATCGCCTGCCTGGTGATGATCGAGCACATCGCCGCCGTCGAGCGGGTCGAGGAGATCGCCCAGGTGCCGGGGATCGACGGCTTCTTCATCGGCCCGGCCGATCTGGCCCTCTCGCTGGGGCTGCCGCCGGGGGCGGACATCAGCGAGCCGCGGCACGTGGCGGCCTGCCAGCGGGTGCTGGCGGCGGCCCGCAGTCGGGGGCTGGTGGCCGGGATCGCCTGCAGCGGTCCCGAGGAGGCCCGGCGGCGGATCGCCGAGGGCTTCAACTTCAACCCGATCGGCAGCGACATCGGCTTCATCGCCGGCGGCGCCCAGCGGGCCATCCGCCTCTTCCAGACCGGCGCCGCCTGAGGGCGGTCAGCTGGCCGGGGCGCGGCGCAGGGCCAGCGGATTGAGGCGGCGGGCCCGGTCGATAAGTCCGGCCCGGATCTCCGGCGGCAGATAGGGCGGGGTCGGCGGCCGGGCGGCCTCGCAGCGGATGATACCGCCCTCTTTCAGGAGGGCCTTGGTCGCCCGAAACCCGCAGAGTTTGTTTTCGTAGACGATGAGCGGCAGCACCTGCTCGTAGCGGGCCACCGCCTCGGCCCGTCGGCCCGCCTGGTAGAGGTCGAAGATCTCACGCAGGAGGTCGGGGATGAGGCCGCTGGGCATCGTGCCGGTCGCCCCGGCCTCGAGGTCGGGGATCAGGGTAATGGCCTCCTCGCCGTCGAAGACGCCCTCGATGGCTGACCCCGCCAGGCGGAGCAGCTCCCGGATCTTCGACGCCGTACCGGGCACCTCGATAGTACTTCACCTGACGGATCTCGGTGGCCAGGCGGGCCAGGAAGGCGGCCGGGAGGGTGATCCCGCTGACCGGGCTGTCCTGGACCATGATCGGGATATCGATGGCGTCGGAGACGGTCCGGAAGAACTCGAAAATACCGGCCTCGTCCGGCCGGATCGTGCCGTGGAAGGGGGGCATGAGCATGACCATGGCGGCGCCGAGGGCCTGAGCCCGCTGGCTGCGTTCGGCGGCCACGCGGGCGCTGTAGTGGCTGGTGGTGACGATGACCGGCACCCGGTCGCGGGTGTGGCGCAGGATGGTTTCGGTGAGCCGGTCGCGCTCGGCGTCGCTTAAGGCGAACTGCTCGGAGAAGTTGGCCAGGATGCAGAAGCCGTGGACGCCGGCCTCCAGGAAGAAGTCGACCACCCGGACCTGGCTCTCCAGGTCCAGCTGGCCGTGCTCATCGAAGGTGGTCGGCAGGACCGGGAAGACCCCGGCGTACGGTCGCGTCATCGCTCTGCCTCCGAAACAGTGTCCCCGGCCAGGGGCATCCCGGGCTCGGGTTTTGGCGCGACGGCGGGCCTTTGCGGTGGCCCTGAGCATTATAGGGGAGGGAAGACGGCGGTGACAGAGGTCTCGGGTCTGCTTTTCGACCTCTTTGTGATCTTTCTGGCGGCCAAGACCGGCGGAGCGCTGGCCAGTCTGGTCCGGCAGCCGCCGGTCCTGGGAGAGCTCTTGGCCGGCGTGCTTATTGGCCCCTACGCCCTGGGGCTTATCGGCGCGCCGGGCCCGGAACTGGTGGCCGTGTTCGGTAATCCGGAGACGGCCAGCCAGACTCTGAAAGTGGCCTATCATCTCATCGCCGAGCTGGGAGTGATTGTCCTTCTCTTCTTCGTCGGGCTGGAGACGCGGCTGGAGGAGGTGACGCAGGTCGGGGCCCGGGCGGTGGCGGTGGGCAAGATCAGCGGCGCCGTAGGCACCTTCGCCCATGTGGAGCCCTTCGTGGAGGAGTACGTGTGCCGGCGGCTGGGCCTGCAGCCGGCCCCCATCTCCACCCAGGTGGTCACCCGGGACCGCCATGCCCAGCTGGCAGCAGCCCTGGCCATCCTGGGGGCCAGCCTGGAGACCTTCGCCACCGAGGTGCGACTTTTGCAGCAGACCGAGATCGGCGAGCTGGAGGAACCCTTCGGGCAGGGCCAGCGGGGCTCCTCCGCCATGCCCCACAAGAAGAACCCCATCCGCTGCGAGCGGGTGGTGGGGCTCGCCCGCATCCTGCGGGGCTACGCCCTGACCGCTCTGGAGAACGTGGCCCTGTGGCACGAGCGGGACATCTCCCACTCGTCGGCCGAACGCATCTGGCTGGCCGACGCCACCACCCTGGCCGACTACGTGTTGGACCTCTTCACCCGGGTGGTGGGGGGGTGGCGGGTGTACCCCGAGCGCATGCAGGCCAACGTGCATCGCACAGGAGGGCTCATCTTCTCGGAGCGGGTGCTCATGGCGCTGCTGGAGTCGGGGATGAGCCGGGAGGAGGCGTACACCCGGGTGCAGGCCCATGCCCTGGCGGCCCGGGAGGGCGGGCCCTCCTTCCGGGAGCGGGTGCTCCAGGACCCCGAGCTGGTGCAGCGGGCCGGCCGGGAGGCGCTGGAGGACGCGTTCCGGGTGGAGCCCTTCCTGGCCCACGTGGACCACATCTTCCGGCGCCTGGGGCTGGAGGAGCCCCCGGCGCCGGCCCTGGAAGGAGAGAAGAAGCCATGACCCAGGAGGTTCGTCCCGGAGCAGCGGCCGGGCTTGCGTCGCCCCCGGCGCCGGGCGAGCTGGCCAGCCTGGTCGCGGGCCCGCTGGTGCACCGGGGCAAGGTGAAGGCCGTGTACGCGGTCCAGGGCAGGCCCGACCTGCTGCTCATCGACTTCACCGACGACGCCACCGCCTTCGACGGCAAAAAGCGCGCCAGCATCGCGGGCAAAGGGGAGGCGTGCGCGGCCATCTCGGCACGCTTTTTCGAGGCCCTGCAGCGCCACGAGGTGCCCACCCACTTCATCGGTCTTGCCGGCCCCGCCCGCATGGTGGTGTGGGCGGTGCGCATCATCCCGCTGGAGGTGGTGGTGCGCAACCGGGTGGCGGGTTCCATGGCCCGCAGGCTGGGCCTGGAAGAGGGCACGGCCCTGGGGCGGCCCGTGGTGGAGTTCTACTACAAGAGCGATCCGCTGGGCGACCCCTGGGTGCTGGCCGAGCACGCCGAGGCCCTGGGCTGGGCGACAGCCGAAGAGCTGGCACAGATGCGCCGGCTGGCCCTGGCCGCCAACGAGGCCATGCGGGAGCTTGCGTCGGCCGCGGGGCTGGAGCTGGTGGACTTCAAGCTGGAGTTCGGGCGCCGTCCCGCCGACGGGGCGCTTTTGGTGGCGGACGAGATCTCGCCGGACACCTGCCGGTTCTGGGAGGTTCAAAGCGGCGAGCGGATGGACAAAGACCGGTTCCGGCGGGACCTGGGCAAGGTGGAGGAGACCTACCAGGAGGTCCGCCGCCGCATCGAGGAGGCCGCGGCGAAATGGCGCGCTACGTCGCGCAGTTCCA
>Ga0101941_1001926_pt1 | contig 11488 bp, 9 predicted proteins | sample DewCreD2012metaG_3_FD_75242 | JGI IMG/M metagenome (GOLD analysis project Ga0101941, IMG submission 75242) | Hot spring sediment bacterial and archeal communities from British Columbia, Canada, to study Microbial Dark Matter (Phase II) - Dewar... ...
CCGCGGTGTGGGCTGGAGGTGGACCGGGACCTGAATGCCGCCCTGAACCTGAGGCAGTACGGGCTGACCCACCTAACGGGTCCTACCGGGAGTTCCCCGGGAAGTGACGCCTGTGGAGATCGGCTCTGCGGCGGAACGGTTGGCAACAGCCGGTCTACGAGCACCCGGTCGTTGAAGCAGGAAGCGGGCACTGGTCGGCTATTTTGGTGAAATAGACGACTACGAACCGCAGAACGGTTAACCCGGGCTTCTCGTGCGCCGCGGCCCCTCTTAGTAGACGTCCTCAGGGGTCTTGTAGACCTCGCCGGTGAGCCAGTAGATCACCCTTTCCCCCACGTTTTCCAGGTGGTCCCCCAGGCGCTCGTAGCTGCGGGCCACCCGCATGAGGGTAAGGGCCTTGGTGATGGTGCGGGGGTCTTCCAGCATGTAGGTGATGAGCTCCCGGGTCACCTCCTCGTAGAGGCCGTCCACCTGGTCGTCCATCTCCACCACCTTGCGGGCAAGCCCAGGGTCCCGCTCGGCCACCGCCTTACCCAGGGTGTCCATCATCTCCAGAAGCCGCTTGCCCATCTCGGGGAGGGTGACGTAGCGCTTAAGGGGGGGTTCCTGCGCCAAAAGGAGGGCGTCCTCGGCCACGTGCATGGCGTAGTCCCCGGCCCGTTCCAGGTCGGTGAGGGCCTTGATGATGGTGAAGATGAGCCGGAGGTCCGAGGCCACGGGCTGGTGCCGGGCGATGACGGCTACGGCCTGGTTCTCGATCTTAAGCTCCAGGGCATCCACCTCCTGGTCCTTGGCGATGACCTCTTCCGCCTTGACCCGGTTCCCCTCCACCAGGGCCTCCGTGGCCTTTTGGGTCATCTCCCGGACCAGGGAGAGCATCCTCAGGGTTTCCCCCACCAGTTCGTTTAGGGCTTTGTCCAGTACCTCGCGCATGCTGCCTCCTTGCCTCAGTTTAGGGGAAGGGCCACGCCAAAAACGTTCTCGGCTCCATCCCTCAGGGCGTAGGCCTCTCCACCCAGGCCCTGGGCAATCCGGCGCACCAGGTAGAGGCCCAAGCCCTGCCCGGCTCCCCCCTGGAACCCCCGGTGGCGGGGCAAGAAGAGGAGTTCGTAATCCGGAAGTTCCGGCCCATGGTCCCGCACCTCCAGCAAAAGGCGCCCCCCCTCTTCCCGGGAGAGGAGGCGGATGGGATCTTGGCCGTACTTAAGGGCGTTGTCCAGGAGGTTAAGGAGGATCTGGAAGAGGGCCTCGGGGTCGGTGTGGGCGGTGTGGGGCAGGTGGACCTCCACTTGCCTTTCCCGGATTTTCTCCTTAAGAAGCCTCTCCAGGCGCGGCCAGAGCTCCTCCAGGGAGAAGGTGCGCTTGGGGCCCGGTTGGGTGAGGGAGAGGTCCCGCACCAAGCGGGATAGGCGGGCCACCTCCCCCTTGAGGAGGTCCAGCACCTCCTTCTCCTGGGGGGTCCTGGGGGTGAGGGCCTCGAGGAGGGGCCCCATCCCCGCCAGGGGGGTACGGAGCTCGTGGGCTAGGGCCAGGGTGGCTTCCTCCAGGGCCTCCAGGCGCCGGTTTAGCTCCGTTTCGTCCAGGAGGTAGAGCCTGCCGGGAAGGGCCCTCACCCTCAGGGTGCGGCTTCGCACCTCCAGGGTGCGCTCGCCCCCGTGGAGGGCCAGGGCCTCGAGGCGGTGGTCCCGGAGGGCGAGGAGGAGGGGGCGGCCCACCACTTTTTCCCGGCTCACCTCCAAAAGCTCCTCCGCCCTGGGGTTCAAGTAGAGGACCTGCCTATCCCGGTGAAGGACCAGGCCCTCCAGGGCTTGCTCCCAGGCCTCGGCCAGAAGTTCGTTCACCCTTCCCCCTTGATCTGGCTAGGAACGTGGTTCGTGTCTTGCGGGGCCACCTTGAAGCGGTACCCCATGCCCCGCACGGTTTCCAGAAAGCGGGGGGCTTTGGGGTCTTCGCCCAGCTTTTCCCGGAGCTGAAGCACGTGCTGGTCCACCGTCCTCGGGGTGCCCAGGTAGTCCTGGCCCCAGACCGCTTCCAGAAGCTCCTCCCGGGAGTAGACCCGGCCCGGGCGCTGGGCCAGGAAGGCCAGCAGTTCGAACTCCCGCCGGGTTAGGGGCAAGGGTTTTTCGTCCAGGCTGGCCTCCTTGCGCTCCAGGTCCAGGAGAAGGGGTCCACGCCTGAGCACCTTCCGCTTGCCCGCGCGCCGCAGCAGGGCCTCGAGGCGGGCCAAAAGTTCCTCGGTGGCGAAGGGTTTTACCAGGTAGTCGTCGGCCCCGCGGGAAAGCCCTTCCACCCGATCCCGTACCTCGGTTCGGGCGGTGAGCATGAGGACGGGAAGCTCGGGATAGGCTCCTTGGCGCATGCGCTCCAGGAGCCGGGTGCCGGGTTCATCGGGGAGCATCCAATCCAGGACCACGGCTTCCGCCTCCCGCAACCTTGGCCAGGCTTCCTGGGAGGTTGCAGCCTCCAGCACCCTGTGCCCGGCTTTTTCCAGGGCCAGCCGCACCCCAAGCCGCACCGCTGGCTCATCCTCCACCACAAGGACCGTGGCCACGACCTTAGTCTAGCCCGAGCCTTGTCAGAGGAGGGTCAGGGCCTTTGCTTGACAGGTCTCCTTGGCCCATGCTACCCTGCAAAAGGCCTGGGGGCGGCTAGCTCAGAGGAAGAGCGCTCGCCTCACACGCGAGAGGTCGTAGGTTCAAGTCCTACGCCGCCCACCACGAAGAGAACACAAAACTTCCCCCCTCGGTAGCGAGGGGGGAAGATGCTTTCTACCTATCCAGCGCCCGGTACATGGCCACCGCCCCCAGGGCTCCCAGGATGGGGAAGAGGGCGGGGACCAAGAGGTAGGGGCTGGCTGCGCCCTCTACCCCAAGGATCCAGGCCAGAAACCTGGGGGCAAAGTCCCGGGCGGGATTCAAGGCGAAGCCTCCAGGTCCTCCCAGGCCGTACCCCACGGCTGCCACGGTGAGGGCCAGCCAGAGGGTCACCATGCGCCCGTCCTTGCCCGCCGCCAGGATCACGCTCATGAGGGCGAAGGTGCCCAGGGTTTCCGCCACCGCCGGGCCAGTCCAGGCGTAGAGGGCTTCCGGTTCCGTGCGCAAAAAGCCGGGTCCCGTGCTGAACACGTTGGGCATCCCCTGGGCCAGAAGGCCTTCCCGGTAGGCGACAAAGGCTCCGAGAGCACCCAGGAATCCGCCCAGGAACTGGGCCACCAGGTAGAGGGGCACGAAACGCCAGGGGAAAAGGCGACCCGCAGCCAGGGCCAGGGTGACCGCGGGGTTGAGATGGGCCCCCGAAAGGGAGCGGCTGGCCAGCACCCCCACCAGCACCGCCAGGCCCGAGCCCAGGGCCAGGGAGTCGTAGCCGTAGGCCCCCGGGGAAAGCCGGGGCTGTAGGACCGCATTGGCGGCGCTTCCCACGGTGAGGAGGACGAGAAGCAACGTCCCCAACACCTCACCCACAAACGCCCTACCAACGATGCGCATCCTGGTTGCCTCCCCAAAGGGGTTCCTCACCTTTAGGGGTAAGAAGGAAGCTATTCCGATTATCCCGGATCTGGCGCTTGAGCACCCGGAGGACCTGCTTTTTGGCTTCCTTATCCAGGACGGGGAAGAGGAGTTCAAAGCGGCTTTGGAAGTTCCGGGGCATGGCATCCGCGCTGGTGAGGTAAACCCTCCAGGTTCCTCCGGCCCGGAAGGCGGCCACCCGGGCGTGTTCCAGGAAGCGCCCCACCAGGCTTTTGGCCCGGAAGGCGGGGTGGAGGAGGGTGAGGGTGCTCCGCACCAGGAGGTCTACCCGGGCCCCTGCCTCGGCGGCCTGGACCAGGGCCTGGAGGACCGCAGGATCCGTGAGGTGGTTGAACTTCAGGATTATCCGGCCCTTGGGGTGGGCCTTCTTGGCGATTTCCTCCACCAGGAGGTTGCGGATGGCCTCCCCGGTCCTGAGGAGGGAGAGGGCCAAAGAAGCCTCGAGGCCGGTTTCGCCTGGGCTTACTACCTCCGAGGCCTGCTTTGCGGCCAGCCCGCCCAGCCCTTCCCCGGGAAGGCTGGCCCGCATGGCCTGGAAGAAGCTGTGCACCTCCCGCACCACCTCGAGGCGCCCCGTGAAAAGGGAAAAGTCGGTGTAAAGGCGCCCGTTTTGCGGGTTGTAGTTGCCGGTGCCCAGGTGGACGTATCCCTTTCCCTGGTGGGTGAGGAGGAGAAGGGCCTTGGCGTGCACCTTGCGCTCGGGTAGGGGGAGCACCTCCACCCCGGCCCGGAGGAAGCGCAGGTACCAGTGGAGGTTCAAAAGCTCGTCGAAGCGGGCCCGACCCTCCAGGAGCACGTGCACCTTTTTTCCGGCCCGCGCCGCCTGGATGAGGGCCTCGGCCAGGGGGTTCTCCTCCCCGATGCGGTAGAGGGTGGCCCAGACCTCAGCCACCTCGGGGGAGAGGGCCTCCTGGGCGAAGCGCTCCACGGCGGCGTAGTCGGCAAAGGGGTGGTAGAGGAGGAGGTCCTTGCGCTCCAGGTGGGCCAGGGGCTTTTTCAGGAAGCCCCGGGGCCGCTCGGGCTTCAGGGGCGGGAAGAGCCATTCCCTAGGGCCCTCGGCCACCAGCCTTTCCACCAGGGTGAGGTTCAGGGGTGGGGGCAGGAGGAAGACCTCCTCCGGGGTAAGTTCCAGGGTTCCCCGGAGCGCTTCCAGCCAGGCCTCGGGGAAACCCTCCTCAACCACCAGCAAGGTGGCCATCCCCTCCTGACGCCCCTCCAGGGACTGGGCCAGCTCGTCCCAGTCCGCCCGGGCCCGCTCGCTTTCCAGAAGCCGAAGCACCCTGAGCTCGTAAAGGGGAGAAGGCTCCGGCAGGAAGAGGTCGCTTCGGGCCCGCATTAGGGCTCCCAGGCGCACGTAGGTTCCGTCCCGCCCGGGGACGGGGAGCAGGCGGGGAAGGTCCTGGGGCAGGCGCACCAGGTAGTCCTCCGAGGCGAAGTAGAGGGCTCCGTGGGAAAGGTCGGAGGCAGCCTCCCAGGGGATGAGGTCGGTGCGGGGGGCCACCACCTCCGCCAGGTAAACCCGGAAGTAAAGCCAGTCCTCCTCGTCCAGATCCTGGGGCTCCAGGACCTCGAGGCGGGGACGGGCCTCCCTTAGCAAAGCCTGATAGCGCTGGCAGGCCAGCCTGGCCTGGGCGTAGGCTTCCTCCAGCAAGGCCCGGTGGGCTGGGCTCCCCCGCTTTTCCCAGAAGGGCTTGGCGATGCGGGCAGCAAAGAACTCGTCCAGGTTTCGGTTCCAGATGGCCAGAAAACGCATCCTCTCCAGAAGAGGGAAATCGGGCCGCTCCGTTTGCAGGAGGACCCGGCGGTTAAACTGTAGCCAGCTGGCCTCGGGTAGGAGGTGCATTTGTTAAAGATTACGCCCGGCGAAAGTCAGAACAAGGTCAAGCCCCGTTCCCTGGCCATCATGGACCTGGGCTCGGGTACCTTCCGCCTGGTGGTGTACGAATACGAGCCTGGCCTTTCCTTTCACCTGGCGGACGAGTTGCGGGAGCCCGTGGCTTTGGGGGAGGGCCTTAGCCGGGGGCGGATTAACCCCCAGGCTCTGGAGCGGGGAAAGAAGGCCCTAAGGGCCTTTGCCGACTTTCTCAGGGCGGTGGCCCCGGACGAGGTGCGCATCCTGGCCACCAGCGCCATCCGGGACAGCGAAAACGGCCGGGAGATCCTGGAGGAGGCCCTGGCCCTGGGGCTTTCCCCCAAGCTCCTTTCCGGGGAGGAGGAGGCCCGGCTTGGGGTGTTGGCGGTGGCCAACGCCCTGCCCCTAGAGGAGGCCTTGGTGGTGGACCAGGGTGGGGGGAGCGCTCAGGTTTCCCGCATGCAGGGGCGTCGGTTCCTGTGGGGCAGGGCCCTTCCCTTGGGGGCTTTGCGCCTCACGGAGGGGTTTTTGGCTTCCGACCCGCCCGCCAGGGCCGAGGTGAGGGCCCTGGTCCAGGCGGTGATGGCCCACCTCGAGGCCCTGCCCCTGGAGCCCGGCGTGCCCGTGGTGGGCCTGGGGGGAAATGTCCGGGCGGTGGCCCGCCTGCACCAGAAACGGCGGGGCTATCCCCTGGATTTCGTGCACGGCTACTACCTGCCCCGGGAGGGAGTGGAGGAGCTTTACGAGGACGTGCTGAGCTTGAGCTTGAAGGCCCGCTCGGAGCTTCCTGGCCTCCAGCAGGACCGGGCCCGGACCCTTCCCGCCACCTTGGTGCTGCTTCGCACCCTCCTGCGCCATACCCGGGCCCCAGGCCTCTGGCTGAGCGGGATGGGGATCCGGGAGGGTGCCCTTTTTCAGCACCTCCTGCCCTCGCCCCACCTTCTCCCCGACCCCCGGGCCTTTGCCGTGGAGAACCTCTTCCGCCGCTATCCCTTTCGGGCGGACCACCGGGAGCGGGTGAAGGCCTTAGCTTTGGCCCTGTACCGTGGCCTTTCCCCCCTGCACGGCTACGGCCCGGAGGAGGAGCGCCTTCTCCTGGAGGCCGCCCACCTTCACGACATCGGCATGCACCTGGGCTACCACGAGCACCACAAGCACGGGGCCTACCTGGTCCTCTCCGAGCCCCTCTTGGGAACATCCCACCGGGAGCAGGTTCTCCTGGCCCTCCTGGTGCGCTACCACCGGCGCGGAGAGCCTTCTTTGGGAGGCTACCGCAACCTCATGGCCCGGGGGGATGGCAAGAGGCTTTGGCGCCTGGCTGCCCTGCTTCGCCTGGCGGAGATGCTGGAGCGCACCCGTTCCGGCCGGGTGAAGGGGGTGCGGGTGGAGCTGGGAGAGAGGGTGCGCCTGACCCTGGAGGCGGAGGAGGACCCGTGGGTGGAGCGCCTGGAGGCGGAGAAGCAAGGGGGGCTTTTCCAGGAGGCCTTCGGGCTTCCCCTCGAGGTGGTGTGGGGAAGATAATGTCCCAATGGAGCTCCTCCTGGTACGGCATGCCCTGGCCCTGCCTCCCGAGGGAGAGGGGGAGGAGGCGGACCACCTTCGTCCCTTGGCACCCCGGGGGGTGCGGCGGTTCCGCAAGGTGGTGCGGGGCCTTAGGGGGCTTGGGGTCAAGCTGGATCGGATCCTCACCAGTCCCAAGCGACGGGCCCTGGAAACCGCCGAGCTCCTGGCGGACCTCCTGGAGGGGGAAACCCGGGTAACTCCCCTCCTGGCGGCTCCTCCTTCGGAAGCCCTCCTGGCCGAGATACCCCATCAGGGCCGGGTGGCCCTGGTGGGACATGAACCTTACCTTTCCACCCTCCTGGCTTGGCTTCTCCTGGGGGACTTCATGGGGGCCTCGGCCCGGGAGCCCCTGGGGGCCCGCTTCCCCTTGAAGAAGGGAGGTGTGGCCTGGCTGGAGGGGAACCCCGTGCCCGGGGGGATGGTGCTTAAAGCCCTGCTTCCGCCCAAGGTTTTCCGGCTGTGAGTGAGTTTCCATCCTTGGCCTCTGGCAAACCCCTTGAGGGTTTTCTGTCGCCGAGAGCCATGTGCCCGTCCTATCCTCGTGGACTTGGCCCGACCAGGACGTTCCTACCCTAGCCTTACGGCCTGGGGAGTGGAAGAATAGGGCTATGCCGGTTAGTCGCTATTACGATGTCAAGCGGGACGAGCGAGGCGAGCGCTACCTGGAGCCCTACGTTTCCGGTTTCCTTCTGCTGAGGCTTCCCCTCCTCAACAAGGGCACGGCCTTCACCGAGGAGGAGCGGAGAGCCCTGGGCCTCGAGGGCCTTCTTCCCCCCCATGTGAACACCCTCGAGGAGCAGAAGGAGAGGGTCTACCGCCGCTACCGCCTTATCCAGAGCCCTTTGGAGAAACACATCTACCTACGCCACCTCCAGGACCGCAACGAGGTGCTCTTTTACGCCCTTTTGGTGGATCACCTGGAGGAGATGCTGCCCATCCTCTACACCCCCACGGTGGGGGAGGCGGTGCGGGAGTTTTCCCACATTTACCGGTATCCCCGGGGCTTCACCGCCAGCACCAAAAACATCGACCGCCTCGAGGAGGCCCTGGCCAATGTTCCCCTGGAGGAGGTCCGCCTCATCGTGGCTACAGATTCCTCCGCCATCCTGGGGATCGGGGACCAGGGGTATGGGGGCATGGCCATCTCCATCGGGAAGCTAACCATTTACACCGCCGCAGGGGGTGTGGGACCCGACAAGACCCTTCCCGTGGAGCTGGACGTGGGCACGGACCGGGAGGACCTCCTCACGGATCCCCTGTACCTGGGCGTACGGCACAAGCGCCTGAGGGGCGAGGAGTACTACCGCTTCCTGGACCGGTTCGTGGAAGCGGTGCGCAGGCGCTACCCCAAGGCCCTGATCCAGTGGGAGGACTTTGCCAAGGAGGCGGCTTTTAATGTGCTGGAGCGCTACCGCAAGGTGGTGCCCTCCTTCAACGACGACATCCAGGGCACAGGGGCGGTGGCTTTGGCGGGGGTGCTCTCCGCCTGCCGTCTGAAGGGGGAGAAGCTTTCCGACCAGGTGATCGTGATCTATGGGGCGGGCGCCGGGGGCATCGGGGTGGCCTGGGCCTTGCGGGAGGGGATGAAGCGGGAAGGCCTTTCCGAGGAGGAGGCCCGGGCCCGGGTGCTGGTGCTGGATTCCAAGGGCCTCCTGGTGGAAGGCCGGAGCATGGAGGCTTACAAGCAACCCTATGCGCAACGGCGGGAGCGCATCGCCGGGTGGGAGTTTGCGGGTTCCTACCCCAACCTCTTGGAAACCATCCGCAACGCCCGGGCCACTGTGCTTCTTGGGCTTTCCGGCCAGGGGGGAAGCTTTACCGAGCCCGTGGCGCGGGCCATGATGGAAAACACCCCCCGCCCGGTGATCTTTCCCCTTTCCAACCCCACCTCGGCCTCCGAGGCTCTTCCCGATGACCTCATCTACTGGACCGAGGGAAGGGCCCTGGTGGCGGCGGGTAGCCCCTTTCCCCCTGTGGGCTACATGGGGCGGACCATCCCCATCGGCCAGGGGAACAACGCCTTCATCTTCCCGGGCCTCGGCCTGGGGGCGGTGCTGGCCCGGGCCCGGGAGGTGACGGACGGGATGGTGCTGGAGGCGGCCTACGCCCTTTACGACTACACGCAAGGCCATTTCCCCGAGTTCCTTTACCCCCCGGTTTCCCGGCTGAGGGAGGTTTCCCCTTACGTGGCGGCCCGGGTGATGCAGAAGGCCCTCGAGGAGGGCGTGGCGGAGGAGGAACGGGTGAAGGGCCTTTCCTTCAAGGGGCTTATGGAGTTCGTGCGTAGCCGCTTCTGGGAGCCCAAGTACCTCCCCTACCGCCCGGCCCCGGTAATCTAAGGGCATGGCCTGGCGGCTTTACGCCCTGGATCTTTCCCGCCTCGAGGGCCCGGCAGGGGAAGTTCTTCCTGGGGCCCCGGAAGGCGCTGAGGAGGGCTACCCTGCCAGCTTCCAGCCCCTGGAGGAGCCATGGGAGGCCAGAAGGGCTGGTCCGGTGCCCTGGCCTGAACCCCTTTACTTCGTGGACGGCCGGGAGCGGGGGGAGGCGGTGCTTTCCGACGGGAGGAGGCTTGCCCTCTTGGGGTGCGTGGCCGCCGGCGCCGTGGTTTATCAGCAAGGGAATATGCGCCTGCTGGAAACCAGGGTGCGCCGGGTGGGGGTGGGGTTGGAGGAGGCCTTGCGCCTGGGGGAGCTGGTGTACGAACCCCTGCCCCTCGAGGGCCCTCCAAGCCCGGGGGACGTCCTCACGGCCCTTCAGGAGGGTTTGCGGAAGGCCAGGACCCTCTTGGAGGAAAAGCTGGCCGGAGCCCTCACGGGAGGCCTTCTCGTGGTGGACGGTCCCGTGCGCTTAAGGCGGCAGGGCCCGGTTTTGGGGTACATCAAGACCCACTGGGCCCGTTACCTCCCCGAGGACAGGGAAGCCCTCCTCTCCACCCTGAAGCCCGGGGAGCGCACCCCCATGTTTAGGGTGCGCCGGAAGGGGCAGGAACTGGCCAGCTGGTACCTGCGCCTGCCCCTGCCCCCGGAGGGGGTGCGCCCGCCGGAAAGCGGGCTTCTGCGGGTGGAAACCCCGCTGCAGGGGGATTTCGGCGCCCTGGCGGACCTATCCTTAAGCCTCTTTCCCGCCCTAGCCTCCCACCCGGTGAAGGACCCCAGGGCCCCGCAGAACCTTCTGCCCGTTGGCGGGCTTGAGCGGGAGCTGGCCCGCAGGATGGGGAGCCGCGAGGTGGTGGCCCGCATCCTTGCCCGGCACCAGGATAGCCTGTCGGCCGATCTGGGAGGTGGTTGATGGAGCGCATTGGTGTGGTGTTGGGCAGGCGGGAGGCCACCCCCCTGGAGTTCTGGGTGGGGGTGGAGGGGGAGGGCCTTCTGCGCCTGGACGACCTGGTGGTGGTGGAGGGGTTTCACCCCAAGGTGGGCAAGGTGCGCTACTTCGGCATGGTGGACCTGGTGGCCAAGGCCCACGAGGGGGAAAGCTTTGACACCGATGTCTTCTTGGCGGTACAGGGGAAGATCCCCGTGAGCCTGGCCTACGTGGCCCATGTGAGCGTGACCCGCATCGTGCCCGAGGAGTTTTTCCCCCCCGATCCCGGCTCCGCTGTGTACCTGGCCCGGGGGGAGGACCTGGAGCTTGCCCTTTACTACGATGCCATGAAAAACCAAAGGGGAAGCACCAAGCTTCCTGCGGGGTTTTTAAAGAGCGGGGAGGTGGCTTACCTCAACCTGGAGTTCCTGAACGGGGTGAAGGGGGGGCACGTGAACATCTCGGGCATCAGCGGGGTGGCGGCCAAGACCAGCTACGCCACCTTCCTCCTGAAAAGCCTTTTGGAAAGCGGGGTCCTCGAGGAGGCCCACCAGGCCCGGGTGCTCCTCTTCAACGTGAAGGGGGAGGACCTCCTCTTCCTGGACAAGCCGAACCTAAGGCTTTCCGAGGAGGCCAAGGAGGAGTACCGCCGCCTGGGCCTTCCCCCCACCCCCTTTGGGAGCGTGCGCTTCCTGGCCCCGCCCAAGAAGGGAGAGGAGGGGATTCTCCCTGATGTGGAAACCCGCCTGGAGGGGGTGAAGGCGTACCACTGGGACCTGGTGCAGTTTGCCCAGAAGGGGCTTCTCCCCTTCCTCTTCACCGACAAGGGGGCCCTCACCAACCTGGGCTTCCTGGTGGCCCACGTGACGGAGAAGCTAAGGCGGCTTGCGGAGGGGCAGAAGGGGCCCCACCTCCTGGTGGCGGACTGGCCCGGAGGGGAGCTTCCCGAGGACATCACCTTTGACGACCTGGGCAGGGTGCGGTTGACAAGTTTCGCCGACCTGGTGCGCTACCTGGAGTACAAGCTTTTGGGCCCCGAAACGGGGGAAGGGGAGGGGGACCGGACCTGGGTCGCCCGCCAGGCCCGGGGGACCCTCGAGGCCTTTGTCCGGCGCCTCCGTTCAAGCGTGGAGAACGTGGGCCACCTGGTTCGGGGAGACCGCAAGGGCAATCCCCCGGACCCCCTGGAAGGAGGGGAACAGGTCCACGTGGTGGACCTGGCCAAACTCTCCCCCCAGGGCCA
>Ga0101941_1001933_pt1 | contig 11420 bp, 10 predicted proteins | sample DewCreD2012metaG_3_FD_75242 | JGI IMG/M metagenome (GOLD analysis project Ga0101941, IMG submission 75242) | Hot spring sediment bacterial and archeal communities from British Columbia, Canada, to study Microbial Dark Matter (Phase II) - Dewar... ...
GGGCAAGCCCGGAGGCCGGCATAAGCGGTACACCCACCGCCTCTTCCGCCGCCCCGCCGGGGGCGAATGGGTCTACGACATCGCTTGCGAGGGCCTCCACAACTTCGTCTGCGGCGTGGGGAGCATCGTCTGCCACAACACCAACGAACCCGAGTACCGCAAGCTCCAGGCCAACGAGTACATGGAGGCCCTGCGGGACCGCACCATCAAGATTGACGTCCCCTATATCCTCCGGGTCTCCGACGAGGTGAAGATCTACCGGCGGGACTTCGCCAAGGTGCGGGGCAAGCACATCGCCCCCCACACCCTGGAGATGGCCGCCACCTGGGCCGTGCTCACCCGGCTGGAGCCCCCCAAGCGGGCGGGCCTCACCCTCATGCAGAAGCTCAAGCTCTACGACGGCAGGCTTCTGCCGGGCTGGACGGAGGAGGCGGTGCGGGAGCTCATGGGGGAGGCCAAGCGGGAAGGCCTCGAGGGGATCAGCCCAAGGTACATCCAGGACAAGATCAGTAACGTCCTCGTCACCAGCGAGGAGCCCTGCATCAACCCCTTCATGGTGATGAACGAGCTGGAGGAAGGCCTCAAGCACCACTCCCTCATCTCGGACGAGAAGACCCGGGAGCGCTACCGGGCCCTCCTCCAGGAGGTGAAGGCGGAGTACGCCGAGATCGTCAAAAACGAGGTCCAGCGGGCCATCGCCGCCGACGAGGAGGCCCTAAACCGCCTCTTCCACAACTACATTGACCACGTGAAGGCCTATGTGCTAGGGGAGAAGGTGAAGAACCCCTACACCGGCGCCCCCGAGCCCCCCAACGAGCGGCTCATGCGCTCCATTGAGGAGCGGATAGAGATCCCCGAGTCCCGCAAGGACGACTTCCGCCGGGAGATCATGAACTACATCGGGGCCCTGGCCCTGGAGGGCAGGCAGTTCACCTACAGGGACAGCGACCGCCTGCGCCGGGCCCTGGAGCTCAAGCTCTTTGAGGACCAGAAGGACACCATAAGGCTCTCCGCCCTGGTCTCCGGGGCCGTGGACCCCGAGACCCAGGCCAAGATTGACGTGGTCAAGGCCCGGCTCATCCGGGACTACGGCTACTGCGAGCACTGCGCCAGCGGCGTCTTAGAGTTCGCCGCCTCCATCTTCGCCCGGAGCGAGAAATGAGGCCCATTGAGCGCGACCTCCAGCGCTTCAAGGAGATCGTCCGGGGCGAGGTGAAGAAAAGGGCCCGGGAGTTCCTGACCCGGGAGGAGCTTCTAGGCCAGCTCGAGGGGCGCCTCGTCTCCATCCCCCTCCCCCAGCTGGAGGTGCCCAAGATCGTCTACGGCGAGCCCCTGGGGGAAGGCCCCTTGGGGGCGGGGCCGGGGTCGGAGGGCCTGGGCCCCGGGGGGCACATCCCCGTGGCGGAGCTGGAGCTGGAGGAGTTCTTGGACCTGTTGGGGGAGGCCCTGAGGCTGCCCCACCTCAGGCCCAAAGGGGAAGGAGAGGTGACGGAGGAGGCCTTTCGCTACACCACCATCGCCAGGAAGGGCCCCCGAGGCCTCCGACACGTGCGCCGCACCCTCAAGGAGAGCCTCAAGCGGAGCCTCCTTTCCGGGCACTACCGGGAGGAGGACCCGAGGCTAACCCCTGAGCGGGAGGACCTGCGCTACAAGGCCCCGAAGACCCGGCCCAGGCCCCACGCCCAGGCGGTGGTCCTCTTCGCCCTGGACGTTTCGGGGAGCATGCGGGAGGAGGAGCTGGAGCTGGTCAAGACCCTCTCCTTCTGGATCACCCTCTGGATCCGCCGCCACTTCCCCAGGCTGGAAAGGCGCTACCTCCTCCACGACGCCGAGGCCTGGGAGGTCCCCGAGGAGGAGTTCTTCAAGGCCCGGGAGGGGGGCGGGACGAGGCTCTCCAGCGCCCTCCTCCTGGCGGAGGAGATCCTTAAGGCTTACCCCGAGGCCTTCTACAACCGCTACCTCTACCACTTCTCCGACGGGGAGAACTGGCAGGGGGACACGCCCCTGGCCCTCGAGGCCCTGGGCCGCCTCCTGCCAGGCCTCGCCCTCTACGGCTACGCCCAGGTCCAGGGGCCCTACGGCCAGGGGCGCTTCCTCCTGGAGCTGGAGGAGGCCTTCGGAGAGCGGGAAGAGCTTAGGGCGGTGGAGGTGCGGGGCCGGGAGGACCTGCCCCTGGCCCTGAGGCGGCTTCTGGGAGGGTAAGGTGCGGAAGGAGCTCAGGTACTGGGCCGAGCGCCTCCGGGAAAGGGCCTTGGCGGAGGGGCTTACCTTCCCCCCCGTGCTCTTTGAGGAGGTGGGGCCCGAGGAGATGGCCATGCTGGCGGCCTACGGGGGCTTTCCCCGCCGCTACCCCCACTGGCGCTGGGGGAGCGAGTACCTGCGCCAGCGGGAGGTGTACCGGTACGGCCTCGGGCGCATCTACGAGCTCGTGGTCAACACCCATCCGGTGCACGCCTACCTCCTCAAGGGGAACACCCTCCTCGCCCAGAAGCTCGTCATGGCCCACGTCTACGCCCACGCCGACTTCTTCCAGAACAACCTGGCCTTCCGGCCCACCCCCAAGGACATGCTCTCGGAGATGGCCCACCACGCCGCCTACGTGGAAAAGGCGATGGAGCGGCACGGGGCGAGGAGCGTGGAGGAGTTTTTGGACATGGCCCTCTCCCTGGAGAACCTGATTGACCCCCACGCCCCCCACATCCAGAGGCCGGAGGAGGGGGAGGAGGAGAGGCCCAAAGGGCGCCTCCCCGTCCGCCCCTACCTGGACCCCTACGTGAACCCGCCGCCCGAGCCCCCCAAGGAGGCGGAGGAGGGGGCAAGCCCCAGGCCCCTCCCCCCCAAGCCCACGCGGGACATCCTGGGCTTCCTGGCCCGGCACGCCCCCCTGGCCCCCTGGCAGAAGGGCATCCTGGAAATCATCCGGGAGGAGAGCCTCTACTACGCCCCGCAGGCGGCCACCAAGATCCTCAACGAGGGCTGGGCCACCTACTGGCACACGAGGCTCCTCCTCCCCCTCCTCGGCCCCGAGGAGGCCCTGGAGTTCGCCGAGCTCCAGTCGGGCCTCCTCGCCGCCCACGGCTTCAACCCCTACCGCCTGGGCTACTTCCTCCTCCAGGAGGTGGAGGAACGGTGGGACAAGGGGCGCTTCGGCCCCGAGTACGAGGCCCTGCCCCTAGGGGAGAGGCTCCGCTACGAAAGGCCCGCGGGAGAAGGGAGGAGGAAGCTTTTCCAGGTGCGCACCGTGCACACCGACGTCTCCTTCCTCGAGGAGTTCCTCACCCCCGAGTTCGCCCTGCGCCAGCGCCTCCTCGCCCCCGAGGACCTGCCCCGGTTCGCCGAGGCCAAGCAGGCCCTGCTCTTCCGCCTGACCAACCTGGGCTACCCCATCGTAGAGCTTTTGGACGCCAACCACGCCAACCGGGGCGAGCTCTATCTGCAGCACCTCTACGAAGGGGTGGAGCTGGACCTGAGGAAGACGCGGGCCGTTCTGGAAAACCTGCGCCGCCTCTGGGGCCGTCCCGTGCACCTGAAGACGGTGGCGGCGGGCAAGGAGACGGTGATCTCCGTGGGCTAGCGCAAAACCCGGAGGTAGCCGAGGAGGAGGGCCTCGGAAAGCTCCCCCAGGTGCCGGGCCACCAGGCGGCCTTCCCGGTCAAAGAAGAAGGTGGTGGGGAGGCCCTGGACCCCCAGGGCCTGGGAGAGCTTGGTCTCGGGGTCCAGGAGGACCCACGGGGCCTCTAGGCCCTCCGCCTCCAAGAAGTTTCGCACCGCCAGGGGACCCTCCCCCTGGCTCACGAAGACGAAGCGGACGTCCGGGTTCTCCCGGGCGAGGCGCGCCATCATGGGGAGCTCCCGCCTGCAGGGCGGGCACCAGGTGGCCCAGGCGTTGAGGACCAAAGGCTTCCCCCGGAAGTCCCCAAGCCGCACCTCCGCCCCCCCGAGGGCGGGGAGGGCGAGGTCGGGAAGCCTTTCTCCTTCCGTTCCCCTCCGGCCCAAAAGAAGGCCCGCGGCCAACAGGGCCGCCACCCCGGCCAAAAGGGCGTACCGCCAAAGGTGCTTGGGCAAGGTCATGAGCGTGTAGCCTCCCCCTGTCAAGATACCCCACCAGGGGTCAAACCCCCCCTGCCAGACGTAGAGGACCGAGAGGGGGTCTTTGGCGTAAACCGAGGCGTTTTCCAGCACAAAGCCAAGCCGCGCCCCAAGAAGGCCTACCCATACGGCGTTCTGGCCCCAAGCGGCAAGCCTCCGGTCCACCCTCCTCGCCAGAACCTCCGCCGCCCCCCAGAGGACCAGGAGGACCAGGGCTACCTGGAGGCGGACCCAGGGGATGGCGAGGGGGCCCACCTGCAAGGCGTCCATCTACGGCACCCGGGCAGCAAGGCGGCGGCAAGGGCGCGCCGGGTCATCCCTAGGCCCTCACCCCCACGGCCCTTTGGATGGCCTGGAGGAACTGGGAGAGGGGCTGGGCCCCAAGAATGCGCTCCTTTCCGTGGTTGATGACGGTATCCGGCACGCCGTGGATGCGGTAGCGGTCGGAAAGGGCAGGGAACTCGTTGGCCTCGATCATCTCGCCCCACACCTTAGGGGAGGCGTAGGCCAGGCGGTGGGCCGTGCGCACCGCCTGGGGGCAGTAGGGGCAGGTGGGGGTGACGAAGACCTGGAGGACCACCTCCTCGGGGAGGTTGTTGAGCTCCTGAACCACGTTTTCTGGCAGGCCGTGGCCGTCGCGGCCCAGCATCTCTATGTCCTCCAGGAGGCTTGCGAACTCGTACCCCGCCGGGATCCCCCGGTAGCGGAGGTTGATGGCCTCCGAACCCTTCTCCCGCAGGATCAGGGTGGGGGCGGCCTCCACCTTGTAGGCCTGGGCCTTCTCCTTCCCTTCCGGGGTGGCCAGGTCGTGGACCACCAGGTGGAGCTTTTCGGAAAGGCCCACGAGCTCCTCTAGAAGCTGCTTCGTCTCCTTGCAGTAGAGGCAGGGTTCCTTGCCCGGGGCGATGAGGGTGGAGGAGTCGGTAAAGAGCACCATCTCCACGTCCCGGCTGAGGTTGGCAAGCCGTTCCCGCACGATCTCTTGCTCCTTGGGTCCTAAAAGCGCCATGCTCACCTCCGGAATACCCCGGTAGGGGTACCTCCAGGGCCTCACTATATCAGACAAAGGCATCCCGGGATAGAGCGCTCCTTCACGTTCCGGCACCTTGACACCATTACCCCCCATGGGTATACTGGCCCCAGGGGGACAAAGGTCCCTCGCCGGAGGTGAAGGGATGATCTTCCGCCAGATTTACGAGGAAGGCCTCGCGCAGATGAGCTACCTCCTGGGCTGCGCCGCCACCGGGGAGGCCTTGGTGGTGGACCCCAGGCGGGACGTGGACGTCTACCTGGAGCTCGCCCAGAGCCTCGGCCTCCGCATCACCGCCGTGGCCGAAACCCACATCCATGCCGACTTCCTCTCGGGGGCCCGGGAGCTCGCCCAGGCCACGGGGGCCACCTTGTACCTCTCCGACGAGGGGGATGAAAACTGGAAATACCAGGGCCTCGAGGGCTTCCCCCACGTCCTCCTTAAGGACGGGGACGAGTTCAAGGTGGGGAACATCCGCGTCCGGGCGGTGCACACCCCGGGCCACACCCCGGAGCACCTCTCCTTCTTGGTGGCGGACGGGGCGGTGACGGACGAGCCTCTCCTCTTCCTTACCGGGGACTTCGTCTTCGTGGGGGATGTGGGGCGGCCCGACCTTCTGGAGGAGGCGGCGGGGATCCGGGGCACGGCGGTCCCGGGGGCAAGGCGGATGTTTAAGAGCCTTAAGGAGAAGTTCCTCACCCTGCCGGACCACGTCCAGGTCTGGCCCGGCCACGGGGCGGGCTCGGCCTGCGGCAAGGCGCTTGGGGCCCTTCCCGCCACCACCGTGGGCTACGAGCGCCGCCACGCCTGGTGGGCCGAGTACCTGGAGCGGGGCGACGAGGAGGGCTTCGTGCGGGCCCTCCTCCAGGGTCAGCCCGAGGCCCCCACCTACTTCAAGGAGATGAAGCGGCTGAACCGGGACGGGATGCCCATCTTGGGAGGCATCCCTCACCCGGGCCGCCTCACCCGGAGCCAGTTCGCGCGCTGGCTGGGAGAGGGGGCCCTTCTGGTGGACACCCGGGACAAGTTCGCCTTCGCCGGGGGCCACCTTCCCGGGAGCCTCAACATCCCCGCCGGGAAGAACTTCGTCACCTGGGCGGGCTGGCTTCTGCCCTACGACCGCCCCCTCGTCCTCCTCGCCCACCCGAGCGAGGTGGAGGGGCTCACCCGGGCCCTTATCCGCATCGGGCTGGACGAGGTGGTGGGGTACATCCCAGGGCTGGAGGGCTACGCCCCGGGGGAGATGGAGACCGTCCCCCAGATCACGGCCCAGGAGGCCAAGGCCCTGTGGGAGGGGAAGGAGGCGGTCATCCTGGACGTGCGGGGGCGGGACGAGTACCTGGCGGGCCACATCCCCGGGGCCCTAAACCTCCACGCGGGCCGCGTCCTCGCCCACCTGGACCGCCTGCCCAAGGACCGGCCCCTCGTGGTCCACTGCGCGGGCGGGGACCGCTCCAGCACGGCCATCAGCGCCCTCCTGGCCCACGGCTTCAAAAACGCCCTCAACTTCACCGGGGGAATCCGGGCCTGGCGGGAGGCGGGCTTCCCGGTGGCGAAGGGCGAGGAGCTGGTGGAGGCCTAAGCACCCCGCTTTGGCCTTCGCCAGAGCGGGGGCCCCAAAAAGAAAGTAGGTAAGGAGGCCAGCCATGTACGAGACCCAGGTCAAGGACCTAAGCCCGGAAGAGGCCAAAAAGCTCCACGACCAAGGAGTGCCCTTCGTTGACGTGCGGGAGGTGGAGGAGTACGCCCAGGCCAGGATCCCGGGGGCCAGCCTCCTTCCTCTCTCGGAGCTCGTGGCCCGCCACGGGGAGATCCCCAAGGACACCCCCGTGGTCCTCTACTGCCGCACGGGGAACCGCTCGTGGCAGGCGGCGGCGTGGCTTGCGGGGCAGGGGTACTCAAACGTTTTGAACCTGGAGGGCGGCCTCGTCCGCTGGTACCGTGCCGGGCTCCCCGTGGACACCACCCCGGTGGAGGCAGGCTACGCCGCCACGCCCTTTAAGGAGGTGGGACCCCACGAGGCGGCCGAGCTCCTTAAGGAGGCCTTCGTGGTGGACGTGCGGGAGGCGTGGGAGTACGGGGGGGGTCACGTGCCGGGCGCCGTGAACATCCCCCTCTCCACCCTGCCCCAGAGGCTTTCCGAGCTTCCCCAGGACCGGCCCATCCTCCTCGTGTGCAACTCGGGAAACCGCTCAGGGGTGGCCGCCGACTTTTTGGTGCAACAGGGCTTCCCTGGGGAGAGGATCTACAACCTCGAGGGCGGCACCTACGCCTGGATGGGGGCGGGGCTTCCGGTGGAGCGATGATCCTGGCCCTGCTTGGGGCGCTTCTCATCGGCCTCTCCCTCGGGCTTCTGGGCTCGGGGGGCTCCATCCTCACCGTGCCCGTCCTGGTCTACCTCCTGGGGGAGCCCCCCAAGCAGGCCTTCGCCGAAAGCCTCCTCATCGTGGGAGGGATCGCCCTCCTGGGGGCGGTGCCCTACGCCTGGAGGGGCCTCGTGGACTTTAGAAAAGTCCTCTTCTTCGGCCTTCCGGGCATGGCGGGCACCTACCTCGGGGCCTGGCTCTCCCAGTTCGTCTCCGCGCAGGCGCAGCTCCTCACCCTCGCCCTGGTGATGCTCCTCGCCGGCTACCTCATGGCGAGGCCCGGGCCCCCAGGAGGGGAAAGGGCAGCACGCAAGCCCTGGAAGGTCCTCCTGGACGGCTTTTTCGTGGGCGCCCTCACCGGCTTCGTGGGGGTGGGCGGGGGGTTCCTCATCGTGCCCGCCCTCGTCCTCCTGGGGGGCCTTCCCATGCACCGGGCGGTGGGCACGAGCCTCCTCATCATCGCCCTGAACGCCCTCGCCGGCTTCTCCAAGCACCTCCACCTCCTCCCCGCCCTGGGCCTCTCCGTGAACTACCCCACCGCCGGGCTCTTCGTCCTGGTGGGCACCCTGGGGAGCCTCCTGGGGGGAAGGCTCGGCGCGCGCCTGCCCCAGGCGTCGCTGCGGCGGGGCTTCGCCCTCCTCCTGGTGGCCCTGGGGACCTACCTGGCGGTCCAAAGCCGTTAGACTGGGGACGTGCCCTTCCGCACACTCCTCGCCGTGCAGGCGGAGGCGATCCTTCAGGCCTACCGCACGGAGGCAGCCTTCCGGGAGCGGGTCTTCGCCCTCCTCGCTCCCCTTCAGGGCACCCCCACCCCCAGGCTCGCCGCCTTCCCCGAGCTCTTCGGCCTCCCCCTCCTCCTCCACCTGGAGGGGGAGTTCCGCTGGAAGGACCTCCTCAAAGACCCCCTCCTCCCCTGGCGGCGGGCGCGGCGGGCCTACGGGGTCTTCCACCGGGTCATGGCCGAGGCCGCCCGGGCCTTCGGCGCCTACCTCCTTTCGGGAACCCTCCTCTCCCCGCCCTACGAGGAGGAGCTCGCCCGGGGGCGCTTCAGCCGCACCCCCCGCTTCCAGAACCTGGCCCTCTTCTTTAACCCCGAGGGCCGCCTCCTGGCCCAGGTGCCGAAGTTGGAGCTCACCCCTCCCGAGCGCTGGCTCAAGGGGGGAGGCTTCGGCCCCCACCTGGTGGAGACCCGGGCCGGACGGGTGGGGGTCCTGATCTGCCTGGACGGGTTTTTTGAAAAGCACCTCTCCCGCCTGGACGCCCTGGGGGCCGAGGTCCTCCTCCAGCCCTCCGCCAACCCCGCCCCCTGGGAGAGGCCCTGGCCCCAAGACCCCGGCCGAGAGGAGGGGGAGGTGTGGCTGGCCTCGGCGAAAGGGAGGCTTTTGGGCCGGGAGAACCTCCGGCTCCTCCTGAACCCCATGCTGAACGGGGAGATCCTGGGCCTCCGCTTTGAGGGCCAAAGCGGGATCTACGCCCCCGGGGAAGCCCTCCTCCTGGCCCAAAGGCCCAGGGGGGACGAGGCCCTTCTCCTCAGGCTATAGCCGCTCGGGGAAAAGCTGGATGGGGACCTTGCGGATCAGGGCCTTGGCGAGCCTTTCCCAGGCCAGGTCCTTCACCCGGGCCTCGAGGTCTGCCGCCACCTCCTCCAGGGGGTAGCGGCCGGGGGGCAGCACCCGCTCCAGGAGAATGAGGTGGAAGCCGTACTCGGTCCTCACGGGCGGGGAGACCTCCCCGGGCTTGAGGGCGAGAAGGGCCCGCTCAAAGGCGGGGGTGTAGGTACCCTCCGGGGCGCACCCGAGCTCCCCCCCGGACTCCTTAGAGCCCGGGTCCTGGGAGAGGGCCTGGGCCACCTCGGGGAAGGCCTCTCCCCTCCCTAGGCGGCCCATGGCCTCCTTGGCCGCCTCCAGGGTGGGCAGGAGCACGTGCCGGGCGCAGTAGAGGGCCCCGTGGCGGTACTCGGGAGAGAGGAGCCAGAGGGCCTTGAGGGCGGCAGGCACGACCCTCAGCCGCTCCCGGTAGTGGCCCTCCAGGGCCTCCAGGGCCAGGGCCTCGGCGAGGAGGGTGCGGTAGGCCGCAAGGTCCGGCACCCCCGCCTCCTTCAGGGCCCCCTCCAGGGCCTCCTCGCTGGAAAAGGCCCCCTTGAGCTCCTCCACCCGGGCCTCCACGCTGTCCGGCAGGGGCCAGAACCCCTGCCGCCTCGCCACCTGCAAAAGCGCCCTTTCCTCCGCCAGGGACTCTAGGTAGGGGGCGCGGTACTGGGCCAGGAGGGATCGGGTCTCCTCCGAGTCGGGCAGGCCGAGCTGCCGCAGGGCGCTTCGGACGAAAAGGCCGAAGCGGAGCTCAAACTGGCTTTTGCGGAGGGTCTCGGCCCCCACCTGGGCCACCACGGGGTCCTCCTGGGCCAGGGCCAGGGGGGCGAGGGTCAAGGAGAGGGCGAGGAAAAGGGCGCGCATGCCCCATGCTACCATGGGGGGCGTGAACGACCTCCTCCTAAGAGCCGCCCGGGGCGAGCCCACCCCCAGGCCCCCCGTCTGGTTCATGCGCCAGGCGGGCCGCTACCAGAAGGCCTACCAGGAGATCCGCAAGCGCTACACCCTCCCCGAGATCGTGCAAAACCCCGAGGTCTGCGCCGAGGTCACCCTCCTGCCCGTGCGGGAACTCGGCGTGGACGCCGCCATCCTCTTCGCCGACATCACCACCCCCCTCTACGGCATGGGGGTAAGCCTCTCCCTGGTGGAGGGGAAGGGTCCCGTCATCCACAAGCCCATCCGGGACGCAAGGGGCGTGGAGGCCCTGAGGCCCCTCGTGCCCGAGGAGGCCGTCCCCTTCGTCCTGGAGGCCATAAGGATCCTGAAGCGGGAGCTTAGGGTGCCCCTCATCGGCTTCGCCGGGGCCCCCTTCACCCTGGCGAGCTACCTGGTGGAGGGGGGGCCGAGCCGCCGCTTCCTCGCGGTGAAGGCCCTCATGTACCGGGAGGAGGCCCTCTGGCACCGCCTTATGGAGAGGCTCGCCGAGGCCATGGCCCGCTACCTGAGGGCCCAGGCGGAGGCGGGGGCCGACCTCCTCCAGGTCTTTGACTCCTGGGTGGGGGTCCTCTCCCCCGCCGACTACCGCCGCTACGTGAGGCCCCACATGGAGGAGCTCTTCCGGGCCCTAAGGCCCCTCGGGGTGCCGGTGATCCACTTCGGGGTGGGGACCATGGGGCTCCTACAGGACATGCAGGGGGCGGGGGGGGACGTCCTGGGCCTGGACCACCACACCCCCCTCCCCTGGGCCCGGGAGGTGCTGGGGAAGACCCCGGTCCAGGGGAACCTGGACCCCGCGGTCCTCCTCGCCCCCAAAGAGGTGATCCGGCGGGAGGTCCACAGGATCCTCCAGGAAAACGCCGGCCGCCCCGGGCACATCTTCAACCTGGGCCACGGCATCCTACCCGGCACCCCGGCGGAGAACGTGGCCTACGTGGTAGAACTCGTGAAGGAGGTTGCCCCATGAACGTCCTCTTGATGGCCTACGGCACCCCCTACGCCCCCGAGGAGATTGAGCCCTACTACACGGACATCCGCCGGGGAAAGCGCCCCCCGGAGGAGCTCCTTAAGGAGCTTTCCGGCCGCTACGAGGCCATCGGTAAAAGCCCCCTGAACGAGATCACCCTGGCCCAGGCCATACGGCTCCAGGCCCTTTTAAACCTCGAGGCCCCCGCCTACCCCAAGCGCCTCCAGGGCCCCTACCCTCCCCGCACCCCCCAAGGCCCGGCGCGGGTCTACGTGGGCACCAAGCACTGGCACCCCTCCATCGGGGAGGCGGTGGCGGCGATGCACGAGGACGGGGTGCGGCGGGCCGTGGCCCTGGTGGCCGCCCCCCACTACTCCTTAAGGAGCGTGGCCGAGTACCAGGAGAAGGTGGAGACGGCCCTGAAGGCCCTCCCCGAGCCCATA
>Ga0101941_1001937_pt1 | contig 11404 bp, 8 predicted proteins | sample DewCreD2012metaG_3_FD_75242 | JGI IMG/M metagenome (GOLD analysis project Ga0101941, IMG submission 75242) | Hot spring sediment bacterial and archeal communities from British Columbia, Canada, to study Microbial Dark Matter (Phase II) - Dewar... ...
TGGGGGCGTTCGTTGTCTTTCTGGGGCTTGCGCTCTGGTGGGGGGTGCTCATGCGTGCGTTCCTGTTGCGCCTCGCGTTGGTGGGGGTGTTGTTGCTTGGCGTTGTATGGCTGAGCTTGCCCGCCGCGCAGCGATTGACTCCGCAAGCAGCGACTCAGGAAGTATACTCTGGCTCGTTTCGTCTTGAGACATGGAAGGGCACCCTGCGCATGGCGCTGGCGAACCCCATACTGGGCGTGGGGCCGGGGGCTTTCGAGTGGGGCTATCCGCGCTACGCCTCCGTAGGTTTCACTCGTCTGGCGCATAATAGCTATCTGGAGTTGGCGGGCGAGGCGGGTTTTCCTGCGCTTCTGCTGCTGCTCGTGCTGGGTATCGGCTGGCTGACCCGTGCGCTGCAGCCCGAACTGCCCCCACCAACCGAGGGGTCGTCGCCTGAGCGCCACTCGTCTCCCGCTATCCGCCACTTACCATCCTTTGACTGGCGCCCCATTCGGTTGGGCATCGTGGCGGGCGTGCTGGCAGGTGCGGCACACAACTTTGTTGACTCGGACATCGCCTGTTTCGCTAACTTGCTGACTCTGGTGGGGCTTCTAACATTGGGACTGTGCCTGGCAATCGATGGGGTCTACACTATCCCGCTGGGCGTTATCGAGCGGCGTGGGGCTGCGTTGGTGCTGACAGCAGCGTTGGGCATGAGCCTTGCCAGTATGGGATTGGGCGAGCTGTACGCCAATCAGGCGCGCTATGACATGCTGGTTGGACATGTGCCGCAGGCGGCGGAGCGGCTCAGCCTCGCCCGCTCGCTGGATGCGAATAATCCCGACTATCTGATGGATGCGGGCGAGCTTTACTATGCACTGGGTAGACGCGATACTGCTTTTACGCTGATGGAGCGTGCCGCCCAGATTAAACCAACGCCCCGCAACTGGTATCGGCTGGGACTCTATTACGAGCGGGAAGGTAAACGCATGCAGGCGCAGATGGCGTTTGAACATGTGTTGCATTGGGACCCTAATAACCTGTCCGCCCTGCTCAAACTGGCACAAATGTATCAACAGAACACTGCAACGCCCCTCCTGCCGCCTGAATCGCTAAAATACTATGAGCGAATTATCCAGCTGGAACGCAGCCCGTATGGGCAGATTCGCGCTGTGCCGGAGATCGTGGAGACGGCGTACGGCTTCGCGCACCTTGCGTTGGCGCAGCATTATGAGGCGCAAGGTGACTGGCCCCGTGCCCGCACCGAGTACGAAGCCGCGCTTGCCGTGTTCCGCGCCTATCGGGAGCGCACCCTGCCCTTCAATCGGCTCGGCAAGGAGCTGGGTTTATATAACCCGGAGCGCGAGCAACAGATTTTAATAGCCCATCGCCGCACCCTGGAGGGTCTGATTCGCCTGTTGGAACAGCAGGGTGAGTCGGCTCAGGCAGCAACTCTGCGTGGGGAGTATGCCCGCCTCAGCGAGTTCTAATGCCCCTCATAAACCCTATTCCGCACCGCACTGCTGAATAAATTCCGCCATTTTGACTGGATTGTTAAGACTCTGATAAATCTTTTTGATTGGTTTTATATATTTTAATTTTTGGTACGATAGTGAATAATATCTTGAACTATATCTTCAAAAGAATTGATAACAAAAAGTGCATATTGCGTTTCCAGACAGGGTTCCAATTTTGCGTTAGAGCGATAAGTGCCATCATCGGGGGAATACCATTTTTTGACTTTTTTCATTAATTTCATTAACTCCGATATAAATCGTGATAGCCCTTTGATGGATTTTTCAGGAGGTATGCGAAAGTAAAGCGAATCCAGACAGTAAACTGCTTGAAATGCTGCTTTTAGGGAATCAATCGATTTGGCAAACTTGATTGCTTGGCGAAACCAAGTGTCCAACAGTTCAGGGTCTTTCTGAAGCGCGTCCATGATGAAGCATGCATGGAAGAAGCCTTCCAGATCATTTGGCACAATGGTGAAGGGTTGCTGTTGCTCGACAGCTTGCACGATGCGTTGTGCAAGCTGCCTTCGAACTTCTTCCAGCAATCTATACTGAAATTCCAGAATTCGATTCTTAGCATCAATGATTCTAATTATCTTCTCCAGGTTTTTGTTCGGACGCAGCTGTGGCTCAAAAACCTCCGCAGGCACTCGATAAGCTTGTTCACGCCATGCCGCTACTTCTCCTATCTTCCCATTTTGGACAATCCATTCGGCGTCCAGTAAAGCATAGGCGCATTTAGGCATATGAATATAGAGGAAGCGAACATTTTGCTTTGGCTCGCGCTTTTTATCAGCGTGGCTACGCCTCGTGGCAACTTTCGAGACCTTAAAATCATAGAATTTAAGCCTTTCTTTTTTGGTATACTGAAACTCGATTTCCTGCTTGTGACCATTTATCTCCGCTACAAAATCAGGCTCGCGGTTGATCCCACCGCCTCGCAGGAACCACAAGAATCTATCTCCACCCGATTTGAATACCTTAACCTGCTGCCCCCGATTCTGCCGCCGCAGGATACCTTGAAGCCAACCAATCACTTCCAGTTCGGCGATTGCTTTACGCTTCATGTCGCGCCGGTACTCAAGATCGGTACGCGATTTGATGTCGCTGGACTGCGCATAAACGATTTTGGGATCTTTTCTCATGGTTCGCTGATGCCTATCTCCGCGTCTAAGCTTAATTGATAGTTGCTTAGCCGAGCAAACGCCTCCGCGGCAATTTCTGGATTGATTTCGTAGCCAACCCCGTTGCGTCGAAGGTGTGCGGCGGCAAGCAAGGTGGTGCCAGAGCCAACGAATGGGTCCAAAACGCTCTCGCCCACATAACTGTATGCCTTGATCAGGCGATACGGCAACTCGACGGGAAACGGAGCCACATGGTCGCGTCGATCACCGCTCCCTTCCGGTCTTATAGTCCAGACATCGCTCTTTTTAAGCTGGATCCAGAACTCCTTATCCAGCTTGGATTGCTCCTTTTGTGCTTGCGTCAGGTGCGCATACTTATTGTAGCCGCGCGGTGCGGGCTTTTCGAACTCCAAAATGAACTCGTGCATGTGGTTGATCAGGATTCCGCCCGGATAGGGATAGGTCCCGAAATGGGCCCGTACTGAGTTCGTTTTATGCCAGATAATATCGCGTTTGAACACGAAACCGATCTCTTCACAAAGATCAATCGTCTTGCCAACCAGATTCAGCATCCGAAAGCTTCCATCACCCGTACGAACAGGCAGGTTCATGAGATTAATGAAGAGTTTGCGCCCTGGCTGGAGTACGCGAAAGGTTTCGCGCCACACAAGACCTATTTGTTCCAGCCAGTCTTGCAAATCGTGAATATCGCCCAGATCGCCCGAAATAGGTTCGCGAGCATACATCTTCGCATTGAAATAGGGGGGCGAGGTGATGATGAGATGAATGCTGTCGGAAGCCAACTCATTCATCTGTTGAGCATTTTTTACATAGATTTGCTGGATCGTTCCATTCAGTGAAAGAACATACTCGGAACGAAATCCAGTTCCACGCTTGGATGTACCGTTCTCCGTTTCGGTCTGGCGGAGCCGTTGTAGCTCGGCCAATGCGAACCTTTTCTGCCCGCTGGCAGCCGTAAAGGCGTGTAGCTGCCCCGTCTCAACGAGATGATGAATCATTGAGACCGTCACACCAAGAAACTTTGCTGCCTCTATAGCAGAGAGATAGCATCGCTTGCGATAATCGGATGCCTCCATAATCCAGCACCTCAAATAAAGTATAGCATATCCCAATTCCTGGCATTTTCTTGCCCCAAATGGGTATCCCTTAGAAACAGCTTTCCAGGTATAGTCTCATCCAGCCATGCGGATTCTGGAGATTGTTTCAGGCAGGGATGCGTGTGGGGCGACGGTTCATACGCTCCAGATCGCCAAGGGGTTTCATCGGCGGGGGCATACACTTCATCTGCTGGGGCGACCGGGGGCGTGGGTGCTGCAGCAGGCACAAGCGGTGGGCATCCCTACCCTTGAATCGGAGCTGCGTCGCCTGCCTTTGCACGACCTCCGCGCCGTTGCGCGGTTTTGTCGTGAACGGGGCATCGAGGTCATTCTTGCGCATATGTCGCGGGCGAACAACTTTGCGGTCTGGTTGCGTCGCCTGACAGGTATCCCTGCCGTGTTGCGTGCCCATGCCCACACCCTCCATTTCCACTGGCGCATGGCAGACCATGTGATCGCCGTTTCGGAACAGACGCGCCGCTATCATATACGCTATAATCGTGTGCCGCCTCAGAAAATCAGCACCGTACACGGTTTTATTGAGCCTGAGCGATTGACCCTGTCCGATAAAAATGTGCGCCAGCAAGTGCGCGCTGAGCTGGGACTGCCTCCCGAGGCGTTCGTGGTGGGTGTGGTGGGCAATATCATCCCGCGTAAGGGACAGTTCTATCTGGTGCGTGCCCTGCCACAGGTGATCCATGAGGCGCCCCAGGTGAAACTGTTACTGATTGGGCAGGTACATCCGCCATGGTATGGTGAGCGGGTCAAGCGCGAGATTGCCCGTTGGGGGCTGGAGTCTCATGTGCAATGGCTGGGCGTGCGCGTACAGGTCCGTCGCCAGCAAAAGACGCGGCACATCCCCGCGCACGCCCACGCTGAACGATATGTTACCGATGGCGATGCTGGAGGCGATGTGGATGGGTCTGCCTGTGCTGTCCACGTATGTGGGCGGTATTCCGGAGGTGGTACGCGACGGCGTTGAAGGCTGGCTTGTGCCCCCACGCAACTCCGATGCGCTTGCGCATGCTTTGCTGGAGGCTATTCGTCAGCCGGAGGAACGGTTGCGCCGCGCCCAAAACGCCCATCAGCGCATCGCGGAGAGCTTCACCGCTGCGCAAAAGGTCGCTGAAATTGAAAGGATTTTGGAGCAAGTGGCGCGCAAGTAGCGAGCCGCGGGGGCGAGGCGTCATAGGAGAGTGCCCCTCCCCCTTGAGAGGAGGGGTGCAACAAGGGGATCACTCGCTGAAAAGAAGCGGGAGCGCGCCTGCGTGTGCGCCCCTGCTTATTCTGCCGAATCGAGCACGGGCGGATTCACCAGCAACTCGGGCAGCTTGTTTGCCCGCAGCTGCTCGTTCAGCTTGGGCAGCTCGGTCAATAGATAGTTGCGCATTGCCTGCAGCGTCGCCTCCCATTCGGCTTTCACCTCGTTGAAGAACTCCACCTGTGCCAGCGTCGGTCCCGTATTGCTGCTCATCATGCCGTAGACCGAGTTGAGGTGCGAGCGCAGACGTGGTCCGCGCGAGTAGGCGGGTCCACTTTGTGGGTTCTCCACCTTCGCCTGCAGCTCGTCGATCTTTTTGATATGTTCGGTCAGCGCTTCGTTCAGCTCGCGCGGGATATCGATGTTCTGCTGGCGGGTGGTCTGGCGCAGATGGTTTATCTGCTCCTCCACGCTGCCCAGCACGCGCATTGTGCGCTCCAGCTGGCGGATCATCTGCAATGTCTCCAGCGCGAACTGGAAGCCCGCCTTCATATTGGGGAGGTACGGCTCCAATGCTGGCTCCACTTTGACCGTGAGTGGTTGTTCCATTTGGAACTCGCCTGCAATCAGGCGCACGCGATAGGTTCCGGGCAGCACTTGCGGACCCATCATCGGTCCACCACGCCCTCTGCCTGCTGGAGGGGTGGAGGGCTGGGATGTCTCCTCCTCGTCGCGCGGGCTGACGCGCATGCGCAGATCCCATTCCACACGGTGGAGACCCGGCTCCTGGGGAATACGTGAGAGTTCGCGCAGGACTTTGCCCTCCGAATCGAGGATCTGAATACGCACATTGCCCTTTGCGGGTTTCTCTTTCAGGTGATAGGTGAGCATTGCACCGGCGGGCGGGTTGGGTGAGACCAGCGGGCGGTCGCCTCGACCGTAGCGGGCGAAGCGGCTCGAATAGCGCCATGCGATGCGTGGGGTGAACAGATGGGCGGGTTTACTCAGCGTATCGGCAGTTGCCTCGCGCAGTGGCGTGATGTCGTCCAGCACCCAGATACTGCGCCCGTGTGTGCCCACCACCAGATCATGCTCCGTCGGGTGGATCTGAATATCATGCACAGGCACAGGAGGTAGTGCGGGCATCTTTTGCCAGTGTTCACCCGCGTCGAAGGAGACAAACAGCCCGCGCTCCGTGCCGCAGAAGAGCAGGTTCGGATTCTTGGGATCCTCGCGCACCACAAAGAGATACGCTTCATTGGGCAGTCCCTCGGTGATTTTGCGCCAGGTCTTGCCGCGGTCGGTGGTCTTATACAGGTAAGGCTTGTAGTCGTCCAGCATGTGGCGGTCGAAGGCGACATAGGCGACCTGTGCGTCGGTGCGCGATGGTTCCACATGCGACACGGGCGAGTGAGGTGGCAGGTCGGGTAGATTCGGGGTTAGATTGCGCCAGGTACGCCCTCCGTCGAAAGTCACCTGCAGGTTGCCGTCATCCGTGCCTGCCCAGATGACACCTGGCTGCACAGGCGATTCGGCGAGGCTGATAATCGTGCAGTGATACTCCGCCGTGGTGTTCTCGATCCAGACGGGTCCGCCCGCATCCTTCTGCTTCTCCTTGTCGTTGGTGGTCAGGTCGTGGCTGATGGGTATCCAGGTCAGTCCAAAATCGGTCGATTTGAACACCACATTCGCGCCCACATAGACCGTGTTCGGGTCGTGCGGGCTGGGCACGATGGGTGTGTTCCAATTGAAGCGGTATTTGAGCTCGCCCACGGGTCCGCCATCGTTGCGGCGGGGCTGCGGACTGATGTCCAGCTGGATGCCCGTCGCCATGTCGGTGCGGTACAGGTTGCCACCCTGCGACTCGCTGAGGATCAGGTCTGGGTTCTGGGGATGAATCACGCAGTGGAACCCGTCGCCGAAGCTGACCATTTGCCAGTGTTCGTTCACGATACCGCCCTCTTTGGTGCGCACATAACCGACCCAGCTGCCATTATCCTGTAGTCCACCCGCCACGCGATAGAAGGGCGCTTCGTTGCTCAAATGAATCTGGTAGAACTGTCCGAGAGGTAGGTTGCTGACCACATCCCAGGTTCGTCCGCGGTCCAGCGAGAAGGCGATCCCTCCATCGTTGCCCAGCCACAAAAAGTCGGGATTCGTCGGGTCAATCCAGAGCGCGTGATGGTCGCTATGCACCCGATTGGCGATGGGCGTGGAAGTGCGTCCGCCATCGATGGACAAGCGGAAACTTGTCGCCAGGAAGTAGAGACGGTTCTCGTCTTTTGGGTCGACGCGCAGATCGGTGTAGTAGAATCCGCGCGAAACGAGAGCGGTCTCACTGGAGACCTGTTCAAAGGTCTCCCCTCGGTCATCCGAGCGGAACAGGGTGCCGTCATTCGATTCGGCAATCACATAGACCACATTCGGGTTGCTGGGCGCGACCTTGACCCCGATACGCCCCATCTTCTTTGGCAGCCCGTTCTCCAGTTTTTTCCAGGTGCGTCCGCCATCGGTGGAGCGGAACACGCCTCCCTGCTCGCTGCCACTGGTGAAGGTCCACGGTTTCCGCTCGAAACGCCACATGCCGGCGTAGAGGATGTTCGGATTGGTGGGGTCGATATCGAGGTCGGACGCGCCGTGATGCTCGTCGATGTAAAGCACCTTCTGCCAGGTCTTGCCGCCGTCGGTGGTCATGAACACGCCGCGCTCTTCGTTCGGACCAAAAGCGTGCCCCAACGCGGCAACCCAGACTGTGTTCGAATCGCGGGGATGCACAATGATGCGGGTGATATGACGAGTTTCACGCAGCCCCATAAATTGCCAGGTTTTGCCGCCATCGATCGATTTATAGACGCCTGCCCCGATGGAGACGCTGTTGCGTGGATTGCCTTCGCCCGTGCCGACCCAGATGATATCGGGGTTCTGTGGGTCGAGGGCAATATCCCCGATGGAGAGCGTCTCTTGCTCGTCGAACAGGGGCGTCCAGCGGACGCCCGTATCAGTCGTTTTGAAAACACCGCCTGAAGCGGTCGCCACATAAACCACGCGGGGATTACCGGGAACGCCCTCAATATCGGTGACGCGCCCGCCCATGTTGGCGGGACCGATATTGCGCCAGCGCAGGTTCTTGAACAACTCCGCCGAAACGGACGGATTCTCGGAAACTGCCCATGCGAACACGCACGTAGCGATAATCGCCCCGAAGGATAAGGTTCGTCGCATCATAGGAACGGATGTTCGAAAGAGCTTGCGGAACTCCTTTCAGGAGCAGGCGAGAGGAACGGGTACAATAGCAGGCGATTAGCGGCAGAGTGAATGAGCTGGATTCTTGGTGTGGAAGGCGCGAGCGCCGTGCTGTCCGCGGGATGCGTTGTGGTGATCGGTGTGTTTGACGGCGTGCATCGCGGGCATCAGGCGCTTTTAAAGCAGGCGTGTGAACGGGCGCAGCGAGAGGGTGTGCCGTGTGTCGCGCTGACCTTTGACCCGCACCCATCGGAAGTGGTGCGCCCGCAGCAGCCGACGCCGCTGCTGTGCCCGCTGGCCCATCGAATCGAGCGGCTGCTGCAACATGGCGCCGATCTTGTGGTGGTGCAGCCGTTTACGGAGGCGTTTGCCCGCCTTGCCCCGGAGGGGTTTATACAACAAGTTCTGCTGGACCAGTTGCACGCGCGGGTGGTGGTGGTGGGCGAGGATTTCCGATTCGGACACAGGCAGCGTGGCACGGTGGCTCTGCTGAAACAGGTGGGTCGGTTCGAAGTGGTTGCTGTGCCGCCCGTGTTGGACGAAGCGGGCGAGCGCATTGCTTCCACGCGCATCCGTCAGCTGGTGCAAGCAGGTATGCTGGAGGAGGCAGCCCAACAGCTGGGGGAACCGCTTTTCTGGGCGGGTGTTGTTGTTCGGGGCGAATCGCGGGGGCAAACGCTGGGCTACCCGACCGCCAACCTGGTGCCGTTGGGACGGCTCATTCGTCCGTCGGAGGGTGTTTACGCTTGTCTTGCCTTGCTGGACGGGAGGCAATACGGGGCAGCCGTGAGCGTGGGCACACCGCCGATGTTTCCCCACTCGCCCCCGCTGGTAGAAGCCTATCTGCTTGATTTCCCGCCGCGCGCGCTCTATGGGCGGGTGATTGCGCTTCAGTTCCTGCAGCGATTACGCTCCCAGCGCAAGTTCGAAAGCCTCGACGCTCTCGTGGCGCAGATGGCTCTCGATGTGGAGCAAACGCGCCGGGTGGTGGCGAGTCATATCCGTCCACCAGAGTGACGACTTCTTTGGGAGCGGGTTTTCTCACCATCCTGGGGTATCATTTTTTTAAATGATTCGGTCGCGCATGCCTGCAGTCTTGCGCCACTCTACTTCGGGGAACTGCGCTCGCAAGGCATCGGGCACATGGCGCACCGCCTCGCCGATAATCTCCAGGTTGCGCTCTACCGCATTTCGCGTGCGACGATCGGCAAGAAACTCTTCAAAACTCATCTTCTGCGTGAACGCGGCGATCGCATCCATCGCGTCCAGCATGTCCCTCAAGAAGAGGCGAATATCGCGATTCATAGGCGTACCAAGTCGCGTAGAATGTTCTCTCGGATTTCAGGGCGGATTGCCCGCTCGGAGAGGATGTCGACTTTGCATCCCAAGATCGCTTCCAGATAGTCTTCCAGCCCAACGAGGTCGAACAGTGAGGCGCCTTCGGTGAACCGTGCCAGTAGGTCGAGGTCGCTTTCTGGGGTCTGCTCGCCGCGGGCGTAGGAGCCGAAGATGCGCAGCGATTTCACCCCGTATCGCTCGTGCAGCTCGTGCTGGTGCTGTCGCAGGATGGACCGAACCTCCTCCAGAGTGCGCATTGTCAAGAGGATACCTGAATCGATAGGGTACAATTCAGAAGGAGGTTTAGGTGATGGCGAAGCGACAGGTGGCAGTCGTAGGTGGCGGATTGGGCGGTCTGATGACCGTCATCAAGCTGGCTGAAGCGGGCGTGCAGGTCGATCTCTTCTCGCTGGTGCCGGTGAAGCGGTCGCATTCGGTGTGTGCGCAGGGTGGCATCAATGGCGCGGTCAACACCAAAGGCGAAGGCGATTCACCGTGGATCCACTTCGATGACACGATTTATGGGGGCGATTTTCTGGCGAATCAGCCGCCCGTGCTGCGCATGTGCGAGCGTGCGCCCGCGATTATCTATCTGCTGGATCGGATGGGTGTGCCGTTCAACCGCACGCCGGAGGGACTGCTCGATTTCCGACGGTTTGGGGGCACACGCCACCACCGCACGGCGTTCGCTGGTTCCACTACGGGGCAGCAACTGCTCTACGCGCTGGACGAGCAGGTGCGCCGCTATGAGGTGGAAGGGCGCGTGACCAAGTATGAAGGCTGGGAGTTCATTGGGCTGGTGCTGGATGATGCGGGTATCTGTCGCGGACTGGTTGCGCAGAACCTGCACACGATGGAGATTCGTGCTTTTCCCGAAGAGGCGGTGGTCATTGCGACGGGTGGACCGGGCATGCTGTTCAAGAACACCACCAACTCGATTATCTGCACGGGCAGCGCGGCGAGCATCTGTTATCAGCAGGGCGCGTATTACGCCAACGGTGAGTTCATTCAGATTCATCCGACCGCTATCCCTGGCGAGGACAAGTGTCGCCTTATCTCGGAGGGTGTTCGGGGCGAGGGCGGGCGCGTGTGGGTGCCTAAGGACCCCTATGACAAACGCCATCCGCGTGACATTCCCGAACATGACCGCTGGTACTTCCTCGAAGAGAAGTATCCCGCCTATGGCAATCTGGTGCCGCGCGATATTGCCTCGCGCGAGATTTTCGATGTGTGCGTGAACCAGCGGCGCGGCATTCAGGGCAAGAATCAGGTCTATCTGGACATTACGCACCTGCCACGCGAACAGGTCGAGCGTAAGCTTTGGGGCATTCTGGAAATCTATCTGAAGTTTGTGGGCGAGGATCCACGCGAGGTGCCGATGCGCGTCTATCCCGCGCAGCACTATTCGATGGGCGGGCTGTGGGTCGACTACGCCACCAACGGCGATGGGTTGATGGAACCTGTACATCCGCGCAACCAGATGACGAACATTCCTGGCTTGTACGCGGTGGGTGAGGTGGACTATCAGTATCATGGGGCGAATCGGCTGGGTGCAAATTCCCTGTTGAGTTGTCTGTTTGCGGGCGAGGTGGCAGGGCCCGCCATTGTGGAGTATATCAAGAGTCTGGCGACCTCCGCCTTTGACTTGCCATCGAGCCTGTTTGCAGCGGAGCGGCGTCGGCACGAGGAACAGTTCCGTGAGATCGGCTCGCGCAGCGGCGCCGAGAACCCCTACAAACTCGCCGATGAGATGCGGGTGTTGATGGACGAGAATGTGACGGTGGTGCGGGAGAACGCGCGCCTGCAGCAGACGCTGGAGCGTCTCAAAGAACTGCGCGAGCGGGTCAAGCGTGTGAACATCAGCGACCATCTGGGCTGGACCAATCA
>Ga0101941_1001938_pt1 | contig 11396 bp, 5 predicted proteins | sample DewCreD2012metaG_3_FD_75242 | JGI IMG/M metagenome (GOLD analysis project Ga0101941, IMG submission 75242) | Hot spring sediment bacterial and archeal communities from British Columbia, Canada, to study Microbial Dark Matter (Phase II) - Dewar... ...
CTCGGTGTTTCCGAACGCGCACTGATCGTCATCGTGCCGCTGTAAGGCAGCGTCCACTGGATGCGGCCGTCCTCCAGCAGCGTGCCGTTATGCTCCTGGACCTCTCCGGGAAGGCGGGCAGTGTAGGTAATCGTGAGCATCTGGCTCATCATCTGCGTGGGGACTTGCTCGCCCGCCGCTTGGCCCGCGTTGTTGAAGAAGGCATCCGCATCGAAGGTGAGATCGAGCGTATAGGAGTTGCCGTCACGCCGGAACGAGCCACTGAAGCTGTTGATGGGAGCGCCCTCGCTGCCGGTCGAGAGAAGCTGGTTCAGTTGCGCGCCGAGGTCGGTGGCATCGTCAACCTCGCTCCGCATCAGGAACCCGGCCTCCTGCTCGGTGTTGATCTGCTCGATGGTGACGCCTGGGGGCGGGGTCGCCTGTGGTTGGAGCTGTTCCTCCAAATCTTGCTCGGAGACTCCCATTGACTGCAAAGCCTGTTTGGAAATGGTAAAGCGGATACTGTGCGTGGCGCTACCGTCCTCGGCGAAGTCGCTCTGGACATCCATCTGCATACAGGCGCTGGTCACAGTCGCGAGAACCAGGGACAGCACGACGAACCTGAACACACGGAAGGAGCGCGCGTTCATTCTTCGCACCTCGCACTTAGAGCGGCACGAACAAGCGCAGCATAACACAGACAATACACTGCGAGAATAGCCTACGAGTCCTGCTTTCGGGCAAACTTCCTCGGCTTTGCGTAAGCAGATTGCATGCGCCCGCTGGCAGATGAGAGTGCCGCCCAAGAGCTCAGGACCCCTGGGCGGCCGCTCTGCATCCGATCTGTGCCGGCTCAAGTGTCAGCCGGTCGTCAAGGCCAGCGACTTTGTCTCCACGACCTGCCGTGCCATCGCCGTGAAGTCATCGAGTGGCATCGGTCCGAGGTTCTCGTTCGTGCGCAGGCGCACCGCCACGCTGTCCGACGCCGCCTCCTTGTCACCCACGACGAGCATGTACGGGATTTTCTGGATTTGTGCATTGCGGATCTTTGCTTGCATCCGCTCATCGCCCGCGTCGAGCTCGGCACGTAGACCGGCCGACTGCAGTCGCTCGACTACCTGCTGGGCGTAGGGCAGGTGGCGATCCGCGATCGGTATGACCACTGCCTGCACCGGGGCGAGCCAGACCGGGAAGGCCCCTGCGAAGTGTTCGATGAGGATGCCGATGAACCGTTCCAGCGACCCGTAGATCACGCGGTGGATGACCACTGGCGTCTTCTCCGACCCGTCGCGGTCGGTGTAGGTGCAGTCGAATCGTCGTGGGAGCTGGAAATCGAGCTGGATCGTGCCGGTCTGCCAGGAGCGGCCGATTGCGTCCTCCATCAGGATGTCGATCTTCGGCCCGTAGAAGGCGCCCTCGCCCTCGCCGATCAGGTAGTTACCCGGGCCAGCGTGCTTGTCGAGAATGCGCTTGAGAGCGTCCTCGGCTTTGTTCCAGGTCTCGGGGTCGCCCAGGTAGCTCTCCGGCCGCGTGCCCAGGCGTAGCGTGTACTTGAGGCCGAAGATGCCGTAGAACAGGTTGGCGATCTCGAGAATCCGGTCGAACTCCTCCTCGATCTGGTCCTCCGTGACGAAGATGTGGGCATCATCCTGCTGGAACTTCCGCACCCGCAACAAGCCGTGCAGCGTGCCGGACCGCTCGTAGCGGTGGAGGATGTCGCAGTCGGAGAGGCGGAGCGGCAGATCCCGGTAGCTGCGCTTCTTGAGGTTATAGACCACCATGGCGTTCGGGCAGTTCATGGGCTTGACGCCGTAGGTGAGGTGTTCTTCGACCGGGATGACGAACATGTTCTCCCGGTAGTGCTCCCAGTGCCCGGAGGTTTCCCACAAGCTCTTGTCGTTGATCAGCGGGGCAGCGATCTCCTGGTAACCCCGCCGCTCGTGCTCCGCTCGCCAGAAAGCGAGCAGCGTGTTGAGGAGCTTCAGCCCCTTCGGCAGCCAGTAGGGCATGCCGGGGGCTGTCTGGTCGAAGTGGAACAGCTCCAGCTCGCGTCCCAGGCGGCGATGATCTCGCCGCTCGGCTTCCTCCAGCCGGTGCAGGTATCGCTCCAGTTCCTCCTGCGTGGGGAAGGATGTGCCGTAGATCCGTTGGAGCTGCGGCCGGCGCTCATCGCCACGCCAGTAGGCGCCGGCGATCTTGAGCAGCTTGAAGACTCCGATCTTGGACGTGTCCTCGACGTGCGGCCCTCGACAGAGGTCGACGAAGCTGTCGTGCGTGTAGGTCGAGATAACTTCTCCTTCGGGAAACTCGTCGATGAGCTCCAGCTTGTACGGCTGATCCTCGAAGATCTTGCGCGCCTCTTGGCGACTGACGACACTTCGCACGAAGGGGTAGGCCGCCTCTTTGATCTCGGCCATGCGCCGTTCGATCGTCGCCAGATCCTCCGGTGTCAGCGGCCGGGGAAGATCGAAGTCGTAGTAGAACCCATCGGCGATGGCTGGGCCGATGCCGAGCTTGGCGCCCGGGAACATCTCGAGCACTGCCTGGGCCATCACGTGCGCGCAGGAGTGCCGCATCCTCGCCAGCTCGAGCTCGGCTTTGCTCTCTGCGGCGACCTGAAGATCCATCTCCTCCGTAATCTGTGGCATCGCTGCACCTCCCTCGTCGGGTGATACTAGCCCTCGCTAACGATCCGGGCCTGCCGCCCCGGAGGGACGACAGGCCCGGCCTGACGTGGTTCCACCCTCATTTCGCCGCGTCGCCACGAGCCGAACGACACGGCGCTCGTTACTGCCCGGTAACGGGGGCCTCCGGGTCTGGCTACTAGCCTCGCATTCGCCAGCCGGCTCGCGGGGGGTTTTCACCGGGTGGTTTCCCGACGAGGCTCGCAGCCACCGGCCTCGTCTCTCTGGAGGGGCCTGACCCGGCTACTCGTCCCGGTCGACGCCTTTCCGCATCCATTATCGCACATGCTGGTCGAACGTGCGGAGGGAAGCTGCGCGGATCCCAAAAGAAAACCCGCCGGTTTCACCGGCGGGTCGATCAGAACAGGGTGGGCGGTAGTAGACTCGAACTACTGACCTCCACGATGTCAACGTGGCGCTCTAACCTGCTGAGCTAACCGCCCCCGTTGCATGAACGAGTATAGCGTCTCCCTGGGTGCGTGGCAAGGGGCGCCGCCGGTCGTGCTGGGCCCGCGAACAGGCAGAGCGTCCCTGGTCGGCCGCGTCAGGCTTTCACCCAGAAAGTGAACCGAACGGTGCATCGCTGGCGTTTCGTCCGTACACTATGACCGGTGCGCATGCGGACGGGCGGCAACTGACTCGAGGGCGTGTGCTGCATGAGTACGCCGATCCGGCGCCAGTACCTCGCCATTAAGCGACAGTATCCCGACATCATCGTCTTCTTCCGGTTGGGCGACTTCTACGAGACCTTCGACGACGATGCCCGGCTGGCCGCCTCGGTGCTCGACATCACCCTCACATCGCGCGAGATGGGACGCGGCCAGCGCGTTCCGATGGCGGGCATCCCCTGTCACGCCGCTGAGAGCTACATCGCCCGCCTGGTGGCCGCCGGCTACAAGGTCGCGGTCTGTGACCAGATCGGCGAGCCGAATGGCCGGCAGCTCATCGAGCGCCGGGTGACCCGGGTGGTCACACCTGGGACGGTAACTGATCCCGCGATGCTCGAGGCGAGCCGGAACACCTATATCGCGGCGGCGCTGCTGGAAGGCGAGCGGGCCGGGCTGGCGGTCGCCGATCTCTCGACGGGCGAGTTCGCGACTACCGAGATCGTGGCCGAGCGGCCGGAGGAGGCAGCGGCGGCGCTACAGCGCGAGCTGCTGCGGCTCGCCCCTGCCGAAGTGATCCGCCCTGCACACAGCCAGGAGGAGCCCGATCGCCTGGGCCAGGCTCTCCCCGAGGGCGCGTACGTGACGCCGACCGACCCGGCGAGCTGGCGACTCCATACCGCCGAGCGGGCGCTCAAGGAGCACTTCGAGGTCGAGACTCTCGAGGCGTTCGGCTGCGCCGGGAAACCGCTGGCGGTACGCGCGGCCGGCGCGCTGCTCCAGTACCTCACCGAGACCCAGATGGGCAGCCTGGCGCAGATCGTCGAGCTGAGCACGTACAGCCTGGATCGCTATATGACGCTCGACGCCCAGACACGCCGCAACCTCGAGTTGACCGAGAGCAGCCGTGGCGAGCGCCGCCACTCGCTGATCGCCGTGCTCGACCAGACGCGGACGCCGATGGGGGCCCGGCTACTCCGGCGGTGGGTCGGCCAGCCGCTGCTCGACCTGGAGGAGATCCGGGAACGGCAGCGTGGGGTTAGCGCGCTGGTGCGCAACGCGCTCGCACGGGCTCGTCTACGGGATCTGCTCGGACAGGTTGCCGATCTGGAGCGACTCATCAACCGTGTCGTTACCGGCGCGGCTGGTCCGCGCGAGCTCGCGAGCCTGGGGCGTTCACTCGCCACGTTGCCGTCAATCCGCGAGACGCTGGCGCCAGCGCCAGAACTGGCAGGGCTGGCCGCCCTCCCAGAGTGCGATGACCTGGTGCGGTTGATCGACACGGCGCTCGTCGACGATCCACCGGCGGCCCTCGGCCAGGCGCCGGCTATTCGGCCCGGCTTCAGTCCGGAGCTCGACGGGCTTCGTACGGCCTCACGCGAGGCGCGCGAGTGGATCGCGGGGTTGGAGCAGGCTGAGCGTGAGCGCACCGGCATCAAGTCGCTCAAGGTGGGCTACAACAAAGTCTTCGGCTACTACATCGAGGTCAGCAACGCCAACCGGGCGCTCGTCCCGCCCCATTACCAGCGGAAGCAGACGCTCGTCGGAGCCGAGCGCTACATCACGCCGGAGCTGAAGGAGTACGAGAGCCGGGTGCTCCACGCCGAGGAGCGGATCGCAGAGCTGGAGGCTGAGGTCTACCGGCGACTGCTCGCCGAGGTCGCGGCCGCGGCCGACCGAGTGCGGCGCATTGCTCGCCAGCTCGCGCAGCTCGATACGCTCGCCAGCTTGGCTGAAGTGGCAGTGCGCCGCCGCTATGTGTGCCCGGAGGTGGACGAGAGCACGGTGATCTCGATCACTGGGGGGCGGCACCCGGTCGTGGAGGCTGCCCTGGATGCTGGGAGCTTCGTGCCCAACGATACCCTGCTCGACACCGAAGACCAGCAGATCGTCATCCTGACCGGCCCCAATATGGCGGGCAAGTCCACGTACCTGCGGCAGGTCGCCCTGATCGTTCTCCTGGCGCAGATCGGATCCTTCGTCCCGGCCGAGCGGGCGCGTATCGGGCTAGTCGATCGCATCTTCACTCGCATCGGCGCTCAGGACGACATCGCTAGCGGCCAGAGCACCTTCATGGTCGAGATGATCGAGACGGCGACGATTCTGCACCACGCGACGCGCCGCTCGCTGGTGGTGCTCGACGAGATCGGCCGGGGCACCAGCACCTACGACGGCCTCGCGATCGCCCGCGCGGTGGTGGAGCACCTGCACAACAGCAGCCGGCTCGGTTGCCGCACCCTCTTCGCGACCCACTATCACGAGCTGACCGCTCTGGAGCGCGTGTTGCCGCGCGTGAGAAACTACCGGGTGGACGTGCTCGAGGAGGGCGAGCGTGTCGTCTTCTTGCACCGCGTGGTTCCGGGCGGTGCTGACAAGAGCTACGGGATCCATGTGGCACAGCTCGCTGGGCTGCCGCGAGCAGTCCTGCGGCGGGCGCGGGAGATTCTGGCCGAGCTCGAAGCTGGCAATCGCAGCGAGCGACGGAGGCGTCGCGAGGTCATGGAGCACGATCCAGCCGCGGCGCTGCAGCTCACGCTGTTCGCGCCGCCGCACCCGGTACTCGAGGAGCTGAAGCAGCTCGATATCGAAGCCCTCTCGCCGATCGAGGCGTTGACGACCCTCTACGAATTGCAGCGGCGGCTGCGTGAGGACGGGTCATGAGGGAACCGTCGCCGCCTCTCGAGCCGGCTCGGGAACGCGCGAGCGCAGAGCGACCAGCGGCACGAGCAGCAGCACTGCCATCAGCGCCGCGGCGAAGAAGATCGAGCGCGGGCCGGCCAGCTCGTAGAGCGTCGTGAACCACAGCGGTGAGACACCCCGCACCAGGAACTTGGCCGAGCCGAAGTAGGCCGAGACCGTGCCCCGAAGCTCGGGAACGGCGCGGATCGCGAGCGTATTCAGCGCCGCCCAGGTGCCGATGCCGAAGCCGCCGAGCAGGAAGTTGCCGACGGCGAACGCGAGCGGGGACGGCGCGAGCCCCATCAGGACCAGCGAGAGCGCCATGCCGCCGGCCCCCAGCGCCGCGCCACGGTAGACCCCGATGCGTTCGATGATGTACCCCGCCGCTGGGCCGAGGAACAAGCCGGCCAGCCCGTTCACTGCCAGGATAGTGCCAGTGGAGCCGGTGGCTATGCCCCAGAGATCGCGCAGTACCTCGCCATAGAGGTACTGGGCTCCCTGCATCGCGCCGCTCGCCAGGAAGGAGAGGCTGGCCAGCAGCAGAACGGTGGTGCCGATAGACCGGTAAATCGCTGCGAGCTCGCCGCGCAGATCGGTTGAGCGGCGCCGTGCCGGAACCGCACGCCCGTAGCTCCGGAACCAGGCCAGGAACCAGAATGCCAGAGCCCAGGTCAGCATCGCCGCCAGGAGGTAGTACGCTTGCCAGCCTAGAGGCGCGACCAGACCGGCTACTACCGCGCCCATCATCGTGCCGGCGAGGTTCGTGCTCGAGAAGATACCCATCGCGCGGCCATAGCGGTGGGGAGGAAGCACATCACCGAGCGTCGCCATCAGGATCGGTGTCATGAAGGCATTGGTGATCCCCTGCAGCACCTGACCGAGGAGGAAGACCGGAAAGCTGGGCGCCAGCCCACAGAGGAGCGTCGCGGCGCCGTAGCTCGCGAACCCGAGCAGGATGGAAGAGCGCCGCGACGTCAGGTCGGAAATGCTGCCGGAAACGAGCTGCACTCCGGCATAGGCGATCATGTAGGCCGGTACGCTCAGCGAGAAGGTGGCCCGGTCGACGTCGAACGCGTCCATCATCATGTGGAAGTAAACCGGGATGGCCCCGCTGCCGAACGGGCCTGCCGCCGCCCCGAGGTAGAACGGGGCGAGCCTCCACTGGTTGATCCCCTCCAGGCGTGTGGACACCGGTGCGCTCTCGCTTCCCGCCGGGCAGTATAGCAACCGGACGGGTTTGGGGAGCGATGGCGCTCTCTCAGGCGGCTGCGCGCTCGCCTCCTCGGGTTATTATTGTGCGTTCATCACAAAAGACCCTGCTCACTTTGGTCGTTCAAACCTGGTTGCATGCTCTGGCGGTCACTATAGTGGCGTCAGCTATCGGTGGCGCCTTCAGCGTTTTGGGGAGATGCACAAGTGACGGCACTGAATTCGATCCGTCGAGCGCGTCCTCCATAGGGCCACTCGTGCTGGTTGCACGCCGCGGTGTGCCGTGCAGCCGGCTACCTGTTTCGCTCGAGTAGGCGTGGCTGCCGTGAAGCAGCCGCAGTTGGAGGGATGCTCGACGATGAGCGAGGGACACATCGCCTGGATGCTCGTTTCGACGGCACTGGTCTTGCTGATGACTCCGGCCCTGGGGTTCTTCTACGGCGGGCTGGTGCGCGCGAAGAACGCGCTCAACACCCTGATGATGAGCTTCGCTGCGCTTGGCTTCGTGGGGTTAGGATGGGCGCTTCTCGGCTATTCGCTCGCATTTGCCGCCGGCACGCCGCTGATCGGTGGTTTCTCGCACGCGCTGCTGCACGGGGTGAGCCTGGAGGCCCAGGGTGAGATCCCGCAGATCTTGTTCATGGCATTCCAGGGGACGTTCGCCATCATCACAGCGGCACTCATCTCCGGCGCTGTCGTGGAGCGGATGCGCTTCGGCCCGTACCTCGCGTTCCTGACGCTGTGGGGACTGCTCATCTATGCCCCGGTAGCGCACTGGGTCTGGGGCGGCGGCTGGCTGGCGGACCTCGGCGCGCTCGACTTCGCAGGCGGCACGGTGGTGCATGTCAACGCGGGCATTGCGGCACTGGCCGCGGCGCTGGCGGTCAAGCAGCGCCGGGACTACGGCCGGCAAGCGATCCTGCCGCATCACATCCCGTTCACCCTGCTCGGCGCGGCACTGCTCTGGTTCGGCTGGTTCGGCTTTAACGGTGGCAGCGCTCTGGCGGCCAACGCGTCGGCGTCGCTCGCCTTCGTCAACACGATGCTAGCGCCCATGGCGACGCTGGTCGTCTGGATGGCGCTGGATGCGCTGCGCACCGGCAAGTCGACGGCAGTCGGGGTCGCCACGGCGATCGTCGTAGGGCTGGTCGCAATCACACCGGCGGCTGGCTTCGTGGCGCCGATCTCGGCAGTGATCCTCGGCGGCCTGGCCGCGGTGCCGAGCTACTATGCGCTGCTCTGGAGAGCCCGCACCCGGCTCGACGACTCGCTCGACGTCTTCGCCGCCCACGGCGTGGGCGGCATCAGCGGTGCCCTGCTGACCGGCGTGCTCGCCCAGCAGTCCTGGAACGGGGTGGCTGATGGGCTGCTGTTCGGCAACCCGCGGCAGCTCCTGGTGCAGGCGATCGCGGTGCTGGCCGTGATGGCCTACAGCGGGATCGGCAGCTTCCTCATCCTCAAGCTCGTGGGCCTGGTAGCGACGCTGCGCGTGACGCCGGCAACCGAGAGCATCGGCCTGGATGTCTCTGAGCACGGTGAAGAGGCGTACGGAAGTGGCGAGGGAGCCATCTTGGTGCCGTCGTCCGACCTGCTCGCGGCTGGGAGCGCCGTGGCGCCGGCGCCGCGCTCGCTGCAGGCCTCAGGAGGTGATGCATGAAGCTCGTCGTCGCGATCGTTCGCACCGAGAAGCTCAACGACGTGCTGGAGGCGCTGTTCCGGGCCGAGGTGCGCGGGTTGACTATCACGCCGGCCCGCGGGCACGGTGGCGAGACCGAGCAGGTCGAGACCTACCGAGGAACGACTATCAAGATGGAGCTCTCACAGAAGGTGCGTCTGGAGATCGGCGTCTCGGATCATTTCGTGGAGCCGACCGTCGAGGCGATCATGAGCGCGGCCCGCACCGGCGAGGTCGGCGACGGCAAGATCTTCGTGCTGCCGGTCGAGCGCGTCTACCGGATCCGCACCGGTGAGCGGGACGAGGCCGCGGTAACGCCGGTCGCCTAGATCACCATGCCTACCCACCCACCGGCCGCCCGCGGGGTCAGCCCCCGCGGGCGGCACCTCGTCGAATATCCCCGATTTCACACCCTCGTTGTCGCGAGCCCGGTGCCGTCGGCGAGCAGCGGAGCTGGGTTCTCAGTCCGCTGCCGAGGCCGCGGCCACAGCCTGGCGCGCGCGACGCACCGGCTGCTCAGCCGGCGCCTCGATCGCCGGGTGTGGGACGACCTTCCAGAAGCGCGGCAGATACTCCTGCCAGTGGGCCAGGATCTGCTGCCCGCGCCGGCTCCCCGTCCAGGCGACGTGCCGCTCGATGAGCGAGCGCAGCCGCTCGGCGTCTTCAGGCTCGGTCACGCGCTCCAACCCGACATACTCGGAGTTGTACCGTGACGGGAAGGTGCCGTGCAGGTCGAGCACGTAGGCGATACCGTTGGTCATGCCCGAAGCGAAGTTGCGTCCGGTCTCGCCCAGGACGACCACGGTTCCGGCGGTCATGTACTCGCAGCCATGGTCGCCGACGCCCTCGACGACGGCGACGGCACCGGAGTTGCGCACCGCGAAGCGCTCTCCGGCCTGCCCGGCGACGTACAGCTCACCGCCGGTCGCCCCGTAGAGCACCGTGTTGCCGACGATCACGTGCGGGCGCGACTCATCTACCGGTTCCTCTCGCGGCCGGACGATGATCTCGCCGCCGGCCATTCCCTTGCCGACGTAGTCGTTGGCGTCGCCGTCGAGGATCAGCCGCAGGCCGTGCGTGCACCAGGCACCGAAGCTCTGGCCTGCCTGCCCAGTTAACTGCAGCTCAATTAGACCTGCTGGCGGCCGCTCGCGGCCGTAGCGCAGGCTGAGGGTGCCGGCCAGCCGCGCGCCGACTGCCCGGTGGTGGTTCCGTACCTGGGCCGTGATCCGCACCGGCCGGCCCTCCTCGATCGCCGGCAGTGCCTGCTCGAGGATCTGGTCATCGAGCGGAGGGCCGCTGACGTCGTCGAAGTCGTTCCGCTCTCGGAGGCAGCGCCGCGGGGCATCCGGCCCGCCTGGCACCGCGAGGATCGGCGAGAGGTCGAGGGTAGCGCCGGGCCCGTCGATGTTCTTCGCCTGCTCGAGCAGCTCTACCCGGCCGACGATCTCGTCCAGCCGGCGGGCGCCGAGCTGAGCGAGGTAGTGACGGACGTCCTCTGCGAGCTGGGTGAAGAAGTTGATCACCTGCTCGGGCGTGCCCTTGAAGCGGGCGCGCAGATCCTCGCGCTGGGTGGCGATGCCGGTGGGGCAGGTATTCAGGTGGCACTGCCGGGCCATGTCGCAGCCGATCGCGACGAGCGCGGCGGTGCCGAAGCCGAACTCCTCCGCGCCGAGGAGCGCGGCGATGACGACGTCGCGAGCGGTCTGCAGACCGCCGTCCGTCCGCAGCCGCACCCGGCTGCGGAGGTCGTTGAGTACCAGTGTCTGCTGGGTCTCAGCCAGGCCCAGCTCCCAGGGGACACCGGCGTACTTGATCGACGAGAGCGGGGAAGCGCCGGTGCCGCCCGAGTGGCCGCTGATCAGAATGTAGTCGGCATGAGCCTTGGCGACGCCGGCCGCGATGGTGCCCACCCCGGCCTCAGCCACGAGCTTGACACCGACGCGGGCCCGGGGGTTGACCTGCTTGAGGTCGTAGATGAGCTGCGCCAGGTCTTCGATACTGTAGATGTCGTGGTGCGGCGGAGGCGAGATCAAGGAGATGCCGGGGATCGCGTGGCGCAGTCGCGCGATCAACGCGGTCACCTTGTGCGCTGGAAGCTGCCCGCCCTCACCCGGCTTGGAGCCCTGGGCAATCTTGATCTCCAATTCGTCTGCCCGGGTGAGGTACTCAGTGGTCACGCCGAAGCGTGCCGAGGCCACCTGCTTGATCCGGCTGTGCGGGGTGTCCGGGCCCGGCTCGTAATACCAGTCAGGATCCTCCCCGCCCTCACCACTGTTGCTCCGGGCGCCGATGCGGTTCATCGCGATGGCGAGCGTGCGGAAGGCCTCGGGGCTGAGGGCTCCCAGCGACATCGCGGTGACCACGAAGCGGCGCCGGATTTCCTCGGCCGGCTCGACCTCTTCGAGCGGGACTGGCGTCGTCGGCTTGAAAGCGAGCAGGTCACGCAGCGTGGCCGGCTCGCGTTCTTCGACCAAGCGGACGAAGGCGCGGTAGCGCTCGCGATCGCCGCTCTCGGCTACCTGCTGGAGCGCGCGCACGTTGGTCGGGCTGTAGGCGTGGTAT
>Ga0101941_1001939_pt1 | contig 11362 bp, 10 predicted proteins | sample DewCreD2012metaG_3_FD_75242 | JGI IMG/M metagenome (GOLD analysis project Ga0101941, IMG submission 75242) | Hot spring sediment bacterial and archeal communities from British Columbia, Canada, to study Microbial Dark Matter (Phase II) - Dewar... ...
CGATCTTCCGGGCCGCCTCCCCCCGGGTCCAGCACCCGGGGAGGTCCGGACACGTTCGGAGATGCCGTGGCGGCAGGGTCCACGGCCTGATTGATACGAGGAGGGAGATGCGGGCGAACGTGCGGCTCGAGCACGAGCTCCTGGCGGTGGAGGGGGAGCACGACCCCCACTGCATGCTGGAGCTGGAGGCGCCCCCGGCCCCCGGGACCACCCGGCGGCCGCCGCTCCACCTCGCCCTCGTGCTCGACCGCTCGGGATCGATGGCCGGGAACAAGCTCCGGGTGGCACGGGCCTGCGCCCGCTACCTGGTCCGCCGCCTCCGCCCGGTGGACCGGTTCGCCCTCGTGACCTACGACCACGAGGTGGAGCTCCGGGTGCCGCTCCCCCCCGTCGACCCTCCCGGTCTGGAGGCGGCGCTCGCCGCGATCGGCCCGGGCGGGCAGACGAACCTCTCCGGCGGGTCGCTCAAGGGGGCGGAGGTGCTCCGGGGGGTGCCCGCGAGGAGCGGCCCCCGGAAGGTGCTGCTCCTCACCGACGGGCTGGCCAACGTCGGGGTCACCGACCCCGAGGCCCTCGTGGCCCTGGCCCGCCAGGCCGGGGACGACGGGATCGGGACGACGACGATCGGGTTCGGGCTGGACTTCGATGAGGTCCTCCTCACGCGGATGGCCGACGCGGGGGGCGGGAACGCCCACTTCGCGGAGACCCCGGACGATGCGCCGGGGATCTTCGCCCAGGAGTTCGAGGGCCTGGTCCGGCTCGTGGCCCAGAACGTCTCGGTGGAGATCCGGCCCACCGAGGAGGTCCGGTTCCTGGGCGTCCTCAACGACTTCCCGGTGGTCCCGGTCCAGGGCGGGGTGCAGCTCCAGCTGGGGGACGCCTACGGGGAGGAGCGGCGGCGGGTGGTGTTCGCGCTCCACGTGCCCCGCCTGGCGCGCCTCGGCGTGGCGAAGGTGGCGGACGTCGTCGTGCGCTACGTCGCGGTGGGGGAACGGATCGCGCAGCACGAGCTCAGGCTGCCGCTCGTGGTGAACCTGGTGAGGGCGGACGAGGCGGCCAGGGCCGAGGCCGACGCGGAGGTCACGGAGGAGGTCGTGGTGCTCCGGGCGGCACGGGCCCAGGAGGAAGCCCGGGAGCGGGCCGAGTCCGGCGACCTCGACGGGGCCCGCCGCCTGCTTTCCTCCGGCGCCGCGGAGCTCAGGCGGCTCGCCCCCCGATCGAAGCGGGCCGAGGACCTGCGCCGGCAGGTCGAGGAGATGGAGCGCCACGCCTCGCGCATGGAGCCCGGCCTCTACGACCCCGGGACCGCGAAGCGGATGCGCTACGAGAGCTGGCGGCGCCGCCGGGGCCGGCGGCCCGAGCCCCCGCCGGGCCATCCGTCCTCGCCGAGCGGGAACTGACGCTGGCACGTCGCCCTGACCGGGCCAGCCCCCGGCGCGAGGATGCTTTCGACCGCGCGATCGGGTCGGACCCCGGACGCGCGCCCGCCTCCACGTTCGGGCTGCCGCGGGACCTCGAGATCTCGCCGCGCGACGAGTGGGATCGTGGCTGAGCTCTTGGGCGCTCGCCACGGGGAACGTCCGCGACCACCAGGGGTGCGCGGGCTCAGGATCAGCGCCCCGCCCTGAACCCGCGGATCGCGGCCTCGAACCGCGGGAGGGCGAAGGCGACCATGTCGTCGTTCCCGGTGAGCGAGATCCGGAACCACCCCGGCGCCTCGAACATCGAGCCCGGGAGCACCCAGACGTCCTCGCGGGCCAGCCCCTCGCAGAACGCGCGGTCGTCGGGGTCGGGCGAGCGGACCATGACGTAGAACGTCCCCTCGGGCACGAGCAGCTCGTAGCCCTGGTCCCGGAGGGCCCCGCAGACCAGGTCCCGCCGCGCCTGGAGGCGCTCGATCCCCGCGTCCATCCGCTCCAGCTCCGGCACCGCGTGCTGGAAGATCGAGCTCGGGTAGGCCCAGCCCGTCGCGATCTGCGCGAGGAGGAGCGCCTCCCGGAGCCCCTCCCGCCCCGGCATGGTGGGCGGCATCGCCACGTAGCCCAGGCGGGTCCCGGGCGAGAGGAGCGTCTTCGCGTAGGTGTAGAGCAGGAACGAGAACGGGTAGCGCGCCACCGGCGTGGGGAACGCCTGCCCGTCGAACACGATCCGGTCGTAGGCCTCGTCGGAGATCAGGTAGACGGGCCGGTCCTGGCGCGCCGAGGCCTCCTCCAGCGCGGCGGCGAGGTCGTCGAGGGCCCCCGCCGGGTAGATCCGCCCGGTCGGGTTGTGGGGCGAGTTCACGATCACCGCCCGGACCTCGGGCCCCAGGGCGGCCGCGACCGCGTCCACGTCCAGGTCGAACGAGGGCGGAGGGGCCGCCACGCGGACCGGCCGCATCCCCGCCGCCACGATCAGCGGCTCGTAGAAGAACCAGGGCGGCGAGACGTACACGACCGCGTCGCCCGGGTCCGCGATCGCCCGCAGGACCACCGAGAGGCCGGCGAAGTTCCCGTTGGTCATCGCCACGTCCTCGGGCTCGAAGGCCACCCCGAACCGCTCCCGGAGCCCGGCCGCCACCGCCCGCACCGCCTCCGGGAGGCTCTGGGTGTAGGCGTAGCGCTCGGGGTCATCGGGCAGGGCGGCGGTCCGGATGGCCTCGACGTAGCGGAGCGGCGCCGGTTCCTGGGGGTTCCCGAACAGGAAGTCGGCCCGGCGGCCCTCGGGGAGCCCGGCGTAGAAGGCGGCGAAGCCTCCGAGGACGGAGGCGAGCGCCGCGCCCTGGCGGGATGCCCCGGCGCGCAGGCTGGCAGGGGGCCGGCTCGGCGTGGGATCCACGCCGGGGAGGACGTCGGGGCGGCGCGGTCCACCGTCCCGGCCGCCGGTCACGTGCGCTCCGCGGCCAGGCGGTAGGCCTCGAGGGCCATCGCGTGCTTGAAGTCCTCGCCGAACACGTGGGCGAGCCCCTCCACCTGGCTCTCGTGGGCCAGGATCGCGCGGTGCTCGAGCTCGAGCACGTCCTCGGGGAGCTCGAGGTGGATCGCGAGCTCCTCCTCGGGGGTCACGGGGGGCGTGCCCGGGAGGAAGATGCCGAAGGGCGCGAGCCGCGGGACCCACCGCTCGGCCCAGCTCGGCGTGGAGGTCGCGTGGTAGAGGCGGGCCCCGGGCTCGGCGCAGGCCTCGAAGGCCTGCGCGGCCCACCGCGACACGCTCTTGTGGCCCTCGTGGCCGGTCATCCCCTCGGGCCCGAACGTGAGGACGGTGTCGGGGCAGACCTCCTCCACGATCGCCATGACCTGCGCCGCCCCCGCCTCGTCGAGCGGGGTCTCCATGTCCACGTCGACCAGACCCTCGAGGAACCGGTGCTCCGCGACGCCCAGGATCTCGAGGCTGCGGAGGAGCTCCCGGGTCCGGACCTCGCCCATCGTGGCCGACGACCACCGTTCCTCGTCCATCGAGCCGCCCTCGCCCCGGGTGGCGGTCACGTCCACGACCCGCTGCCCGTTCCGGGCGGCCATCGCCATGATCCCGGCCGAGAGGTAGATGTCGTCGTCGGGGTGGGCCCAGATCCCGAGGATCGTGCCGAGCGCCGCCACGTCCATGACGGGATGCTACACGTCCCGCCGACCGCGCGCCCCGCCCTCTCGAAGCGCGGCGGCTGGCGCGAGGCGCGTGAGCCCGAGCGGGTGGGGCACGGGGGATCGTCGGGGCTCGGGTCCACCCTTCCCGTCCCCTGGGGCGCTACACTCTGCCCCGCCGAACGACGTCGGGTTCGGGGGTGCTCGGGTGCGGTTCGAGTTCGGTCCGCGGCAGGTGGCGATCGTCGCCCTGGGGACGGCGCTGTACTCCGTGATGAACTGGCTCTCGGCGTCGTTCCAGACCGTCCCGGGGGCGACGCTGGTCTTCCCGGCCACGGCGGTGGCGATCACGTTCTCGATGTGGTTCGGGTTCTGGGGGGCGCTCGGGGCCTACTTCGGCACGATCATCGGGAACTTCGCCTGGGGGACCGCGGTGCACGTGGGGATCACCGGCGGGGTCCACGACATGATCGAGGGCCTGATCCCAGCGCTCGTGTTCTACGCGGCCGGCGACCGGCTGCGGCGCGACCTCGGGGACGCGCGCTCGCTCGCGACCTACGTCGTGTTCGGCGTCGTGCTCGGGACCGGCGTGAACGCGCTCCTCGGGAACCTCAACTACGTGCTGTGGGGCCTCCAGCCGCTCGGTGCGATCTGGGCGGGGCTCTGGACGTGGTGGCTGGGGGACGCGATCGCCGCGGCGGTCCTCGGGATCCCGCTCCTCCGGTTCCTCACGCCGTTCGTCGAGCGCACCGCCCTCTACCACGAGACGTTCTTCGCCCGCCGCCGGGCGGAGGTCTGAGCGTGGGGGCCCCGGGCGCGGGGTCCTGAGCCCGAGCGGTGCCCGCCCTCTCGAGCTTCTACGTGCCGCGCCGAGCGGCCTACCGCCGCCTGGCCGCGCCGACGAAGCTCGCGGTGCCGCTCGCGCTCATGACCGCCGCGTTCGTGGTGCGGAGCCCGGCGGCGGAGCTCGCCGTGGCCCTCGTGGTCGTGACGCTCCTCCGGGCGGCGGCCGTCCCGTGGCGCATCGTCCGGGGCTTCGCCTCGGTCCTCGTGACCCTCGTCCCCCTCGTCCTCGTCCTCTGGACCGTCTTCTACCGGAGCGGCGACGTGCTCGTCGCCCTGGGGCCGGTCCGGATCACCGAAGGCGGGCTCGTGCGCTCCGTGGCGACCTGCTTCCGCTTCGCGGCCATCGTGCTCTCCGTGCCCCTCCTGCTCGGGACCATGCCCCAGCAGGACCTCGTGGCCGCGCTCCGCTGGTTCCGCCTGCCCTACGTGCTCTGCTTCACGATGGCGCTCGCCCTGCGGATGATCCCCCAGCTCGAGCGGGACCTCGGCACGATCAGGGACGCCCAGCGCTCGCGGGGGATCGAGCTCGACCGGGGGGGTCTTTGGACCCGGGCCCGCCGCCTCGCGATGGTCGTGCTCCCGCTCATGACCGTCTCCATCGCCCGCCTCGAGACGCTCGCCCGGGTGATCGAGAGCCGTGGGGTCCTCGGGGCCAGGCGGCGGACGTTCTACCGTCGGCCCAGACCGGGGGCGATCGACCTCCTGCTGATCGCCGCGAGCGTCGCTCTCGTCGCGGCGCTCTGGTGGGCCCGACGGACCCCGACGGGGGCGGCGGTGCTCGGATGACGGCCCCCGCGATCGAGCTCCGGGAGGTCCGGTTCCGCTACCCCCGGACCGAGGAGCCCGCGCTCCGCGGTGTCGATCTCCGGATCGAGGCCGGGGAACTGGTGGGGGTGATCGGGGGCACCGGCTCGGGACGGTCCACCCTCGCCCTGGTGATGAGCGGGCAGATCCCCTCCTTCGTCGAGGGCCGGTTCGAGGGCGAGGCGCTGATCTTCGGCCGGAGCACCCGAGGACGGCGCGGGGCGGAGCTCGCCGAGGAGGTCGGGATCCTCTACCAGGACCCCGAGTCGCAGCTCTACGGACTGACCGTCGAGGAGGAGGTCACGGTGGGCCTGGAGAACCGCGGGCTCGAGCCGGAGGAGATCCGGGCCCGGGTGGCCTGGGCCCTGGAGGTCGTCGGGCTCGCGGGGTCCGAGGAGCGCTCGCCCTACGACCTCTCGGGCGGGGAGAAGCAGCGGGCGGTGCTCGCTGGGGTGCTCGCGCTCCGTCCACGGATCCTGGTCCTCGACCAGCCGACGGCGGCCCTCGACCCCCTGACGCGGAACCAGCTCTGGGAGCTGCTCGAGGCGCTCGTCGCCGAGGGCCGGACCGTGGTCGCCATCGACCAGGACCTCGACCGCCTGGTGCGGGTGGCGCACCGGCTGGTGTGGATGGACGGGGGGAGGGTCCGCGCGGACGGGGCGCCCCGGGAGGTGGTGGCCGACCCCGAGGCCCTCGCCGCCTCCGGCGTGCGCCCGCCGCAGGTGGCGCGCCTCGCCGCCGCGCTGCGGCTCTCGCCCTCGCCCCTGGGGGTGGAGGAGGTGGCCTCCCGCCTCGGCGGCTCGAGCGCCCCGGGCCCCGCCCCGGCGCCGCGGCCGACCTGGGGTCCCGCCCCGGCGCCGCGGCCCGCCCCGGGTCCCGCCCCGGGGCCGCGGCCCGCCGCGGGGCGTCCGGGGATGGCGCCGGCCGGCGATCCGCTCGTGGTGTGCGAGGGGGTGGAACACACCTTCCTCGACGGGACCCGGGCGCTCCGGGGCGTCGACCTCCGGATCTGGGCCGGGGAGTTCCTCGCGGTCCTCGGGCCCAACGGCTCGGGGAAGACGACGCTCGCCCGGCACCTCAACGGCCTCCTGCGGCCCACCGCGGGGCGGGTGCTCGTGCGCGGGCGGGACACGAGGGAGGCCACCACGGCCGAGCTCGCGGCGACCGTGGGCTACCTCTTCCAGGACCCCAACCACCAGCTCGTCTCGCGCACGGTGCGCGAGGAGATCGCCGTCGGGCCCCGGGCCCGCGGGCTCCCCGAGGCCGAGGCCCGGGCCCGGGCCGAGGAGGTGATGGAACGGCTGGGGCTCGCGTCGATCGCCCAGGAGCACCCCCTCCACCTCACGCTCGCCGACAAGCAGCGGGTGGCGATCGCGAGCGTGGTGGCCCTGGACCCCGCGGCGTTGGTCCTGGACGAGCCGACGACGGCCCTCGACGCGCGCGAGACGGAGGGGCTCCTCGCCCTCCTCCGCGACCTCCGCAGCGAGGGGCGGACCGTGGTGCTGATCACCCACGACATGGAGCTCGTGGTCGAGGCCGACCGGTGCCTCGTGCTCGCCGAAGGCCGGGTGGTCTTCGACGGACCGCCCCGGGCGCTGTTCGCGGACGACGGGCTGCTGGGCCGGGCGAGCCTCGAGCCGCCCCAGGTCGCGCGCCTGGCCCGGATCCTGGGGGTCGAGCCGCCGTGGCTGGACCTGGCCGAGGCGGTGGCGGCGCTCGGGAGGGTCGGGTGAGGCCGGTCCTCGTCTGCCTGGGAGCCCTGATCCTCGACGAGGTGCTCCTCGTGGAGCGCCTGCCGGGCCCGGGGGAGGATGTCCCGGCGCGGCCGGGGCCCGCGGGGCCCGGAGGGTCGGCGACGAACGTGGCCCGTCTGGCGGCCGCGCTCGGGGTCCGCACGCTGCTGGTGGCGAGGGTGGGGGAGGACGAGATCGGCCGGCGCCTGGCGCGCGAGCTCCGCGCGGAGGGGTTCCGGACCATCGTCCAGCGGGATCCGCGCCGGCCGACGGGGCGGTCGATCGCGATCGTCGAGCCCGACGGAGCGCGCCGGTTCCTCACCCTCCGCGGGGCCGAGGCGGCCCTCGCGTTCGACCGGCGCCTCTCCGCGGCCATCGCCGGGGAGGGCTGGCTGTTCGCGAGCGGGTACGAGCTGGAGGGCCCGGGGGCCCGCGCGGTGCTCCGGGCGATCCGAACCACCCCCCGCGCGGTCCTCCTCGATCCCGCGCCGGTGGTCGAGCGGCTCCCCGACCGCGTCCTCGCGCCGGCCGTCCGGCGGGCGCGGATCGTCGTGGGGACCGGGGAGGAGCTGGCCGTGCTCTCCGCCCGGGGCTTCGCCCCGGCCTCCTGGGTCGAGAAGCGGGGGGCGGAGGGGGCGGCGGCGGGCGGCGGGCTCGGCGTGGCGACCGTGCCGGCGGCGCGACCTCCGCACGGCCGGGTCACGGACACGACGGGGGCGGGGGACGCGTTCGCCGCGGGGCTCCTCGCCGGGCTGATCCGAGGCTCCGATCTGCAGGGAGCCATGCGGATCGCAGCGGCCTGCGGGGCGGCCGCCGTGTGCGGACCCGGGGCGGGCCACGCCCTGCTCCACGCCGCGCGGCTCCGCTCCCGGCTGGAGGCCGGTCGGTGAGCCCCGGGGGCCGTGACGCACCGGGGAGGTCCCGGGACGGGGAGCTCGAGGCGCGGGTGGCGGGGATGCTCCTCGGCGCGGCCTGCGGAGACCTCGTGGGGATGCCCGCGGCCGGGCTCACCGCCGAGGAGGTCAGGGCCCGCTACGGGCGGATCGATGGCCCCGTGGCCCCGGCGGGGGACTCGCTCCACGCGGGCCTCGCGGCGGGCGAGGTGACCGACGACACCGAGCTGCTCATCGCGGTGGGGGAGGCGATCTGCGCGGCGGTCGAGGAACGGGGGAGCTTCGAGGCCGGCGACGTGGCCCGGGCCATCGTGGGCTGGGCCCGGGACCGGCTGGACGACCCGCGGATCGGACCGAGCACGGCCCGGGCGGTCCGTCGCCTCCTGGCGGGCGCCCCGCCCGAGGAGGCGGGCCGGGATGGCGACACCGACGGCGCGGCGGCGAGGATCGCGCCGGTCGCGGCGCTCCACGCGGGCGAGCCGGGCGCGATCGACGACGACGTCGTCCGCGCCTGCCTGCCGACCCACGGCACGGACCTGGCGATCGCCGCGGCCGGGGCGGTGGCGGCCGCGGAGGCGGCGCGGCTCGGGGGCGCGACGATCGAGGTCGCCGTCGACGAGGCCCGGCGGGCGGCGGAGCGGCTGGCCGGGCGGGGGCGGCCGGTGCCGGGGCCCTCCGTGGCCGCCCGGATCGCCCTCGCCGTGCGGCTCGCCGAGGGGGCGGCCGATGCCGACCGCGCGGCCCGGGTCTGCGCCGAGGTGCTCACCGAAGCTCGGCGCGGCCGCCACCACGTCGCCACCGGCTGGCGCCTGGCCTCGCGCCAGAATCCGCCGTGGCGGTGGGTCCCGGGGCTCGCCGCGTGCCTGACGCTGAACAAGGCGGACGTCATCCACCGGCGAAGGATGGCCTCGCGGAGGAGCGGCCTCCCCGGCGACCGGTCCGCGGGGGCGCCCGCTCAGGAGCAGCCCTGCTCCGCCCCCGGGTCCGTGATCAGCACGACGAGGAGCGTGCGGGCCCTGGAGCAGGCCACGTACATCTGCCTCGTGAACTCCTCCTCCGCGTAGCGGTCCACCTCGCAGACCACGACGGCGGGCGCGTCGAGCCCCTTGAACCGCCGGATGCTCGAGAGGAGGACGTCGCGGCCGCCCTCCGGCTCCGGCGTGAGGACGAACGCGCCCACCCGCCCGGCCACCGCGCTGTGCTCCGCGGCGTGGGGGGTCAGGACGACGACGTCCCGCGGGTCGAGGTTCCCCTCCACGACGAGCCGGTGCCGGTGGAGGACCCGGGAGAGCTCGTCGCGGAGCCCCTCCGGCCTCACGCCGCGGATCTCCACCTCCGGCCCCTCGGGGCCCTTGCAGACGATCTCGTCCCCCCGGTAGAAGGCCTTCACGGCGGCGAAGACCTGCTCGGTGTTCCGCCACACCTCGGAGAGGCGGAACGAGGCGAGGCCCTCGGGGAGCTCGGGCGGGCGGTAGATCGCCTGGTTGTCGTCGGAGAACGCGTACAGGACGCCCCGGTCGGGGTCCTCGAGGAGGAGCTGGAGCGGGAGCCACCAACCCGCGGCGAAGTCCTGGGCCTCGTCCACGACGAGCGCGTCGTAGCGGGGCCCGAGCCGTTCCACGGCCTGCTCGAACGCCCGCGGGACCGTCCGCTCCCAGAACGCCTGCTCGCCCCGGTCGCCCCGGACCTCGATCCCCGCCTCGGCCGCGAGCTTCAGGGCCAGGCCGTGGAACGTCTCCACGTCGACGCCGGGCGCGTCGGCCAGGGCCTCCCGGAGGTGCTCCGCCAGGGGGCGGTTGAAGCAGGTGAAGAGCACGCGGAACCCCTGGCGCGCGAGGCGGCGGGCCTTCTCCGCGGCGAGGAGCGTCTTCCCCGAGCCCGCCGGCCCGGCCACCGCCATCCGCCGGTTGCCGGCGAGCATGTCGAGGAGGCGGAACTGCTCCTCGGACAGGCGGAGGATCTCCCGGTCGGCCTCCCGGACGTCGAGCGCGAGGGGGTGGCGGATCTCGACGTCGTGGGCGAGGGCCCGGACCAGCCGTTCGACCCCTTCCGGCCCCGGCCGGTCGCGCTCGCCGGCGAAGGTGCGGGCGACCTCCACCAGGCGGGCCTCGAGCCTCTTTCCGCGGTGGCGGGCGTCGAGGAGCACGGGCTCCATATGGGGGAGGGGGAGCGAGCGGCAGATCGCGTCGGGGAACCAGACCGCGTACCCGATCGGGCCCCAGCGGGCGGGCCAGCCTGGGAGCGCGCGGAGGAACCGGCGGAGGCTGTGGGCGCGGTCCTTCGCGCGATCGAACGGGTCGTGGTCGAGGGGGTGCTCGCGCCCGGACCGGTCGACGCTCACCCACCCGTCGTGGGCGTCGTAGCGGAGCTCGCCGCCCTTCACCTCGAGGACGAGCGCCCCGTGCCCGGGGTGGGCGAGGACGAAGTCGGCCTCCTCGTCCCGGGCCCCGCGGCCCTCCCGCCGCTGGATCCACCGGACGTGGTGGAGGCCGACCCACTCGTCGGGGAGGGCGCGCTCGAGCTCGGAGAACGCGCGCACCTCGGCCGGGCTCCGCCGGAACCGGATCGACCGTGGGTACATCCTCGCCATCGCGCGCTCCCGGGACCCCTGCCCCTCCGCGGTTGCTCGGAAGGGTACCCCTCGGTCGTCGCCGCGCAAGGCGGGGGCGGCAGGCGGGCCCGCCGCCACGACGCTGCTCCCGCCGGCGATCCCTCGAGGCCCCGGCACGCGGGTGCCTCGCTGATAACGTTTCAGCTATCATCTTCCCGTGGACGCCGGGATCCTGGTCCGGGAGGCGAGGCTGGCCGCGGGGCTCTCACAGCGGGAGCTGGCCCGGCGGACGGGCATCCCCCAGCCCACGCTCTCGAGGATCGAACGGGGGCGGGCCTCGCCCCGCTTCGACACCCTCGACCGCCTCCTCCGGGCCTGCGGGAAGGCGCTGGAGGTCGTGGGACGGCCCGGGCTCGGCGTGGACCGCTCGCTGATCCGGGAGCGGCTCCGGCTCCGGCCGGGGGAGCGGGCCCGCCTGGCCGCCCTCGAGTGGGAGCGGACCCGGGTCTTCGAACGTCCTCGGGCGGGCCGCGGCCGGTTCCCTCCCTGATGGCCGGGCCCGCCTTCGACCCGCTCACGGCGCTCTCCACGCTGCGCCGCCACGGCGTGCGGTTCGTCCTGATCGGAGGTTTCGCCGCGGCGATCCGCGGGGCCCCGCTGGTCACCGGCGACCTCGACGTCTGCCACGCCCGGGACCGGGCGAACCTGGAACGGCTCGCGGCGGCGCTCCGGGAGCTCGGGGCCCGTCTCCGCGGCGCGCCCCCCGAGGTCCCCTTCGTGCTCGACGCCCGGACGCTCGCCGCCGGCGACCACTTCACGTTCGAGACCGACGCGGGCCCCCTGGACTGCCTCGCCACGCCGGCCGGGACGGAGGGGTTCGTCGACCTCGACGCCTCCGCGACGGACGAGGACCTCGACGGCCTCGTGGTGCGGGTGGCGTCCCTCAGGGATCTGATCCGGATGAAGCGGGCCGCCGGG
>Ga0101941_1001940_pt1 | contig 11362 bp, 9 predicted proteins | sample DewCreD2012metaG_3_FD_75242 | JGI IMG/M metagenome (GOLD analysis project Ga0101941, IMG submission 75242) | Hot spring sediment bacterial and archeal communities from British Columbia, Canada, to study Microbial Dark Matter (Phase II) - Dewar... ...
GAAGGTTGCGCCCTCGGGCAGGCCAGCCGCCGGCTGCGCGTCGGTGACGACCACCGTGCGGTTCGGGCCCAGCGCTCGGATCAACACGCGCATCGCCGGTGGCAGCACGTGGATGCAGTCGCCGACCAACTCACCGGTCACCTCGTCAGCCTCGACGATGGCACCCAGCGGCCCGGGGGCCCGGTGCAGGAGCGGCGGCATCGCGTTGAAGCAGTGGGTGGCGTGGCGAATGCCGAGCTCGATGCCGCGCCGCGCCTGCTCGTAGGTGGCGTCGGTGTGGCCGATGCTCACGGTGACCCCGGCGTCGACGAGCTGGCGGATCAGCAGATCCGCACCGGGCAGCTCGGGTGCCAGCGTGGCCAGCCGGAGCCACCCCCTGCTCAGCTCGAGCATCCGCTCCATCTCGGCCGGATCCGGCCGGCGTAGCCAGGAGAGGTGGTGCGCTCCCCGCCGCGCCGGATTGATGTACGGCCCCTCGAGATGGATGCCGACCGGCTCGGCACCTTCGCTGCATCGTTCGATCGCGTCGACGGCAGCGAGAAGCTGCGGCTCGGGCAGCCCGCCGGGCACGCCGATGACGTTTATCAGAAAAGCCGTCGTCCCAGTGCTGGGGGCCCAGCGGGCGTAAGCGACGATCTCGCCCGGGCTCTCGGTGTGGAGAGCGAAGCCGCCGCCACCGTGGGTGTGCACGTCGATGAAGCCCGGCACGACGAGCGCGTCGCCCGCGTCGATGACGGCACCGACGGGGGTGACCTCGGATCCGACCGCCTCGATCCAGCCGCCGTCTCCGTCTACGACGATCTGGCACTCGGGCCGGCGCTCCCGGCCATCGATGACGAGCGCGCCGGCTAGCGTGTAGCGCATGTGCCCCCCTCAGAGCGTCTCGGTGACTTTGCGCAGGCCGCGGGGGCGGTCGGGGTCGAGCCCGCGGGTAACCGCTAGCGCGTGTGCCCAAAGCTGGCCCGGAACCGCCGCGGTGACGGGAGAGAGCCACTCCGGCACGCTGGCTGGCAGCGGCAAGGGAGCCCTGGCACGGTCGAGCAGCTCCTGCCGGTCCGAGATGACGATCAGCTCGGCCCGCCGCTCGTCGAGCACGTCGATCAGCGAGGTCATGTCAGCCAGCACCTTGCCCGAGGGGGCGATCGCGACGACCGGGAAGCCCTCGTCGATCACCGCGATCGGCCCGTGGAGGAAGTCAGCCGACGAGTAGGGCTCGGCGATGACGTAGCTCGTCTCCTTCATCTTGAGCGCAATCTCGAAGGCGGTCGCGTAGTTGAACCCCCGCCCGATAACCGCGAAGTGCCTGGCGTAGCGGAACCGGTTGACCAGCTCCCGCACCGGGGCGTTGAGCTCGATCGCGCGCTGCACTGCCCCGGGCACGGCCGCGAGCGCGTCCCAGCGCGCTGGCTCTGCCTCGAGGGCGGAGCTGAGCATCGCCAGCGCCACCAGCTCGGCGGTATAGGTCTTGGTGGCCGCGATGGCGCGCTCTTCTCCGGCGTGGAGCGGGAAGACGTGCTCGGCCGCCTGAGCCAGGGGCGATTCTATCGCGTTCGTGAGCGCGATCGTCAGCGCGCCCTGGCGCCGGGCCTCAGCGATCACCGCGACGATGTCCGGCGAGCGGCCTGACTGGCTGATGCCGATGACGAGCTTGCCGGCGAGCGACGGCGGGCTTTGGTACAGCGTGAAGAGTGACGGGGTGGCCAGTGCGACGACCAGCCGGTTGTGCGCGCCGAAGAGGTACTGCGCGTAGCGCGCGGCGTTGTCCGAGCTGCCGCGCGCGGCGATGACGACACCGGTCGGCTGGAAAGCGACAATCCGGGCGGCCAGGGCCTCGGCAAGCGGCCGGCCGTGTTGGATCAGGCGGGCCAGCGCCTCTGGCTGCTCGTGGATCTCGCGCTCGAGGACCGTCATGCCTGACTCCTGCCGACGAGCTGCCCGTACAGGTCCATCCCGACAACTTTGCCGCTCAGGCGCGCTTCCTCGGCGGCGAAAGCTATGAGATGGCTCTCGACCGACTGCCGCGCCGTCGTCAGCACCGAGGCTACCTCGCCGCGGACGGCTCTGACGAAGGTGCGCATCAGCCCGACGTCGCCGCCGCCGTGCCCGCCCACCGGCTCGGGGAGGCGGATCAGCTCGGTTTCGCCGGTGAGATGGTCGGCGACGAGCAGCTCGCGGCGTGACTCGTTAGCCAGCAGCGTCGCCCGCGTGCCGTCGATGCGCAAGGTGCGCCCCTCCACGTGCGAGCAGCCCTGCATAGTGAGACTTACCGCCAGCTTCCCCTCGAACTCGAGCAAGACCACCTGGTGGTCGACCGCGGTGTTGTCGCAGCGGTACACGCACCGGCCGTACGGGCCGGTGCGCAGGGCGTGCAAGATCGCCTCCGGGCTGGGATCGGGCGAGACTGCGTGGCGCAGCGCGCTGTTGGGGGCGCGCTCCAGGTAGATGCGCGGCGCGTAGTAGGGGCAGTCGTCGGCGATGGGGCAGCCGTCGGTACAGCGCTCCGGGATCTCGGGCCCGGCCTTGTCAGGCGTGAAGTGCGTGAGCGAGCCGAAGGAGCTGACGCGCTCGCAGTGGCGGTCGAGGATCCAGACGAGGAGATCCAGGTCGTGACAGCACTTGGTGAGGATCATCGGGCTGGCGCGCTCGGTATTGGCCCAGTTGCCCCGCACGAAGCTGTGGGCGAAGTGGAAGTACGACAGGTTCTCGCGCCAGTCGACTGACACGATCTCGCCGAGGCGGCCCGAGCGGACGAGCTCGTAGACCTTACGGAAGAAGGGGGCATAGCGAAGGACGTGGGCGATCTGCAGGATACGCCCGTAGCGCTCGGCCGTTCGGGCCAGCGCGATGCAGTGCTCCGGTGTCGTCGCCATCGGCTTTTCGAGCAGGACGTGGTAGCCGGCCTCCAGGAAGGCGAGGGTGCTGGGGTAGTGCTGGCGATCCATGGTGGCGTTAACGAGCGCCGGGGCGAGCGGCGGGTGCTCGGCAAGCTCTTCCCAGGAGCGGAATTGCCGATCCGGTGGGATATTGTGTGCCTGGGCGAAGCGAGTCCGGCGCCCATCGTCGGGCTCGGCCACCGCGACGAAGCGGACGTCCTCCGGGAAACGCAGCGCATAGGTACCGTAGGCCAGAAAACCGCGATTGCCGGCTCCCACGAGTACCGCTTCGATCGGCTGGCTCATCGCTCCACGCTCTCCTTTGCGCGTTCCCGATGGCGGAGTCCGGGTCTCCGCCCGGTGGAGCGGAGACCCGGAGCTCGCTGCTCCTGGCTCGTGACGCGGCACCGGTGCGCCCTCCCTCGGCGGGGGCGCGTAGTCCGCGCTAGACCGGCTTGAGCTGACCCGTCCACAGCATCATGATGCAGAAGTTGTCGCCGTATGGCGCGTTCAGGTAGATCGGGTCGTCGTCGGGTGGCCAGGGTTGGACGCGCACGCCCTCCAGCACCGGGTTATTCCCGTACCGCTCCCACAGCGGGATCATCGGTACCAGCTCGTTGAAGGCCAGCGCGATCTTGGTGACGTTCTGCCGCTGCGCCTCCTCGTCGAGCCCGAGGCCGGCATCCACCACGAGCTGCTCGAGATCGAGCTCGCCCAGGACATCGGTCGTCTGCTTCAGCTCGAACGCCATCCCCTTGCCGCCCTGATTGGCAGCGATCGGGATATTGTGAGTGAAGAGGTCCTGGACGAAGGCGAAGTGCGGGTGCGGGTTGGTGCTGGAGCCCCAGGCCTGGATGGCGAGCTGGAAGTTGCCCTTATCCACCTCGATCGGCTGCTGCGAGTAGGTGACGCTGCGCGGGGCGACCTTGATGCCGAACCGGGTCAATTGCTCGGCCAGGTTCTGGGCAGCGGCCGACCAGTCGGCGAACTCGGCCGGGAACAACAGTTCATACTCCGCGTTCTTGCCCTCCGGCGTCTGCCAGACGTCGCCGCTCTTCTTCCAGCCCGCCTCGGTCAAGAGCTGCTCGGCGCGGGCCGGATCGTGATCGTAGGTGTTGAGCTTCGACAGCTCGGACTCCGGAATCCAGTCCGGCACCATGATGTCGGAGAAGCCGGCCATGTACTTTACTGCCTTCCCCGACTCTCCCAGCGAGACGGTGCCGTTCTGCGCCCGGTCGATCGCGTAGGCGAGCGCCTGGCGCACGCGTTTGTCTTTGAACTCCGGGAGCCGGTCGAGGTTGAAGAGCAGCGCCGGGCCGGAGTAGACCGGCGGGCGGATGATGCGCAGCCCCTGCTCCTGGAAGGCTTTCTCGGTGGCCGGTGGGAAGCCGTGGGTGGCGTAGTCGACGTCCTTGGCCAGCACCACCGGAGTGACGTCCGGCGTCTCGCCGTTGAAGAGCACGATCCGGTCGAAGAGCACCTGGTCGGCCATGACCCCGTTCGGGTTCTTGACCAGGGTGAGCTGCGCGTTGGTGATGCTACCGTAGTCGAACTGGAACGGCCCGCTGGCCAGGATCTGCTCGGGGCGGAAGTTCTTGATCTCGTCCAGGATCGCCTGGCCCTCGGGGGAGTCCATGTCCTTGCCCGCCGCGAAGAGATCCTGCACCTTCTTCGCCAGCTCGCCGTACTGCTTGTCGGAGACGATGCGCAGCTTGAGCACGTAGCGCTCGACGACCGTCGACGGCGTGCTCATGTGGAAGCGGATGGTGGTCTCGTCCTCAGCCTCGACCGAGTCGATGTACCGCCAGATGACGTTACGCAGGGCACGCACCGCCCAGACGGTGGTGACCACGTCCTGCGAGGTCAACGGCGAGCCGTCGCTCCACTTCAGCCCGCTCTTGAGCTTCAGGACGAACTCGTTGGAAGCTTCCTCGAAACCCCACTCCTGGGCCAGGAGCGGAAGCCACTTCTTCTCCTTCCAGTAGTACATGGCGCTGGGGGAGAGGATGAAGTCGTGGTAGATCCCGGCACCCAGGATCGACTGGGTGACGCCCTCGAGGAGGTTGAAGTGGCCCGTCGGCGGCACCTGGTACGGCCAGGCGCCGTGGAACTCCTTGCCGCTGACCGCGACCGGCGTCGTCGGAGCCGCCGGAGTCGGGCTCACACCCGGCGTCTGGCCTGGCTGCGGTGCGGTTGTGGGGGTTGCCGCCTCGCGGCGACAGGCGGCCAGCAGCGCGCTGGCGACGCCACTGCCGGCCAGCGCCAGGAACCGGCGCCGGCTCATCCTCCCCTGGCGCCACATGGCATGGAGGTCGATGCGGTTGCTCTGCATGGCCTCTCCTCCTTCACGATTCAGGTAACAGCCTCAACGCCCGATCACCCGGACCATGACGACCACGAGGCCGAGAAACGCCAGCCCGATCAGCAGGCTCACCACCGTGATCGCGAACTCGGGCGTGCCCTTCGGCAGCACGAGTAAGAGCCCGAGCGCGACCACGATGATGAAGATGGCGATGCCGAAGGCCGCTCGCCCGACTTCCGGGCTCATCCCACTCCTCGCTCCGCCTCGTCAAGCCGGACGAAGGACCCACCTGCGCTCAGCTCGACTCCTTTCCGTACTCACCGCGATCGGCGCCGATCATCGGGTTCGAAGAGATGCCCACTGGGCTGGCCATGTGCTTGGCGATCGTGCCGGTGCGCTCCCGGGCGACGACATGGCAGGCCACTAGGCGCTTCTCGTCGATCGGGACGAGATCCGGCCGCTGTACATCGCAGAGACCTGCCTCGAACAGAGGGCAGCGCGGGTGGAAGCTGCAGCCTGGCGGGATGTGCAGCAGGCTTGGAATGTCCAGGCTGCGGAGCTGGAGCTTCCCCTTGCGGCGGGTCAGGTCCGGATCGGGCTCGGGGATGGCGGCCAGCAGCGCCCGGGTATAGGGATGCTGCGGATCGTTGATGAGCGCAGGCGTTGGGCTGAACTCGACGACCCGGCCGAGATACATCACGGCGATGCGGCCGTGCCAGGCGAAGTACTTGGCGATGGCCAGGTCGTGGGTGATGAAGAGGAACCCGACGCCGAGCTCGTCACGCAGCCGCTGCAGCGTGTTCAACAGGCTGACCCGGATGGAGACGTCGACCATCGAAGTCGCCTCGTCGGCCACAATCAGCTCCGGGTTGACCGTCAGGGCTCTGGCGATCGAGACGCGCTGGCGCTGGCCGCCGCTCAACTGATGTGGGTACTTGAACAGGAAGCTCTCGGGCGGCGTGAGGTCGACCGTCTCCAGCAGCTCGACGACGCGCCGTACCGCCTCGGCACGACTGCGCACCATCCCGTGCCGCTGCAGCGGAGCTGCCAGGATCGTGAAGACGGTATGGATCGGGTTCAGCGAGGCGTAGGGATCCTGATGAACGATCTGGACAGCGCGCCGATAGGCCTTGAACTGGGCTTTGTCCATCTGCCAGATGTCCTGGCCGCGGAAGCGGACGGAGCCGCTGGTCGGCTTGAGGAGGCCGGCGACGATCTTGCCAGTGGTGGTCTTGCCCGAACCGCTCTCGCCGACCAGGCAGAGCACCTCGCCCGCCTCCAGGCTGAGTGACACGTCGTCCATCGCTCTGACTCCGCCGCGGCGGGTCCTGAAGACCATCGAGACGTGGTCGAGCGCGATCAGCGGCTCAGTCACCGGTCTCCACCACCTGTCGCTCCAGCTTGACCTCTTGCCAGTAGTGGCAGGCGCTAGTGTGCAGCGCGCCCACCTCGTAGAGCGGTGGCATCTCGCGCGCGCAGCGCTCCCGCGCGTAGGGACAACGTGGATGGAAGCTGCAGCCTGGCGGCGGCTCGATCAGGTTGGGCGGCGTGCCGGGGATCGAGGAGATGTCGTACAGCTCGCCGACGATCGGCGGGACTGCCTTGATCAATCCGAGCGTGTAGGGGTGCCGCGGATTGTAGAAGATCTCCCGGACGTCGCCCACTTCGATGATCTTGCCGGCGTACATCGTCGCGACGCGGTCGGCCAGCTCGGCCGCCAGCGGCAGGTCGTGCGAGATGAACAGCATCGAGAAGTCGAGCTGTTCGCGCAGCGAGCGGAGCACCTCGATGATGGCGCGCTGGGTCAGAATATCGAGCGCGGTAGTCGGCTCGTCGTAGATGATGATTTGAGGATCGAGCAGCAGGCTCATCGCGATCATCACGCGCTGCCGCATGCCGCCGCTCAGCTCGTGTGGGTAGGCGTTGAGCACGCGCTCCGGCTCGAGCTGCACCATGCGCAGGAGCCGCTCGCTGCGCTCACGCACCTCGTCACGGGAGAGCGCGGCGTGGGCACGCGCCGTGTCGAGCATCTGGTCCCAGATGCGCAGCACCGGGTTGAGCGCGTTGAGCGCTCCCTGAAAGACCATGGCGCACTCCTGCCAGCGGAACCGCCGGATCTCCTCCTGGTCGAGCTGCAGGACATCGATCACCTGGCCGTCGCGCCGGCGGTAGCGGATCTCGCCGTCGACGATGCGCGCACCCTTCGGGAGCAGGCGGAGCAGCGCCAGGCCGAGCGTCGTCTTGCCGCAGCCGCTCTCGCCGATCAGCGCGATGCTCTCGCCCGGACGAAGGTCAAAGCTCACGTCGCGGACGGCCTGCACCGTGCCAGCCCGGGTGAAATAGCGCACCTCGAGATTGCGCACCGAGAGGACAGGTGCAGGGTTGCCGTTCGACGTGGACGATCGCTGCCAGGCCGTCATCTAGCTCTCCCGCAGTCTCGGGTTGAACACGCCTTCGAGCGAGCGGGACATGGTCACCATCGCGAGTTGCAGGAGCGAGATCGCCAGGACTGGAGCCAGGATGTACATCAGGCTGTCTTTGTAGAAGATGGCACCGCGCACCCAGGCGAGGTTCAGCATGATCCCCCAGTTCTCGCCGGCCAGCGGGGCGAGCCCGAGGAAGTAGAGGGCTACCTGGGCATAGATGGCCGCGGTCATGCCGATGGTGAAGCTCATGACGATGTAGCTGGCCATGTTGGGCAGGATCTCGCCGAAGAGGATGCGCGGGATGCCGAGATCGAGGGCGCGCGCGGCCTCGACGTATTCCCGCTCCTTGAGCGAGAGCACCTGTGCGCGCACGGCGCGCAGCAGGGTGGGCCAGGAGAGCAGCGCGATAAGTGTCGCCAGCAGCCAGGGGCGATCCAGCTTGACGAAGGCCGAGAGCACCACCAGGAGCGGGAACTGGGGGATGGTCAGCACGACGTCGGTCAGCATCATGATGATCGAGTCCGGCCAGCCGCCGGCATAGGCAGCCAGTGCTCCGAAGGTGATCGAGATCAGCGTGGAGAGCGTGGCTGCGAGGACGGCCACCACGATGATGGCCCGCCCGCCGCGCAGCATCTGCTTCAGGACGTCGCGCCCTTCGTAGTCGGTGCCCAGCGGGTGCTCCAGGCTGGGCGGCTGGTAGATCTTCGTCATGTCGGGCCGCCCGGCGTCGGGCACGATGATCGGGCCGGCGAGCGCGAGGACCACGAAGAAGAGCACGCCCAGGAAGCCGAGGAACCCCGCCTTGCTATGGCCTAGGAGCCGGAAGAAGACCTTGACGGCGGTGGCGAGCCGTTGGCCGAGGCCAGGAGGGGCGAGCTCGAGCTTTCCGGGCCGAGCAGTCTGGGCCATGTCGCTACTCCCCTCCGCTGACGCGGATGCGTGGGTCGAGGCGGCTGTAGAGCAGGTCGGCCAGGAGGTTCGCCGCCACGACAGCGAAGGTGATAATCAGGAAGATCCCCTGCATGACCGGGTAGTCCCGGCGATTGATCGCGTCGAGCAGGATGAAGCCGATCCCCTGGTAGACGAAGATCTTCTCGATGACGACCGAGCCGCCGACGACGAAGCCGGCTGAGATGGCCATCTGGGTGAAGAGCGGGAGCACTGCATTGCGGCCTACGTACGAGCGCATGATACGGCCGTCGCGTAGCCCGCGAGCGCGGGCCACCGTGACGTAGTCCTCCTCGAGTGTGGAGAGCGTGGATGACTTCATCAGCAGCATCCAGGCGCCGATGGTGGTGAGCACGTAGGTCAGGATCGGGAGGGCGGCGTGATAGAGTGCGTCCTTGACGAAGGCCAGATTCAGTCCCGGCTGCATGCCAGGCGAGTAGGCACCGCGCATCTCGGTGATCGGCAGCCAACCGAGCTGGACGCCGAAGAAGACCACGATCACGATGGCCACGAGGTAGTTGGGGACCGACTGGAAGAACGAGCCGACGGCCGTGAGGAGGTGGTCGAGGATGCCTTCACGCCGGTAGGCCATGACCATGCCGAGCATGACGCCCAGCAGGAAGCTGATCAGCAGCGCGAGACCGGCGCTGAACAGCGTCCATGGCAGGTAGGTCATGATCACGCTCGTCACCGGGGTGCCAGGCGAGACGAGCGACATACCGAAGTCGCCGCGGGCGAGCGCTCGGAGGTAGGCCCAGTACTGGACGAGCAATGGCTCGTTGGGATTGAACGCGAAGAGCGCAGCCGCCTGGTTGGCGGCATCGTCGTAGGTGAAGCCGTACTGCGAGATCAGCGTGTGGATATAGACGTCGACCGGGTTTCCAGGCATCAGGCGCACGATGAAGAACGTGAGGGTCGCCACTAGATAGATCGTCAATGCCGCCTTGAGGATCCGGCGGAGGACGTAGCTGCGAAAGACCGCGCTGGCGAGCCGGCGCGCGGCGAGCGGGGGAACTGCCGGGGCCCAGGCGATCGGCGGGCTCTGCCTCATCGGTCGCCCCTTTCAATCTCCCGGCGCCGCAGCGACGCGCTGCTCGGGGCCGCTCCCCGCGGCCGCTCGAGCCGGGCGTGGAGCTTGTACCGGTCGCCGCGGTAGAGGCTGCGCACCAGCTCCACCGGCCGGCCGAACTGGTCGTAACTCACCCGCTCGAGCCGGAACGCCGGTATCCCCGGCGCGACCTCTAAGAGCCGTGCCTCCTCGGCGCCGAGGACGGTCGCCTCGATCGTCTGTGTCGCGTGCGTGAGCTCGACCCCGTGGCGCTCGGCGAGCCAGGCATAGAGCGAGCGGTTGGTCAGGTCGGTCTGCGCTAGGTCAGGGAAGCGGCCGGCCGGGAGATAGACCGTCTCGAGCGCCATCGGCTCATCATCGGCCAGGCGCAGTCGCTGGAGCATCAGGACCGGCGCGCCCTCCGGGAGCCGGAGGTGCTGAGCGATCGATCCGCTCGCCGGGACCTGCTCGACGCCGAGTGTCCGGCTGCCGGGGCGCAGCCCGCGCCGGATCATGTCTTCGGTGAACGAGGTGAGTGCCAGGACCTGCTCGAGCTTGGGCCGGGCGACGAACGTGCCGCGGCCCTGGAACCGCTCGAGCCGGCCAGCGAGGACGAGCTGCTGGAGCGCCTGGCGTACGGTGACCCGGCTGACCCCGTACTCGAGCTCGAGCTGGCGCTCGGGTGGAAGCGGGTCACCGGGCTGGAGCCGGTCGATCAGCTCTTCGAGGACCTGCTGGAGCTGCCGGTACTTGGGGACACCGTTCCCAGGATCGAACCAGGATCGGATGGCCGCCACAATGCCTCCACGCAGTTGGATAGGGCTGCACTCGGCTATTGGTTATGATGTTAGGACCAATTGGCTCTCATGTCAAGACCATTGCGCTCCCTCCACGATCGCGTGCGAGCGCGTCGATGTTCTGGAGGAAGACGCCCGGACAGCGGCTCGCTCGACGATCACGTGGAAGCCAGGGGCAGGTCGATTACGGGCGCGCTAGATTGAGAGCCATGCGACACCCGCGCGCGGAAGTGAGACCCGGCTGCCGGTCCGATCGGAACGCCGCGCCCTGGTGCGCCGTCTCGAGATCCCAGGTCGTCGCCGGGTAGCCCCTCCCCAAAATGTAAGGGTGGATCATCATTCGCCCCTACCGGTTCTTCGCCGCTCTCTTCCCGGATATCCGGCGCTGCCGATGCTGCGGTGGCTGGCCCCACACCACCTCGCGCGAGTCTAGGCGGAACAGGTGGGTGGCCCGGCTGGGCTAAGGCCAGAGGAGGGCCGCAGGCTGCCGGCCGCCGTACCACGGTTTGGCAGCAGCCCTTGGGTCGCTCAGACCTGGCGGAGCGTCGAGCGGTACGTCGCGGCCCGCTGGCGGTAGCGCTCCGCAGCGGCGCGGATCTCCGCCAGCTCCTCATCGGTCACGGCGCGGACCACCCGGGCCGGTACGCCCATGACGAGCGAGCGCTCGGGGATCTCCCGCCCTTCCGGGATCAACGCCCCGGCGGCGACGATACAGCCGGGGCCGAGGCGAGCACCGTTGAGCACGATCGCCCCCATCCCGATCAAGCAGTCGTCACCGACCTGGCAGCCGTGGAGGATCGCCCCATGGCCGGCCACCACTCGGGCACCGACGACGCACGGGTAGCCCGGGTCGGCGTGCACGACGGCGCCGTCCTGGACGTTCGAGCCCTCGCCGATCACGATCCGATCGGTATCGCCGCGGAGCACCGCGTTGAACCAGACGCTGGCGCCGGGGCCGAGCGCCACAT
>Ga0101941_1001943_pt1 | contig 11341 bp, 13 predicted proteins | sample DewCreD2012metaG_3_FD_75242 | JGI IMG/M metagenome (GOLD analysis project Ga0101941, IMG submission 75242) | Hot spring sediment bacterial and archeal communities from British Columbia, Canada, to study Microbial Dark Matter (Phase II) - Dewar... ...
GTATCTATTATCATGACTCGCTTTCTTTGGTTGCGGCTCTGAATTTTTTATCCCATTCCCCTAAACAATAATCGGCTTCGCAGACGGCTATAGAAATCATCCTTGAACCTAATGAAGGAACTCATGTTTTTGGAGCGTGTAACTGTCAAAGTGGGTTCTTTTGCAGTTACAACTTGACGGTAGTTTCCATCGATTAAGATCAGCATTTTTTGTGGTCTAATGACTTTGACAGTGACTCTTGTCTCTGCTGGGAATACTATTGATCGGAATACTGTCAAGGAGCAAATAGGCGTTAAAACGAATGCGTCTAATTCTTTATCTACGACTGGTCCTCCCGCCGAAAGCGAATAGCCAGTGGAGCCTGTCTGCGTAGATAATATCAATCCGTCTGCTTGACATTTTAGAATAGGCTTATCATCCTTGAATATCTCCATGTAGAGTACCTTTGCGGGTTCCCCTGTGGAAATAACAACATCATTTAAAGCATCAGGCATTGGTGCTTCTCCACTAGAGACTGTAAGCTTGAAACATTTTTCAATTTTATACTCGCCTTTTAGGCATTTTTCCACAGCTATGAATGCGTCTTTTGGTTCTACTTCCGTTAGAAAGCCTCGCACGCCCATGTTAATGGCTAATATTGGTGGTTCAGGTTTAGGTGCGGCAATGCACGTCCTTAGTATGGTGCCGTCGCCGCCTATCGTTATTATAAAATCTGTCTTCATGCTTGAAAGCGGGCTAAACTTTGCATTTGTGTCAATTTTCCCTTCTAGTGTGTCTTCTATGTACACTTCTAAACCCTTATTTCTAAGGTGTTCTGTTAATTTTTCTACAAGCTTTATTGCATTTTTCTTATCGTAACGGGCAACTAGCCCCACACTTTTAAGCAATATTTTCACCGCTGAAGTAAATAGCGCTACCTTAAGCTATATATGGATGTTGTTTAAAATTGCTTTGAGTAAATGAAACCTTTGGTGAGTGTATGAGCAAACCAGTTGATGTTGGAAGTTTACGTGTTGGCGGCTACATGATTATCGATAATGAACCATGCCGCATAGTGGACATAACCAAATCAAAACCTGGAAAACACGGTTCAGCCAAAGCCAGAATAGTTGCCATCGGCATCTTTGACGGTCAGAAGCGTCAGTTCGTTAAGCCCGTGGATAGCACTGCAGAGATTCCAATTATCGACAAGAGGCCGGGGCAAGTATTTGCTATTAATCCAAACAGCATCCAAATAATGGATTTAGAGACATATGAGTACGTTGATGCCCCTATTCCCGAGGAAGAAGATCTAAAAGATAAGCTTGCCGTAGGCACAGAAGTTGAGTATTGGAAAATAATGGGCCGCGTTAAAATCGTTAGAACAAAATAGCGTTCACTTACAAAGTTTATTTCTCTGAACCAACATATAGTTAATGAAGCCAATGATGCATGAAGAGCCGTCTGAATTGTGAAGAAATAAAAGCGCTGAGGCTTCACTTTTCGCTGCAATATATTTATTTAAAGCCGCTTTAAGTTGTTTCTTAAGGCTGGAAACATAAATGGCTTTAGACCGCTTGGGCTCTTCTCTTTACGAGGCGCTAAAGAAGGTTTTCAAGGCTTCAGTTATAGATGAGGCTACTGTAAAGGAACTTGTCCGTGACATCCAAAGATCCTTACTACAGGCTGACGTTAACGTTCAGCTTGTCCTCGGGATATCTCAACGAATAGAAGAAAGAGCCTTAAAAGAAAAAGTTCCTCCCGGCATTTCAAGACGGGAGCACGTGATAAAGGTAGTTTACGAAGAATTAACCCGTTTTGTAGGCGACAAACCTGTTCCAATAAAAATGGAGCCTGGAAAAAAGAAAATAATAATGCTTGTTGGAATTCAAGGTTCTGGGAAAACCACTGCAGCAGCTAAACTTGCACGGTACTTCCAGAAAAGAGGATTAAAACCTGCCTTAATATGCGCAGATACTTATCGCCCTGGCGCGTACGCACAACTTCAACAGTTGGCACAACAGATCAACATTCCAGTATTTGGCGACCCAAAGGCAAAAGATCCTGTCAAAGTGGTTTTCGAAGGGCTAAAGCAGTTCAGCGATAAAGATCTAATAATAGTTGACACTGCAGGACGCCATAAAGAGGAACAGGAACTAATCAAGGAAATGAAAACCCTTGAGGCTAAAATCAAACCTGACGAAGTTATTCTGGTTATCGATGGTACAATTGGGCAACAAGCGCTTATACAAGCGAAAGCTTTCCATGAAGCAACACCCATAGGCGCAATATTAGTGACGAAGTTAGATGGATCAGCCAGAGGCGGTGGGGCTCTTTCCGCAGTTGCAGCTACAGGTGCGCCTATAAAATTCATAGGTACAGGCGAGAAAACCGAAGACATCGAGCCCTTCATACCCTCACGCTTCATCGGTCGACTCCTAGGCATGGGTGATTTGGAAACTCTTCTCGAGAAAGTCCGCGAAGCAGAAATTAAAGTTCCTGAGAAGAAAGCCAAAGCGATACTCAGCGGCAAATTCACCTTAACCGATATGTACGAGCAGTTTGAAGCCGTAAAGAGCATGGGGCCGTTCAGGAAAATCCTTAACATGTTACCTGGCATGTCTTACAACATACCAGAGGACATGTTGAACACGGCTGAAAACCGCCTTGAAAAGTGGCGTGTGATAATTCAGTCTATGCGTCCTGAAGAAAAAGAAAATCCTAAAATTTTAAACGCGTCACGAGTGAGGCGTATAGCCCGTGGCTCAGGAACAAACGAAAGAGACATTAAAGAACTTTTGAAGCAGTATGTTATAATGCGGAAAATGCTAAAAATGCTCAAACGTAAAAAGAAACTACCTTTCATGGGCAAAGGCTTTCCAACAGAGTTCAGGTAGGCTCTTTGTAATGGATGTTTTAGAAAAAGCACTGACAATGCTTAGTAAGTATCCTCTATGCGACAACTGCCTTGGTCGACAGTTCGCGCTACTTGGTTACAACATAGAAAATAAAGATAGGGGTAGCGCGTTAAAACTCGGATTAACCATGCACGCTAGCGCTCTCGTCATGGCAAAGAACCATGAGGGCATTAAGAGGCTAAAAATTCTTGTGAGCAACGGCTTTTCTCGGCAAGCACAAGAAACATTACAGCATCTTAAAAGAAGAATCCCCAAAAAAGAGCAATCAAAAATGTGTTTCCTATGTGAAGGCAAGTTTCAGCTTCTGGAAAGTTTGATTAAAAAGGCTCTTCAAGCCATTATAGACTATGAATATTCCACTTTTTTGGTTGGAGTAGAATTGCCTATTGCTGTTGAAGAGCGTGAAGACGAGTTTAAAGCCAAATTCAACGTGAGTTACGGTGAAAGTATTAAACACGAGTTTGGACGATTGTTAGGAAAAGGCATCTCTGCGCTAACGGGCAAAGAGGTAGATTATAAGCGACCTGACATAGTTGTAATAATTAACCCTTTCACTGAGCAAGTTAAGATTCAAGTTAACCCGCTTTTTATTGCTGGTAGATATAGGAAACTTGTCAGGAATATTCCTCAGTCAAAATGGTTCTGTTCAAGTTGCCACGGGAAAGGTTGCAAAAAATGCGATGGAACAGGCAAGATGTATTCTGAATCAGTGGAGGAACTTATTTCCAAGCAATTTTTGGAAGCGACAGAAGGTGAGGACACAGCATTTCATGCATCGGGGAGAGAGGATGTTGACGCTAGGATGTTGGGTAAGGGGAGACCGTTTGTGATTGAAATTTTAAAGCCTAAAAAACGTTTTTTAGATCTAAAAGCACTTGAAACCGCTGTTAACATGCATGCTAATGGAAAGGTGGAGGTTTCCAATTTACGCTTTACCAGCAAAGAAGTTGTTAGGCGATTAAAGAAGGCAGAGTTAGCGCAGAAAGAATATCGTGTGCTTATCGAATTTGAGAATGAGGTTTCCGAAGATGCCTTACGCCTTTTGGAGGAAAAGCTTAGTGGTGCTATGGTTAAGCAACAGACGCCTTTGCGTGTTTTGCATAGGAGAGCGGATCTGACCCGAGAAAAGTACATATATAAGGTTAAAGTTAAGAAGGTGTCGCTTAGGAGGGCTTTAATGGAAATTCGTTGCCAAGGCGGTCTCTATGTTAAAGAATTGGTATCTGGAGATGATGGAAGAACAATGCCCAACGTTTCAGATCTGCTTGGAAATAAAGCGAAGCCTCTAAAGCTTGACGTTTTAAACGTTATCATAAATGACTGTGCAAGGTGAAAAGTAATATGCGTGGTTCAAAAGGTTATCACACTGGAGCGCGTGGTATTCTGAAAAAGAAGCCACGTGAGAAGGGTAAACCGAAGCTTATTAAACTGTTGACTAAATACGAGCCTGGATCCAAGGTTATTATCAAGATGGATTCAAGTGTTCAGAAAGGTATGCCTCATAAACGTTTTCACGGCAAAATTGGTACCGTAATAGAGCGGCGCAGACGTGGGTATGTAGTGAGCGTACCTAGTGGAGACGCAGTGAAGGAGATAGTTGTTCGTTCTGAACATTTAGAGCCATACACAGGTAGTTGAATATGGGAAAGAATGAATTAACCGAAAATAAACTCACGTTACCGCAGGTTAAGAAGCTCTTGGAAGCAATCGGAGAGGAGAATCTGGATCAGTTCCAAAGGCGCACTTTGGATTATGTGAACAAGTTTTCTAAAGTTGACGCTGAGACAGCGGAGAAACTTTTGAAAAAGTTTGTGACGGAGTTTGGTCTTGAGGAGGATGAAGCAGTTCAAATTGTGAATTGTATGCCCGAGACTGTAGACGAACTGCGAATTTTTTTGGCTGGCGGTCGCAAGATAATTGAAACAGCCAAGTTGGAAGCAATTATAGCGCTTTTAAATGACAGCAGAACTGTTAAAGCTTCTTAATCGACTAAGAATTTTTAAGCAGTAACAGCCAATAAAGAATTGGACTTAGTGACTAGTATGGAGAAGCGATACGAAGAGTACGCTTACGTGTTAGACTTCTTGCCGCATGGGCGTCCAGGTTTCCGCCCAGCAGGCAGGGCAGGTTATCGAGCGGGAGCCTTAATTCAATGCATAGGTGAGGAGTTTTTCACTTTACTAGAGGCTCTGGTGAAGGAAGGATTGGTGCTAAAGCCCAATGACCGTGTATACGTAGGCAAGGAGGCACGTGAGGAAGTTACGTATATTATTGGGCGTATTGGCTTTGACGAGTTGACGGCTGCTGCAAAGGCAGAGCTTCCAAGCGTTATAACTCGGATAGTGTTGAATCGTGAACAGTGGTTTGTGAACTTTTTTAATACTGCACGTGCAATTACGCCTCGCATGCATGCGTTGGAGTTGGTTCCAGGCATCGGCAAGAAGTACATGTGGCAAGTCATTAATGAACGGGAAAAGCGACCTTTCGAAAGCTTTGAGGACTTGCAGAAGCGAACCGAGTTGCCTAATCCTGTGAAGCTTATAGCGAAGCGGGTTATGGAGGAACTTGAAGGTCAAAGCAAGTACCGTTTGTTCACGCGGGCGCAGTAAGGCGTAAATGATGAGCATTTCGGAAACGAAGCGTTTGCTTCGAGAACATCGAATTGTTCCGAATAAGCTTTTGGGGCAAAACTTTATGACTGATGCTTCGATTTTTCCATTGTTGAGCGATTATGCTTCGCTTAATAAAACTGATGTTGTGCTGGACGCTGGCGCGGGGTTTGGTTTTCTAACGCGCTTTTTAGCTAATAAGTGTAAAGCCGTAATAGCTGTCGAGAAAGATCCACGCATTGCTGAAGTGTTGCGTGAACAACTCAAAGGCATTAATAATGTGACCATAGTTAGAGATGATGTTTTACGGGCAAAGTTACCCGATTTTAACAAGGTGGTTTCAATTCCACCGTATTATCTGTCTTCACGCTTGTTGACATGGTTGCTTGAACAGAAAATCGAATGTGCAGTTTTGATTTTGCAGAAAGATTTTGCTCGGCGCCTTGTAGCTGCTGTAGGAAGTGAAGATTACGGATGGTTAACGGTTATAACTTATCACAGCGCGGAAGTTGAGCTTTTTGATGCTGTTCCTAACTCGCTATTCTATCCTCCACCAGAAGTCGATTCAGTAATAGTGCGATTAGCCCCTTGGGGCATCGCGCCTTTTGAAGTAAAGAATAAAGAATTTTTTAGGCGAATGGTCAAGTATCTTTTTACGCAACGTAATAAGAAACTTCGCAATGCACTTGTATCTTTCATTGCGAGCACTTTAAAAATCGGCAAAGACGCCGAAAATTTGGCTATTTCTTTACCGTTAAGTCAGCAACGTGTGAGGAAACTGCCACCTGAAGTTTTTGGAGCTTTAGCAAATGCCCTTACCAACTAAACGCGTTTATTTCGACAATTACGTGTTTTTTGTTGATGAAAATGTATACGAACCCGCTGAAGACTCCTTTCTTTTCGCCGAAAACCTTAAGGTACAATCTGGCGAACGCGTGTTGGACATGGGAACTGGTTGCGGCATCCTCGGGATATTGGCTGCTGAGAAGGCGCAAGATGTTATTGCCGTTGACGTAAACCCACATGCTGTGCGTTGTGCAAAGTATAACTCAAAGGTCAACAATGTGCGTAGTAAAATCACCATTGTGCAAGGCGACCTGTTCACATGGTTAAGTGAAAAAACAAAGTTTGATGTGATACTGTTTAATGCTCCTTATTTGCCAGAAGATGACAGTGCACGTGACTCTTGGATTAATTGCGCATGGGCAGGGGGTGCTACAGGACGGCAAATCATTGACCGTTTTATTTCCGACGTCCCGAAGTATTTAAGACAGTCAGGTCATGTTTTCTTAATGCAATCTACGCTAGCAGATGTAAATGAAACGAGGCGCCGCTTTGCCCAGTATCATATGCACACGCGGGTTTTAGCGAAACGTGATTTGCCGTTTTTTGAGACTCTTTTTCTTTTAGAAGCGTATATTTGACCTTTTTACAGCATGAGCCAATAAAACGTTTATTTTGAATGTTGCTTCCCTTTTTCTTCTTGTAGTTAAGTAATATGTATGTCTGCAGCTAGTTGGAACCAGTTTGGACCAGTGCCTCTCACAACTCGAATAAATGGTATTTCAAAATTTACGCTTAAATCGTCAAGTTTTTCAATTATCTTAGACTTGGTCTTCTCCGATGGTCGTTCAGTTTTGGTTGCATGTTCAAGATCATAGTAATGTATCCATCCTCCTGAAGCTTTGAGCGCGGAAACAGCATACGGCAAATAATCAAGAGCTTTTTCGGGCAAGGGCATTAGCACTCTATCAGCAGTCCGCAGCAATCTTCTATCGACGATTTCTTTTGCATCGCCCAGTAATGGTATTACCTTATCATAGACTCGGTTAAGTCTAATGTTCTTTTGCATGAACTGAAACGCCGCTGCATTAACATCTATTGAAAATACTTTCAGTGCTCTTGAATGTTTGGCGATTATAATAGAGAAGCAGCCAACGCCTGCGAACATGTTAACTATAGTTTCGTTTGGTTCGACCAAATGTGCTATGCGCATTCTTTCGTGAGCAAGTCTTGGAGAAAAATATGCTTGCGCAACGTCAACAGCGAACAAGCAACCGAATTCTCTATGAATAGTACTTGTTTTGTTTTCGCCGGCAACCCGTATTAAACCGCGAAGCCTAAAATCTCCCGCCACAGGGCTCGTTTGCAATAATACCGTCTTCACATTCTTATGAATGCGCATTATTGTTTTTGCAACAATTTGCGCTTTTTCTGAAGCGTTAGGAGGTAGCTTGATTATGGCGATGTCGCCTATTATGTCAAAGGAATTGTAAACTTTGCTTACATCTTCAATGGAAAGAACCTCTGCAAGAGTTCTCCGTAATCTTTTCCTCAACCTTTTCCCTTCGCTAACTCAAAGAACATCGGAAACGTTTAAAAGCAAAATACTTTTCCTTTGTAGAGAGGTTGTTTCAATGGAAAAAACAGGAATCGTTTACGAGTGTTTAAAATGCGGTTCAAAAGTGCCTTCTGAAGAACTGGAACTTCGCGGTGGCGAAACAAAATGCACTGTCTGTGGCTATAGAATACTGAAGAAAGTAAAACCGCCAGTAGTTAAACGCGTGCAAGCAAGATAAAGAAAATTGCGCAATTACTTTTTGTTTTGCGGCGGCTTTCTTTAAAACAGTTCTCTATCTCCAATCTTGCGCAGAGCTTTTCCTCTTAGCTTTATTGAATGTCCTATTATTTCTTCAGGAGCTTTTTCAACAGTTTTGCGTTTTACAGTTTCTCCACAGATCCCTCTTGGCAACAAGCGTCTTTTAATGCAGAGTGCATATGTACAATTTGCCACATTGCATGCATCATCAGTCCATCTGCACCATACAGAGTCACGGCGGTAGAAAGCAGCATTTTTAGCACATTTAAAGTGTTGACATAGAGGGGAGCACGCTTTTGTTTGAGTCAAAAGATACACCTCTATCTTTTCCATAAAAATTTGATGTTGTTGTACACCCACACGCGTTTTATCTCTTTTGAAAGCCATATAAACTTTTTTATTCAAAATTCATGATTGTGCATTTACCTTTAACTGCCACTGCTTATTTTTTCTTTCTGTAAACTTCTAAAACCACAAACAAGATTATCACTGCAAGAATCATGATGCAAGTTGCCAATATGTTGCTTTCACATAGAAACGGCCCTAAACGTACATATTTCGCCATTTTAATCTGTATAGTTGCGGGTTCAGTGATTTGATCAGTCAGCGTCTCATAAACATTCTCTAAGCCGGTTGGATAGATGATTATCTGTATATTGCCTCCTATTATATTGCTAAATGTTGCAGTTCCATCTGCTTGTGTGGTCGCCGACCACGATCCCTTGTCTAAACTCCTAAGTAGGACATTTACGTTAGGAATTGGTTGCCCGAAATAATCAACAACTATCACTTTTAACTGTATATTGCAGAGCTTGCAGTAAATATCATGTTCTGCGTCGCTGAAGACATCAATAACGGTTTCATATAACAAAACGTTATCTGTATAAATTCGAGTTTTGTATTTGCCAAATGTAACTTCCAGAGTAGCTGTTCCAGTGTTGTCGGCAACAACTCCATAGAATAATCCCGTTGTCGCTTCAAACATTTCTATGCGGGCGTTAGAAATCGCGGTTTTGCTATAGTCGAATATTGTCAAGCTGATTGTTTGGCTTGGACATATTATTATTACTTGCGAAATCGGTTGTGTTGTGAGAATATTGACGGTGTTGTTGCCTCTGTTGAAAACCTTGCCGTAGAGGGACGCATTAATAGTGTAACTTATCCCTGTAAGAGTGGAGCTCAAAGTAAACGAGCCAGAAAGACCTGTTTGTCCGGAGACGCTACCAGTTTTTGATAGGCTTTCCTTCGTTGTAATATATTGGTATGTTATGACTATGTTAACGAAAGGCAACAAATTTCCATTTTTGTCTTTAACAATTATTTTAAGATTTGTCAACTCACAAGGTAAATTAAAGGAGCTTGCGCCAGTTACAGTAATGTTTATCTTACCAACTTGTACCTCATTCCAGAAAGCACTTACAATATGGTTGCCCTTCTCTAAGTTTAGAATGGCTATTCCCTCATCTCCACTCGTGCCGTTAAATTTCTCATTTGATACTTGATCCGCTGCTTCAACCATAATTTGAGGTACAAGCTCGCCAGCCAAGTTTAAAATCTTAAACTCGATTGGATAACCTGGTACAGAGAAAAGTTGCGAGTCAAGTACAAGTTTGGATGCGTTGCGCGGCGTTATGGTTATGTTGTATTCACCTATTGGCGCCTCGGGTGGAACTGTCCAAGTAGCGCTAATTACGCCGTCGCTTGAGGCAAATGCGTCTACAAAGTGTACCTCTCTATTAGTTTTTGTGTATGTAATTGTTATTGTTGCCGCTTCATTGGGTTGATATCCTACAGCACGAATCATGATGGTTTGGTCTCTGTGATATTCGCTTGAGTTAATAAAGCCGACGAAAAATTGATCGGTTGCCAATTTTTGTGTCTCATTGAAATACACTTGGTATACCCCTGTATAATTGGTGAGAGATCCTGAAGGTTGGAAATCAGTTGCGGGATAAGTAACCTGTGCTTGGGCTGTTCCTTGGCTTGTGCTTGTGAGTGTAATCAATTTTGAATAGGAAGTGTTGAGAGGCGTTGGAAGCATTACTGTTATGTTAGCATAGTATTGCGTATTCGGTTGTCCACCTGTAAGAGTAACATTTAGTACCACAAAGTTTCCATGTTGAAGAAGCACCGGTGATGGAGGTTTAATTGCTTTAATGTAATATGCGGGAATTATGTTAAAGTTCTGTGTAGTGTTTACGTTTTTGGCAACATCTCTTAACGTTATTGTGTAAGTGCCTCCTGGCATTTCTGGGATCGTGAAATTCGCGTTTACATTGTATCCCTTCGAATTGTTGCTGGCAACAAGTTTGTCGCCAAACCAAATTTCGTATTTCCCATCGCTTGTATCAATGGTGCCTTGTAGGTTAACGTTTTGGGCTACGACACCTTGCCCTTGAGGGCTGACTAAGTAAATATTCACACCGCCTTGTCCCTGAACTAATGGAAGCGATGGTAAGAGAAAGCTTGTAACCATTAAGATTAGGACTGTAGATATGGCAATCCTTTTCTTCAAATCAAACTGCTCCTCTGTACGTTTGGTGGTTTTCCTTATAACGGTTGAACATTTACTATTAAGAGCGCGTTTTAAACTTTGCCTTTCAAGTGAATAACCCTTTTAGCAATAATCTTTTATAGCTATGGCTGGTAGGACTCTGATTAATCTATTATGTTATTATTACTTTGTTGAAGAGTATTTTATAAAATAGTTTTTAATAGTTATATTTATAAACAATCGAGCTGAGTCGGTGAAAAATCTTGGAGACTTTAGTTCCCTCAACGTTACTGCAAGCGTTGAAAAAACAAAAGTATCATCTTATAGGTAAGCATTCAGCAGTTAAGAGGTGCAAATGGCTATACGAGACATTGGTTCATGATAGAGCTTGCTACAAGCAGAAGTTTTATGGAATAAAGTCGCATCAATGCATTCAAATGACGCCTTCTCTTTTTTACTGCACACAGCAATGTCTATTTTGTTGGCGGGCACAGAGTGGAGACTTGAAAATCAAATGGGACGAGATGCGCCTGCCCAATTGGGATTCGCCTGAAGAAATTTTTCAAGGGAGCTTGAAGATCCAAGCTAAACTTTTAAGCGGGTACAAGGGTAACGCAAACACAAACTGGAAGAAACTCATGGAAGCCTTCTCTCCTCGGCATGTTGCCATAAGCTTGACAGGCGAGCCAACACTTTATGATCCTATAGGCGAGCTTATTCACCTTTTTCATAACAAAGGATT
>Ga0101941_1001947_pt1 | contig 11300 bp, 10 predicted proteins | sample DewCreD2012metaG_3_FD_75242 | JGI IMG/M metagenome (GOLD analysis project Ga0101941, IMG submission 75242) | Hot spring sediment bacterial and archeal communities from British Columbia, Canada, to study Microbial Dark Matter (Phase II) - Dewar... ...
GATATCATCCAGTTCGACGAACCGGCATTCAACGTCTTCTTCGATGAGGTAAACGACTGGGGCGTCGCGACCTTGGAAAAGGCGATTGAGGGTCTCAAATGTGAGACGGCCGTCCACATCTGCTACGGCTATGGGATCAAGGCCAATACCGACTGGAAAAAGACGCTCGGTTCGGAGTGGCGGCAGTATGAGCGGACCTTCCCGACATTACAGAAATCCAGCATCGGCATGATCTCGCTGGAATGCCACAACTCGCATGTTCCAATGGATCTCATCGAGCTTGTCCGGGGTAAGAAAGTCATGGTCGGGGCAATCGACGTGGCGAGCAACTCCATTGAGACGCCGGAAGAAGTTGCCGCCACCCTGCGAAAGGCTCTTAAGTTCGTCGACGCTGACAAGCTTTGCCCCTGCACCAACTGCGGCATGGCACCCCTGTCGCGTCGCGTGGCAAGGGGCAAACTCAGGGCATTGAGTGCCGGCGCGGAAATCGTCCGAAAGGAACTGGCCGCTCAGGCGTGACCAGCCGCTTGGATATGGATAGCTATGGGTTCGTGTGGCCCCGTCGCTGTTCATGCGCTTCGCCGATTGCGCCAGGGAAGGGAGAGACGTCTTGATGCTGCCCGTCTCAAACACACTAGAGAGGCCGACATGAATATGCTGCATCATCGCTTCGAAATCGTGGACAAATCCATGTTTCGAAATGGAATGTCGCGCCTCGGCTCATCGGTCAATGTTGTCAGCACAATGGCTGGCGACAAGCGGTACGGCTTTACAGCCTCAGCGGTCTGTAGTGTCAGCGACACACCGCCGACGCTTCTGGTCTGCATCAACCGCGCAATCTCATGCTTTCCCGCTTTCGAAAATGCTCGTCATTTCTGCGTCAACACGCTGATGCCAGGTCAGGAAGACATCTCAAATGCGTTTGGAGGGCTGATCCGGACTGAAGATCGGTTTTCGTTTGGGCAGTGGGGTGAGGGCATTAGCGGAAATCCGGTCTTGCTCGACGCGTCTGTCAGCTTCGAGTGCGAACTCGTCAATGCCGTTGACCAAGCCACGCACTGCGTGATGTTTGGGCGGGTGATCGGAATTCGGGAAAATGAAGAGCGTGCCACGCTTCTATATTGCATGCGTCGGTATTTGACTGGATAGTGTTCTACTGCGTCCTGATTGAATGACGTTTTGAGATACAATCGTGAAGCCGATAACCGCAGCGACATGGATAACCGTTGACGCTCCATCCGCTACGCGGACCGAGGCTCGCGAATTCTGCCTGCGGATCATAAAGGATTTCTACAAGATCGACTATACCCCTGCCTGGCACACGGATCTGGATTCGCTCTTGGACACATCCCCGCAGGGCTGGTTCTCCAAAGAAAGACGCGGCGCTTTCCTTCTCGTCCGTGACGAAGAACAGCGCATAGTCGCCGCCGGAGGCCTCTATGGCCTTCAGAACAAGCCTGCTACTGCAACCCGCCTGCAAGATCGCTATCGCGACGCCGTCAACGTGTGCCAGATCGTCCGGGTCTATCTCGAACCTCACTGGCGGAGGAAAGGAATGGGCGGGGCGATCGTTTCTGCCCTGGAAGGCACGGCGCGCGATCTTTGTTATGTCACGTCCTATCTCCATGCCGATGCGCAAACACCTGAAACTCTCGGCTTCTGGAGAAGCCAAGGTTACAGCGAGTTCGGCCGTTTCTCGTATCCTTCAGCAAAGGGGACGGATACCAGCGTGGACTTCGACAAGCTGCTTCTGAACCACATGGACTGAGGATCCACGGTTTGAGCCTTGCAGCCGCTTATCCCCGATCAATTTGATGTAGCCGCATCATAGCCGTTGACGCGAATTTAACCTCGTCTACTATATCTAGTGTTCGAGGTTCCCTTCGATTCGGTTTCGGATCAGGGGCTAAGACGGGAATTCGGTAATGGACATGATGTCCACGAAGCCGAGGCTGCCCCCGCAACTGTGAACGGCGAGTGCCTGCTCCATCATGCCACTGGGATTAACCGGGAAGGCGGAGGAGGCGCGACGACCCGTGAGCCAGGAGACCTGCCTTGATCGTAACGTCCGCCGGCGGGGTGTCTGGCAGGGTGCGGCTGATTGCGCCCCGGAGAAGCCGGGCGTGTGCCGTTCTCGCTCCCCCGTCAAATTGTCTGCTTCGGGGTGAAGGCCATGAACATGTCATTCCAGATCATCGCTGATCCGTAGTCATTTCAACTGCGGTCATTCGTTTCGTCTTGTCCATATTTGCCTTTCCGCTCTGGGCTGAAGTCAGTCCGGCAACGCTTTTTCGCGCCCATTTTTCACGAGGAAATGATGTCAATCACCGTCTATTCCAAGCCATCATGCGTTCAATGCACCGCCACCACCCGCGCTCTTGATCGTCAGGGCATCGACTATACGATTGTTGACGTCTCGGAGGACGCGCAGGCCTTCGCGCTGGTGTCCGAACTCGGCTATCGCCAGGTGCCCGTCGTCATCGCGGGAGAGCAGCATTGGGCGGGCTTCCGCCCGGACATGATCAGCGCGCTGGCCTGAGATCGCGGTAATGGGCGGTCTCGTCTATTTCTCCAGTCGGTCGGAAAACACCCGCCGCTTCGTCGAGAAGCTCGGGGGCGAGGCGCTGCGTCTGCCCGTGGATGCCAGTGACGAACCGCCGACGGTGAAAGAGCCCTTTGTGCTGGTGACCCCGACCTATGGCGGTGGCGGAGACAAAGGCGCGGTGCCGAAGCCCGTCATCCGCTTTCTCAACAATTCAAAAAATCGAAGCCTGATTCGCGGTGTGATCGCGGCGGGCAACACCAATTTCGGCGAGGCCTATGGGCGCGCCGGCAAGATCATCGCCGACAAATGTGGCGTGCCGCTTCTCTACCGCTTCGAGCTTCTCGGAACGCAAGTAGACGTTGCCGCCGTCAAACACGGACTGGAACGATTTTGGACACGCTGACCCACACAAAGACGGGCGCGCCTGCCGAGGCCACGCTCGATTATCACGCACTGAATGCCATGCTGAACCTCTATGACGAGGAGGGCAAAATCCAGTTCGACAAGGACCGGCAGGCGGCGAAGCAGTATTTCCTGGAGCACGTCAACCAGAACACGGTTTTCTTCCATAACCTCAGGGAAAAGCTCGATTACCTGGTAACCGAGGGCTATTACGAGCGCGAGGTTCTGGACCAGTATTCGTTCAACTTCGTCCGCGACCTCTTCGACGAAGCCTATGCGCGAAAATTCCGCTTTCCGACCTTCCTCGGCGCCTTCAAATATTACACTTCCTATACGCTGAAGACCTTCGACGGAAAGCGCTACCTCGAGCGCTACGAGGACCGCGTCTGCATGGTGGCGCTGACTTTGGCGCGGGGAAATGAACAGCTCGCCCGCGATCTCATGGACGAGATCATTTCAGGCCGCTTCCAGCCGGCAACGCCGACCTTCCTCAACGCGGGAAAGAAGCAGCGCGGCGAACTCGTGTCGTGCTTCCTGCTGCGGGTCGAGGACAATATGGAAAGCATCGGGCGCTCGATCAATTCGGCCCTGCAGCTCTCCAAGCGCGGAGGCGGTGTTGCGCTGTCGCTTACCAATATCAGAGAGATGGGCGCGCCGATCAAGCAGATCGAAAACCAGTCCTCCGGCGTCATTCCGGTGATGAAGCTGCTGGAGGATAGCTTCTCCTATGCCAACCAGCTCGGCGCACGACAGGGTGCGGGTGCCGTCTATCTGCACGCCCATCACCCCGACATCATGCGCTTCCTCGACACCAAGCGCGAAAATGCCGACGAGAAGATCCGGATCAAGACACTCTCGCTGGGTGTCGTCATTCCCGACATCACCTTCGAACTCGCGAAGAACAACGAGGACATGTATCTATTCTCGCCGCATGACGTGGAGCGGGTCTATGGCTTAGCCCTCACCGAGATCTCGGTGACGGAAAAATACCGCGAGATGGTCGCCGATGCCCGGATACGTAAGAAGAAGATCAAGGCGCGCGATTTCTTCCAGGTAATCGCCGAAATCCAGTTCGAAAGCGGCTATCCCTACATCATGTTTGAGGACACGGTGAACCGCGCCAATCCGATCGCCGGCCGCATTTCGATGAGCAATCTCTGCTCAGAAATCCTGCAGGTGAGCGAGGCAAGCCAGTTCAACGAGGACCTGTCCTATGCGCAAATGGGCAAGGACATCTCCTGCAATCTCGGTTCGCTGAACATCGCGTCTGCGATGGACAGTGCAGACTTCGGCCGGACCATTGAGACATCGATCCGGGCTCTCACCGCCGTCTCCGAGATGAGCAACATTGCCTCCGTGCCTTCGGTCGCCAAGGGCAATGACGACAGCCACGCGATCGGCCTCGGCCAGATGAACCTGCACGGCTATCTCGCCCGCGAGCGCATCTTCTACGGTTCGGACGAGGGCGTCGATTTCACCAACATCTACTTCTATACCGTGACCTATCACGCGCTGAGGGTATCGAACCGGCTGGCCGTCGAGAAAGGCCGAAGCTTCAAGGGTTTCGAGAATTCGAAATATGCGACGGGCGAGTATTTCGACAAATATACCGAGCGCGAATGGAAGCCGGCGACGGCAAAGGTTGTCGAGCTCTTCGACAAGGCCGGCATCCACATTCCGACGCAGGAAGACTGGGCGAAACTGAAGGCCGCCGTCATGACTGACGGTCTCTACAATCAGAACCTCCAGGCCGTGCCGCCGACGGGGTCGATCTCTTACATCAACCACTCGACCTCCTCGATCCACCCGATAGTCTCGAAGATCGAGATCCGCAAGGAGGGCAAGATTGGCCGCGTGTATTATCCGGCAGCCTATCTCACCAATGACAATGTCGAATACTTCGAAGATGCCTATGAGATCGGGCCGGAAAAGATCATCGACACCTATGCGGCAGCCACCCAGCATGTCGACCAGGGCCTGTCGCTGACGCTGTTCTTCCGCGACACCGCGACCACCCGCGACATCAACCGGGCGCAGATCTACGCCTGGAAAAAGGGCATCAAGACCATCTACTACATCCGCCTTCGCCAGATGGCGCTGACCGGCACGGAAGTGCAGGGCTGCGTCTCCTGCGCGCTGTGACCGCAAGGATCGAATCCCATGAATATTCAAGTGAAGACCTCTCCCATTCGCGCGGCAAGCCGTATCCGTGCCGTCAACTGGAACCGCATCGAAGACGACAAAGATCTCGAGGTCTGGAACCGGCTGACCTCGAACTTCTGGCTGCCGGAAAAGGTGCCGCTGTCGAATGACATTCCCTCCTGGGGAACTCTGAAACCCGAAGAGCAGACGTTGACCATCCGCGTTTTCACCGGGCTGACACTACTCGACACGATCCAGAACGGCGTCGGTGCTGTCAGGCTGATGGCTGATGTCCAGACTTCCCATGAAGAGGCGGTGCTTTCCAACATCTCCTTCATGGAAGCGGTGCATGCGCGCTCCTATTCCTCGATCTTCTCAACGCTTTGCTCGACGCCTGACGTCGACGATGCCTATCGCTGGTCGGAGGAAAACGAGTTCCTGCAAAAGAAATCCGCGCTGATCATGGAGCAATATGACGGTGCAGATCCGCTGAAGAAGAAGGTGGCTTCCGTCTTCCTCGAAAGCTTCCTCTTCTATTCCGGCTTCTATCTGCCGATGTACTGGTCAAGCCGCGCCAAGCTGACCAACACCGCCGACCTCATTCGCCTGATCATCCGCGACGAGGCCGTGCATGGCTATTACATCGGCTACAAGTTCCAGCGCGCGCTGGAGCGCGAACCGGAAGCGCGCCGACAGGAGATCAAGGACTTCGCTTTCGATCTGATGCTGGAGCTTTACGACAACGAGGCCCGCTACACCGAGGACCTCTATGACGGCGTCGGCCTGACCGAAGACGTGAAGAAGTTTCTGCATTACAACGCCAACAAGGCGCTGATGAACCTCGGCTTTGAAGCGCTCTTCCCGCCGGAGGCGTGCAAAGTCAATCCGGCGATCCTCTCGGCGCTCTCGCCCAATGCCGACGAGAACCACGACTTCTTCTCCGGCTCCGGCTCTTCTTACGTCGTCGGCAAAGCGGTTGCGACCGAGGATGAGGACTGGGATTTCTGAGGTCGCCAGCAAAATTCACGACAAAAACCGTTTTTAGGGAGTCTATTCATGCCAACACCTCCATTTCGGGACTCCGTGGGCATTTCTACATTAATACACGCTAAGGTCCTATGCCGAGAGCTAAGCGTCATCACTCCATGACGTGCTCACCATGTTGAACAAGGCGTCGTAGAGGTTTTGGTTGGCGCCTGGCGCGTTCCGGAGTCCGGTGATCGCGTCGAGCAGATCCTGTTTGGTGATATCTGCGCCTGAATCCGTCAGATCGTTCGCGCCCTTCGCGAGATCGAAGGCGTCCCAAGCGGCTTGAACCATAGTCTGGTCGTCAGTCGCCGGCGGATTTCCATAGTCATCGACTACGGTGTAAAGGCCGCCAGCCTGAATGAGGTTATATCCTGTCAGCTGGCGGAAATTTTCCAGTTCGCTGGTCGAGTAGGGAGAAACAGCGCCGGGATCCTCGGATGTGTAGCCGTTCTGCTGCGAGACAAGGAGTCTTGCAATTGTCTCCTGAGTGCTGAGCGTTGAAGTGCCATCGTACGAAAAGGTGTAGGTCCCGTCCTCGTTGACGGAAATGTTGTCCTGGACCGACGGCTCATCGAGAAGGTTCTGGAAAATTGTGTTATCCGAGCTGCCGTAGTTGGCGAGGCTGGCGAAACTCTCATCGCTTGCTCCACCATCAGACTTGGCTTTGCTGCCACCTGCATTCTGGTAAGTCGAATAACTGCTATAGGCGTTGCTGCTGATCTGCACGGTTGCCCTCCGCGTTTCTTCGCGCCTCGGACGGGCGCAACTTCTTCTTGAATACAGTCGGTTGCTTGTCCGAATGTTGCAGCCACAACGTATCGGGACGCGGACATGTGATGACGGAAAACACATGATTCCCGCCCAGCTCGGTCGCGGGGCAAAGTTGGCCACGCAATAGGGTCATTTTTTGCGCGACAAACCCTGTCGGAATGTGAGATTGTACGGCAATTCCTGATTTGAGGTTTGTCGTACATGTTGATCGGTTACATGCGGGTATCGAGTAGTGACGAGCGGCAATCGGTTGCGTTGCAGCGGGATGCTCTGCTTGCCGCCGGGGTCGATGAGCGCCACCTCCATCAGGATCGCGCTTCCGGAGCGCGTGATGATCGGCCGGGCCTGAAGGCCTGCCTCGGCGAATTGCGCGAAGGTGATGTCCTCGTCGTCTGGAAGATAGATCGGTTAGGCCGGTCGCTCTCCCATTTGATCCGCATCGTCGAGGATTTGAAGAACCGTGGTGTCGCCTTCCGATCTCTGACGGAGGCGATCGACACCACGAACTCGCATGGCGCTTTTCTATTCAACCTTTTCGGCTCGCTTGCCGAATACGAGAGAGTACTGATCACGGAGCGGGTGAATGCTGGATTGGCCGCAGCTCGCCGACGCGGTCGCAAGGGGGGGAGACCTCCGACGATCGATGCGGAAAAGGTCGAGCAGGTTCTGGCTGCATTGGAAGCTGGGGCCAGCAAGGCGTCCTTGTGCCGGACGTTCAAGGTGGCGCGCTCGACGTTGATCGACACGTTGAAGCGGACAGGATGGACAGGTCCAGGCGAGATCGGCACGCCCGAACTCACGGTTTGACGGTAACCGCGGTTGATGGCGTTCCTCGATGAACAATCCCGCGCCGCTCTGTTCGAACCACCCGAAGCTCACGAAGATGCTCAGGCGCGCTATGCCCTGAGTTCCGAGGACATTGCCTTCGCGAAGGAACATCGCCGTTCGCATAATCGGCTTGGCTTCGCGATCCAGCTTGCACTGGTGCGCGATCTGGGCCGTCTGCTGCGGCCAGGCGAAGTTCCACCTCAAGCAGTTGTCTCTGTTGTTGCAGACCAGCTTGGCGTCAATCCTGGGGAGTTCGGGCTATATGCCCAGCGCGAGGAAACGCGCCGGGAACACGCGCGCGAGATCGTCTCTGCGCTGGAGCTTCAACCTGTCCGGACGAGTGATTATCGTGAACTGATTACGGCGGCGGCACGCGAGGCGGCGGCCACTGAACAAGGTGCGCCGATCGCCAAGGCTGTGATCGAAGCCCTAAAGGAACGAAAGCTGCTCGTTCCTATGCCGGAGCTGCTGATCCGCCTGGCACTGGCCGGCCGGGCGGCGGCGCGTCGACAAGCCTATCGCGAATTGATCCGGGATCTGGAGCAGCCTTCGATCGAGGCGCTTGATCAACTCATCACAGAGCGGGCCGGCGATCGGAGCCACTTTGGCTGGATTGCGGAAGCACCTGAAGGAGCGAAGCTGAAGAACCTCAAAGGCCTGATCGCCCGCCTCGAGGTCCTGCGTGTAGAGCTGCCATTTCCGATGAACGGCGCAAGACGATTCATGCCAATCGCTACGGCATCATCGCCAGGGATGCACGCATTCTGCATGCCCGCGAGATACGACGCCTGACATCCGAACGTCGTCACGCCACGCTGGCCGCCTTCGTCATTGAGAGGCAGGCAGCGATCACCGACCTGACGATCGACATGTTCTGCAAATTGATTGGCAGCAACCGCCGCAAGGCCGAGATCAGCCGCACGGAACGTCGGTTGAAGGAAGCCGAGGTTCTTGATGGGGTGGCGCTCGATCATCTCAAGCTCGGCGAGGCGCTTCTGGCCGCCCGTGAGAGCAAGACCGATCTTGCATCGGCGATCGCAGCGTCCCTGGGCTGGGACGGGTTGATCGCCAGCATGGCAGCAGCCAGATCTGTCGTCCATCCTGATCGAAGTGACGAATTCGACGAGCTCATTGAACGGCACAAATCGTTGCGCAAGCTGGGCAAACTGATATTCAGCACGTTCTCGTTCCGCTCGTTTCATGCGAATGATCCGATCCTGACGGCAGTGGACCATCTTCGGGCACTCTATGCCGGCCGGAAACTACCAGTGCAGGTACCACTCGCCTTTTTGACCCGCAAATGGCGACGCCGCGTGCGCCCGAACGGTACCGATATGGACCTACGCGCCTGGGAAGTGGCGGTGCTGGTTCACCTGCGGGAACGTCTGCGGGCCGGTGACATATGGGTCGAAGGCAGCCGGGCATGGCGCAGTTTCGAGGATTATCTTCTGCCTCGGCCGATCTTCGACCTGATGCGCGCAGAGGGGCGGCTCGGGCTTGCACTCCCCGACAGCTTTGCCGAATGGCGAGCCGAGCGCACCGCTACACTCGATGCCAAACTGAAAGAGCTGGCAAAGTCTGCTGCAGCCAATGCCATTCCGGATGCGGCGATTTCCGACAAGGGTCTGTCGATCTCGCCGATACGCGAGAAGGAGCGCGACAGCATCGTCGCGCTCAGCCGACGACTATATGTTCTGGTGCCACGGATCAGGATCACCAGTCTGCTTGCCGAGGTGCAAAGCTGGACCAGATTCCTCGACAGTTTCACGCATTATCGTACCGGTGAGACGGCAAACGACGAGGCAGCGCTGATGGCAGCGATCCTTGCCGACGCCACCAATGCCGGAGCCGAACGCATGGCGGAAAGCTCACGCGGCGTCACGATCCACCAGATGATGCTCATGGTGGACCGGCATATGCGATCGGAAACCTACGCCACGGCGACCGCCGTGCTGGTCGATGCGCAGCAGGCCCATCCCTTTGCCGCGATCTGGGGTGACGGCCATATCTCCTCCTCGGACGGACAGTTCTTTCCGGCTGGCGGGCGTGGCGAAGCCAGCCTCGACTACAATGCAAAATACGGCAAACGACCGGGTGCGTCGATCTACGGCTTCCTGTCCAACCGTTTTGCCTCCTTCTTCTCCCGCATGATCCAGGCATCCGAGGGCGAAGCGCCCTACGTGCTCGATGGCCTCCTCCACAACGAAAGCTCCGTCGAAATCCACGAGCACGCAACAGACACCGCCGGCGCGACCGAAACGACGTTCTCCATGTTCCACGCCTTCGGCTACAGGCTCATTCCCCGTATCCGCAATCTCGGCAATCGCAGGCTCTTCGTCATTGATCGCGATCCGGCTTACGAGCCGCTCGACGCGCTGATAGCTGGAACCGTCAACATGGATGTCGTCGAGCAGCATTGGGATGAGGTTTTGCGGCTGAAAGCCTCGATCGCTGCAGGCTTGGTGCCGCCTTCCGTGATTCTCAAAAAGCTGGCAACGTCGCCGCGACAAAACCGTCTCAACCAGGCCCTGCGCGAAATGGGCCGGATAGAACGCTCGATCTTCATCTGCGACTGGCTGCTCGATACGAAACTGCGCCGCAGATCGCATGCGATCCTCAACAAGGGTGAAAGCCGTCATGCTCTCGCACGCGCCATCTTCCTCCACCAGCTCGGCGAACTACGCAACCGCGTCGCCGAAACCATGGCTTACCGCGCATCCGGTCTCAAGCTCGTCGTCAACGCCATCATCCTGTGGAACACTGTCTATCTCAGCCGCGCTGTCGATTATATCAGCAGTCAGGGCATTATCATGCCGGACGAGCTGCTCTCCCAGGTCGCACCGCTACCCTGGGCGCATATCGCGCTCACCGGCGACTACCTCTGGAACGAAATTGATCGCCCCCTCGAACGCTTCAGGCCAATCCGGGCTAACCGCTTCAATCCAAACAACTTCAAATTCCCTTAGCGTGTATTAATGTAGAAATACCCACGGAGGCCCAAGAACGGCGACAAGGTCACCTGGGACACGAGCCAGGGGAGAATCGACGGTAAGGTCGTCAAAAAGCAGACATCAGATACGAAAATCAAGGGCCACACCGTGAAGGCAACCCCAGACGATCCCCAGTTCATCGTTGAGAGCGCGAAGTCCGGTAAACAGGCCGCGCACAAGCCGGACGCACTTAAAAATATTTGAGGAAGCGCAAAGCGTAAGGGCGCGGTAAAACTTTCTGTATTCAGCCCCGCAACATCTTGGTTCAAGTAGCCCGTGGCGCGCTCTCCACCCCATCAGCCGCAGGCTCTAGGGATCGTAATGTCGGAGCGCCATTACGTAATCGTTACTGCGCGAACAAGGGCATTCGGGGATGGGCATGTGTTGGCGCGGGTCGATGTCCAACCATCCTTGGCTTGGTCGCACGACCCACACTGACGGAGGTTTCTCAATTCCAAGAAGTCAAATCTTGTGACCTTGCCCCCAAGTTTTATCCAGTTTTGAGTTCGCTCCGGCGGTTTTGTGTTGCTGTATTCGGGTCGGTAGCGGCGGGTTGTGGTGCGGAGCCGTTCCGGCTGCGCAGCACCGCATCA
>Ga0101941_1001954_pt1 | contig 11251 bp, 10 predicted proteins | sample DewCreD2012metaG_3_FD_75242 | JGI IMG/M metagenome (GOLD analysis project Ga0101941, IMG submission 75242) | Hot spring sediment bacterial and archeal communities from British Columbia, Canada, to study Microbial Dark Matter (Phase II) - Dewar... ...
GAACCAGCCGGCTCCTGAGCTGGGTGTGCCCGCCCACCACCAGAAGGTGCTCCCCGTGGAACTGGGGCAGGCCCTCCTGCAGGAGCTCCTCCTTGGTCTCGGGCAGGGCCTTTGGGCTTTCCCCCAAGGCCTCCAGGCCCCGGCTCACCGCCTTAAGCTCCTCCAGGTAAAGGGTAAGGCTCTCGTCGTGAGGCCTGAGGAACAGGAGGTTTCTCAGGACCTCCCGGGAAAGGTCCAGGTCCTTTTCCCGGTAGAGGGCTACCTCCAAGGCTTTCTGCCAGTGCTCCGCCGCCTTCCGCCAGTTGCCCTGGGCCTCGTAGTGCTCCGCCAGGTCAAAGAGCACCTCCAGGGCCTGGGGGTCAGCCTTCAGTTCCTCCAGCAAGAGCCTTTCCACCTCCTCCCCCCGCCCCTCGGCATACAGGGCTGCCAGGTACTGCCCCCGCACCTCCGAGGCCTCGGGGCTTTCCCGGAAACCACGGGAAAGCCGGTAGGCCAGGGCCAGAAGCTCCAGGGGGGGCTTGGGCGTGCGGCCCAGGGCCTGGTAGAGAAGGCTAAAGGCAGCCCAGGGACCCTCCAGCCTCTCCAGAAGGGCAAGGAGCCCCATGAGGTCCTCCTCGGCCACCTCGGAAAGCCCGGCATCCCGGGCCCGGGAGAGAAGCTCCCTGGCCAAGACCTCCTCTCCCCCCTTCAGGGCCTCCTGGGCCAGCTGGAAAAGGTAGGGGGCGGGGTAGGCCCTCAAGGCGTGGGCCCGCTTGTGGTCCCCCAGGATCTCCTTAAGGGGCCGCCTGAGGGCCCTCTTCACCTGGGCCAGGTGGTGGTAGGCCAGGCCCGCCACCTCCCCTTCCCCCCGCTCCGCCGCCCGCTCCAAAAGGCGCAGGGCCTCCAGGTGGCGCCCCTCCCGTTCCCGGAGCATCCCGAGAAGCAACAAGGCCTCGGGGATCTCCGCCCGGGCCAAGGCCTCGGTGAGGTAGGGCTCCACCGGCTTCAAGTCCTCCATGGGCCGCACCTCCAGAGGGGAGCGCACCCTGAGGGCCACCAGGGCAAGCCCCAAGAAGCCCTCGGCCTCGTCCAGATCCGCAAGCCTCCTGGCATACCGCTCCGCCCGGGCAAAAAGCCCTTGGATCAGGGCGGCCTTTAAGCCAAGCCGGAGCATCTCCCGGGTCAGGAGGTTTGGGGAAAGGTCCTCCACAAACTCCGCCCGGCGGCTTACCTCCGCCCACTCCCCTTCCCGGGCGAAGCGGCGCATGCGCTCGGTGATCCGTTCCAGGGCCTCCCGCACGTACCCTTCCGCCTCGGGCAGGCCCGATTCCACAAACTGCCTGAGGGCGTCCGCATACCGCCCCAGGCTCAGGTAGACCCGGCCCAGGTAGATGCGGTACCTCCCTCCCCTCCCGGCCAGGGCCTCGAGGCGGGGCCTGGCCCGCTCGTACTCCCCGAGCTCCACCAGCACCATGGCCCTTAGGTCCTCCGCTTCCTCGGAAAGGGCCCGCCTTAAGACCTCCTCCGCCTCGGCATAGCGGGAAAGGGCGAAAAGGGCCCGCCCCCTCAGGCAGGCCGCCTCCCCTTCTACCCCCTCGGGCAAATGGGCCAGCACCTCCGCATACCGCCCCGCGGCCAAAAGCTCCCGCACCTCGGAAAGATCCTCCTGAACCAGAACGGGAACCTGCAGGGGCGACTCCTCGAGGTCCAGGGAAGCCTCCTCTTCCGCCGCCATGGACCAGGCCTCCTCGCTTACTTCCAGCACCTCGGGCCTTCTCGCCAGCACCAAAAAGTACTCCCCCTCCCCCACCCGTTCCACTTGGTAAAATCCCAGGCGCCTTAAGCCTTCCTCCACCCCTTCCGGGCTCTTGCCCAAAAAGGGTCCATGGCCGTAGACCAAAAGCCCACCGGGCTTCAAAAGCCGGGCAAAGAGGGGAAGGCGTTCAAAGAAACCGAAGCGCTTCCAAAAGGAATGGACCTCGAGGCGGCTTTCCAGCTCCTGGTCCACAAAGCCCTCGGGGAACACGGAAAGGAGAAGCAGGGTGTCAAAAGGAGGAAGCTCCACCTCCTCCGCCCAGGCCGCATGCCAAACCACCTCGGGCACCCGCTTTTTCCCAAGCTCCACGGCCTCCTCCACCCCGTCTAGGGCGGAAAAGGAGAGCTCGGGCCGCTTCCTTTGCAAATAGCCCACCAAGGCTCCCGTGAAGGCCCCCACCTCCAAAACCCGCCCCTCTAAGCGGGAAGGCACCTCCCGGGCGTAGAACTCCAAAAAGGGCAGGTGCATGCCGTAAACCAAGGCCTCCCCCTTGGGCACCTTAAGGATCTCCTGGTAGAAACTTCGCACCGCCTCCCTACCGCCCCCCGAAAGATAGGCGCGCCAGGCCTTGAGAACGGGCTCCCGCTTGGCGGGGCTTCCCACCCGCTTGGCCAACTCGGCCTCAAAGCGCCCCGGGGAAACCGGCCCCAAGACGCCAAACCGCTCCTTCAGGTAAAGCCTTAGCTCATCGGGCATTTGCCGGAAGTCTACCAAAGGGAGGGGGGGTTGGTCCAGCAGAAACCCCCCGCCCGGGCATAACCCCAAGCGAGGGGAACCCCACCAGGCTAGGCGGGAACCTCCTCAGCGAAGAGGTCAGCGTAGCGCCGCTTGGCCCGCATGGGAGCCCGGTGGTAAACGTAGGAAGCCAGGAGGGGGAAGGCCAAGGTAACCTCGGCGAAGACCATCTGGGAAAGGGCGGCGTCCACCTTGCCCCAGCTTTGGGCCTCGGAGAGGGTGGAGCCGGAAAGCCCCCCATCCCGCTCGTCGGCCACGGTGATCTGGATGGCGTACTTGTGCATCTCCACCTGGTGGCCCAAGACCTCCGCGGCCACCACAATGTCCTGGGCGAAGTTCTTGGGCACCCCACCCCCCAGCATCACCAGGCCCGTGGTGCCGGCTTTGAGCTTGATCTGGGTGAGCTCCCGGAAGTCGGCCACGGAGTCAATGGTCACGTGGGCCTTGGGGTTTTTCACCTGGTGGTAGACCAGGCCGAACCCCGCGGAGGAGTCGGAGAAGGCAGGCACGAAGATGGGCACCCCCTCCTCGTAAGCAGCCCGGACGATGCTCTTCTCCCCCAGACCCCTTTCCGCCAGGTAGCGGCCCATGTGCCAGATGAACTCCCGGCTGGAGTAGGGCCTAGGCTCCAGGGAATCGGCGATCTCGGCAATGGTGTAGTCCGTGTGGCGGAGCTCCTCCTCGTCGATGTAGGTGTCGTAGATGCGGTCGATCCAAAGCCGCCTAAGGGTTTCATCGTCAGCCTTGGGGTTCCCCTGGTAGTGGCGGTGGCCCAAGGCCTCAAAGAAGTCCTGGTCCACAATGTTGGCCCCGGTGGCCACGATGGCGTCCACCAGGCCCTTCCGGATGAGGTCGTGGATGATGAGGCCCTGGCCCGCGGAAACCAAGCTCCCCGCCAGGGTGAGGATGACGCCGGCGTCATCCTCCAGCATCCAGAGGTAGATCTCCGCCGCCCGGTGGAGGTTCCGGGCCTGGAAGGCAGTCTTGCCCATGGCCTCGAGGATGGGTCCAGCGTCAAAGGCCTTGATGTCTATGGGAACCACGGGCGTAGAGAGGAGTTCTTTCTTCTCCATCCTTCTCCTTTCTACGCGGGGTGGGCGTCGGGCGGCTCCCCCCTTGTTCGCGCCCCCTGCCTTTAGGGCAGGACTTCCAGTATACCACCCCCGGCGATGGGGGGGTAGACCTCGAGGGGGCCCTCCACTTCCTCGTGGGGCTCCACCATCCTTCCGCCCACCGCCAGAAGCCAGGCCTCCTCCAGGGGAATGCCCAGCTTCTCCAGGGCTTCCTTGGGCGTCTTAGCCTCCACCTCGAGGACCTCCCCAAACCGCCTAAGGTCCCCGTGAAGAACCACCTTCATCAGTATCCCTCCAAAACCAAGTTCCTAAGGGGCTCACCCCGGAGGTACCGCCCCACCTGATCCGCCAAAAACCGGGCCGCCCGGCGGTGGAAACCCTGGGAAAGCCCGGCCACATGCGGGGTGATGAGGACTCCAGGAGCCCGCCAAAGAGGATGGTCGGAAGGCAGAGGCTCAGGGTCGGTGACATCCAAGGCCGCCCGAACCTTTCCCTCCCGTAGCGCCTCGAGGAGGGCTTCTGTGTCCACCACTGGCCCCCGGCCAGCATTCACCAAAAGAGCTCCCGGCTTCATCCAGGAAAGAAAATCCCGGTCCACCAGCCCCCGGGTTTCGGGGGTAAGGGGGAGGAGGATCACCACGGCATCCGCCTGGGGCAGAAGATGCGGGAGGTCCTGGGGAGTGTAGACCCCAGGGCGGGCGTGCCTGGCCACGGGAAGCACCTCCACCCCAAAGGCCCTAAGCCTCTCCTCCACGGCTTTCCCGATGGAACCGTAGCCCAATAGAAGCACCTTCTTGCCCTCGAGGTCGGCCAGCACCCTGGGAGCCCAGCGCCCTTCCCCCTGGGCCTGCAAAAAGGCAGGCAGGTCCTTAAGAAGGGCCAAAAGGCTCATCACCACCCACTCCGCCACGGGCACGTCGTGGATGCCCGAGCCATCGCAAAGCACCACCCCCTCGGGCACAAGGGGCAGGATCCAGTCCACCCCGGCGGAAAGGGTCTGGACCACCTTGACCTCTACTTGTTCCAGCACCCGCCGCACCACTGCCTCCTGGCCGAAAGGAGGCAGGAAGAAGTCCACCGCCTTGGGCCAAGGCTCGTCCAGGTAATGCACCTCCACCTCTTCGGGTAAAAGGGCGAAGACCTCTTCCCTAAGCCTTGGGCTCAAGATGCGCACGCTAGCCTTCCGGCTGACCACGGGTCACCTCCATGTACACATCCTCCCTTCCCTTAGGCCCCGGGCCCAGGCCCACCTGGCGGAAACCCGCCTTCTCAAAAGCCCGCCTCGCCCTAAGGTTATGGGCAAAGGTGCGGAGCTTTACCCGCTTAAGCCCCAAGGAACCGAAGGCGTAGGCCAAGGCCGCCCGCACCGCCTCGGTGCCGTAGCCCTGGCCCCAGCGGTCCTTCCGCCCGATGAGGATGCCCAAGGTGGCCTCCTCCGGGGTGAGGTCGTAAAGCTCGAGGGTGCCCAGATACTCTCCCCTCTCGTCCAGGATGACGAAGGCCAGGCGGTCCTTTCGGCGCATCTCCGCCAGGACGAAGCGCTTGAAAAGCCAGAAAGGCGAGCGCAAGGGGCTCGAGCCGTTCCACTCCGCCACCTCGGGGTCGCGGAAGGTCTCATAAAGCCCCTTCCACTCCTCCTCAGTGAGCCCCGCGCTAAAGGGCTTCAGGGTAACGCGGCCATAGCGGGGCCAGTCCACACGAATAGCCTAACGGAGGCTAGGGGTAAAGCCCCCTGAGGGCCCTGGCCTCGAGGACCCGGGTGGCGGCCACCACATAGGCCGCCGTGCGCAAGGGAATCTTCTTCTCCTGGCTCACCTGCCACACCGCCTCAAAGGCATTCCTAAGGACCCGCTCCAAACGAGCGTTGATCTCTTCCTCCGTCCAGAAGTAGGAGTTGAAGTCCTGCACCCACTCAAAGTAGCTCACCGTGACGCCCCCGGCGTTGGCAATGACATCGGGCACCACCAGGACCCCCTTCTCCAGGAGAATGTCATCGGCGGCAGGGGTGGTGGGGCCGTTGGCCCCCTCGGCGATGATCTTGGCCTGGATCCGCCAGGCGTTTTGCTCGGTGATCTGCTTTTCCAAAGCCGCAGGGATGAGAAACTCTGCGGGCACGGCCCAGAACTCGGGATTGGGCAGGGGCTCGGCCTTGGGGTAACCCCGCACCCCTCCGAACTCCGCCACGTGCTTGAGAAGGTCGTAGGGATCTATCCCCGCCTCGTTGTAGATGGTGCCCGTGTGGTCCTGGATGGCGATGATCCGGGCCCCGTGGTCGTGGAAGATGCGGGCAGCGGCGTTCCCCACGTTGCCGAAGCCCTGGAGGATGACCCGGCTACCTTCTATGGGAAGCCCTATCTTTTCCGCCGCCGCCCGAGCCGTGACGAAAACCCCCCGCCCCGTGGCGTCCCGCCGGCCCAAGGAGCCTCCCAGGGCAATGGGCTTCCCCGTCACCACCCCGGGCACCGTGCGGCCCACGTTCATGGAAAAGGTGTCCATCATCCAGGCCATCTCCCGCTCTCCGGTGTTCACATCGGGGGCAGGAATGTCCCGATCCGGGCCCAAAAGGATCCCGATCTCCGAGGTGTAGCGGCGGGTCAGGCGCTCCAGCTCCCCCGGGGAAAGCTTCTTGGGGTCCACCCGGATGCCCCCCTTGCCGCCCCCATAGGGCAGGCCCACGGCGGCATTCTTAATGGTCATCCAGGCGGCCAGGGCTATCACCTCGGAAAGGGTCACCTCGGGGTGGTAGCGCACTCCCCCCTTGGCCGGCCCCCGGGCGGTGTTGTGGTGGACCCGGTAGCCCTCAAAATACGCCACGGTGCCGTCGTCCAGATGGATGGGCACATCCACGATCAGGACCCGCTTGGGCCTCTTAAGGCTCTCCGCCAAAGGGGCATACCGCCCCAGGTAGGGGACCACCCGGTCCACCTGCTCCACGAAGATCTCCCAAGGACCGCCGTCCTTGCCCAGGTAGGAAAGGGGTTCGCTCTTCATAGACACTCCTCTTAGGGGTAGACGCCTCTTAGCCGCGTGGCCTCGTTCACCCGTTCCAAGGCCAGGGCCATGGCCCCGGTGCGCAAATCGGTGGAAAGAACCTCAGCCCTATCGCACACCTCAGCCACCGCCTTGGCCACGCTCTTAGCGAAGCTTTGCCGCACTTCCTCCTCGCTCCAGAAGAACATGTTAAGGTCCTGCACCCATTCCAGATAGCCCGCCAGAAGCCCCCCGCCCCCCGTGAGGAGGTCCGGCACCACCAGGGCTCCCTTGCCCAGGAGATAGGCCTCCCCCTCGGGGGTCAGGCCGAAGTTGGCAGCCTCCAGCACCACCTGGGCCCGGACCGCCTTGGCTGTGTCCCCCTTCAAGGCTCCCTCGAGGGCCGCCAGGACCAGGTAGTCCACATCCAAGGCGAAAAGCTCCTCCGGGGCAAGGTCGTAGCGGGGAAGCTCTCCCGTGGCCTCGTAGTGGCGCAGGACCTCGGCCACCTCGAGGCCCTCTTCCTGGTACATGGCCCCCCGGGCCGTGGATACCGCCACCACCTTCAAGCCCATCCCTTCGGCATGCAAGGCGAAACTGCCTCCCACCTGGCCGAAGCCCTGCACCGCCACCCTGGCCCCTTCCAGGGGAAGCCCCCGGCGCCCGGCAAGCTCCTTGAGCACCAGGGCCACCCCAAGCCCAGCGGCATCGTCCCGGCCCTCGCTCCCCCCAAGGGCATGGGGCTTGCCCGTCACCACCCCCGGCACCGTGGAGCCCACGGTCATGGAGTAGGTGTCCATGATCCAGGCCATCACCTGCTGGTCGGTCCCCAGGTCGGGACCCAGGATGTCCATGTCGGGCCCGATCAGGTTAACCAGCTCCGCCGTGTAGCGGCGCACCAGCCGCTCGAGCTCCCTCCGGGAAAGAAGCCTGGGGTCGGCGGCAATCCCCCCCGCCGCCCCGCCAAAGGGCAAGTCGTAGACGGCCGCCTTCAAGGTCATCCAGGCGGCCAGGCCCGCCGTCTGGCCCAGGGTTACCTTGGGATGAATCCTCACCCCCCCCTTAGCGGGCCCCCGGGCGATATCGTGCACCACCCGATAGCCCTGGAAAACCCGCACCTTCCCGTCGTCCATGACCACGGGCAGGGAAACCGTGACCAGGCGCTTGGGGTGAGCCAGGTACTCCACCGTGGTGGGGTGGATCGCCGCCACCCTTAAGGTCTTTTCCAATCGCTCCAGGAAGGCCTCCCAGAGGCCTGGGTCCTCCGGGGACCTGTATGCGGGAATAGCCATAGCCTCACCGGAGGGGATTATACCCTGCTCGGGGAGGGACGGCTGCCCCACCCGGCTCCAGGTTCCAAGAAGTCAGGAAAGGCGTTCGGCTTCCTTTAAGGCCAGGGCCTCGAGGGCCTCCTTATAGGGGGAGGGAGGAAGGGGCTTGAGGGCCGCCGCGGCCAGAAGCGCCCTCTCCCGGATACGCCTTTCCACCTCCTCCGCCACCCCGCTTTCCCAAGCCAGCATGCGCAGGCGGTCCAGATCCCCTTCGCGCCTTCCCTTCCGCCTCAGAACCTCCCGCACCTCGGGAAAGCGCTCCATGAGAAGAAGGGTGATCAACGTGGCCTTCCCCTCCCGCACATCCCCCCCCACCGGTTTGCCCAAGGCCTCGGGGGTGCCCATGAGGTCCAGGTAATCGTCCCGCATCTGGAAGGCCTGGCCGTAGAAGAGGCCAAAGCGGGCCAAGGCCTCCCGCACCTCCCCATCCACCCCCTTGAGGAGGGCGGGGCCTTCCGTGCTGAGTTCCATTAGTACCGCCGTTTTGGCGGTGATGATGCGCTCGTAGTTCTCCAGGGAGTAGTCCTCCAGGGCCGCCACCTGGAACTGCAACACCTCCCCTTCGCTTAAGGTCTTGGCCACCTGGGCGAAGCGCTCCACCAGCTCCATCCTCCCGGTCCTGGCGATCACATGGAGGAGCCGGGAAAGCAGGAAGTCCCCCGACAACACGGAAACCGCATTCCCGTACCGGCGAAACGCCGCCTCCTTGCCCCGGCGGGTTTCCGCATCGTCGATGAGGTCATCGTGGAGAAGCGTGGCGGAGTGCAGAAGCTCCACCGCCAAGGCCAGCTCCATCTCGAAGGGAGCGCCCCCGATGGCCCTCGAGGCCAAAAAGACCAAGCGGGGGCGGATGCGCTTGCCCCCCGCCGTCACCAGGTCCTGGTGGATAAGGCGCACGAAGAGGACGTCAGAGGCAATCAGCTCGGAGAGAGCCTCCTCAAAACGGTTAAGGGGGGCCTCGAGGTCGGGAAGAACCACCACGCCCCCTAGTATAGACCTTGGGGCCTCAGTAAACCTCTATGGGAGCCGGCAAACGGACCACCTTCGCTTGGCCGCCCAGGGAAACTGTACGATAGCTCACTACTTGAATGGGGGTAAGGGGTGACGCAGAGCTCTTGCTTATGGTTCGGGAAACCGGGGGACAGGACTGGGCCTGAGCCGGGCAGGGCTCGGAAAAGGTAAACGGAGCCTCCACGCGGTTGCCGCTCCCATCCAAGAGCACCACAGATCCCCTGCCCGAGCCCGGCAGGGGATAGAGGACCAGGGTGTAGGTGTAGTTGTAGGCCACCACGTTGCCGTTCTGGTCACGCTCAGTGGTCGAGGAGAAATTCTCCCGAGCCACCTGAACAGTGGGGGCACCCACCACAAGGCCCCCCTCGAAGAAGGAACTGCAACCGGACAAGCCCAAGAGCAGGATCAGCACCGGCAAAAACCCCTTTCGCATCCACCTCACCCCCTTCACCCCATCATTTCCTCGCGCCACTTGGGATTCAGTATAGCAAAGCTAAGCCGGGCCAGGCCCGCCAGGAAGTCCACGTTCTCCACCGCTACCTCCTTAGGCACCTCCAGCACCGTGGGAGCGAAGTTCAGGATGCCCTTGATCCCCGCGGCCACCAAGCGATCGGCTGCCTCCTGGGCCGCCTCCCGGGGCACGGTGAGGAGGGCGATCTCTATGCGGCCGGGCACCCTTTGGGGAAGCAGATCCATAGGCTCCACCACCCCGTCCCTCACCCGGCGGCCGATTTTCTCTGGATCCACGTCGAAGAATCCCCTTAGCTCAAAGCTCTCTCCAAACCCAGGGTAGTCGGCCAAAGCGCTACCCAAGCGGCCCATACCCACGATGCACAGGCCCCACTTTCGGTTCAGGCCCAGGATGTGGCGGAGTTCCCGCTTGAGCACGGGCACCGTGTAGCCCACCCCCCGGGTGCCGTAGGAACCGAAGTAGGAAAGGTCCTTCCGCACCTGAAACGCCGTGACCTGGGCTTCCTCCGCCAGCTGCTCGGAGCTGGTGCGGTGAACCCCTTTGGCCTCCAGCTCCTCCAGGATGCGCAGATACGTGACCAACCGGCTGATGGCTGCACTGGGAACCTTCATCGCACCTCCAAGGCCTCGAGGCCCAAGGCCTGCACCTTGGCCTTGACGGCCTCCTTTTCCCCCTCGGCCACCGGGCCCACCCGCACCCGGTAGACCCCATCCTTCACCAGAACCACGGGCAGGCCCACTTCCCTGAGCTTCGCGGCCAGGGCCAGGGCGTTTTCCTCCTTCTGGAAAGCTCCCACCTGGAGGTAAAGGGTGCCCGAGGCCGGCGGGGCCGCTCCCTGGCCGCGGTACACCTGAGCCCCGTAGGCGGCCAAGGCCTCCGCTACCCGTTTGGCCTCGGCCTCGGTGGCGTAAGGACCCACCACCACCCGGGTCAGGTTTCCCGAAGGCTCCAGGCGAGCCGGGTACCCCTTCTGGGCCAGCTCCTGACGAAGCCTGGCCGCGTTTTCCGGATTGGCAAAAGCCCCCACCGCCACCCGGTAGGTTCCCCCCGGCGCAGGTGCCGAAGGAGCAGGTTCGCTTGGAGGGGATCCTCCAGGCGAGGCTGTGGGTTTTTCCTGGGGTGCTGGCTTGGACTCCGCTGGAGCCTGGGGTAGGGGGAGCACGGTGACCACGGGTTCAGGGGCCGGTTTGGCCTCAGGGGAGGGTGCCTGGGGAGCAGGCTCCACCTTGGGAGGCTGGACCGGGGAAGGAGGGGGCGAGGAGGTGACCGAAGGCCCGGGCATGGGCGAGGCACTCTCCCTTGGCCGGGCAAAGGGATTGATGCCGGTCAGGTAAAGGACAATGCCCGCCGCCACCAGAGCGATGAGAAGAAAAATGAGGAAGTCCAGCCAGTTTTCCCGTAGCCAGCGCATTCTACCTCCGAAGCAGGGCCCGCGCCTCCCTCGAGCCCAGGGCCGCCGCCTGGTTCAAGGCCCGCTCGGCTTCTGCCTCCCGGCCCAGGCCCCTTAAGGCCAGACCCAGGTTGTACCAGGCTGCCGCCTGCCTGGGGGCTCTTCCCAGCACCTCCCTGAGGACCAGTTCCGCCTCCCCGAAGCGCCCCAGGGCCACCAAGGCTGCTGCCAGGTTCACCCCCACCCCTGGATCGCGGCCGGACTCGTAAAGGGGGCGCAGGAGGGCCAAGGCCTCCTCCAAGCGGCCCATCTCCAGCAACAACGTGCCCCTAAGGGCCTGGGCCTCCGGAGTGGTAAGCCCCTCGAGGAGCTTCAAAGCCTCCTCCTTCCGGCCCAAGGCGTAGGCAGCCTGGGCCTTGAGGAAGCTCCCCGGAGGTCCTGCCTCCTCCGCATACCGGTAGGCGTTCTTATAGT
>Ga0101941_1001956_pt1 | contig 11236 bp, 8 predicted proteins | sample DewCreD2012metaG_3_FD_75242 | JGI IMG/M metagenome (GOLD analysis project Ga0101941, IMG submission 75242) | Hot spring sediment bacterial and archeal communities from British Columbia, Canada, to study Microbial Dark Matter (Phase II) - Dewar... ...
GGACCGCTCGGCCAGCCCGACCCGCTCCAGGGCCCGCGCGACCCGCGCCGTCAGCGCCCGGTCCCCCCGCCATCCCCCGCCGGCGGCCCGGCCCAGGGCGGCGACGGCCACGTTCTCCCAGACCGTCAGCGACGGGAAGACCGCCGGGGTCTGGAACTTGCGCCCGACGCCCAGGCGGGCGATGGCGTGCTCCGGCCGGCGGGTCAGCGCCTGGCCCCGGAAGAGCACCCGTCCGGCGCGGGGGCGGGTCTGGCCGCCGATCACGTCGAGCAGGGTGGTCTTGCCCGCCCCGTTGGGGCCGATGAGGAAGCGCAGCTCGCCCGCCTCCAGCGTGAAGTCCAGCCCGTCCAGGACGGTGAAGCCGTCGAACTCCACCACCAGGCGCTCGCAGACCAGGACCGGCGCCATCTCAAGCCTCCCCCTCGAGCGACGGGAGCGCCTCCCGGGCCGGGCGCTGCGCCCGCGGCAGGCGCGGCACCGGCGCCCGCGCCCATCCGCGCGCGGCCACCCGACGCAGGGCGCCGGCCAGGCCCTCCGGGAAGAGGAGCACGCACCCCACGAAGAGCGCCCCCAGGAAGAACTGCCAGACCTCCGGGAACGATTCGCTCAGCCCGCTCTTGGCGGCGTTGACCAGCACCGCCCCCACGATCGGGCCGCTGAGCGTTCCCCGTCCCCCGACCGCCACCCAGATCACCATCTCCAGCGAGGGGACCACCCCGACCAGCGCCGGCGAGATGATCCCGACGTGCAGGACAAAGAGCGCCCCGGCCAGCCCGGCCATGCCGGCCGAGAGGGCGAAGACCAGGGTCTTGAGCCAGACCACATCGTAGCCCAGGCAGCGCAGACGCCCCTCGTTATCGCGCAGCGCCACCAGCAGCCAGCCGAGCCGGCTGCCGGTCAGCGCCCGGCAGAAGAGGTAGCAGCCCACCAGGGCCAGGAGGGTGAGGGCATACAGGCCCAGCCGGACCGACGGCGCGGCCAGGGGCAGGCCCAGCACCGTGCGGAAGTTGGTGATGCCGTTGGTGCCCCCGGTGTAGGGCTGCTGGCCGACCAGCAGGATCGTGGCGATGAGGGCCAGGGCCTGGGTGATCAGGGCGAAGTAGACCTCGCGCACCCGGCTGCGGAAGGCGAGATACCCCAAAAGACCGGCCAGCCCCATCGGCAGAAGGACGGCCGCCGGCAAGGCCACCCATGGCTGGCGGAACGGCTCCCACCACCAGGGCAGCGCCCGCAGCCCGCTCCAGGCCATAAAATCGGGAAGATCGCTGCCGGCCGCCTCCAGTTTCAGGTACATCGCCATGGCGTAGGCCCCCAGCCCGAAGAAGACGCCGTGCCCCAGGCTGAGGAGGCCGGCGTACCCCCAGAGGAGATCCAGGCTGAGGGCCACGATGGCCCAGGTCAGGAACTTGGCCAGGAGGCTCAGCCGGAAATCGCTCAGCCCCAGCGGCGCCAGCGCCCCCAGCAGCAGGAGGCCGGCGCTCACCAGCAGCGTTGGGGCCAGCGCCGTCCAGCGGTCAGCCCGCATCCCATCCCTCCTAACGCGCCCGCACGGCCAGCAGCCCGGCCGGCCGCCACTGCAGGAAGACGATCACCAGGACGAAGACCAGCGCCTTGCCCAGGGTGGCCGTGCTGCCGAACTCGAACAGGGTGTTCAGACTGCCGACGGTGAGGGCCGCCAGGGCGGTCCCGAGCAACTGGCCCACCCCGCCGAGGATGACCACCAGAAAGGCGTCGACGATGTAGTAGGTTCCCAGGGTCGGGCCGATCGGCCCCAGCAGCGTCAGGGCACAGCCCGCCACCCCGGCCAGGCCCGAGCCCAGGGCGAAGGTCAGGGCGTCCACCCGGTCGGTGGGCACCCCCAGGCAGGCCGCCATCTCCCGGTCCTGCATGACCGCCCGCAGCCGGCGCCCGCCCCGCGTGCGGTACAGGTAGAGAAACAGCGCTCCCAGGCAGAGCAGCACCAGCCCGAGGATGAACAGGCGCTTGGCCGAGAGCAGGACCCCGGGGAGAACGGCCAGGCCGCCGTTCAGCCAGGCCGGGCTGGTCACCTGGACGTTGGGGGCGCCGAAGAGCGAGCGGGCCGCCTGCTGGAGCACGAGCCCCACCCCCCAGGTCGCCAGGAGGGTGTCGAGCGGCCGGTGGACCAGGTGGCGGAGCACCAGCCGCTCCAGTCCGGCCCCCAGGAGGGCCGTCGTCAGGAAGGCCAGGGGCAGAGCGGCCACGAAGTAGAGGCCCAGGGCCGGCCCGCCGAGCGGGGCGAAGAGCGGCTGGAGGACGTAGACGGTGTAGGCGCCCAGCATCATGAACTCGCCGTGGGCCATGTTGATGACGCGCATCAGCCCGAAGGAGAGGGCCAGGCCCAGGGCGATGAGGAGCAGAATCGAACTCAGGCTCAGGGCGTTGAAGGCCTGCAGCAGCACGATCTCCACCGGTCGACCTCCGAACGATGTGCCGGGATATCCGGCGACGTCGCCGGCCGCCGGGCGCCCTTGCCCGGCCGTCCCGAGCCCTCAGCGCCCCTTCTTGAGGGCGGCGGCCCAGGCATACCTCTCCAGGAAGGGGTCGGGCTCGACCGCGCTCCCCGTGCTCCAGATCTCGTCGAACTGGCCGTCGGGCCGGACCCGTCCGATCCGCACCGGCTTCCAGAGGTGCTGATTCTTCTCGTGCACCTTGACCGTACCCTCGGGGGCCGCGAACTCCAGGTTGCGGGCGGCCTCGCGGACCCGGGCGACCTCGGTCGCGCCGGCCCTCTCGACGGCCCGGGCCCAGAGGTAGACGCCGAGATAGCCGGCCTCGATCGGGTCGTCGGTGACGCGGCCCTCGCCGTAGCGGCGCTTGTAGGCGGCCACGAACCGCTTGTTCTCCGGCGTGTCGGTCGTCTGGAAGTAGTTCCAGGCCGCCAGATGCCCGACCATCACCTCCGGGCCGATGCCCCGCACCTCCTCCTCGGCGATGCTGACCGAAAGAGTCAGGAGCCGGTCGGCCGTCAGGCCGGCGTCTCGCAGCTGCTTGAAGAAGGCCACATTGGAGTCGCCGTTTAAGGTGTTGAAGACGACGTCCGGCCGGGCCGTTTTGATCTTGGTGATGACCGTGCTGTAGTCGGTGTGGCCAAGCGGCGTGTACTCCTCGCCGACCACCACCCCGCCCGCGGCGGCCAGCTGGGCCTTGATGATCTCGTTGGCCGTCCGGGGGAAGACGTAGTCGGAGCCCAGAAGGTAGAACCGGGTCCGCCCCTCTTTGAGCAGCCACTCCACCGCCGGGACGATCTGCTGGTTGGGGGCGGCGCCGGTGTAGAAGATGTTCGGCGAGGCCTCCAGCCCCTCGTACTGCACCGGATACCAGAGCAGACCGTTCAACTGCTCGAAGACCGGCAGCACCGCCTTGCGGCTGGCCGAGGTCCAGCAGCCGAAGACGGTGGCCACCTTATCCTGCTGCAGGAGTTTGCGGGCCTTCTCGGCGAAGGTCGGCCAGTCCGAGGCACCGTCCTCGACGATGGGCTCGAGCTTCTGCCCCAGCACGCCGCCGGCGGCGTTGATCTCCTCGATGGCCAGCATCTCGGCGTCCTTGACCGAGGTCTCGCTGATCGACATCGTGCCGCTGAGCGAGTGGAGGATGCCCACCTTGATGACGCCCGCCGCCCCCGGGGCCGGGCCGGCCCTGGCGACCGGCGTGGGCGTCGCCGGCAGGGGAGTGGGCGTGGCCGGGGGCGGAGCGCACCCGCCCACCGCCGCCAGCCAGGCGGCGCTCAGACCGAAGGTCCCGACCAGAAACGAGCGTCGTGACAACCGCGCAGGCATCGTGCCTCTCCTTCCGTAGGCGGTGATCGCGGCCGGTCTCGCACCGGCCTCGGTGGGCATTCTAGAGAGGAGGGCGGCCCGGCCTCATCGGCCGGGCCGCCAGAAGATCTCAACCACGCTGATTGAGCGGCGCGCCCAGCACCAGGCGGGCCCTCGGGCGGGCTGCGCAAGGCGGACGGAGACGATCCTGGACGACCGGCCCAAACGACCGGCCTCAGGGGTGTACGAGGAGCCGCACGGCTAGCCTCCTGAGAGCAATCGGGTCATGGCCACGGAGACGAAGGCTTTCATCGTCGCCGGCCGAGACGCGTCCCCTTTGGCCAGCGCCGGTTCAGGCTACTACCCTAGACGATCGCTTTCTCAGCTATGAACCGAAACGGGCGCTTCGGGAGGGAGATCATGGGTCAAAATCTGGTGACCGGGATGGCGCCGCGTGCCACGACGCCCACGAGCCATCCACGCGCTGCCGCCCATCTGGCGCGTCCCCACTCCCCTTCGGGCCGAGGTCGATCCGCCCCCGCGCACCGGCCAGCCGCGCGCGGCCGGGAAGGCGCCTATCTACCGCCGCAGGGCCATGCTGGGCAGCGACGGCGCGGCGCTGGGCGGAGTGGCCCGGGGCCCGGCCGCCGGCGCCAGGGGCACGGTGCGTGTGGGGGACGCGGTGGGCCTCCACCCGGGCGGTCGCCTCAAACCGGACGCGACGCTGGGGGCGCGGGAGCCGCCGTGCACGATTGCAGGCCGCTCGTCCAGACCATCAACGTCCTTCTGGGCGAGCGGCCGCGCCGCCGCGGCGCACGGCCGCACCCCCCACCTCCGCCGTCTCGGGGAGGAGAGGCTGGTGGAGCCGGGCGGGAGGCGCTATGGCGCGCGCCGAGGCCGTCGAACGGACGCGGGCGTGGCTCCTCTCGCGCGATTCTGGGGCGCTACGACACGAAGGCCTCCAATGACCTCGCCCGGCTCACGCGTGCGCGCCCCTTGGGCATTGTCGTGTCCGCCGATTCTTTAGGGACGTTTCCAAGGCCGCATGGCGGCCCCGGTCGGCAGAGTGTCCCACGCCGGCAGTCGGCGGCCGGTGAAGAGCATGGTTTGAGAACCGTCCACCGGGCCGGTGTGAGATAACGGTGTGGAACGGAGCCTGGCCTCTGCGGAGAGGACCAGTGTAGAGGCCCCAAGCGGGCCGCCTCGCCCCAGCGTCCCGGCAGGGCCGGCTTCTGCTTATGCTGGCACGGGCATTCGGGCCACCCCCGACCCGGCGCTTCTCCGGATTCGACCGGTGCAGAGGCTCTCACCGAGCGGCCGGACCGGCCCCAATCGCCCAGGTGTCCACCCTGCCGGGATGCCCGACTCCTCAGCAGGGCCCCACTGGGTGAGGTAAAATTGGGGTGAAGCCAGAAAGACCCGTGGGCCGCCTGAGCCCGGTCGTGGATGGGAAAGCGTGGCCGCGATAACCCGTGAGGAGATCCTCCAAAGGCTCAAAGCGCACCGAGACAGACTCACCCAGATGGGGGTTTGCTCCATCGCCCTTTTTGGTTCCGCCGCCCGTGGGGAGCTGGGACCTGAAAGTGACATCGACCTGCTGGTGGAGTTCGAAAAAGCCCCCGGCTTCGATGGGTACATGGCCGTGAAACTCTATCTGGAATCCCTGCTCGGCCGGAAGGTCGACCTGGTGATGAAGGGTGCCCTCAGACCGTGGGCCCGGGAAGTGGTCGAGAAGCAGGCTATCGATGTCCCGTGACTGGCGGCTGTTTCTCCAGGACATCGTTGATGCCGGCGAAAAGATCCAGCGCTACACCAGGGGCCTGGATTTTTCGGATTTCGTGGCCAATGAGCTCGTCTTTGACGCTGTTGTGCGCAACCTGGAGGTCATCGGCGAGGCGGCCAAAAAAGTGCCCGAAGATATCCGCCGGCGCCATCCTGAGGTGGAATGGCGGTCCATCGCCGGGCTGCGGGATATTCTGGCCCACGCCTACTTCGCCATCGATAACCCGACCCTGTGGGACATCGTTCGGCGGCGGATCCCGTTCTGCAACGCATCGTCATTTCTTTCACCGTCATGGGCGAACAAAATGACCGGTTGCTTCCTGCTTCCTCGACCCGTAGCTCGTAGACCGGCTTTTCGCCGGTCCGCCGCCAGAGGGATCTCCACAGGGAGAAGGTCTCCACCGGAGACCTTCTCCTTCCCGGGGAACTCCCGGTAGGGCCGCTCAGGACGGCCAGCCCGTCGTGCTCCAGATTCCGCGCCGCATTCAGGTCCCGGTCCAGCATCAGCCCGCACGCCGCGCACCGAAAGACCCGGCAGGACAGCGGAAGCCGGGGCCCCACCCACCCGCACGCCGAGCACATCCGGGTCGAGGGGAAATCCCGCGGCGCCACAATCAGCCGGGCCCCCTCCCAGCAGCACGTGTACGCCAGCAGCCGCCGGAAAAGGCCCCAGCCCGCTCGGCCACCGACCGGGAAAGGTGCCCGTTCCGCATCATCCCCCGCACCCCCAGGTCCTCCACCACGATGACTGGCTTGGTTTTCGCCAGCCAGGTGGTCGTCTTGTGCAGGAAGTCCCGGCGGATGTTCCGCACCCGGCGGTGCAGCCGGGCCAGCCGCAGGGCGGCTCTGGCCGCATTCCGCGACCCCTTCCGCTTCCGGGAGAGCTGCTGCGAGCGGCGGCGCAAAAGCCGCAGCGCCCTCCGGAGCGGCTGGGGCGCGTCCACCCGTGTTCCGTCCGACAGCACCAGGAACGCCTGGAGTCCCAGGTCCACACCGACCGGCTTCCCTTGCCGCGGCGGAGGGTCGGGCCGCTCCACCACGCAGGTCAGGCTCACGAACCACCGGTCCGCCTCCCGAGCAATCGTGGCCGAGAGAATCCGCGCCTTCTGCGCGGTGAGCAGGGTCAGCAGCCTGTCCGTCCGCTCCTTGGTGCGCACTTTCCCGAGACGCGGCAGCTGCACCTGGCGGGGGAAGACCCGAATGGAACCGGTGAGGCGGGCCTTGTTGTCCTCCAGGCTCTTCTTGCGCTTGAAGCGGGGTCTTCCCGCCCGGCCCTCCCGCCAGTTCCGGAAGGCCTTCTCCAAGTCCCGGAGGGCTTCCTGGGGGGCGCACTTGGAGACCTCCTGCCACCAGAGGGCGTGCTGCCTCTTCCAGCGGTTCCATTCCTTGTGCAGCTGGACGGCGGTGGGAAGGGGTTGACCCTGCGTCAGCGCCTCGAGACACCGCTGCAATCCCCAGTTGTACGCGAAGCGGGCGACCCCCACGTGCTTGGCCAAAGCCACCCGCTGCGCCCGGTTCGGGTCCAGTTCGAAACGGAACGCCTGCAGAACCTTCAGACAATCGTACATCCGTTCGTCTGAATAGATGTTAACAAAAAAGGCAACTGCTGTCAACCCCGGCCTCTTCGCTCTCGGACAAAAATTCCGGGGACGACAACGGGCCTTTCGAAACCCAGGGCCCGTGCCCTGGTGGGAGGCAACGTTCAGGCCAGGCAGCAGTCCACCGGCGACGGCGCCTGGGAGGACGACGCTATCCGGCAGCACCGGCGGCGGATGGCCGAGGCCCGGGACAGCCTCGAGACCGGGGTGCTCGTCCTGGACCGCCCCGAGTTTCCCCACGCAGAGCACGCAGGCGGTGGGGAGTGGGCCGGCCGGACTGCGGGGCGTTGGGGACGGCCGGTCGGCCGTGATCGCCAGTCAGACGGGTGCCCGCGGCTCCTCCCGGTCGACCGCCGGCTGCCCTCGCCCGAGCGCTGATTCACCGAGGAGGACGCCGAACAGAACGTATGGGCGCCCCCTTCTGTACTGTGCGCTCGGCGCCGAGCGAGCGTCAGGCGGCATGCCCAAAACGGGCGCGAGACCTCCCGGACGACCGGCCTCAGGGGGCAACCTGGAACTCGACCAGAGGGAGAGCGTCGCCCAGGACCGCCCCGTCCTCGCCCCGGACCGGGAGACGCCGACCGGTGCCCCGGTCGTAGAGGCCAACCAGGAGGCGGTAACGGCCCGGGGGCGTCGCCGGGTCCAGGGTCAGCCGGTAGTGGTCGGCGATCTCCTCGCCCGGCACCCAGGAGAGAGTCGGGTAGGTGTCGTCCACCGGCCGCTGGTCGCGGATGGCGTAGAGACGATCGCGGTCGCGCCCGCCGGCCTCGGCCGGGTGGCGGAGCACCTGGACGAAGACGTTGTAATCGCCGCTCGGCACCCGGAGCGGCCGCCAGAAGAGCGTGAGGTCGAGCGTCCCGCCCGGCGGCAGCGGCCGGTCGAGAGCGGGACTCAGGGCGAAGCCGCGCAGTTCGATCTCGGTGCCCAGGTAGACCCGCCGCTCCTGGCCGGTCGGACCGACGCTCTGGCGCGGCGGCCGGCCGACCGGGACAACGGTCAGCCGGCCCAGGGCCAGCCGGGCGACCTCCTGATCCTGGACGTCGAAGAGGCGCAGCCGAAAGGTGACCTCGCCGCCCGCGCCGATCGGCACTCCCAGATCCCACTGGTCGCGGACCAGGCCGCCCGCCCCCGCCTCGAGAGGGTGGCTCCGCTGGGTCAGGACCTCCTCGCCCTGGATCAGCTCCAGCCGCAGCCGCCGGACGGCCGCGCCGCCGGCCTCAACCCGCCAGTAGAGGACCAGAGTGAGCCGCTCCCCGGCCGTCACCCGCCGGACCACCTGGTCGTAGCCGAGGAGGACGAGCCCCGGCGCGACGGTCTCCCGGCGTTCGACCAGCGGCCGGAAGTCGGCGGCCAGCGCGAGATCGCGCCCCGCCGGCGCGTAGAGGAGCAGCTGCCGGGAGCCGAACGTGAAGGTCGCCCGCAGGGGCCAGACACGCCCCAGCTCGGCCAGGACCACCCGCTCCGGGTCCACCGCCGGCGCGTCCGGGTTGACCACCACCCAGAGACCGGTCGTTCCCGAGGCCAGCAGTCGCCGGACCTCGGCCCGGCGCTCGGCCGCCGGGAGCGGTCGGGCGTCCAGGTGCAGGACCGGCAGCGGTCCCGCGCCGGCGGCCCGAAAGAGCGGCCAGTCGCTTTCGGGGTAGAGGACGACGGCCTCGCCGGGCCGGGCGTAGGCCAGAAGCGCCCGGCCCAGGCTGAGGAAGTGGTCGCGGTCGACCCGGCCGGCCCGGTAGTCGCCGAGCGTCCAGAGGCTCAGGCCGGCCAGCCCCAGGGCCAGGAGCAGCCCGGCCGGCCGGAGGCGGCGGAGCAGGGCCACGACCACGATCCCCAGGAGCAGGGCGTAGCCCGGCAGGGCCAGGGGATAGGTCTCGACGGTGATGACCGGCGCCCGCAGGGCCGGCACCTGGGTGAGCACTCCCAGGAGCGCGGCCGCCCCGCCCAGCGCCAGGACCGCCAGGCCGGCCAGCCCCCGCACCCGGCGCCGCTCTTCCCCCGGCCAGCGCCAGGCCAGCGCCAGCCCGGCCAGCGCCAGGAGCACCAGCCCCCAGGCCAGCCCCCGGACCTGCTCGATCCGGACCGAGAGCCCCAGGGTGAGGAGCGCGGCGTAGAGGTCGCCGAAGGCCCGCCAGCCGCTCCGCCCGGCCGGCGCGCCCTCCAGCCGCAGCCAGCCGACCCCGGCCAGCCCCCCCAGCGGGGCCAGGAGCAGGCCGGCGGCCAGCAGCCCCCACCCGGCCACGGCCAGACGGGGCCTCGGGCCGCGCCCACCGGCCAGCGCCCAGAGAAGCCCCCCCAGCAGTCCGGCCAGCGCCGGACCGACCATGAGCGGCGCCAGGGCCACCGCCAGCGCCCCGGCCAGGCCGTAGCCCAGAAGGGCTCGCCCCGGCCGGTCAGGAAGATGGCGCAGGAGCAGCCAGCCCAGAAGCCAGACGGTCGCGGCCAGGGCCAGGGGGCCGACCGTCTGCGACCAGCCGAGATGCGGCCGGGCCAGGGCCAGAAAGAGCCCGGCCAGCAGTCCCAGGGCCGGGCCGCCGGCCCACCAGCCCAGCCGGACCAGAGCGGCGACGCCCACCAGCCCGGCCAGGGCCGCCGGCAGCCGCGCCGCCAGGAGATCGGATCCGGCCAGCGAGAGCCAGCCGGAGAGCCCCCAGGCGAAAAGCGGGCTCTGGAGATCGCGGCCCAGCGCGCTCCCCAGATCGGGCGGCAGCGTCCGGGCGAACCAGAGGAGCCGGGCCTCCTCGCCGCTCAGATTGCGGGCGTCGAGGAGATCGAGCCGGAGCCCCCAGGCCAGGAGCAGGAGGAGCCCGACCAGGAGGGGCCCGGTCCCCGTCGCCAGCCGCCGGGCCAGGGCGAGAAGGCCGGCGGCCGGTGGCCAGGCCGGTCGCCCCAGCGTCTCCGGTCGTGGCCTCATCCTCACCAGCCCGCGGCACCCCCATCCCAGCGGGGATCGCTCGCCCCCAGGAGCACCCCCGTGTCGGGATGGATCATAATCAGCTGGGCCCGGCCGCTGGCCCCCCAGTCGGGGCCGACCGCGACCCGATGCCCCCGGGCCCGCAGGGGTTCGGCCAGGGCGGCCAGCCGCCCCTCCAGGAAGAGGGTATTATCGGCCTGGTGCAGCCAGCGGGGGGCCTCGACCGCCGCCTGGATGTTCAGGCCGAAGTCCAGGACGTTGCAGAGGACCTGGAGGTTGGTCTGAACCTGGAAGTCGGCGCCGGGCGTCCCGCCGACGAGGAAGGGCCGGCCGTCACGGGCGACGAGATAGGTGTTGAGGGTGTGGATGGGGCGCTTCCCCGGCGCCAGGCAGTTGGGGCTCCGGGGGTCCAGGCTGAAGCCGAAGAGACGGTTGTTGAGGAGCACGCCCGTCCGCCCGGCGACGACCCCGCAGCCGAAGGCGTGGAAGATGCTCTGGATGAACGAGACGGCGTAGCCCTCGCGGTCGGCGGCGCAGAGGTAGGTGGTGTCGCGACCGAAGCGCCAGGGGTCCGGGTCGGGGACGGGCTCCCGGGCCCGGGCCGGGTCGATCCCGCGCCGCCGCTCGGCGGCGAACGCCTTGGTGAGGAGGGCGTCCAGCGGCCAGTGGACCCAGGCCGGGTCGCCGGCGTAGGCCAGCCGGTCGGCGAAGGCCAGTTTCTTGGCCTCCACCATCAGATGCACCGTCTCGGCGGTGTTGAGGCCAAGCGCCCCGAGGTCGAAGCCCTCGAGGAGATTGAGCATCAGCAGCAGGATGAAGCCCTGGGAGACCGGCGGCTGCTCGTAGACGGTGTAGCCCCGATAGGTGGTCTGGATGGGAGGAAGCACTTCGGTCCGGTGGGCGGCCAGGTCGGCCCGGTCGAGGAGCCCGCCGCTCTCACGCAGAAAGGCGGCGATCTCACGGGCGATCTCGCCCTGGTAGAAGGCCTCGCGTCCCCCCTCGGCGATCTGCCGGAGCGTCCGGGCGAGATCCGGCTGGCGGAAGAGGCTGCCCGGCGCCGGCGGGCGTCCGTCGGGCAGAAAGACGGCGGCCGAGGTCGGGTAGGTCCGCAGGAGGTCGGCGTGCTGGGCGATGACCTGGGCCATGCGCAGGCTGAGGGGGAACCCTTCCTC
>Ga0101941_1001957_pt1 | contig 11234 bp, 14 predicted proteins | sample DewCreD2012metaG_3_FD_75242 | JGI IMG/M metagenome (GOLD analysis project Ga0101941, IMG submission 75242) | Hot spring sediment bacterial and archeal communities from British Columbia, Canada, to study Microbial Dark Matter (Phase II) - Dewar... ...
TCTACGTCCGCTTCCTGATCAGCCGCCAGCTCTCGCAGACCCCGGGTCTGATCCGCTATGCCGGAGGCATCGCCAGCCCAACGGAGTTTCTGACCCTCACCGTCTGGACGGAGGCCGCCGCGGCGCAGGCCTTCGCCCAGTCGGGGGCCCACCGACGCTTTCTCTGGCTGGTCACCCGCTGGTCGGCCGCTTTCTGGAGCCTGCGCTGGGAGCCGACCCTGGACGAGTGGGGCACCTGGCGGGGCCGGTCGCTGGCCACGCGCGCGGCCTCCCGGCGGCCGGTCAGTCCGGTGGTGGCGGCCGGGCTGGCCCGGCCCGACCCCCCGCCGCGCTCGTCGCTGGCGGTCGAGCCCCGGGGTGCCCCGGTCGTTGGCGTGCTGGCCCGGGCCGAGGGGCCCCGGGCTCTGCCTCTGGCCACGACCACCCGCCGGACCTTGGCCCGGATCTCCCGGTCCGAGGGGGGACTGCTGCGCTGGGCGGTCGGCCTCGATCTGCCGCCTCAGGTCCTGGTGGTCAGCCTCTGGGTCGACCGTCCCGAGACCCGGCAGGCCGCGCTGGCCCTCCTGGGCCCGCAGCTGGGATATTCGTGGGCGATGTGCTGGACGCCCGGTGAGTACGAGGTCGGCCACTGGGCCGGACTGCGCCTGCGCCAGGCCGCACGCCGGCCGGTCGCCGGTTTGCCGGGAAGCTTGACATTCCCTTTAGGGGAAGGTTTAGACTAACGCCCAAGAGAAGAGAGGTGACGGCGGTCGGCTGGTCGCCTCGGGGAGGCAGGGCCATGCAGGCTCCGGAGCGTCAGGCGGAGAGTCCCTTCCGCGGTCTTTATACGGAGGTGCACGCCTTCTGGCTGGCCGGAATGAGTTGCGATGGCTGCTCGATCGCCGTGACCGGCGCGACCAACCCCTCGGTCGAGGACCTGCTGACCGGGGCGCTGCCGGGCCTGCCCCGGATCGTCCTGCACCACCCGGTCCTGGACGTCGACGCCGGGGAGCGCTTTGTCTCCTGGTACGAGCGGGCCGCGCGGGGCGAGCTGGGGGCGCCCTACGTGGTGATCTACGAGGGGTCGGTGCCCGACGAGGAGGTCGCGGCCGAGACCGGCGGCTACTGGTCGGGCATGGGGGTCCGCGAGGTCGGGGGCACGCGGCAGCCGATGCCGACGGCGGAATGGCTCCGGCGTCTGGCGCCGGGAGCGGCGGCGGTCATCGCCATCGGCACCTGTGCCACCTGGGGAGGGATTCCGGCGGCCATTGGGAACCCAACCGGGGCGATGAGCGTGATGGATTTCCTGGGCCCCGAGTACCGAAGCGCCCTCGGCCTGCCGGTGATCAACATCCCCGGCTGTTCGCCGGTGGGGGACAACTTCACCGAGACCGTCGCGGCCATCCTGCTCTTCCTGCAAGGGCTGGGGCCGCTGCCGGAGTTCGACGAACTGGGACGCCCGGCCTGGCTCTTCCGCGAGACCGTCCACCGCCAGTGCACGCGCGGGGGGTACTATGAAGAAGGGGTCTTCGCCGACGAGTACGGCGACCGCGAGTGCCTGGTCGAACTGGGATGCTGGGGCCCGGTGGTGCAGTGCAATATCACCGCGCGGGGGGCGATCAACCATCTGGGCGGCTGCATGAACGTCGGTGGGGTCTGTATCGGCTGCACGATGCCCGGTTTCCCCGACCGGTTCTCCCCCTTCTATAAAGCGCCCCCCGGCTCTCTCCTCTCCAGCACCCAGGCGAAGTTCTACGGGGCCCTCACCCGCCGTCTCCGGCGGCTCACCAACCTGTACATGAACCGCGAGACCGAGTGGGACGCGGCCGGGCGCGTTCCCTCGGGCTGGGGGCGGGTCGAGGAACCCTCACTCCCGGTGCGCCTGGTCCACACCATTTACGATCGGCTCCGGCTGCGCGGGGCCGAGCCGCCCGGACGGACCAAACCGGCGGAGCGCTACGCTGGCGGTTACGAGGTGCCGGCGGTGGTGGCCCGCCAGCGGAGGCAGAAGCGATGAGCCCGGTTGACCTGTGGGGGCTGGGTCTGGCCATTGGCCTGGTGGTCGCGCTGGTAGCGGCCCTCCTTCTCCTCTGGATCCGGGCGCTGGCCGGCCAGATCATCGCCCAGGCCGAGCAGGCGGTCGCTCAGGCCGAGGCGATCGCCCGTCACACCGCGCCTCTCTGGGACCTGCGGCTCCTCAACGCCCGGCTGGGCCGGGTGGCCGGCCATCTGGCCGCTCTCCCGCCCAGTCTGGCGGCGCAGGATGGAGGTCAGCATGCCTGAGGAGACGCTGGTGCAGCTCTGGGGCCTTACCCTCCTCCTGGCGCTGGGAGTGGCGGGGGTGGTCTGGGCGCTCCTGGAGTCGATCCGCCGTCGGGCCCAGACGATCCTGACGACGGTGGCCCGGCTCTGGACTGTGGGCCAGCAGGTCGCCAACAACACGATCCAGCTCGGCGCTCTGGAGTACACCAACCGCCTGGCGGCCGAGATCAGCGCCAGCGGACGGCGCCTGGTCCAGGCGCTGGGGGCGGCCGGCGTTCCATCGGGAGGGTCGCCGTGATCCTGCTTCTGACGCTCCTCTCGGTGCTGGTCGCGCTGGCGCTGCTGCTACTGCTCGCCCTCTACACCGCAGCCATCGCCCGCCTTCTGGACCAGATCGGCGGGGGGCCGACGAGCTACCTGGCCAGGATCCGTCTGGGCGTTCGGGCCATCGAGCGGGAGACCGGGCTGCTCGACCCGGAGCTGAGCCGTCTCAACCAGACGCTCGCCCAGCTCCGGGCCGCGCTCACGGCCGTTCAGCCCGGCCGGCCGCCGACCGTCTGAGGGCAAGGGAGGGACGATGTCTGCCGACCTGACCGCGGTTTTCGTCCTCTGGGGCCTGGCTCTGGTTCTGACCTACCTGGTCTTTCTCCCGCTCATCGCCCTGTCGCTCTGGCGGGCGGTGCGGGCGGCCCGCCGGATCGAGGAGTATGTCCAGGACACGCTGGTCGCCGCCCAGGGGATCCAGCGGAACCTGACGGCCGCCGCGCGCCTGGCCGAGACCCAGGCGCTGCTGGCCGATCTGGCCGCCGCCCTGCGCCGGCTGGAGGCGACGCTGGTCCAGCCGGCGGGGACCGGACCAGCCGAGGAGCGCCGCTGATGGTGACCGTGCTGCTGGTGCTCACGCTGATCGGGGCGGGGCTGCTCGTCGGACTGCTGGTGGTGGCGCTGGTCCAGATCGGGCTCAGCCTGCAGCAGACGGTGCGTCAGCTGCGGGCGGTCAACGAGGGGCTGGGCGCCATCCGCGAGGCGACCGCTCCGCTGGGGGAGATCCTGGGGGCGCTGGTCGCTCAGGCGGGGGCCCTCGACCAGGCCGCCGTTGCTCTCCACACCCGTCTGCACCGTGGACCGGGAGAAGGGAAGGACCGCGATGTGCTTCAAGAACCTGCCGATCGAATTTGACGCCGAAGGTCGGCCCCGCCTGCGCCCGGGCGTCGTCGACCCCTACCGCTACCAGGTCCGGTCGCTGGCGGAAGAGGAGGAGCGGATCGCCGCTCTGCTGGCCCGGAACGGGTATATCCGCAGCGTGGACTTCGACCCGGTCACGCGGGTGGCCGGGGCGCTGGCCTTTCACGCCGTGGTGGACCTGCGCGAGCGCCGGGTGCTGGCCGCCAATGCCATGGCCACGCTCTTCCGGGGCTACGAGGTCATTTTGAAAGGCCGCGACCCGCGCGACGCCGCCTTCATCAGCAGCCGGGCCTGTGGCGTCTGCGGGGGCGTGCACGCCACCTGCTCCTGTCTGGCTCTGGAGATGGCGCTGGGCGTTCAACCGCCCCCGCTGGGTATCGTTGTCCGGAACCTGCTCCTGGCCCTGGAGTTTCTCTACGACCATCCGCTGCACCTCTTTCTGCTGGCCGGGCCGGACTATTCCCAGGCCCTGGTCGAGCCGACCGCCCCCAGCCTGTGGGCCCAGGCCCAGCGAACGCCGGCGCCCAACGCTCACTGGCACGGGTTCCGGACCATCGCTGATATCATGACCGCCCTCAATCCCCTTAGCGGGACGCTCTACCTGGAAGCCCTGCACATGACGCGGGTGATCCGCGAGGCCTATGTGCTCCTGGGGGGCAAGTACCCGCACCCGGAGACGGTGATCCCCGGCGGGGTCACCACCACGGTCTCGCTCTCGACGTTCAACGAGATCTACTCCCGGCTGCTTCAGTTCATCGACTACGCCAAGAAGGCGGTGGCCATCTGGGACGACCTCTGCGACTTCTTCTACGCCGCCAACCCCCTCTACCGCCAGCTCGGCACCCGTCCCAAGAACCTAGCCGACCCCGGCATCTGGGACGACCCGGAGGCCTACGACGCGACCTACGCCCACTGCACGGCCTGGGGCGAGCGCCGCTGGGCCACCCCTGGCGTGATCCTCAACGGGGAGCTGGTGACCACCAGCCTGCAGGCCATCAATCTGGGGCTGGAGGAGTTCGTCGAGCACTCGTACTACGAGCCGTGGGAGACCTATCCGGTCCGGACCGACCCGCTGGGGGCGCCCCTGAGCCCGTACCACCCGTGGAACAAAGAGACCAAGCCCCGGCCGACTGGCCAGAGCTGGCGCGACCGCTACAGCTGGGCCACCTCTCCCCGCTGGGACCGGCAGGTGGTCGAGGCCGAGTGCACCGCCCGCATGTGGATCACGGCGGTGGCCCAGAAACTCCCCCACCGCCGCTTCCTGGAGCCGACCGGGACCAGTCTCCGGATGGCGCTCCCGGCCGGTCACCTGCCCGCCCGGGAACTGGAGTGGAAGGTCCCCGAGGTCTGGAACGCCTTTGAGCGGAACCGTGGCCGGGCCTACTGTATTCCTTATACGGCGCTGGTGGCGCTCGACAACTGGCTGTACGGCCTGGACCTCCTCAAGCGGGGCGAGACGAGGGTTCACACCCGGTTTACCATCCCCAAGACCGGCCGCCATATCGGCGTGGGGTTCTGGGGGGCCGGGCGCGGCTGGCTGACGCATCACGCGGTCATCGAGGACGGGGCGCTGGCCAACTACCAGATCATCACCCCCTCCACGATCAACGCCTCGCCCCGCGACCCGTGGGGAAATCCGGGCCCGTATGAGGAGGCGGTGCTGAACTCCCCGATTCTGGAGGAGTTCGAGCGGACCGAGGACTTCACCGGGATCGATATCCTGCGGGTCATCCGCAGTTTCGACCCCTGCATGCCCTGTACCACCCACGTCATGGTCGAGGGGCAGGATCGGGTCCTGACGACGGAGGTGAACACCTGCGCCTGTGGGCTTGATGACTAGGCGGGTGCTGGTCGGTGGGGTCGGCTACCACCACCTGTCGGACTACAGCCTGGGACCGCTGGTGGTCGCCCGGCTCCAGGCGGAGTCCTGGCCACCGGAGGTGGACCTGCGCGACCTGAGTTTCGGCCAGCTGGCCTTTGTCCAGGAGCAGCTGGCCCAGGAGGGGGTGTACCGGCGCGTGGTCCTGGTCGGCGCGCAGGCGCGGGGTGGACCCCCGGGCGCGGTCCGCTGCTACGCCTGGTCCTTCCGCCTGCCCCCTCCCCTGGAGATCCAGGCCCGGATCGCCGAAGCCTACACCGGCATCATCAGCCTGGAGAACCTGCTGGTCATCGGCACCCACTTCGCGATCTGGCCCCCAGACGTCCGCGTGGTCGAGGTCGAGCCGGCCTGGGAGACCTTCGGCGAGGCCCTCAGCCCGCCGGTGGCGGCGGCTCTGCCGGCGGTCGTCGAAGCTGTTCGCCAGGCGGCGTTGACCGGCTGGAGCGCATGATGAACGAGACCGAGGCGCGGCTCTTCTGGCGCGACGAACTGCTGCAGGTCATGTACTGGCTGCAGGGGGAGGGGTTCAGCGACCTCTGCACCCTGGCCGACCTGGCCCGCTTTCTTCAGGCCGAGAGCGGGCTCGTCGCCACCTGTCTGCACGATCTGGTTCAGGACGGCTATCTCGAGGTGGCCGCGGTCCGTCCGGACGGCCAGGCGCTGTACCGTCTGACCGCGGTCGGGCGGCGCGAAGGCGGGCGGCGCTTCGCCGAGGAGTTCGCCCACCTCCAGCGACCGGCCCATTTCGAGTGCAGCCCGGACTGCCCCTGTCGTCTGACCGGCGATCCGGCGGACTGCCCGACCCGCCGGGAGGGCGCCCATGAGTGACGCGCAGGAGTTCGACCGGCTCGCCCGACGGCTCGATCAGCTCGTCCGCCAGCTCGAGGCCGTTCCGTTTCCCCAGATTCGGCAGGCGGTGTTCGCGGCTCTTGAGGCCCTGGACCAGTTGCACCGACTGGCTCTGACCCGCCTGGTCACCCTGGCGCGGGCGGAGCCGGCCCTTTGGGAGCGACTGAGCGCCGACCCGGTGGTGCGCGAACTTCTGGCCCTCTACGACCTGATCGCCCCATCCGAGCCGGCCGACGACCCCCTGTACCAGGTCGAACAGGCGCTGGCGCCGGTCCGGGCCTACGTTCAGGCCCACGGCGGGACGCTGGAGGTGGTGGGCGTCAGCGAGGGCGTGGTCCAGGTCCGCCTGGCCGGGGCCTGTGTGGGCTGTCCGGGCTCGACGGTCACGGTCCGACGGGGGATCGAGCAGGCTCTGCGTCAGGGCCTGCCGGGCTTCCGTGGCCTGGTGGTGCTGCCCGCGACTGCCAGCCCTCAGCCGGCCCCCCGCCGTCCGCGGTGGCAGATGGCCTGTCGGGTCGAGGAGGTGCCGGAGGGAGGACTGCGGGGTCTGGTCCTGGAGGGCCAGCGGCTGGTGCTCTGTCGGGTGGAGGGGGAGATCTACGCCCTGCGCGACGCCTGTCCGGGGAGCATCCTGCCGCTTCATCTGGGTCGGCTGGTCGGCCCGGTGCTGACCTGTCCGTGGCACGGTTGTCGGTACGACGTCCGCACCGGTCGGCGTCTGGACCGGCCCGACGGTGAGCGGCTGGAGGTGCTGCCGGTCGCCGTTCAGGAGGGGGTGGTGTTGGTGGGGTTCGATGTGCCGGCCGGGGCGCCGCTGGAGCGACTGGACGATGTCGGCTGAGAGAGAGCGACGCCTGCTCATCGCCGGGCTGGGCAACGTCCTGTTGCGTGATGATGGATTCGGTAGTGTGGTGGCCGAGCGCCTGGCTCGCCGGGTGGCGGGGCCCCAGGTGACGGTCGCCACCTACGGGATCGCCGGGGTGGCTCTGGTGCAGGATCTGGTGGCTGGCTACGCCGGGCTTGTGCTCATCGACGTGGTGGTGCGCGGTGGGCCGCCGGGACGGCTCTACTGGCTGCGCCCGGTCGTGCCGGCGCCGGGGGAAGGGGAGGCCCGGTTTCTGGCCGAGCCCCACGCGGTGGGGGTCAGCCGGGCGCTGGTCCTGGCACGGGCACTGGGGGTGTTGCCGGATTATGTGCGGATCCTGGGCTGTCAGCCGGCGGCCGCCGACGATCTGGGCATCGGGTTGACCCCAGCGGTGGCGGCGGCCGCTGACCGGGCGGTGCAGGCGCTCGCCGACTGGGTGCCGCGCTGGTTGGAGGACCCGGCTGCCGAGCCGGCCCTCTGGGCCGCTCCGGTCGGCTGTCAGGGAGGATAGAACCGTGTGTCTGGCGATACCGGGTCAGGTGGTGCGGCTGGAGGCGGGCGGTCACTTCGCGGTGGTTGAGGTGAGCGGGGTGCGGCGCAAGGTCAACATCGATCTGCTCCAGCCCGAGGGGGTCGCGGTGGGCGACTGGGTCCTGATTCACGTGGGGTTCGCCCTGAGCAAGATCAGCGCCGCCGAGGCGCAGGCCCAGATGCGCTTGCTGGCGGCGCTGGGCGAGGACCGACAGGCGATGGACGAAATCCGGGGGTACCGCTTTGGCTGAACAGAGGTGGTCAGACGACCTGGAACGGTACGGGGGTGGCACGCTGGACCAGGACGGGTGTGTGACCTGTGGCGACCTGGCGGTGGCGGTCCGGGTGCTCAGGGTCGAGGGGCGGGAGGCGCTCTGCGTCGACCGGTGCGGTCGACAGGCGTGGGTGGCCATCGATTTTGTGCCGCAGGCGGCGCCGGGTGATGTCCTGCTCGTGCACCTGCGGGTGGCTCTCACCAGGATCGAGGGGGATGAGCCGTGAAGTATATCGACGAGTTTCGTGATCCCACGCTTATCCGGGTGGTGGCGGACGAGATCGCCCGGCTGGCCGACCCCGCCCGCCACTACCGTATTATGGAGGTCTGTGGGGGCCACACCCACGCGATCTACCGGCACGGGCTTGAACGGCTGCTGCCGCCGAACATCGAACTGGTCCACGGTCCGGGTTGCCCGGTCTGTGTGCTGCCGATGGGCCGGATCGACGACGGACTGGCCATGGCCGAACAGCCGGGGGTGATCTTCACGGCCTTCGGCGACATGATGCGGGTTCCCGGGACACGGGGGACTCCGCTGGAGTACCGGGCCCGGGGCTGTGACGTCCGCATGGTCTACTCTCCGCTCGACGCCCTCCGCCTGGCCCAGGAGAACCCTGATCGGCAGGTCGTGTTCTTCGCCATCGGTTTTGAGACCACCGCTCCCTCCACGGCGCTGACGCTGCAGCGGGCGAAGGCCCTGGGGGTGCGGAACTTCTCGGTCTTCTGCAACCATGTCCTGATCGTCCCGGCGATCCGGGCGATCCTCGACTCGCCGGACATGCGGCTCGATGCGTTTATCGGTCCGGGGCATGTTTCGACGGTCATCGGCTGTCGTCCCTATCAGTTCATCGCCCGCGAGTACGGCAAGCCGGTGGTCATCTCCGGCTTCGAGCCGCTGGATATCCTGCAGGCGATAGCGATGATTTTGCGTCAGCTGAGGGAGGGGCGGGCCGAGGTGGAGAACCAGTACAGCCGGGTGGTGCCGTGGAACGGGAACCTGGCGGCGCTGCGGGCGATGGCCGAGGTGTTCACCCTCCGGCCGTACTTCGAGTGGCGGGGGTTGGGCTTTATCTCGCAGTCGGCGCTCGCGATCGCCCCGGCCTACGCGGACTGGGACGCGGAGGCGCGGTTCAGCGTGCCAGGGGTTCGGGTGACCGACCCGAAGGCGGCCCAGTGCGGTGAGGTGCTGAAGGGCGTCTTGAAGCCGCCGCAGTGCAAGCTCTTCGGGCGGGAGTGCACGCCGGAGCGTCCGATCGGAGCGTTGATGGTCTCCAGCGAGGGTGCCTGTGCCGCCTACTACCACTATGTCCACCGTGTCGGTGCGGCGGGGGGTGGATGAGCGATGCGGCTCTCGGCGCGGGTCCGGTTCACCGACCCCCAGATCGAACTGGTGCATGGGGCCGGGGGCAAGGCGATGCGCCGGCTCATCGAGGGGCTCTTCCTGCCACGGCTGACCAGCCCGGCCCTGGCGGCGCTGGGCGACGCCGCGGTGCTGGAGGTCGGTGGGCTCCGGCTGGCGCTGACGACCGACGCTTTTGTCGTCACCCCGCACCGGTTTCCGGGGGGCTCGATCGGCGAACTGGCGGTCAACGGCACGGTCAACGACCTGGCGATGGCCGGGGCGCGGCCGCTGGCCCTGGTGGCAGCCTTTATTCTGGAGGCCGGCCTCCCGGTCGCCGCGCTTGAGGCCGAAGTGGAGGCGATGGCCCGGGCGGCCGCCCGGGCCGGGGTCGCGGTCGTCGGCGGCGATACCAAGGTGGTCGAGCACGGCCAGGCCGACGGCCTCTACATCGCCACCACGGGTCTGGGGCTGGTGGACCCGCGGGCAGAGCTGGGGCCGGCGCGGGTCCGACCGGGGGATAAGATCCTGGTCTCCGGGCCGATCGGCGACCACGGGGTCACGGTGCTGCTGGCCCGTGGGGAGCTCGACCTGGAGGCAGATCTGGTCTCAGACACCCGGCCACTCTGGCCGCTGGTCGAGGGGCTGCTGGCGGCGGTCGGACCGGGGCTGCGCTGGCTGCGTGACCCGACGCGGGGTGGGGTGGCGTCGGCGCTGAACGAACTGGCCCGCGACACGGGACTGGGGATCGTCCTGTGGGAGGAGGCGGTGCCGGTCCGGCCGGCGGTCCGGGGGGCCTGTGAGGTGCTGGGGCTGGATCCTCTGTACATCGCCTGTGAGGGCCAGTTTCTGGCGGTCGTCGACCCGGCCGTGGCGGAGTTGGCGCTCCGGGGCCTGCAGGCGCTCCCCGGCGGCGCCGAGGCGGTGCTGATCGGGGAGGTGCGGCCCGAGCCGGCCGCGACGCTGGTGGCGGTCACGGCCTATGGGGGAGCGCGGGTGGTCGATATGCTGGTCGGGGATCCGCTGCCCCGGATCTGTTGAGTAGCGGATGGGGGTGTGGCTGTGGCGCTGGAGGCTCTGGTCCGCGAACGCCTGCTGGCCCGTAACGCGGTCTCCCAGACGTTCTTTCCGGTCGAAGCGCCACGGCTGGCCGACGCCTGCCGGCGGATGGCCGAGCGGTTTCTGGAGGGGGGACGGCTGCTCGCCTTCGGGCGTGGCCCTTATCTCACCGACGCTCAGCACATCTCGGTGGAGTTCATCCACCCGGTCATCGTCGGCAAGCGGGCGCTGCCGGCCCTGGACCTGAGTGTGGCCTTTCGCCCCTGGCTGGCGGTGTTGCTCCGACCGACCGATATCGTTGTAGGCTTTGGGCCCCCAGAGGGGGACCCGGAGGTGGCCGCGGCGCTGGCCTGGGCCCGGGCCCAGGGGGCTCTGACCTTTGCCCTGCCGGGGCCGGACGCCGATTACGGGGTGGCGGCGCCCAGTCCTGACCCCTTCATCCATCAGGAGATGCTGGAGGTGCTCTACCACACCCTCTGGGAGACCGTCCATGTCTTCTTTGAGCACCGCCAGGTGTCGGGCGAGCCCGTCGGCGAGATGGCTGTCCTCTACCCGTTCCTGGGGGGAGAGCCGGTCGACCTGAGGACGGTGGTGCCCCAGGTGGCCGCCTCGATCGTGGCCAAAGCCCGCGAGGACGAGCGTCTGCGCGCGGAGGTGGCTGCCGAGCAGGCCGGGGTCATCGCGGCGGCTGCTCAGGCCATCGCCGAGCGGCTGCGACGTGGTGGTCGCCTGATCATTTTCGGCAATGGCGGGTCGGCCACGGACGCCAATGACCTGGCCCTCGACTGCGTGCTCCCGCCGGCCGGCTGGCGGCCGCTGCCGGCCATTTCGCTGGGGTTGGAGCCGGCGAACCTCTCGGCCATCGCCAACGATATCGGACCGGAGGTGCTCTTCCTCCGGCAACTGATTCCCCACGGCCGGCCGGAGGACGTGGCGGTCGGGATCTCGACCAGTGGGAGTTCACGCAACGTGGTGGTGGCGCTGGAGGAGGCCCGTCGGCGGGGCATGCTGA
>Ga0101941_1001958_pt1 | contig 11217 bp, 10 predicted proteins | sample DewCreD2012metaG_3_FD_75242 | JGI IMG/M metagenome (GOLD analysis project Ga0101941, IMG submission 75242) | Hot spring sediment bacterial and archeal communities from British Columbia, Canada, to study Microbial Dark Matter (Phase II) - Dewar... ...
GTTAGCCTCGGGCCGTGGCCGTCCGGGAGAAGTACCGGGGGATCGCACGGCTGCCGGCCGACTGGCGAGAGCGGCTGACCGAGCTCCCGTCGGTGTGCGCCGAGCACGGAGTCGACCTCCTGTACCTGTTCGGGTCGGCCGCCCGGATGCTCGAGGGCGAGGGGATCCCCGAGGACCTCGACCTCGCCTACGTCGCGGCGCCGCGCTCCGACTTCTTCGGCTTCGCCCAGGCGCTCTCCCGCGTCCTCCGCTCGGACCGGGTCGACCTCGTCGACCTCGACGCGGCCTCGCCGGTGTTCGCCTTCGAGGTGGTGCGGACCGGGCGGCTCCTGTACCGGCGGTCGGTCGAGCGGGAGAACGCGTTCGAGCTCGCCCTCACCGGGCGCTATCGGGACGAGGTGGTGCGGCTCCGGCGGTGGGCCGGATGGCGGACGGGAGGGGAGCGCTGTGGTCCTGCGTAGGCAGGTCGTCGAGGGGTTCCTCGCAGAGCTGGAGACCGTGGCCGCTGGCCTGGAGGGCCTCGGCCCGGTCCGTGCGGAGGACCTGAGGGGCGATCTCCAGCTGCGTTGGGCGGTGGAGCGAGGCCTCCTGAGCGGGCTGAGCGTGGTCTTCAACGTCGCGGACCACATCCTGGCCGGAGCCTTCGGGATCCGGGCCGAGACCTACGAGGAGAGCCTGGACCTCCTCCTGGCCCGCGGGGTCGTCTCGGAGGGCACGCGCCGCGCGCTGGCGGGCAGCGGAGGGTTCCGGAACGTCCTGGTCCACGAGTACGTGCGGGTGGATGCGGGCAGGGTGGCGGAGGCCCTGGGAGAGGCACCCTCGACGCTCCGGTCGTTCGTCGCGGACGTGCGTGCCTGGCTCGAGCGAGCCGGCGAAGGGTGAGCGCTCAGCCGCCCAGGGCCTCGCGGACCGCGGCGGCGATCCGCCCGGCCGAGATCCCGGCCCGGTCGCGGAGCTCCTCCGGGGTACCCGAGCCCGGCATGGCCCGGACCGCGAGCTTCACCACTCGACCCGAGAGCTCCCCGCCCTCGGCCAGGGCCTCGAGGACGGCGTCCCCCAGCCCGCCGTCCGCCCAGTGGTCCTCGACGGTCACGAGGAGCCCGGTCTCTCGGAGGGCGCGCCGGAGCGTCCCCCCGTCGATCGGCTTCACCGAGTAGGCGTCGATCACGCGCACCGGGATCCCCTCGCGGGCGAGCTCGTCGGCGGCCCGGAGCGCCTCGAACACCGTGACGCCCGCCCCCACGATCGCCGCCCGGTCCCCCGGACCCGCTCGGAGCGTCTTGCTGCCGCCCACCGGGAAGTCCTCCTCGGGCCCGTACAGGACCGGCGTCTTCTCCCGCGTGGTCCTGAGGTAGGAGATCCCGGGGAGGTCGAGCATGGCCGCCGTGAGCTTGGCCGCGGCGTTGCCGTCGGCCGGGTACAGGACCGTGGAACCGTGGACCGCCCGCATCATGGCGAGGTCCTCGAGGCCCATCTGCGACGGGCCGTCCTCGCCGATCGAGACCCCGGCGTGGGACCCGCACAGCCGGAGGTCGGCCCGGCCCACCGCGGCCATCCGGATGAAGTCGTAGGCGCGGGTGAGGAACGCCCCGAAGGTGGCGGCCACCGGAGCCTTCCCGAGCGCCTGGAGGCCGACCGCCACCCCCAGCATGCACTGCTCGGCGATGTACATCTCGAGGAAGCGCTCGGGCGCCACGCGCTGGAAGTCCTCGGTGTGGGTCGAGTTCGACACCTCCCCGTCGAGGACCACGAGGTCGGGGCGGGCGGCGAGGGCGGCGAGCGCCTCGCCGAAGGCCTTCCGGGTGGCCACCGGCTCCCGGTAGGCGGGGAGCGCCACCCCGGTGGTGCTCCCGGCCGGGATCGAGGCCGGGCGGGCCGGGGGGGGCGGGGATGGGGGAGCGATCCGCATGTCGCGTTCGCCCCCCAGCTCCTCGATGGCCCGGGCCGCCTGCTCCGGCGAGAGGGCCTTGCCGTGCCAGCCCTCCGCGTCGGCGAGGAACGACACCCCGTGGCCCTTCTGGGTGCGGGCCACGATGAGCGCCGGGCCGTCGCCGCCGGCGGCCTCGCGGTACGCGGCGTCGATGGCCTCGACGTCGTGCCCGTCGACCTCGATCGCCCGCCACCCGAAGGCCCGGGCCCGCTCCGCGTAGGCGCGCGTGTTCCAGCCGAGCATCGTCGGCCCCCGCTGGCCCAGGCGGTTCACGTCGACGATCCCCACCAGGTTCCCGACGCCGTGGTGCGCGGCGTTCGCCATCGCCTCCCAGACCGAGCCCTCGGCCATCTCCGAGTCCCCCATCAGCACCCACACCCGGCCGGGGAGGCCGTCCATCCGCATCGCGAGCGCCATCCCCAGGCCCATGGCCAGGCCCTGGCCGAGGGAGCCGGTGGCCACGTCGACCCAGGGCATCCCGGGCACCGGCGCCGGGTGCCCCTCGAGGGGGCTGTCGAGCCTGCGGAGCGAGAGGAGCTGCTCGTCGGTGATGGCCCCGATGGCCTTGAGCGCTGCGTACAGGAGCGGCGCGGCGTGGCCCTTCGACAGGACGAAGCGGTCGTTCGCCGGGTCCTTTGGGCGGGCCGGGTCGTAGCGGAGGTGGTTCGCGAAGAGCACCGCGGCCAGGTGCGCCGCCGACATCGACGACGTGGGGTGCCCCGAGCCCGCCGCCGTCGTGGCCCGGATGCTGTCCACGCAGAGCTGCGCCGCGAGCTCCTCCAGGTCCTTCCGCTCCATCCCCCCTCCTCTCCCGGCAGCTACCCCAGCCGACCCGGGACCCGCCCACCGGCCGCCCCGGACGGTCTCCCCGCCAGCCTACCCGCGGCCGGCGCTCACGTGGCCCCGAGCGGGACCAGCTCGGACCGCGCGACGTCCACGAGCCCCCGGTCGGTGAGCTTGAGCTCGGGGACCACCGAGAGCGCGAGGAACGACATCGCCATGAACGGGGCGGGGAGCGTGACGCCGAGGGCCCTGGCCGCCCGCTCCAGCTCCCGGGCGCGTCGGGCGACCTCCCTGGGCCCCTCGTCGGAGAGGAGGCCGCCGTAGGGGCAGGGGAGGTCGGCCAGGACCCGCCCGCGCAGCACCGCCACCTGCCCGCCCCCCAGCCGGGCGAGGTGGTTCACGGCCGCCGCCATGTCCGCGTCGTCCACCCCCACCACGACGAGGTTGTGGGCGTCGTGGGCGTGGGTGGAGGCGAGCGCGCCCCGGCGGAGCCCGAACCCGGCGACGAACCCCAGGCCGATCCGGCCCGTCCCCCGGTGGCGCTCGACCACGGCGGCCTTGGCGAGGTCCCGGGCGGGGTCGGCCACGGCGCGCCCGTCCCGCTGCGTGGGCTCGGCGACGAGCGCCCCGGTCACGATCTGTCCGGGCACCACGCCGATGACCCTGACCGAGCCCTCCGCCGCGAGGAGGAAGTCGTCGGCCGAGAGCGGCGGCACGCGTACGCTCCCCCGCATCCAGTCGGGGAGCGGCACCTCGGGCAGCCCCACGACCTCCCCGTCCGAGGCCACGAGGCGCCCACGCTTCCAGACCCGGACCGGCCGGAACCCCTCGAGGTCGGGGACGGCCACGACGTCGGCGAGGTAGCCGGGCGCCACCGCCCCGTGCTCGTGCAGCCGGTGGTAGCGGGCGGGGTGGAGGGTCGCCATCGCGACCGCGTCGGCCGGCGGGCATCCCAGGGCCACCGCCCGGCGGAGCACGTCGTCGAGGTGCCCCTCCTCGAGGAGCTGGTCGGGCTCGCGGTCGTCGGTGCAGAGCAGGCAGTTGGCGGGGCCGTGCTCGAGCACGAGCGGGAGGAGCGCCTCGAGGTTCCTCGCCGCCGAGCCCTCCCGGATCATGATCCACATCCCGAGCCGGCGCTTCTCCAGGGCTTCCTCAGGGGTCGTGCACTCGTGGTCGCTCCGGACCCCGGCCGCGAGGTAGGCGTTGAGGGCGGGCCCGGCGAGGCCCGGCGCGTGGCCGTCGACGTGGCCGCCGGTCGTGCGGTGGGCCGCGGCGAGCTTCGCGAGCGCCGCCCGGTCGCCCCGGACCACGGCGGGGACGTCCATCATCTCCGCGAGGCCGATGGCCCGCGGCTCGTGCCGGAGCAGCGCCTCCACGTCCTCGGCCGAGAGCGTCGCCCCGCTCGACTCGAACGGGCTCGCCGGTACGCACGAGGGGACCATCGCGTAGAGGTCGAAGGGGAGCCGGTCGGCGGCGGCCAGGAGGGCCCGGATCCCCCGCGCCCCGAAGACGTTCGCGATCTCGTGGGGGTCGAGGACCGCGGACGTCGTGCCGTGGGGGAGGACGGCGGCGGCGAAGGCGTCGGGCCGGAGCTTGGTGGACTCGAGGTGCATGTGCCCGTCGATGAAGCCGGGGAGGAGGACGAGGCCGGAGACGTCCTCCTCGCGCTCCCCCCGGTACCGCCCGAGGCCGGCGACGTGCTCGCCCGCGACGGCCACGTCGAGCTCCAGCAGCTCGCCGGTGAAGACCGAGAGGACCCGGCCCCCGCGGAGCACGAGGTCCGCGGGCCGCTCGCCGCGGGCGACCGCCAGGCGGTGGGCCAGGTCCCGGGTCCAGGGGTCCACGGTCGCGCGAAGCCTACCGCGCGCCCCGCTCGGCGCGCGAGGTCGGGTTGGGCAGGCGGGCGCCGACCTGGTAGGGTCGCCGGTGAGGGACAGCGAGCGCCGTCCCGTGAGGTTCCGCTCCTCCGCGTCCCGGGCGAGTCGAGACCTCGCCCGGACGATCGGCCCTCCGGGGCCAGGAGGAGCGAACCCCATGGTCACCGCCACCACCTTCGCCGACCTCGGCGTGTCCGAGCCCGTGGCTCGGGCGCTGGCCGAGGCCGGGATCCACCGCCCGTTCCCCGTCCAGGCCCTCGCGCTCCCCGACGCGCTCGCCGGCCGCGACGTGCTGGTGAGGTCCCCCACCGGCTCGGGGAAGACCCTCGCCTTCGCCGTGCCGATCGTCGAGCGCCTCGGGCCCGACGCGCCGACCCCGTCCGCCCTCGTGCTCGCGCCGACCAGGGAGCTCGCGGCGCAGGTCGCCGAGGCCGCCGGCGCGCCCGCCCGGGCCCGTGGCCTGGCGGTGGCCGTCGCGTACGGCGGGGTCCCCCTCCGCGAGCAGGCCCGGGCCGCCGCCCGCGCCCACGTCCTGGTCGCGACGCCCGGCCGTCTGGAGGATCTCGCGGGCCGCCGCCTCGTCGACCTCTCGCGGGTCTCGGTGCTGGTCCTCGACGAGGCCGATCGGATGCTCGACCTGGGGTTCCAGCCGCAGGTCGACCGGATCGTCCGGCGTCTCCCCCGGGAGCGGCAGACGATGTTCTTCTCGGCCACGCTCGACGGCGAGGTCGGACGCCTGGCCCGCGCCTACACGCGCGGCCCGGCGCGCCACGAGGTCGCCGCCCCGGTCCCCACCGCCCCCGGGGCCGACCACCGGTTCCTCCCGGTCGAGGCCCACGGGAAGGTCGACGCGCTCGTGGAGCTCCTGGCGGGGGAGCGCGGGCTGGCCCTCGTGTTCGTCCGCACCAAGCGCGGGGCCGACCGTCTGTCGCGGAGGCTCCGGTCGAGGGGCGTCGCCGCCGAGGCGCTCCACGGCGACCTGGCCCAGGCGGCCCGGGAGCGGGCGCTCGCGCGGTTCGCCACCGGCGCGGTGGACACGCTGGTGGCCACCGACGTCGCGGCCCGCGGGCTCGACCTCGAGGCGATCACCCACGTGGTCAACTTCGATCCCCCCGAGGACGACAAGGGCTACGTCCACCGCGTCGGCCGCACGGCGCGGGCCGGTCGGCCCGGCACCGGGGTCACGTTCGTCACCCCGGAGCAGCGGGGCGACGTCGGGCGGATGGCGGCCCGGCTCGACCTGCGCGAGGCGTTCACCGGCGAGGGGATGGCGATCCCGCCGCCGCGGGTCGTGTTCTCGGGGTCGAAGGGCCGCCGCTCGATGCTCCGGAAGCCGACCCGCCCGCGCTGACGGCGCCCGCTAGGAGGCCTCGCCGCCGACGAGGCGGAGCCCCGCGCGCCGGGCCAGGGCCGAGAGCTCGGCGGCGGGGGCCGGCCGGCTGAAGAGGTAGCCCTGGCCGAAGGTGCAACCGTGGGCGACCAGGAACCGCCACTCCTCCTCGGTCTCGATCCCCTCGGCGAGCGGCACCATCCCGAGCCCTTCGGCCAGGGCCACGATGGCCCGCACCATGCTCGCCTTCGTGAGGTCGGCGTGGCAGTCGCGGACGAAGGACCGGTCGATCTTGAGCACCTGCACGGGGAGGTCGCGGAGCCGGGAGAGCGAGGAGTAGCCGCTCCCGAAGTCGTCGAGGGCGATCCGGAGCCCCCGCTCCCGCAGCCCGAGGAGGATCTGCCGGGTGCGGTCGGGGTCCACCATCGCGGCGGACTCCGTCACCTCCACCACGACCTTCTCCGGGGGCGTCCCCGAGGCCGTGAGGCGGGCGGCGATCCGGTCGGCCAGCTCCGGCCGCCACAGCTCGCGGGTGGAGAGGTTGAAGCTGATCTCCAGGTCCAGTCCCTCCTCCCGCCACCGCCGGTCCTGGCGGCACAGCTCCTCCACCACCCAGTCGCCGATGGCTTCGATCAGCCCCATCTCCTCGGCGAGCGGGATGAAGTCCCCGGGCGGGACCAGCCCCCCGTTCGGGTCCGGCCATCGCAGGAGCGCCTCGACCCCCACCATCCGGCCGTCGGCCAGGGCCACGAGCGGCTGGTAGTGGAGCTCCCAGTTCCGCTCCTCCACCGCGCGGCGCAGCCGGGTGGTGAGCGAGAGCTTCGTGAGCGCGTCGGCGTCGGTGGGGGCGTGGATCACGTACCCGCCGGGGCCCGTCCGCTTGCTCTGGAACATCGCCGCGTCCGCCAGCCGGAGGAGCTCCGCGCCGTCGCCGCCGTGGTGGGGGAACAGGCTGATCCCGATGGAGGCCGTGACGTAGACCTCGTTCCCGGCTACGCGGAACGGCTCGCGGAGCGCGTCCTGGATCCGGGCGGCGACGGATTCCGCGATCAGCATCGCCCCGTCGGCGTCGCCGGGCAGCGGAGCGCGGGCGCCGGTCTCCAGGTCGGCGAGGAGCAGGAGGAACTCGTCGCCCCCCTGGCGCGCGACGAGATCGGTCTCCCGGGTCGCCTCCCGCAGCCGCTCCGCGACCCGCCGCAGGAGCTCGTCGCCGGCCTCGTGCCCGAGGCTGTCGTTCACGAGCTTGAACTCGTCGAGGTCGAGGAGGAGCACGGCCACGGCGAGGTCGTGGCGCCGGGCCCTGGCCACGGCCAGGTCCAGGAGCTCCTCGAACATCGCCCGGTTCGGCAGCCCGGTGAGGCGGTCGTGGTAGGCGAGGAACGCGAGCTGCTCCTCGGCCCTCTTGGCCTCGGTGATGTCGAGCATCACGCCGTGGATGAACGCGGGGCGGCCGTCGCCGTCCTTCACCACCACGGCGCTGTCCCGGAACCACACCACCCGCCCGTCCCGCGCGAGGAGGCGGTACTCGAACGTGAAGGGCTCGCCGGCGTCGCGCCCGGCGAGGTAGGTGGCGAGGGCCCGCTCCTTGTCGTCGGGGTGGAGGTGCTTGTACCAGAGGTCGGGGTCGGCGATGTATTCCTCGGGGGAGATGCCCAGGAGCTCCTGGATCTGGGGGCTCACGTAGGCCGTGGACATCGACTCGTCGGCGACGTCGATGTAGACGATGGCCGGGATCTGCTCGACGAGGGTCCGGTACTTCGCGTTCGCCTCGTGCAGCTCCTCGTCGGTCCGGCGGAGCTCGGCCACGAGGGCCTCGACGAGCTCCGCGGCCTCGCGCGGCAGCCGGTCGAGGGACGCGAGGGCTCGCTCGGCGTCCTCCACCAAGGAGCGCCGCGGGTGCGCGCCGGTTGCCCCCTGCCGTTCCGCGGTCAAACCGCCTCCTCCCAGGTCTCCGTTCGGGGTTATCGGCGGTCTGCTCGCCGTCCTTGACCGGACGTTCAGGCATCCCCCGGCCGGGGGACGAGGGATCGAGCCGCGAGCGGCGGCGGGACGGGGGCCGGTCCAGCGGGGTCCGGCCGGTCAGGCGACGACGAGGACCCCGCGCATCTGCTGGGGATGGAGATCGCAGCGGAAGAGGTAGGTCCCGGCATCGAGCGCGCCCACGCGGTAGATCGTCGTGCCCGGGCCCGTCACCGGGTCCCCCACGAAGCGCGCGCGGGTCCCGGCCGCGTCCTCGTACACGGCCACGTTGTGTTGCACGCCCGCGTCCTCGTTGACGAACGCGATCCGGAAGGGCTCCCCCGCGTGGGCGGCGAGGCAGTCGGGATCGAAGGCGAACCCGCTCGCGGCGACGCGGAGCAGCCCGCCGTCGGGCGAGCAGGTCGCGGGCGGGAGCGTCGCCGTCGGGGTGATCGGGGGCCCGGCGCTCGGGCCGGCCGGTCGGAGGGCCAGGGCGGTGAGCGCGAAGCCCGCACCGAGCACCGCGAGCGAGGCCGCGGCACGCACCGCGGCTCCCGCGCCGGGCCGGGCCCAGATGACCGCGAGCAGCAGCACCGCGGCCGGCAGGCCCAGCGCGATCACCCCGAGGGCGGGGCTCGAGGTCAGGGCCGCTCCCTCGAGCGACGCCGCCGTCACCGGTCCGCGGCCCGCCGGGAGGAGGGCCTCGGGTTCCTCATCCGGACCTCACTCCACCGTGAAGGCCGTCCGCATCCCCTGGGCGTAGTGAGCCTCCTGTTCCTCCTCATCGTAGATGTTGCAGATCAGGACGTAGCTCCCCGGCTCGAGGTCGACGCGCAAGGTGGCGGAGCCACCCACCGGGACCTGCTCCACCTCGTCGACCACCTCGATGCCCTCCGCCGACTCGTCGACCACCCCCCGGTCGTCGGTGGGCAGGGCGTCCGGCGCGAGGTCGGTCCTGATCACGACGAGCTCGTGGGCATCGTTGGGCCCCTCGTTCCGGACCTGGAACGTGACCTCCCCGGCGGGCGCGGACGACCGGGCCGGCTCGACGGAGAACTCCCTGAGCGTGACGTCCACCGTGGTCTGGGCCCTGCCTCCCCCGCAGGCGGCGGCGACGACGAGCGTGGCGGCCACCGCGATCCTTCCTCCGCTCCGCATGGTCCGTACCTCCTCCCGCCGGCCCTCCCGGTCGGGCCTCGCGGACGAGACGATAGGGATCGGGGACCGGGTGACCGGCCGAGCCTGACGGGGTCGTCATCCAACCGTCACCCCGTCATCACGGCGCGAGCTTGCGCTCGATGACAGATCCGTCATGGAACCTTCCCCAGGAGGAGCCCGGGGCCTACGATGCGCATCGTGGCCAGGGTGCTCGTGGTCGACGACGAGCCGAGGATCGTGAACTTCGTCGCCCGCGCCCTGGCCGCCCAAGGGTTCTCGGTCGACGGGGCCTACGACGGTGCGCGCGCGCTCGAGCTCGCCCGCACAGGGGCCTACCACCTGGTCGTGCTCGACCTCCTGCTCCCCGGCCTGGACGGGGTTTCGGTCCTCCGGGGCATCATGGAGTCCCGACCCCAGCAGCGGATCCTGGTCCTTTCGGCCCTGTCGGACGTGGAGAGCAAGGTGAGCTGCCTGGAGCTCGGGGCCTCCGACTACCTGGCCAAGCCGTTCTCGCTCGCGGAGCTCGTGGCGCGCGTACGGGCCAGGGTGCGGGAGCCCGCACCGGGCCCCGCCCCCAGGCTCCTGCGGGTGGGACGGCTCTGCCTCGACCTCCTGCGGCGGGTGGCCGATGCGGGCGCGGGGCCCGTCCTCCTGTCGGAGCGCGAGTTCCTCCTCCTCCAGCACCTGATGCTGAAGCAGGGTGAGGTGTGCAGCCGTCAGCAGCTCCTCTCCGAGGTGTGGGGCTACTCGTTCGACCCGGGCAGCAACGTCGTGGACGTCACCGTCGCTCGGTTGCGGGCCAAGCTCGGGTCCGGCGCGATCGAGACGGTGCGAGGTGTCGGCTACCGGATCGCTGGCGCGTAGGCGCTGGATCGAGCTGGCCTGGGGAGCGTTCGCCGCGGCGAACGTCGCCGTGATCCTGCTGGCGAGCCGGTGGGAGACGATCCCGTTCCACCTCGTCTGGGTGTCGCTCTCCCTGCTGTACGGGTTCCGGGTGTGGAGCGTGCGGAGCACGGCGGTCGTGCTCGCGGTGGTGAGCGTCGTGACCGCCGCGGCCCTCGCGTACACCGTCGCCCGTGGCCACGAGGGGTTCGACGAGGTGGCCGAGGTGCCGCTCATGGCGGCGATGTTCGTGGCGATGGTGTGGCACGCGCGCCGCTCCGAGGCGGCCGTCGGGGAGGTCCGGCGGCTCGCGGAGAACGAGCACCGGCTCCTGGAAGGGCAGCGGGGGTTCATCCGGGACGCCTCCCACGAGCTCCGCACGCCGATCACGGTGGCCCGGGGCTACGCGGAGCTGATCGCGAGCGAGGCCGAAGGGGAGCAGGCGCGGGCGGACGCCCGGGTGCTCCTCGACGAGCTGTCGAGGCTGGAGCGGATGTCGGAGCGCCTGCTCCTGCTGGCCACCGCCGAACAGCCCCGGCTGCTCTCGCTCGGGCCGGTCCGGGCCGACGAGTTCGTCGGGGCCCTGGTCCGGCGCTGGACCCCCGCGGCCCGTCGGCGGTGGGAGGTGGTCGTGGAGGCGGAGGGCGAGGTCCTGGCCGACGCGGATCGGTTGGCGCTCGCGCTGGACGCGCTCCTCGAGAACGCGGTCGACCACACCCGGGAGGGCGATCGGATCCGGATCGCGGCCCGCGCCGAGGGCCGGGACCTCGTCGTCGAGGTGACCGACGCGGGCCCCGGGATCCCCGCCGACCAGCTCGACCGGATCTTCGAGCGGTTCGCCCGGGTCGACGAGGGTCGGAGCCGCCGGGCGGGGGGGACCGGGCTGGGCCTGGCGATCGCCCGCGCGGTCGTCGAGGCGCACGGGGGGACGATCTCGGCCGAGAGCGAGCCTGGGGCGGGGGCGACCTTCCTGGTCCGCCTCCCGGGCCTCCGACCGCCGCGGGGCGAGGGGGCCGGGCCGCCCGGGCTCAGCAGCCCGACCCGTCGGGCGGGAGCGGGCGGAACGTGAGCAGGGGGCGCTGACCCTCGCTCGTTCAGGGCGCACGCGCGCTGGCCCCTCGGTGCGGGGGAGGAGCGCGCGCAGGTGCGGCCCGTTCGACGCGCGCGGCGCCTCGCCGGGTTCCGGTACCCTCGGCGTGTGAGCACGATGCGCGCCCTCCGGAAGACCCGCCGGGCGCCGGGGGCGGAGCTCGAGGAGGTGCCGGTCCCCGACCCGGGGCCGGGCGAGGTCCTGGTCC
>Ga0101941_1001959_pt1 | contig 11214 bp, 7 predicted proteins | sample DewCreD2012metaG_3_FD_75242 | JGI IMG/M metagenome (GOLD analysis project Ga0101941, IMG submission 75242) | Hot spring sediment bacterial and archeal communities from British Columbia, Canada, to study Microbial Dark Matter (Phase II) - Dewar... ...
CTGGCGGCGGCTTGTAGTGGGGCAGGGAGGCCGGCCGGCGCGGCCCCCCCCCCCCCCCCCCCCACGCCCTGGGCCTTGCGGCGCAGGATGCCGTCCAGCACAGGGAGCAAGAACGCCTCGGTCTTGCCCGAGCCAGTGCCGGTGGTGATGACGAACGAGCACCCCGCCTGCCCAATGCGAAATGCGTGTTCCTGGTGTCGATACAGTCGGTTTTCGCCGAAGGGCCAGTGCGCTTTCAGCAGGTCGGGGTGAGCCGTTCCTTCATCCACAAGCTCCTGCAGGGTCAGCCCCAGGGCGAAATCCCGGGCGAGCGTCACGTAGGGGCCTTTGACCACCACATCGGCCTGGGCCAGGTGCTCCTCAAACTGCCGCCTTAGATGGTCGTCTAGGAATCGGTAGCTCGTCCGCAGGAAACTGCGGTACTCCTCGATGAGATTCCGCACGGCAACGGGAATGTTGGGAGGCATGGTTCAACGCTCCTCTTGCTTCCTGAACAGTCCTCAAAAAGGCAGATCATTGTCCGTGTAGCTAGCCTCTACCTTTTTCTCCCCATATCCGAGCAGGGTACGAAGAGCACCAATCATTTCTTCTACCTTCGCCCACCCTAACTCCTCGGCATCTTTGTCAAGATGCTCTGCCACCCAGCGCGCTACGAATGGCTTGCTTTCGACGCCGAGCTTCCTCGCCTCACTCTCTAGTTCAGAGTACTTATTGAAGTAGTTGCGCATGCTACTTTCATAGTCCTTGCCAAAAACCGTGTACTTTTCCTTCACAAGCCACTCCTCGGTGTTTATCGCAATGTTTACTTCTTGTTCCAAAACACCAAGTGTTTTCAGGGCATCCACACGCTTTTTGCCATCCCGGTCCTCACTCGCATCGTTGTCGAAAACCACATAACAGGGTATCCCGTAGGCCCGATAAAGCCGGTACCACTTGGCGAGGTTACCCTTACCACCCACACTCATCACCGCGATTCCTTCTCGCTCCAATTCAAGACCTCTTGTGCGTAGCAGGACTGGCAGCGCCAGTGCCTCGGTAGGCCCCTCCACAAGCACCACAGCCCGCGCAAAGAACCCGGACAAGAGATCGCTCGTGGCGTTCGCAGCGTAAAAAGGGAGAACGTTGTCTTCCGTCACCTTGTCCTCGCGTGCTCCGAGTTCAATACATTTGGCCACAAGATCTTGCCGAGTGAGCTGACGCACGCGTGTCGATCCGTTTTCCTTGTACACCAGCACGAGACCTTCCAGACCTTCGATTGAGACAAAAGCCGGGCTGTGCGTCGTGATGAGCAGCTGCAGTCCCTCGGCACAACGCGACCGCAACCTGCGAGCAAGCCACTGCTGAGCCAGAGGATGGAGATGGGCTTCCGGTTCTTCGATCACCAGGACGATCCCACCGTGGAAGGCTTTGGCGTAGGCGTATGCAAAGGCGAGCGCCAGGACTTGTTGCTCACCTGTGCCCATTTCCTCCAACGTCCGTGGTTCGGAGTCTTCCACTGCCTGAAGACGAAGCGCGTGAAAGAAGTTTACCGGGTTGTAGGCTTCAAAGTTCACATCAAGGCGATGCGTCATGTTAGAAACTAGGTCGTTCAGTTCCCTCTGAAGATCCTCTACGAATGCATTGAACTCAGGGACTTCTAGGAATTTAGCTTTGGTTTCACCAAAAATGGCCTCTAGGTCTGCACGAATTTGCTGTTGCTTACTCAAGGCCCGATGAAACCGATGCATCAAGCGGCTTAAAAGTGTCCACTTCGAGGAGTAGCTGAGGTGGTAGTTGAGACTGCGCTCCGCTTCCACCGCTATGCACATACAGCTGTCGCGATCTTCGTTCCGGACAAACCTTTCGCAACCTGTCAAATCAAATCCCCGGAAAGAAACGGGTTCCTGGTCGGAGTCATTATAGCGCCATACGAGCCGACAGAACCTGTCGCCCAGCGGTTCATTGGGATTGAACTCGATCTCGATGTTGATTGGCCTCGATCGATCGCGTCCGAAAAATTCATGGTCCTCGGGTTGGTGATTGCCGGGCCAGAAGGGTCCGAGCACGAGCTGAAGCGCCTTTACGATGTTTGACTTGCCCGCATTGTTCTCCCCCACCAGCACGACGGGCTGATTCTCGGGAAAAGCAATTTCGATGGGTTCGCCAATAGAACGGTATCCTTCAATCCGCAACTTAGTGATTTTCGCCATCGCTACCGCCCCTCTCTGGAAATTGGGTCGGGATTCGGGGGGCACCGGGGTCGTCGTTAGTCCGGTATCCTTCCCTGGATTCCGCCACCTTCGCCAAGACGGAGCCGCTTCTCACCCCCTGCTCCTCCTTCCAGTTTTGCACACGCTCTTGGAAATAGGTGTAGAACTCCGGCCGCTTGCGGGCAAAGACGGGGAAGGTGGAGAGGATGTACTCGAAGTCGTCGGGCGTGAGGCCATAAGCCTCAGCGACGGCGCGGTTGGCGAACCAAATGGAGGACCAGATATTATCAAGCTGGGTTATGTGTTCAACAGGCTCGCCGGCAACGGTTCGTATGGCAAGCGTCGTGAGTCCATAAGCCACGTCGGGTGGCAGCACGGAGAGACGACCAACGTGCGTGAAGTTCAGCGTGCTCGACACTCGTAGACGGACCCCAAAGTCGAAGGCGAAAGAGTTGAGTATCGTACATGCTACATCGGGAGAAATGGCATCTGACTGAATGATCGGAAGCTTATTGTTTGCACACGACCGCTCCGGCAGCACGGCGGCGATGCAGGTGCGCTCGTCGGTGTTCCTCGCGATGTCGCGAAAGACAAGCTTGGGGCCGGGGTCGGGGAGCCTACCGTACTTCTTCTCGCACGCCTCAAGGCTCACCCAGCGCTCGATTGGCCGGATGTCCACGAGGAACTGCTCGATGTGCTTGCCCTCATAGAGCGGCCAGAAACCGGCCTCGGCCATTCGGGCGCGAATCTCGGGGAGGGCGGCGGGGTCATAGTAGGGCGGCTGCGAGGTGGTGCCAGGTATGGGGCCCAGGATCTGGCGGGGGTTGTAGAGCTTGCCCGTCTTCGGGTCGGTCCACAGGTCTCGGTCGTTGGTCATGTGGAACTCGGTGTAGAACCGCGCGTTCCAGGTGCCCGGTCCCTGGTCACCGAGCAGCGGCCGGGGGTTCACCGGGTTCCCCTCGGCGTCGTAGCCGTACATCTTGAGCAGGATCTCCCGGTCGCGGGGGTTGCGGTACTCGAGGAAGGCCAGCGTCCCGGGTGAGAGGCGCTCCAGTTCCCGCCGCCGGATGGGCACTATCCAGGGGGCGGCAAAGGGCTTCACCTTCTCCTGCCCCGGCTCCCGGTAGCGGGCGGTGGCGTCCAGTTCCGCGAGGTCGTGGCGCATGAACGCCGCCTCGAAGCCGTCGGCCTCGGGCTTCCCCTTGCGGAAGACCAGGCTCACGAACTTGTAGCTGGAATGGATTGGGAAGATCTTCTTGCGGTTCTCGAAGGCGTAGAAGCGCTCGACCTGGGCCTCTTCCAGGAGGAGATGCCGCAGGCCGGTGCAGCCCTCGTTGTTGTAGATTGCCGAGGGGACCACGAATCCGACCCGGCCCCCTTCCCGCACGAGTTGCCAGGCACGTTCGACGAAGAATTTGAAGGCGTCGGGGTCGCCGCCGGTTGCTTTGCCGTCCACCTCCCAGTCGTGGAAGCGGTAGTCGCCTCCCCTCTTCAGGCAGGTGGCCAGGGTCTTCACGCGCGCCTCGTAGGCCTGAAACTCCGCCTCAAGGTCGGGATGGGCGGCGTGGAGCTCGCGAATGCGGCGGTCAAGGTCGCCACCCACGTAGGCACGGATGAGGATGTCGTAGCGGCCGTAGAACTCCTTGCGGTCGGGCTTGATCTTGTCCCAGGGCGGGTTGCCCAGCCCCGCATCGAAGCCCGGCCGCTCCGTGTCCACAAAGACCTCGGGGAACTCCAGCTCCCAGTGGAAGAAGCGCTCCCGCTCGCGCACCCGCTCGAACTCCGGCCACCAGGGGCGGCCTTGGGCGTAGGCATGGAGCCCATCGGGCCTCTCGATAAGGCGGGTCAGCGTCTCCCACTCCCGCCAGATCTCGGGCACGAAGGCGCTGGCCGAGCGGAGATCAAAGAGGAGCCTGGCGGCCTGGAGAATGGCCTCCGCCCTGGCCTGCAGGTCCTTCTTGAAGCGCTGCTCCTCGGTGCTTTCGGGCTGGATGCCCTCACGCAGCAGGTCCTCGGGCCGAACCGCGTCTATGAGCCGGCGCAGGCGGGCCGCCTCGCGGATGGCCTGGCGAACGGGCTCCTGGAAGGGCAAACGCGCCTGATGGCGGTTAAACCCCTTCGTCAACAGGGGCGGCTCTTCCAGCCGCTTCATCCAGGTGCCCAACAGCGAGTTGCCGCAGCGGACGTGGTGCTGGAAAAAGGTCAACGGCCGGTCGCCGGCCAGCGACTCGATCCAGAGCGCCACCTGGGCGAGCTGCACGGCGGTGGGGTTGAGGTCGACCCCGAAGAGGCAGCGTTCGGCAATCCGCCGCTTGCACCAGGCCCGGGCCTCGGAGTTGGCAGCGCGGGCTTCCTCGTCCGAGGCGCGCCAGTTCGCGTCCCATCCCTGCCCGGTGGTGGAGCGAAACTCCGGCGGGGCCTCGCCGCCGTAGTCTTCCACGTAGGCTCGGTGTAGAGCCTGGCCCAGAAAGCGCATGGCCTCGACCAGGAAGTGGCCGCTGCCGCAGGCGGGGTCGAGCACCCGCAGGCGCTCGATCTCGGCGGCGCTCTTCCCCTCCACGAGCGGCCCCAGGGTGTGGCGCACCAGGTCCTGCACCAGCGCCCGCGGGGTGTAGAAGGAACCGGGGCCCTTGCGGCCCGGACCTGGCACGAAGTGGAAGGTGCCCGGCTCTAGCCGTCGCACCAGCCTGGCGGCGGCCCCCCGGGCCACCCCTTCCTCCTCGGCGGCCTCCTCGCCTTCCTCCACGGCGCCGTCCGTCTCGGCCACCGACTCAGGGATCTCCTCGTCGTCCTCGTCGAACCCACCTGCCGAGCCGTCCGGGTGCAGCCGTTCGGCCTCGGTGCCGCGGACCAGGGCGAAGTCGCCCATCACTCGCAGGCCCTCCTGGTCGCACAGCCTGATAAGCTCCGCTGGCGGGAGCACATACTCCCGGCCCTCCACCCGCACCTCGAGGCACACCTCCCGGGCGATGCGGGGCTCGTATTCCAGAAGCCCCCTCGTACACTGCCCCGAGGTTTTCGATGTCCAGTTCGCGGAAGGAGACTCGCTCCCGGCCCACCCCGCGTCGGGGCGCGGTGGTGGCCAGGTCCAGGATGAGCTGAGCCACCTGGCGGTCGGAGAGGCGGGCTTGGTCGAGGATCCGGCCTTCCGGCGTGGTGGGGCTGAAGAAGTCGCCGCCGCGCGGCGGGATGTGGTCCCACTCGCTGATGGCCGGGAGGCCCTCGTCGTAGATCCGGAAGAGGGCCCGCAGCCGCTCCCAGAGGAACGAGCGGTTCTCCGGCCAGATGCGGTCGGGCCTGGCCAGAACCTCCTCGAGTAGCCCGGTGGCGGAATAGCTCTGCCAGTACAGGCGGTTTTCGGAGAGGCGCGGGTCGCGTGCCTCGGCGTAGAGGATAAAGAGGATGCGGTAGAGCGCCAGAAGTGCGGCGTCGCGGTAAGTCCGCAGCCCCTCCTCGTCGAGCGCGAGCGGGGAGGCGAGCTCCCCCCGGGCCACGGCGTCGGCGATGAGGCCCGAGGCCATGGCTTCGGCGGCCCGGAAGACGGCGCCCTTGAGGTCCTCGGAGACCCGCTCGGCGTGCTCGCGGCTTTCCCGCTCGATTCTCTCGATCGGCCGCCGGCCCTCCTGGTCGGGGAGGAATGTGTGAACCGAGAAGAGCCTCAGGAACGCCGCGAAGGACTCGGGGTCCTCCTCCTCGTCAAGCCCGGCCAGGTCAACCTCCAGGTACGCTCTCGGAGGACCCTCGCCGGGCACGCGGATGAGCCGCATCCGCTTCCCGGTGACCAGAAAGCCGTAGGGGACGCTTGCGCGGGCCAGGGCCTCCTCCAGCACGCGCATTGGGCTGGCCTTCCCCCGGCCCGCGTCCAGGTCCTCGTCCCAGGCCCCGCAGTAGGCGAGGAGGAGGGGAGGCTCCCCGACTGCTTCCGCCTCGGCGGAGGCAAAGAGGCGGTGGGTCCCGCTTTCGCCCGCCCCCAGATGGTATCCCAGCACGTCCCGCAGGAGCGGGCGGACGAACCGCTCGCGGCAGGCTGCGGCGTCGAGGGCCCGCCCCTCGACCCGCTCGCGGATGCGGCGAAAGCGCGCGTAGGCGAGGTCCGTCTCACGATCCGAAAGGCCCTTGCGGGCCCCCCGGCGGGTGCCCCGTCCGAAGACGCTGCCCAGATAATATTCCGAGAAAAAGCCGCGCGCGTTGCGCAGGTGCCGGAACGTCATGGCACATCCTCTTCCGGGACGAGGAACAACGCCCCCAGGGGCCGTGGAGGCGCCGGGGCGTGGACCTGCTCGAAGGCGGCAATCTCCTCCAGGCGCTGCCGCCGGTAACTCTCCAGCGCCTCCCGGCGGGCCTGGAAACCGCTCACTTCCTGCTCGGCGAAGAGGCGCAGCTGGCCGGTCGCATCGATCAGCCCTCGCGCCCGCCGCTCCTCCTCCTCGATCTCCTGCAGGCGGTCGGCGAGGTCCCGCTCCAGATCGCGGCGGAGGATCTCGGCCAGGTCTTTCCGGTGGGCCCGCAGCGCTTCCGCCCGGCGCCGGAGCCAGCCCTCGGCCTCCACCCGCGCCCGCTCCAGGAGGGCCTTGAAGCGCTGGCCGAACATCCTCTCCAGGGTTTCCTTCGGGACATGACCCGTCGCCTCGGCGATGAGCCAGCGTCGATTCTCCTGCGGCGGCCCGAGGATCCCCCCCTCCAGACCGACCCTGATGGGGATGAGGTGCTCCTCCAGAAGCCCGTCGCCCCCTTCGATCCGGCCAAGCCAAGTGAAGACCACGGAGGCCGGCTCCCCCGGGGGCACGGTGCGGGCGGCCAGCCGCCGCGGCGGCAGGCCCCGGGCGTTCGGGTAGACCTGCAAGAGGCGCCGGCGGGCGTCGGCTGCCAGGGCCTTCACCAGCGGGTGCACGGGAGTGATAAACTCCACCTCGTCGGCGCGGTATCGGGCGGCCACAGAGCGGCGGAAGGTGGCGGCCTCGTAGACCGGCTTGACTTCGTCCCCGCGGTAGGCCCAGGGGACCTCGATGCGGTAGATCCCCTCCGGCCCGTCCAGCGGGCGGACGGCATTGGGGCCGAGGACCGCCAGGACCACCTCCTCCAGGGCCCTGTCGTCCGGCAGAAGCGGCTCGGCCGCCTCCAAGGCCTCCGGGAACGACGCCGCCCCCGTCTCTTCCCCCCGGCCGACCGCTAGCAAGGGCTGGAGCTGCTGAACAAACTCCCGCGTGCGGTCCTCGAAGAGCCGGACCAGGCTCCCCTTCCTGGCCTCCACGTCCGGGGCCGTCGCGTCCAGAGCGGTCAGCCCTTGCTGAACGGCTCCCGCCCCCTGGAGCACCCCCAGGATGTCGGGGACGGAGACGTAGTCCTGGGTCATCTGCTCGATCTTCTGGACGAGCCTTGAGAGGACGTCGTCCTCGGGGCTGTCGGGATAGTAAAGGTATCGGATGATGGGCTCAAGGGTCTGACCATAGCGGTCCACGCGGCCGTTGCGCTGCTCCAGCCGGTTGGGGTTCCAGGGGAGCTCGAGGTGGATGATGCGGCGGCAGTACCGTTGCAGGTTGAGGCCTTCGCTGGCCGCGTCCGTGGCCAGGAGCACCTTGGTTTCCGGCCTCGCGAACCGGTCCTGCCGGCGGAGGCGCTCCGGTCGCGTGAGGCCGCCGTGGAGGACCACGTACCGGTTCTGGAAGTCTGGGTCGGCATCCAGGCGGGCGCGGATGGCGTCCAGGGTGTCCCGATATTCGGTGAAGACGATGACTTTTTCGTCGGTGCGCCGGAGTTCGGCAACCAGGGCCTCGATCTTGGGCTCCCGAACCGTCAGCCTCTGCAACGCGGCCCTGATGCCGTTGAGAGCCTGCAGCTCGGAGCGCCGGCGTCTTTCATCCCTGGGGATGGCAGAACGGAGGATGCGGCGGGCGGTCCGCTCGCTCTGGGCTTCGGTGAGGGGCAGGTCAGCCTGATAGTCCCGGAGCTCCGCCGGCGGGGGAGGCTCCTCGTGGGCCTCCTCCCGCTCAAGGGCCTCAAGGCGGTGCTCGATGGTCCTGGCGAGCGCCACCCATGACGATAGCGCCCGCTTTTTAATGATCTGCATGGCGAAGCCGATGAGCTCCTCGTCCTCGGCCCTTTTGGCCTGTCGGACAGTCCGGGCGCAGTATGCCGAGACTTTCTGGAGGAGCTCCCGCTCGGGGCCCGCGAGCAGCACGGGCAGCCCTTCGACCGTGCGTGGCGGGAAGGCCGGCCCCTCGCCGTCGCGCGCGGGCCGGCGGATGTGAATCTTCATCCGGCGGACCATTGCGGTCTGCACCCGACGGCGGAGGTCCTCCTGGGAACCCCTCAGCGTGGCCATGGTGGGCTCCACCAGCTCCAGCAGTGAACGGAAGGCGTGGGCGTAGCCGTTGTGGGGCGTAGCCGTAAGCAAGAGGAGGCTTCGGGTCGCGTCCCGGAGCGCCAGCCCGAGCCGCGTGCGCTGGGTCCGGTAGGGGTTTTGGGGGGCGCCGGACTCGGCTAGGGCGTGGGCCTCGTCGACGATGATCATGTCCCAGCGCTTCCGCAGGGCGCGGTTGCGGACGGGCTCCTTTTTGAGGTAATCGATGGAGGTGATGATCCGCGGCAGGGCGTCCCACGGGTTCACGCCGGCCGGCAGCGATTCCTGTGCCGCGGCGAAGTCTGCGGCGTTGCCGATCACGCGAAACTCGAGCCCGAACTTGTCGTAAAGCTCCTGCCGCCACTGCTCCATCAGGCCTGGCGGGGTCACCACGAGGACCCGGCGGACCCGGCCGCGGGCCATGAGTTCAAGCATTGCAAGCCCGGCCTCGATAGTCTTGCCCAGCCCCACATCATCCGCGATAAGTAGGCTGGGGCGCGGCTTGGTGAGAAGCCGCAAGGCCGGAACCAGCTGGTAGGCCTCCAGCCCGACCCGTCCGAGTCGCGCTCCAAAGGCGGGCTCGGTGCAGCGTACCAGCGTCGCGGCGAGGATCGCATGCACGTTCGCCCAGGAGCTTAAGGAGTCCAGATCCTTCGGGTCGAATAGGGGCTCCTCGGTTGGAAGGGGCTGGATGTTCTCTGGAGGAACGGCCACCTGTAGTTGTTGCGGGTCGTCATCATCGAGAGCTTCAAGAGCAAGAAGAACACATGCTCTGCCAACGACGGTGACCTTGGCGACTCTCCACGGTCGGTCTCTTAAAAGGACGCGGTCACCGACATCTACAGTATCCATTGCAACACTCAATTCCTGGTTTGCCGCTTTGCTCCTTCCCAATTGCTTCTTGCCAATGTCTCTTCAGTCCACGCGCTCCGCGCAATCTTTACAGGACGTATCGGGCAAGGGCATACCGATATCTCATTATGGCCGACTCACCATCAGCGTCGGCCATGGCCAGGTCTATCTCTTCGTCTCGGATGCTGTAGATGGGGTTTACCTTCCTCAGCTCGTACGCTATGGGGTTGTTGGTGACCCTGGCGTCGCAGCTCACAAGAACTGCTTCACTCTCCACTGCCTGCCAGGTGAGGGCAATGACGAGGGTCATGTGAGGAATCCTTACCTAACGTCGCGTTCACACTAAGGTATATCACAAAGGAGACCAGACTCTCAACCTTGGCGCGAAGGTGTGACTGTCACATGTACCGTTGGTGATTTTTGGGAGGAATGGGGACGGGAGGCATGGTGTGGCTCTGGTGCAGAGGTAGGCGCCTCAGCCCACCGCAGGCGAGGCAGGAGCAAGGCCGCCTCCAGCCCGGCCCAGCTCTTGATCCCCTGCATGGCCTTGGCCCGGATACGGAAGCGTCCTATGGCCTGCCCGGTGCGGTTGTTGGTGGTGGGCACCCTGGAGTCACGTCGGTGCAGGCAGCGGCCCTGCCAGCCCTCGGGCAGGTGCAGCGCCAAGGCCCTCAGCCTCGAGAGGGGGCCGATGGGGCTCTGGGCGGGCCCCTCCGAGCTCCTGCCGTAGCCGCAAGAGCCTCCTGGAGGCGCCCCAGCTCCCTGGCGAGGAGTCGACAGCTGCCAAAGTCGTCGCTCGCCAGCACACCCACCCCGAGCCTGCTCAGAAGGGAATCCAGAGTCCTGGCCAGGGCTCTGGGATCATCAGCGTTCACCTGTAAGACGGCCGGGGCAGCCCCTCCCCCATCTCCAGGGGTACCACCAGCCCTCCCTTTCCCCCTTGAGCCTGTTCACCCTTGAGCCTGGCCCAGGAGCCATCCAGCCCCAGGCAGGGCACCCGCCTCTTCGCCTGCCTCTTTGCCACCCCCTTGGCGTCCCAGAGCAGCAGGACGTCGCGCCAGACGGTGGTGGCCGGAGGGCCACCTCCAGCCTGTGCAGGAGGACGGCTGTGGCGCGGGTGGAGAGGCCCAGGGCGGCACAGGATGGCAACAAGGGCCACGGTGCGCTGGCTCTGGCTTCGCCTGTCCACCCCCTCCGGGTAGTGGTGGAAGCAGTGGCGGCAGGCCAGGCAGCGGTAGCGACGGGCGATGACCCCACCTTGTGCGCCGGTTGCGCACGGGCTTCCTCGCCCTGTCTCAGAGCCGCAGCACGGGAGAGGGGCAACGGGGACAAGGGCGCGGCCCCCTCGGGCTGGACCTCGATTGCGGCAGTCCGGTGAGGAGGCCCTTCGCGGGCGGGCACCCTTCTCGGCCCATGTTCCCCTTGCTGTACCGATCACAGGGGAACCGTCCTCCTCCGATTCCCACACCCCACACCAAGCGCCTGCATTACAGCCGGAGCACGGGAGCTCGCCCGCCGCGGTATCTGGCAGGGCCGTTGCAGAGGGAAAAGGCCAGGGGGTTCTCTCTGCTTATGCCGAGGACGTGGCCTCAGCCGCCGGCCAGCCCATCGACACGCTCATCGCTGCCAGCAGGATGGAGGCCAGGGCGCACAGGAGAAGCCCCGCGCCCAGATCGCCAGGGGCGAACTCTTCGCTGCGGAGGAGCACCTGCACCACCTGATAGAAGCTGGCGTAGCCGGCTACCGCCCCCATGACGAACTGGCCCCAGCGCAGGGCCTCGCCCCGGCCCAGCCGGGGGACGCCCCGCCAGGCCAGGAGCGCCATGGCCAGGA
>Ga0101941_1001960_pt1 | contig 11198 bp, 10 predicted proteins | sample DewCreD2012metaG_3_FD_75242 | JGI IMG/M metagenome (GOLD analysis project Ga0101941, IMG submission 75242) | Hot spring sediment bacterial and archeal communities from British Columbia, Canada, to study Microbial Dark Matter (Phase II) - Dewar... ...
AAAGAGCTAATCGTTATATTGATTTAAAGTATATATCAAAGGCATCGGGAACTGCTTATCTAGGAGCATTAGAAGCACTAAAAGCATTATTTATTTTTAAAAATTTAGTTTCTGATGAAGAGGTAAAGGATAAGTTTAAGAAGGTTGAGGAATTCTATAAAGGGTTGAAAAGCATTAAAGGTTTGGGAAAAGATAGAGACTTATTATTAAGTCTATTTGATGATGTTTATAATATCCTCCACCTTGGTGGCTATTATAGAGAATTACAAAGCAAAAAAGCAATAGACGATGGCTTTGAAAAAGTTGAAAAAATTATTAAAATTGTTGAAAGTTATGTTAAGTAGTTTTTCAGACAAACTTTTTATCTTTGAGATGTTTTAGAGTGTTTAAAAGATATTCAGGATAATATTGTTGATTTAGTTTTTACTTCTCCACCATACAATGTTGGAATAAATTATGAAAATTGGAATGATAATTTAAGTTATGAAAATTATTTAAGATTTTTAGAGGAAGTTTTAAAGGAGCTTTATAGAGTTATAAAAGATGATGGAAGATTAGCAATTATTTAATGATGTTATAAATATAGCTCATAAAATAGGTTTTAAGATCAGAAATGATATTGTTTGGTTTAAACATCAAGTTTCAAAGAGAACTGCTTGGGGCAGTTTTTCAAGTCCTTCTGACCCTTATGTTATTCAACCTTATGAATTTATTTTAGTTTTTAATAAAAAATTAAAAAAACATGAAGGTTTAAAGGAAAATATAGATATTACGAAAGAAGAATTTATTAAATTTTCTTTGAGCTTATGGGATATAAAGCCCGAAACAAGAAAAGAAATTATAAATGCTTGTCCTGTACCCTCTCCAGAAGAATTGGCTTATAGAATTATAAAATTTTATACATATGAAGGAGATTTGGTTTTAGACCCTTTTGGTAGTTCTGGAACTACAAATTATATTTGTGCTAAAACAGGGAGAAAAAGCATATATATTGACAATTCTAAAAGAGCTTATGATTTTGCTATTAAAAGGGTAAAAAGTGCTTATATTGATTTGTTTTTGAAATGAAGGAAATAATTTTGAATTTAATAAGAGAAAAGATAATGGAAAAGGGAGCAGAATGGGTAGGCAATAATTTTAATGAAATTATAAATAGTGATGAGATTGACAAAATAATTATGAAAAGTATTAATAGTTTTGAAAGTGCTAGAATTAAAAGAGCAAAATTGGATGTTTTTCGTGGAAAAATTTTTGAAGAAATTTTAAAAGAATTAATAAATGCCCATTTTTCAAATTGCATAGTATATAATCATATAAAATAGGAGAGTTAATACAAATTCAAAAAAGAATATAGATAAAGATTTGATTGTTTATTCAAGAAATTTAAATGATAGAGTTTTTTAATTTCTGTTAAAGGAACTGCTAGAGAAAGAGTAGGTCAATTTTTAAGTCATCTTTTTATTTTTGACGATAGAGTTTTAAAATTAAAATACGGAAATAGATATACATATGAAAAACCAAATTTTAAATATGCTTTTGTTTGTTTTGATTTAGCTAAAAATAGGGATTTTTCTGGTGATAGGGTATCGCCTACAAAGCAACTTGAAGTTTATCTTATAAATGATGATTATTATATTAGTGGTGGAATTTATGTTTTAAATAATTTACGAAAGTTAAACGGCGTTGGTTCTTTCTCTTCATTATTAGCTAAAATAAAAGAATTTCTTAATAAATAGATTATTTTTAAGGTTTAATTATATTAAACATTGTTATTCTTTCAAACTTATATGGTAAGATAACTTCTCTACTTTCAAAAGTTCCTCTTCTTTCTATTGTTTTACCTACAATACCAACAAATAGTCCATAAGGAAACAAACCATCAAAAGAAGATGTTAAAATAGTGTCACCTTCTTTTATATCAGAACCTTCTGAAATATATGAAATTTTTGGAATATTTCCCCCTTCAAAAATACCAAGATAATTACTTCTTTTTATTAAAACAGAAGCAGAAAAATTTTCATTATAAATTGTTATTGCTCTACTAGAATTCTCATTTACTTCAATAATTTTTCCGATTAGAATGTTCTTTATAGATAAAATATCATTATAGCTTATACCATCTCTCGTTCCTAAATTTAGAGTAATCTCTTTGGGGTAAATTGGAGGTATAAAAGAAATGCCAAAACTAAAATTCTTAAATTTCTCACTCTCTAAAATAAGTCTTTCAAAATCATTCTTCAAACTTTTTATATCCCAAATAAAACTTTCAAAATCTAGAATAGGTTTGTAAAAAAGATTTAAATTTTCAAAAATAATAATCCTTGGAAGTTTGAAAAAAAAGAAAATAGATATTAAAAAAATTAAAAAACTATAAAAATTCACTTACTTTTTAAAATTTTTCTACCTTTTGAAAGTAAAGGTTTAAATTTATTTAAGTTATCTACAATTTTCCCTATTCCTCTTACTACTGTTTCAAGAGGATAATCAACTCTATGAACTTTTATATTCAATTCCTCTTGTATTCTTAAATCTAAACCTCTTATTAATGAGCCTCCACCTGTTAAATAAATTCCATTCTCAAGAACATCTCTAACTAAATCTGCTTTTGCATCTTCAAGTAATCGTGAAATAGCACTTATAATCTGATTAATAGGGCTATTTAAAGCTTCTCTAACTTCCGATGAGGATATTTTTATTGTTTTTGGCCTATGTTGAATCATATCCCATCCTGATATTTCAACATATTCTTCATTTTCAGAAGGATAAGCATTACCAATTTTCACTTTTATTTCCTCAGCTGTTAAATAGCCTATATTTGTATTATATTTTCTTCTAATGTATTCAATAATAGATTCGTCCATTTCATCACCAGCTATCTTAATAGAATTCTGATGAGCTATTTGATTTAAAGAAATAATTGCTATTTCGGAAGTTCCTCCTCCAATATCAACAACCATATGACCTTTTGGTTTAGAGATATCAAGTCCTATTCCTATTGCAGATGCTATTGGTTCAGGAACTAAGAAAACCTCTCTTGCACCAGCACCGATTCCCGCATCTATTACTGCTTTTCTTTCAACTTCATTAGCACCAGCTGGAACTCCAACAACAAGAATAGGACTTATAAATTTACTAATTTTTCGGATAATTCTATATAAGAACTCCTGAACAAGTTCAAGATTTTCTATAACTCCATCTCTAATTGGTCTTACCGCAACAATTCCTTCTGGCGTCTTTCCGTACATCATTTTTGCTTCTTCACCGATTGCTATAACTTCCTTTTTCTCAATATCATAGGCAACAACTGATGGTATTCTTAAAACAATACCTCTATTTTTTTGATAAACTAATGTCCAAGCAGTTCCTAAGTCAATACCAATTTCTGATGAAAAAAACTTTAGCAAGTGCGAAATTTTAAAGTTTATAAAATAAAAAAGAGCTTTGCCAAAGCAAAAAACAATCAATAAGCCCTCAACTTTAAAATTATGAAAATTTTATATGATTTTATTCCTTATTCTATCACAAACATTTCCAAAGCCATATGGATTTGCTAATGATTATGCGAACGTTTTAAATTCAAGTCAGAGAAATGAGTTAGAGGAGTATTTAAGGAATATAGAAGAAAAATCGTCAGTTGAAATTGCTGTTGCTATTTTTGATTCAATTGGTTATCCGATTGAAGAATATGCAAATTTATTGTTTGAGAAATGGGGTATTGGTAAAAAAGGGAAAGATAATGGAATTTTAATTTTAGTTTCAATAAAAGAAAGATTAATAAGAATAGAAGTTGGTTATGGACTTGAAGGAATTATAACAGATGGTATAGCTGGCGAAATTATAAGAAATAATATAGTTCCATATTTCAAAGAAGGAAATTATTATCTTGGTCTTAAAAGCGCTATATTAGAAATTGAAAAGAGAATTTCAAATGAAGATCAATCCCACAATAGTGATAAAAATAATAAAAAAGAAACTGGAATGCCATTTTTAATTGGATTGTTTGTTGGGATATTTTTAAGTTATATAGGATTAATTTTTGGGATAATTATTTTATTTCTTTACTTTATCTTTAAGGCGAGTTTTCTTCTTCTTATTTCAATTGGATTTATTATTGGAAGTCTAATTTCTCTTCTTAAAATGAGAAAGGGAATATATATTTCAAATGGAAGTTTTGGAACATTTTCAAGTGGAGGATTTGGAGGATTTGGGGGAGGACTGTCGGGTGGTGGAGGAGCGACAGGAAAATGGTAGTTATTACATTTAAGGGTTACCTTATTTAAGGGTGGGCAGGCAAAATAAAGAAATAATAATGTTTTCAGAATTATTGGACAGAGCAAATAGTGGATACTTTGTCCAATAAATAGTATTAAGTTATTGATAATCAATAATTTACAAAAAGCGTTTTAAAATTATTTATTTTGGGGGGAATTTAAGGGGGGCAAAGCCCCCCATGCCGAAAAATGGGTATTCTAAAGCCGAAGGCTTAATTATAGGGTGGGTGGGGAAAATAAGAAATAATCGTAATTTTAGAATTATTGGACAAGGCAAATAGTGGAATTTTCCATACTTTATAATTATAGCTATGACTGAAACAACCAAACCTTGGTTTAAGAAATATGAGCCAAATGTTCCATATTCCTTAAATTATGAAGAAGTTCCATTATTTAAAATTCTTGAAGAAAGCGCTATTAAATATTCAAAAAAAACTGCAATTACATTTTATAATTATTCTATAACTTATGAGGAATTATTAAAAAAGGTTGAATCATTTAAAACTGCACTTCATAACTTGGGCATTAGAAAAGGTGATAGGGTTGCTTTAATGCTTCCAAATACTCCACATTACATTATTTCTTATTTTGCAGTTTTAAAACTTGGAGCAATTGTTGTTCAAATGAATCCATTATATTCAAAATCTGAAATAGAATTTATATTGAAAGATAGCTCACCAAAAGCATTAATCACTTTGGATTTATTTTTAGATAAAGTTATTCAAATAAGAGACAGAGTTTCCACAAAAATTTTTATTATTGGTAGAATTAAAGAATTTTTAAATTTCCCGTTAAATTTTCTTTATTCTTTAAAAACGATTTTTTCTAAAACACCTTCAATTCCAAATGATTTTCATGTTTTTTCAAGTTTATTATATACCAATTCCCAAATTATTGATGTTCAGATAAATCCTAAAGAAGATGTTGCCGTTTTACAATACACTGGTGGAACAACTGGAAGACCAAAAGGTGCGATGCTAACGCATTTTAATTTATATTCTAATGTAAAGCAATTAGTCGCTTGGACTACTAATATAGACTATGGTAATGAAAGGACATTAATTGTAATCCCTCTTTTTCATGTTTATGCTATGACAGTGGGTATGAATTACACAATTGCAGTTGGTGGAAATATAGTTTTACTTCCTAAATTTAATTTAAAGGAAGTAATTGAAACAATTGAAAAACATAAAATTACTAATTTCCCAGGTGTTCCTGCTATTTATAATGCAATAAATAATTATAAAGAAATTGATAAACGCAATTTAACAAGCATGAAACTTTGTCTTTCGGGGGCTGCTCCTTTACCTATTCAAGTTAAACAACAATTTGAAAAGGTAACAGGTGCTAAGCTTATAGAAGGATATGGTTTATCAGAAGCTTCTCCTGTTACACATGCTAATCCCATATATGGTGAGAATAGGGAAGGTTCTATTGGCCTTCCTTTACCTGATACAGATGCTAAAATTGTAGATTTAAAAACAGGTGAGGAATTGCTCCCAGGAAAAGAGGGAGAGCTTATTATTAAAGGACCACAAGTAATGAAAGGATATTGGAATAATGAAGAGGAAACAAGGCAAGTATTGAAAGATGGATGGTTATGGACAGGAGATATTGCAAAGATGGATGAAGATGGATATTTTTATATTATAGATAGAAAGAAGGATATGATAATTGTCCATGGATTTAATGTTTATCCGAGGAATATTGAAGAAGTTTTATATAAGCATCCAAAAATTAAAGAAGCAGCAGTGGTTGGAATTAAGAAACCTGAAATAGCAGATGAGATTGTGAAAGCTTATGTTGTAGTTAAAGAAGGAAAAACGTTAACAAAAGAAGAATTATTGAATTACTTGAAAGAACATTTAGCTTATTATGAGATTCCAAGTGAAATTGAACTTACAAGTGAAATTCCAAAAAGCTTAATAGGAAAACCATTAAGAAGAGTTTTAAGGGAAAAGGATAGTTCTTAAAGCTCATTTTACAAAAAGGAGGCAAAGCATATGAACATATTGAGATTTTTAGATGAATTAAATGACAAACAAAGAGAAGCGGTTTTAACAACAGAAGGACCAGTTTTAGTTTTGGCAGGAGCAGGGAGTGGAAAAACAAAAGTCTTAACATATAGGGTTGCTTATATTCTTGCCAAGAAATTAGCGGATGCTGAAAATATCATTGCATTAACATTTACTAATAAGGCAGCAGGAGAAATGAAGGAAAGAATTAGAAAAATTCTTGGCTCTCTATCAAAAGATATTTGGATACATACATTTCATGCTATGTGTTTAAGAATTTTGAAACAACATGCTGAAAAAGTCGGTTATCCAAAAAATTTTGTAGTTTATGATAGAGATGATCAATTTAGAATTGTTAGAAGTATAATTAAAGATAAGGATTTAAAAGCTGGTGAAGTTCTTGATATTTTAATGGAATATAAAAGTAAAAGAATAGATAATTTAAGTTCAGAATATATGGAGATCTATAATGCTTATCAAGAGCGCTTAAAGAAATATAGAGCAATGGATTTTGAGGACTTGATGTTAAATACATTAGAATTATTCAGCAAATATCCTGAAATTAGAGATTATTACGCTAAAAAGTTTCTTTACATCCATGTTGATGAATATCAAGATACAAATCACATTCAATATCAGCTTTTAAAAAATCTTTTAATTTATCATAATAATATATTTGCTGTCGGTGATGAAGATCAAAGCATTTACTCATTTAGAGGTGCAGATTTTAGGATTATCTTAAATTTTGAAAAGGATTTTTCTAATGCAAAAATAATATTTTTGGAGCAAAATTATCGTTCAACAAAAAAAATTTTAAAATTAGCTAATAGAGTAATTAAATTTAATTATGAAAGAAGAGACAAAGTTTTATGGACAAATAATCCGGATGGAAAAGATCCAGAGGTTTTAGAAAATCATGATGAAATTGAAGAAGCAGAAAAAATTGCTAAAATTATTGTAAGTTCAAAAAGACCCTATTATGACTTTGCAGTCTTATTTAGGATAAATGCACTTTCAAAGTCCATAGAAGAAGTATTTAATAAGTATAAAATTCCTTATAATGTTATTGGTGGAGAAAAATTTTATGAAAGAAGAGAAATAAAAGATTTAATTGCCTATTTAAGATTAATTTACAATCCAAAAGATAATATATCTCTTGAAAGAGCTATAAATACACCGCCAAGGGGCATAGGTGAAACTACATTTGAAATAATAAAGAAAATAGCGGAGGAGAATAATGTATCTTATTATGAGGCATTAAGACCAGCTTTAAAATTTATAAATAGAAAAAAAGCAGTTGAAGGAATTATAGATTTTTTAAATCTATTTGAAAAGTTATTGAATTACTCAAAAACGCTAAGTGTTAAGGAACTTGCTAAAAAAATTATTCTTGAAACGAACTATATTGAATATATTCAAAAGAATGAAAGCACACAATTAGCAAGAGAAAGGAGAGAAAATATAGAAGAATTTGTAAATTCACTTGATATTTATAATAATCTTGAAGAATTTGTTGAAGATATTTCAGTAAAAACAGAAAATGAAATAGACTTAAAAAATAATTGTGTTTCTGTAATGACAATACACTCAGCAAAGGGTCTTGAATTTCCTGTTGTCTTCTTAATTGGATTGGAAGATGATATATTACCGCATCATTTGAGTATAGAAGAAGGGAATTTAGAAGAAGAAAGAAGATTATTTTATGTTGCAATTACAAGAGCAAAAGAAGAATTGTACTTATCTTATTGTAAAACAAGATTTTTAAGAGGTAGAAAGGAACTTCAAATTTCAAGATTCTTAGAGGAAATCGGCTATAAAGATGGTAAAATTATATGGGATAATATCTCTGATTTAAGTTTAACTTATAAAAAAGGTGATTTGATTAGGCATCATAAGTTTGGTATAGGAAGGGTTTTAGAAATAAAGAGAAATTTAATTACTGTTCAATTTAATGAACACGGTGTTAAAACGCTATCTTTGGAATTTGTTAAGCTTGAAAGAATAGTTAAGTAAAAGAAAAAGAGTTCATTATTATCTTGAAAAATTAAGAGTTTTAATTTTAACAAAAGAATTATTAGAACTACCAATAAAATTTGAAGAATTTAGAAGTGAAGTTAATAGAAGACTTGAAGCATTAGAGAAGGGACAAGAGGAAATAAAAGAAAGACAAGACAGAATGGAAGAAATTCTAGAAAGACATGAAAAAAGCATACAAGAATTAAAGGGATGGCAATTAGAACATAAAGTTTTCATAAACATATGCTCATATTTAGGAAGTTATATTGGAATTAGGAAATGTAAGATAAAAGATTGAAATGGCTGACGAATTAGATGAATATGTTGAAAAGAATATAATAAATGAAATTGAAAGAGATGATGTATTATTATTAGATATATTAGTTAGTGGAATATCAAAGGAAACGAAGGAAGAAATTTTTATAGCTATTGAGATTTCATATAAAATTGGAAATAATGATATTGATAGGGTTATAAGAAGAAAGGAAATTTTAGAGAGGGTTTATAAGAAAAAAGTTATTCCACTTATAGTTGGAAAAGAAATTTTAAAAAAATTAAAAGTCAAATTGAAAAATTTAAATGTTAATTTTGTTTTGGTTAAGGATTGATTTTATCGCAAAAATACTTTAAAATTTCAATTATGATAATTCATCCCTTAATTCAAAAAAAACTTATCAAAAAAGTTAAAAAATTAAATTCGGAGGTATTAACATCGAAAGAAAACTATATAAAACTGCTTGCTGATTATGAAAATTATAAGAAAGATGTTCAACGAAGGATAAATGAAGCGAGAGAAAATGAGAAAGAAAAGATATTTAAAGAAATTATAATTATTGTTGATAATTTTGAAAGAGCATTGGAATATATGAACAAATTTCCGAGTGGTGAGGAAATTAAGAAAGGGGTTGAAATGATTTATAAACAGTTAATAAAGTTTTTAAATGATAATGGTGTGGAGCAAATTTCTTTTAAAGGTAAATTATTTGATCCAAAGTTATGTGAAGCTTTATTAATAAAAGAAGGAGAAGTTGATAATGTTGTTATAGAAGAGTTTGAAAAGGCATATTTATATAAAGGAAAGTTATTGAAACCTGCCAAAGTTGTCGTATCAAAGAAAATCACATCCTAAAAACGGGCCAAGATTTCTCTGAATAGTTTTCAATTGGTTTATTTAAGCAAACGGATAGCAGAAAACCTAAAATTTCTCTTGTGTCTCTTGGGTCAATTATTCCATCATCCCACAATCTTGAAGTTGAATAATAAGCTGAACTCTCATAATCGTACTTCTCATAAATCTCTCTTCTTATTTTTTCAATTTCATCATTTGGAACTTCTAAACCCATTCTCTTATATTTATTTTCTGTTATAATTTTCATTACAAGAAATGCCTGCTCTGCTCCCATGACTGAAATTCTACTAAATGGATACATTAAAAGAAATCTTGGATTATAGGCTCTTCCTGACATGGCATAATTTCCTGCTCCATGTGAGGAACCTACAATTATTGTAATTTTTGGGACTTGGGTTGTACTTACAGCTTGAACCATCTTAGCTCCATGCTTTGTAATTCCTTGCTCTTCATAAAATTTTCCTACCATAAAACCCGTTATGTTTTGTAAAAATATAATAGGAATTTTTCTTTGCGAGCATAACATGATAAAATGAGCACCTTTTAAAGCACTTTCAGAAAATAAAACACCATTATTACCAATTATTCCAACAGGAATACCTTTAATATGAGCAAATCCACAAACTAATGTTTGACCATAGTTTTTCTTAAATTCATCAAATCTACTTCCATCAACAATTCTCGCTATAATTTCTCTAATATCGAAAGGTTTATAAATATCTTTTGGAATAATTCCAAGAATTTCATCAATGTCATAAATAGGTTCTTCATTTTCTACAATATCTATAAAATCAAGTTTCTTTGTTCTATTTAAATTCTTAACTATACTCCTTAAAATTTCAATTGCATGCTCATCGTTTTCTGCCAAATGATCAGTTACACCTGAAACATAAGAATGTAAATAACCCCCACCCAATTCCTCCTCACTAACTTCTTCGCCTGTTGCTGCTTTAACTAATGGGGGACCTCCAAGATAAATCGTTCCTTGATTTTTAACAATAATATTTTCATCACTCATAGCAGGAACATAAGCACCACCAGCTGTACACATACCCATAACACAAGCAATTTGTGGAATACCCTTACTTGACATAAGTGCTTGATTGTAAAAAATTTTTCCAAAATGTTCCTTATCAGGAAAAACCTCTGCTTGTTTTGGAAGGAACACACCTCCCGAATCTACAAGGTATATTATAGGTAAATTATTTTTAAGAGCTATTTCCTGTGCCCTTAAATGTTTTTTTATCGTTTCAGGAAAGTATGTTCCTCCTTTTACCGTGCTATCATTTGCAACAATAACAACTTCTTTCCCCTCTACAATTCCTATTCCTGTAATAATGCCTGCTTGGGGAATCTCATTATTATACATATTATAGGCAGCAAGGGGCGATAACTCAAAAAATGGTGTGTTTGGATCTATAAGCTTTAAAACCCTTTCCCTTGCTAATAGTTTGCCTCTTTCCCTTTGTAATTTCACTGCTTTTTCGTCTCTCTTGTTTCTAACTTCTTCAAGAATTTTCTTATATTCCTCAACAACAGCTTTATTATGATTATAATTTTCCTTAAACTCCTCACTATTCGTGTTTATTTGGCTTTTTAAAACCATAGAGAAATTTTAAAGGATAAACGTTGCTTTGTCCAATAAATAGTGTTAAGGGGGGTTAGGGGTGATAAAAATTTGTGCTTTAAAACTTCGGAATGATTGAAAGAAACTGGAAAAAATACAATGAAAATTTGGTAAAGAGGGGTGAAATATGGATAAGTAAA
>Ga0101941_1001961_pt1 | contig 11193 bp, 11 predicted proteins | sample DewCreD2012metaG_3_FD_75242 | JGI IMG/M metagenome (GOLD analysis project Ga0101941, IMG submission 75242) | Hot spring sediment bacterial and archeal communities from British Columbia, Canada, to study Microbial Dark Matter (Phase II) - Dewar... ...
CGGAGACGTGGTCTGCATGGTTGTGGGTCTCGACGATGTAGCGGATGCGCAGCCCCTCGCGCTCGGCGAGGTCCAGGATCTCGTCGACCATGTCGAGACGCGGATCGACGACCGCGGCCTCCCCGACCTGGGTCGACCCGACCAGGTAGGCGGCGCAGCCGATGTCATCCCGGAGGATCTGCTGAAAGAACATGGCTACGCCTCCGTTCGCGCGCGGGCCAGCGAGTCGAGCGCCCGCTGCAGCCGCGCCTTCGCCTCCGCGGCCAATTCGTCCAAGGCCGGGTTACCGGTCACCGAGAGCAGTGCCTGGGGATCGGCGATGCCGACCCAGGTACCGCCCTCGACGCCCCGCACGACCACGTTGCAGGGGAGGAGCAGCCCGATCTCCCGCTCCCGGTCGAGCGCCTGGTGGGCGAGCTGTGGGTTGCAGGCGCCCAGGATCAGGTATCGCTCCATCTCCTGCCCCAGCTTCTCCCGCAAGGTCCGCTGGACATCGATCTCGGTGAGGACACCGAAACCTTCGACCTTCAGCGCCTCCTTCACCCGCTCGACGGCTCGGTCGAAGGGCAGATCGAGCGTCGTTCCGAATCCGTACGTCACCATCGGAGATACCTCCGTTCACCTTCGCTCCGGTACGTCTCTTCCGTGCAGGCGCACGGCCTGCTCAACGGATGGCTCAGCCGCAGCCGCCCGAGCCGCAGCAGGCTCCGTCGCCGGTCGCCCGCTCGAGCCCGAGGGCCGCGAAGGTGGAGAACTGCTTGCGCGTCTCCACCGCGCCGCAGCGCGGGCACCTGACCGGCTCGTCCGGCTCGGCGCGGCGGACCAGCTTCTCGAACCGCTCTCCGCACTCCTCGCAGCGGTACTCGTAGATCGGCATGCCCTGGCTCACTCCCCCTGGACGACCTGGGCCAGCGCGTGCTGCCGCCGTAGCCGGTCAACCAGCATCTGCCGGGTGACGTGGCAGGCGTCGAGGATGCGCGGGTCGGCCAGCGAGTAGTGCATCTCGGTGCCCACCCGCTCGGCGACCACGATCCCGCGCTGTCGCATCACCGCTAGGTGCTGGCTGATCTTCGCCTGACGCTGCCCGGTGGCCCGCACCAGCTCCTTGACCGGCCGTGGCCCCTCGCCGAGCAGCTCGAGGAGCTCCAGTCGAGTGGGATCGGCCAGCGTCTGGCACAGCTCGGCCTGCAACCGGTACAGCTCGCGCTTGCGCTCGAGGTCGATCAATTCTCAACCTCCATCCGTATATTCGAATCTACGAATGCTATTCTAGCAGCGAGGAGCGCGCTGGTCAAGCCCCGAGCGGTATTCCAGCGTGGCCGGCCTCTTGCCAGGTAGTGCTCGCCGTGGCGGCTAGCCGTCGGCGCTAGGAGCGGGCAGCGGGCTTGCGTCGCGGGATCAGGAGAGCACGGGCGCTCGCCGTCACTCGGATCGATCCAGCCGGCAGGACGAGCCGGTCATGCCCTGGAGCAACCTCTCTAATCTCTGCCGGCCAGCGCTCGCTCCACCGCGAGGCGGATGGCGTCGCGCGTGCGCGCCATCTCCGCCTCGCTCGCATACCTTTGGCGAGGCCAGAAGAAGCCCCGCAACCCGTCGCCCTTGCGGCGCGGCACGACATGGACGTGCAGGTGGGGCACGCTCTGGCTGACGCGGTTGTTGACCGCGATGAAGGTGCCGTCGGCACCCATCGCATCAGGCACCGCCGCGGCCAAGAGCTGGACGCTCTGGAAGAGTGGCCCGACCAGCTCGGCCGGTAGGTCGGGCAGTGTCTCATAGTGGCCTCGGGGGACGACTAGGCAGTGCCCGCGGAAGAGCGGCCGGTGATCGAGGAAGGCACAGGTCTGCTCGTCCTCGTAGACCACGTAGGCCGGAATTTCTCCGCTCGCGATGCGACAGAAGGGGCATTCCGGCACTTGCGGCAGCTCGTCGGGATGCACCGCGGCTAGCTCCTCGACGCTCCCTGATCCGACGCGCTTCCGGTCTCGCTGGCAACGAGGCATCCGGCCCACCAGCGCGCAGTATGCACGCTCCCGAGGCCAGGGCCAACCTGCGCCCACGCCGGACCGGCTGGCCCGCCGCGCGCAAGCAGCCGCGCTATGCTTAGCGGCTGGCCGGGTTGGGAGATCAGCCGGCGCGGGCTAAGAGAGAGGGGGATAGGCGGATGACCCAGGTTCCAGTGCGGCAGGCGAGCACGGACAGGCCGCTGCGGCGGCACGATCTCGACCCCGATCCTCTGCAGCAATTCGCGCGCTGGCTCGCCGAGGCCGAGGAGGCGGACATCCGTTATGCCAACGCTATGGCCGTCGCCACGGCTGCTCCCGACGGCACGCCATCGGTCCGCATGGTCCTGCTCCGCGGCTTCAACGAGCGGGGCTTCGTCTTCTACACCAACTACGAGAGCCAAAAGGGGCGAGAGCTCGCCGCCAATCCGAGGGCTGCGCTGCTGTTCTACTGGGACCCCCTGGAGCGGCAGGTGCGCATCAGTGGTCGCGTGCTGAAGGTCTCCAGTGAGGAGTCGGACGCGTACTTCCGCTCGCGTCCGTACGGCTCGCAGCTCAGCGCCTGGGCTTCGCGGCAGAGCGAGCCGGTCGCCGGCCGCGACGAGTTGGAGGCCCGCCACGCGGAGCTGGCGACCCAGTTCCCGGAGGGCCAGGTGCCGAGGCCTCCCTTCTGGGGCGGCTACCGCGTCGTGCCGGAACAGTACGAGTTCTGGCAGGGGCGTCGCAACCGGCTGCACGACCGCTTCCGGTACACTCGCCAGCCAGATGGCTCCTGGTCGATCGAGCGCCTGCAGCCGTGAACGCTCGCTTCGCGTCCTGCCCGGCGCCGGTCGTTCGCCGGGTTCGAGTCGGTCCGCCTGCCAGGCGGAAGGTCGCGTTCAGGAGAGCTCGTCGACGATAGAGGGCTCGTCTATATCGGGGGCGAGCACGGCCCGCGCCAGGGCGAGCACCTCTCGCCAGCAGCGTTCGGGCTCCACCGGCCGGAGCTGGCTCTCGGCGAGCAGCGTCTCCCCTTGCCACAGCTCCCAGCGGGTCTGAGCGTCTTCGAGAAGGACTCTGGCTAGCACTTCTTGTTCGCCGTGGCCGAGGAGCATAGCGCGCCAGAGTCGAACCTCGGCTGCCAACCCGGATTCGCTTCCGACCACCACCCGCCAGGTTCCGCTGCTGCTTACCAGCAACTCGGCACCGGTCAGGATCGGGTAGACGCCGGGGCGCACGGTCGCAATGGCCAACACCCAGCCTTCCCGGCACAACGCAACCGCCTCTTCGGGCTCTAGGGCTAGGATCGACTCGCGCATGCCTCCAGCGCCGGACGACTCGGCGACCACCACGTCCGCCCAGCGACTCGGAACCCGCCCTAGGTGGCGGATCCGGTAGAGCTGCGTCTCGGCCATCGCGCTGGCTACCCCCCTTCTCGCGCAAAACACCGCCCGCCAGCGCGCGCACAGCCACTGGCAGGCGGTGATCCGGCTACCCTACAATCACCGATGCCAACGGGGCGCCGTCCCGCTGGCCACGCCCCGGGCAGCGGCCGCTGCGCCGGGGCACGAATTGTGCCGAGATACTAGCAGCACTTGACGGAAAGTGTCAAGTCTGCTCAGCTTGTGATCCGCCTGATCCTCTCTGTCTGAGAGCGGAAGTATCCAAAAGGTCTCCCTCTGTCTCGTTGGTCCTCAGCCCGCCACCTCGTTGCCTGCCGCGGTTGATCGTGTACGATCGGGGGGTAGCGGGCGATCGTTCCTGTCTCGATCGAGGACGGCATCGATGGAACTGCAAGCGCGGCGCACGCGGCGCGAGCGCTTCCGGTATCGGCATAACTTCACCTTCGGCGTGGCGAATGGGGCGCTGCTCCTCCTGGGCGATACGTTCATTCATCCCACACTGGTATTGGTTGTTTTTGTCAGCCAGCTCACCACCTCGAACCTGCTTATCGGCCTGGTGCCGGCGCTCAGCGTGGGGCTCTGGTTCCTACCACAGTTCCTGGCGGCGGCGCTGGTTCAGGGGCGGCGACGCCAGCTTCCCTGGGCGGTCTGGGCCAGTATCGTTCGCGCTGCGGCTGTGGGCGTGCTGGGGGCCGCAACCGCAGTGATCGGCGAGGGCAACCCTGCGCTCCTGCTGACGGTCTTCGTCCTGGCCTACGCCTGCTACAACCTGGCCGCGGGCTTCGCCTTCGTGCCCCTGGTCGAGCTGAGCGCGAGAGTCATTCCGGGTGACCGGCGCGGCCTCTTCTTCAGCCAGCGCAACTTCTGGGGAGGGGTGCTCGCCTTCCTGGCCGGCTTCCTGATCAGTCGCGTGCTGACCGACTCTGCTGCGCCGCTGGGGTCGACGTTCGGCGTGCTGTTCTTCGCCGCGTTCGCAGTCCTCAGCCTGGCCGCGTATACCACGGCGCAGATGTCCGAGCTCCCGCTCCGCCGCCCTGTGCGACGCCCGCCGATTCTCTTCTGGATCCAGCAGGTGCCTGAGCTGCTCGGCCAGCCTCCGCTCCAGCGGTTCCTGGTCTACCGCATGCTCCTCGCGCTGGGTACCATCGCCGACCCGTTCTTCGTGGTCTATGCCCAGGAAGTGCTCGGTGCCCCACCAGCTATCGCTGGCCTCTACCTCTCGGCGATGGCGATTGCTCGCTTTGCTTCTAACCTCTTCTGGGGTCGCCTCGCTGACCGCTGGGGTAACCGGGTTGCGTTGCAGTCGGCGGCGCTCATTCGCCTCTTGATGCCGCTCCTCGCTCTGGCGCTACCGCCGCTCTTGAGCTGGGACATGCTGGCCGCCCGGATCCCTGGCGGTGATTCGTCGATCCACTACGCGTACAGCCTGGTGTTCGTCGCCTATGGCATCGCGTTGAGCGGGCAAACGCTCGCCAATCTGACCTATGCGCTGGAACTGGCCGGGCCAGACGCGCGGCCGGCATTCGTGGGTCTGATCAACACGATGCTGGGCCTAGTCTCGTTCATCCCGTTGATCGGCGGGAGCCTGGTCGACCGGTTCGGATTCGAGTTCGTCTTCCTGGTGGCGCTCCTGATCGCGCTCGCCTCCGTGCTGGCTAGCGGGCTGCTGCCGCAGACCCGTGGGGCGCCGGGGCTCTACCGCCTGGCGACCGGTTGGCGCCGATCCCGCGCCCGCTAGGCAGTGTTCGGCACAGCTAGGTAGCGCGACGTGTCCTGGATCCAGCGCTCGCCCACGTACTGATCTCCTCAATCGCAGGCTCGCTGCTCGGTGAACCAGACCAGGCCCGCGGCCAGGCCGCTCACGAGGGCCAGCGGCAGCGCGCGGCCCATCGCCGCCAAAGGGCTGAGCTCGAACCCGAGCGCCAGGAGCGCCGTCACCGCGTTGACAATTCCCCAGGTCACCATCGTCGCAGCGAGCGCGCGTGTCATCCGGGAGCCTCCTCGAACAGGTGTGCCGAACATCTGTACGTACATATCATAGAACACCTGTTCGCCGGTGTCAAGCGGAGTCGAAACGGGTGTTCGAGACTGGTGCATGGTAGAATCGCCCCAGCAGTCACGCGCCGGGAGAAGTGCGTTGTCTATGCATCCGCTCGATCGCATCCGCCAGTCGCGCGAGCTCCTGATCCTGAGCGCGCTCGGCCTGCTTCTCTTGGGTTACATCCTGATCCACATCAGCCACATTCTCTCCCCCTTCGTGGTGGCGGCGATCTTCGCGTACGTGCTCCATCCGGTGGTCGGCTGGCTGGAGCGGCGGACGGGCCTGCCCCGGGCTCTGGTCATCGCTGTCCTCTACGTCTTTCTGATCGGCTTTCTGGTCATCGTCGGGTTTCTCGTCATCCCGGCGTTGATCGACCAGGTGCAGGCGCTGGTCAATCTGCTCCCGGCGGTGATCGAGTCGGCCGAGCAGCAACTCCAGCAGCGCCCCCAGATCCGGATCGGGGACATCGTGGTCGATACCGAGGCCCTGCTGAAGCGGCTCGACGTGGCGGCCCAGGCGCTCGCCGAGCGGTTCAGCCGCGAGGCGGTACCGCTGCTCCTGACTACCGTAGAGGTGCTGATCAAGACGTTCGTGTTCCTGGTCGCCAGCTTCTACTTCCTGCTGCAGGGCGGCTCGCTGGTCGCCCGCATCCGCTTGCTGGCGCCGAGGCGCTACCAGCGGGCGATCGGCCGCATCCTGAGCCAGGTGAACCTGACCTTCGGCGCCTACGTGCGAGCGCAGTTCATCCTCTTCCTGATCATGGCCAGCGCCACCTACGTGGCCCTTACCGTGCTGCAGGTGAAGTACGCGCTGGCGCTGGGGATCGCCACCGGCCTGCTGGAGCTGATCCCGTTCATCGGGCCGTGGACGGCCGGGACGATCGCGGTCATCGTAGCGCTCGCCCAGGGATCGGCGCCCTTCGGCTGGTCGCCGCTGCAGCTCGCCCTGGTGGTGGCGCTGGTCTACTTCACGCTGCGGATGCTGGAGGATCACTTCGTCATCCCCCAGCTCGTCGGCCACTTCGTGCGGCTGCACCCGGTGGTCGTCATCTTCGGCGTGCTGGCCGGCGCCAGCATCGCTGGCATCTTGGGGCTTTTGCTGGCGGTGCCGATCCTGGCCGCGCTGAAGATCGTGCTCATGTCGGTCGTCGAGGAGCTACGCCACCCGCTGCCGCGCGAGGTCATCTTGATCCGGGGGCAGGACGCACTAGACAATCTGGCCGAGCGGATCGCCGACCCGTCGCGGCGCGACATCGTGGTGCTCATCGAGTCGGGAGCGGTGACCTGGGACGATCTTCCGCGCATCCAGGCTATCCACCAGATCGCCGGCGAGCATGACGTCCAGCTCCAGGTCGTGACACCCGATCCAGTCGCCGCGAGCATCGTCACCGCGGTGGGGCTGCCGCTGGTGACGAAGGCTCCGGTCGAGTGGCGGCAGGAGGCGACGCTGGTTCCCGACGTGCGTTCGGCCCCGCCGCCGGCGGAGCGGGTGGCACAGCCGCGGGCAGGGGTGGAGATCGACGGGGGCGTGCAGCCCGTGGGCTCAGCGGTGCAGGTGGAAAGGGAGGTACGGCATGGCGGTGATCGGGACTGAGCGGCGCTTTCGGAACTACATCGGCGGCGAGTGGGTGGAGCCGATGAGCGGCGAGGTGCGGCCGGACGAGAACCCGGCCGATACGCGCGAGATCCTGGGGCTGTTCCCACGCTCATCGGAGGCCGACGTCGACCGGGCGGTGCAGGCAGCGGCCGAGGCGTTCAAGACCTGGCGGCGCACCTCCGGCCCGCAGCGCGCGGCGATCCTGCACAAGGCGGCCAACATCCTGGAGGCACGGGCCCAGGAGGTAGGCGAGGTCCTGACCCGGGAGGAGGGGAAGACCATCGGCGAAGGGGTCGGCGAGGTGCTGCGCGGCGTGCAGATCCTCCGCTTCTTCGCCGGTGAGCCGCTGCGCCCCTTCGGGGAGGTCTTCTCGGCAACCAACCCGGAGACGTTCCTCTGGGCCGAGCGGGTGCCGCTGGGTGTCGTCGGCGTGATCACGCCGTGGAACTTCCCGGTGGCGATCCCGCTTTGGAAGCTGGCGCCGTGCCTGGCCTACGGCAACACCGCCGTCTTCAAGCCGGCCGAGCTGACGCCGCTGACCGCCCACCTGATCACGGAAGTTTTGATCGAGGCCGGCCTGCCTCCCGGCGTGCTCAACCTGGTGCACGGCCCCGGCTCGGTCGTCGGCGAGGCGATCGCCCGCCACCCGAAGGTGAACGCCATCACCTTCACCGGCTCGAACGCGGTCGGCCGGCACCTCTACCAGATCGCCAGCGAGCGCGGGGCCAAGGTGCAGCTCGAGCTGGGCGGCAAGAACCCGCTGATCGTCGCTGAGGACGCCGACCTGAGCCTGGCCGTGGAGCTGGCGACCTCAGGCGCCTTCCGCTCCACCGGGCAGAAGTGCACCGCGACGTCGCGGGTGATCGTGGTCGAGCCGGTACTCCGCGAGTTCACCGAGAAGCTGGTCGAACGGGCCCGCTCGATCACGGTGGGACCGGGGATCGACCCGAGCACGTACATGGGGCCGCTGGTGTCGGAGGAGCGGCGCCAGGGGGTGTTGCAGTACATCGAGATCGGCAAGCAGGAGGGGGCGAGGCTCCTGACCGGCGGCGAGCCGCTGACCGGCGGCGAGTACGCCTACGGCTACTACGTGGCACCGACCGTCTTCGCCGACGTGGAGCCGGGCATGCGGATCGCGCAGGAGGAGATCTTCGGCCCGGTGGTCGGGGTGATCCGGGCGCGCTCGCTGGAGGAGGCGATCGAGATCGCCAACGGCGTCGGCTACGGCTTGAGTGCCTCGATCGTGACGCGGGACATCCGCAAGGCGTTCGACTTCATCCGGTCGATCGAGGCCGGCGTTGTGCACGTAAACTCGGAGACGGCCGGTGCGGAGCCGCACGTGCCGTTCGGCGGGATGAAGGGCTCCAGCTCCTACTCGCGCGAGCAGGGCCGCGCGGCCATGGAATTTTTCACGCAGATCAAGACCGTCTATCTCGACATGCCGCCGGCCTAGACGACCCCCTTTCGCTGCCCGCGCGTGGGAAACCGGCCCTGCGTCGCGTGATTTCTCTTACCTTGCCCCACCCCTCCCGAACCTTCGGAGGGGTGGGGCTGTAGAGGGTGTCCGTACATCTTGACAATTCAATTGGGTCGCCCCGAGACTGAGCATACCGTTGATTGAGCAGAGCCAACGACAGAGGAATCGCTTTCCGCTCGGTCTGGGGAGGCCACCGATGTGCGATCGCTACCAGTTACGCTTCACGCATCCCTTTCTCCGCCAGATGCTCTCGTTGCCCGCTAATGCGCAGCAACAGATCGAGCGGCGGATGCGCGAGCTTCAGGACAACCCTCATTCGGACGGATCTCACAAGCAGCGCGTCGAGTGCTACCCCGACGTCTACCGGCTCAAGGTCAACAGGTACCGCGTCTTCTACCGTATCCGCGACTGTGGCGTGGATCTCCTCGCTGTCGATCACCGTCGAGATGCCTACCGGCAGGAGCAGCTCCCGGACAGCCGCGACTATATCGTGCTGATCGAGGATCCAGAGGCTGAGGAACTGGCCGAGCGCCTGGCGGCCGGTAACGGGGCAGAGCAGGCGGACGCTCGTGCAGACATCTCCCAAGGAGACAGCCCGCCCAGGCTTGATATGGCGAGTGCAGGGGACGTCGCTGACGAGCAAGCATCGACCCAGACTCGCCCGCTGCCGCGCCCCATCACCGAAGAGCTGCTGAAGCGACTGAACATCGACCGCAAGTACTGGCCGTCACTGCTGGAGTGCGCGACTGAGGATGGGCTACTCGCGGTGCTGTCCACCATCCCTGAGCGGCAGGCGCAGCGCCTGCTCGACGCGGTCTGCGGCCAGCCGCTCGATCCGCTCCTCGACGAGCCCACCTTCCTGCTTGATGAGGGCGAGACGCTCGCCGCGCTGCTCGCCGGCCATGGGCGGCTGCGGCTCGACCTCGACTCGCAGCAGCGCGGCGTGCTTGACCAGATCCGGAGCCGTCCAGGGCCGTTCATCGTCACCGGCGGGCCGGGTACCGGGAAGACTGTGGTCGCCCTGCACGCGGTTGGAGTGTTGCTCGAGCGTCTCAGGGCCGAGGGCATACGAGAGCCGCGCGTCCTCTACGTGACGTATACTCGCACGCTCGCTGCCACAGCCGAGCGCATCCTGCGGCAGACCCTGGAGTCTCGCGACTGGCTCGCGGTCTCGGTCGTGACGCTGGATCAGGAAGTGCAGCGACTATGGGGGCCAGGCCAGCCCGGACTCATCGAGAAAGGGACACTGCGCGATCTCGTCCGCCGGGCCAGGAACGAGGCCTTCACCCGCCCATTGAGCCCCGACCCTGAAGAAGACCGCCGGCTCGCCAGAAGCCTGCGCGGGCCGACCGACCTGTACCTGCTCGATGAGATTGAGGAGGTCATCATTGGGCGCGGGCTGCGCACCGTCGAAGAGTACCTGGCGGCTGACCGCACCGGCCGGCGAGTACCGCTGAACGAGACGCAGCGCCGAGCGGTCTGGCGCATCTACGAGTTCTTCTGCGACCTGCTGCTCCAGGACGATGCCTCCCTGTCCGGCCAGCGGCGCCAGCACGCGCTCGATCGCCTGCGCGCCGACCCGAATGCAGAGCGCTACGACGCGGTCGTCGCCGACGAGGTGCAGGACTTCGACCCCGTCGGGGTGCGGCTGTTGGCGGAGCTGTGCCGCGACCGGCGCTTCCTCGTGCTCGCCGGCGACACCGGCCAGTCGCTCTACCAGCGGACGTTCCGCTGGAAGCTCGTAGAGCAGGAATTCCGCGAGGCTGTCCACCTGAAGCTCGCGACCGGCCACCGCTGTCCACCGGAGATCGTCGAGGCCGCCAGGGCGTATCTAGACTACATGCCGGGCAGTGCGGCCGAAGGAGATCTGGTAGAGACGCATCGTAAACGAGCCGGGAAGACCAGGCCGCTGCTTGTCCTGGTCGAGGGTTGGGATGCCCAGCTCCTATTGCCGGGCGATCCTACTACCTCTATGCCGGCCTGGTCGTTTCCGCTCGTCGAGGCGCTACGGGAGCAGCGGGAGCGCCTCAGAGTCCCGGCGGGCCGCTGCGCGGTGCTCGCGCCCACGAATCGGTTCGCAGCCGATGTGTCCTCCGCCTTGCACCTGCACGGCGAGCCGAACGAGCTGGTCGTGCATGGCCGCCCGGTGACGAACGCGAACGTCGTGAAGGTGCTCACCTGGCACAACGCCAAGGGGCTCGAGTTCGACGTCGTGATTGTGCTGCTGCCCGACTGGCAGCCGCCTCCGGTCGGCTGGAGCCAGGTATCACCGGAAGAGATCCGGGAGAGCGTCGAGTCCTGGCGCCGGGTGCCGTACGTGGCGATGAGCCGGGCCACGCGCTCGCTCGTCGTTGTCTGCCCAGCCACCGGCACGTCGCCTCTCCTGGACGGCTTCGCGGCCGAGCTGTGGGAGTTCCGCACCTGGTCGGCCGGGGCAGCGGCTCCAGCCGAGGTCGACCTGCCGTTCTGACGCGGATGCCGACGACCGACGCGTGGCCTAGCGGGCTGCCAGCCCGCCGGCGGAGCACGGCGGGCTCCCGATCATCCCCGGGGGCGCGCCGTCGCCTCGGAGGAAGCGCAGGTCGGCGTCGACCATCCGCTCGATCATCTCCTCGAAGCTGACCGTCGGCTCCCAGCCGAGCACGGCCCGTGCCTTGCTGGCGTCTCCCACCAGCAGGTCGACCTCGGCCGGGCGGA
>Ga0101941_1001963_pt1 | contig 11182 bp, 14 predicted proteins | sample DewCreD2012metaG_3_FD_75242 | JGI IMG/M metagenome (GOLD analysis project Ga0101941, IMG submission 75242) | Hot spring sediment bacterial and archeal communities from British Columbia, Canada, to study Microbial Dark Matter (Phase II) - Dewar... ...
GCCGCGAGGGCCTCCTTCTCCGCCCCGCGCGGGAGCTCCGAGAGCACGAGGATCGGGGCGTCGATCCCCGCCTCCCGGAGCTCGAGCCCCTCCTCGACCAGCGCCACGCCCAGCCACGAGGCCCCGCCCTCGAGCGCGGCCCTGGCCACGGGCACCGCGCCGTGGCCGTAGGCGTCGGCCTTGACGACCGCCAGGAGCTCGGCGCCCTCGGGCCTGAGCGCCCGGGCGTTCGCGCGGATCGCCCCCAGGTCGACCTCGACGAACGTCGGCCGGTAGACGTTCACGGCTCCCGCACCGCCGCGAACGCGTCGGGGACGGCGGCCGCCACGTCGCTCGCCGTGGTGCCCTCCCCGAGCTCCAGTCCGGCCAGGGAGCCCGCCAGCCCGTGGAGGTACGCCCCGACCGAGGCCGCGTCGAGCGGGGGGAGCCCCCGGGCGAGGAGCGCGGCGATGATCCCGGTGAGGACGTCCCCGGTCCCGGCCGTGGCGAGGACCGGGCCGCCGGTGGGGTTGACGCGCACCTGCCCGCCAGGGTCGACCGAGAGCGTGCGAGGTCCCTTCAGGAGGGCCACCGCGCGCGTCGTGGCTGCGAGCTTCCGCGCGCTCCCGAGCCTGTCGGCCCCCACCTCGGCCGACGTGGTCCCCAGGAGGCGCGCGCACTCGCCCGCATGGGGGGTGAGCACGGCCTCCGCTCTCCGCGCCCCGACCTCGCCGGCCCGGCCGGCGAACGCGTTCAACCCGTCGGCATCGAGCACGAGCGGGGCCGGGCTCCCCCGCACCAGGCCCTCGACCACGCGGACCGCCTCGGGGTGGGTCGTGAGCCCGGGGCCCACGGCCACCGCGTCGAAGCCCGGAGCTGCCTCGAGGACCACGTCCAGCGCGGCCGCCGCCACCGTGCCCTCCTCGGTCTCCGGGAGCGGCAGATAGGTCGGCTCGACCAAGGCGGGGCGGAGGGCCATCAGGGCTCCCTCGGGTGCGGCCACGGTCACGAGGCCTGCCCCAGTCCGGTACGCGGCCTCGGCCACCAGCCGGACGGCCCCGGTCATCCGACGCGACCCCCCCACGACCAGCACGACCCCGGTGGCGCGCTTGTGGGCGTCGAGCGGGCGGGCGGGGAGGCGCGCGGCCACGTCCTCCCGCTCGACGACCGCGACGTCGGAGACGACCAGGTCCGGGGGGAAGCCGATGTCGGCGACCTCGACCACCCCCGCGAGCTCCGCGCCGGGGGGGAACACCACCCCCGCCTTCTCCGCTCCGAACGTCACGGTCACGGCGGCCCGCACCGCCTCGCCCGGCACCGCGCCGGTCTCCCCGTCCACGCCCGAGGGGATGTCCACCGCCACGACCGGCACGCCGCTCCCGTTCAGGAGCGCGATGGCCTCCGCGGCGGGCCCCTCGGGCCGTCCGCGGAACCCGGTCCCGAAGATCGCGTCGATCGCCACGTCGGCCCGGGACAGCTCCCGCTCGAGGAGGGGGGCGGAGAACGGCACGGCCCGGATCCCGACCTCCGCGAGCCGCGCGAGGTTCCGGACCGCGGGGCCGGTCAGGGCCTCGGGCGGGGCGAGCAGGAGGACCGCCGGCCGGACCCCCCGCCGGGCGAGGCGGCGGGCCGCCACCAGGCCGTCGCCGCCGTTGTTGCCCTTCCCGCAGACCACGACGGCCCGCCGGCCGTAGGCGCCGCCGGCCAGCTCCACCGCCGCCCGGGCGACGGCGGCCCCGGCCCGCTCCATGAGGTCCTCGGCCCGGACCCCGCGCTCCTGGGCCGCCCGGTCCAAGGCGGCGGCCGCGGCGGGAGCGAGGACCGGCCTCATCGCCCGAGCGCGACGCAGAACGCGACCGCCGCGTTCCGCTCGTGGGCGAACGAGACCAGGACCCGTTCCACGCCGAGGGCGTCGGCCCGCTCCTTCGCCGCGCCCGCGAGGAGGATCCGCGGGGCCCCCGAGGGGGCCCGGGACACGCTGATGTCGCGCCACCGCCACCCCCGGACGCCCCCCAGCGCCTTCACCACGGCCTCCCGGGCCGCGAACCGCCCCGCGTACGCCTCGGCGGGGACCGGGCGGCGCTCGCAGTAGGCGATCTCCTCCTCGGTGAAGACCCGCGCCGGCATCGTGGGGTGGCGGGCCAGGGCACGGGCCATCCGCCCGACGTCGCAGATGTCCACGCCGATCCCGAGGATCTCCACGGAGAACAGGGTAGACCACGGCCCGGCTCCGCCGCGCCGGGTCGCTACTCGACCGTCACGCTCTTCGCGAGGTTCCGGGGCCGGTCCACGTCGCACCCGCGGCGCTTCGCCACGTGGTAGGCCAGGAGCTGGAGCGGGACGGTCACGACGACCGGCGAGAGGAGCTCGGGCGTCTCCGGGACGAACAGCACCTCGTGGGCGAGGGCCTCGATCTCGCGGTCCCCCTCGGTGGCCACGGCGATCACCTCGGCGCCCCTGGCACGGACCTCCCGGATGTTCGAGAGGACCTTCGGGTGGACGTGGCAGCGGGGCGCGACCGCCACGACCGGCACCCCCGGCTCGACGAGCGCGATCGGACCGTGCTTCAGCTCCCCCGCCGGGTAGCCCTCGGCGTGGAGGTAGGAGATCTCCTTCAGCTTGAGGGCGCCCTCGAGCGCCGCCGGGTAGCCCGTGTGCCGTCCGATGAACAGCACGTCCCGGGCCCGGGCCACGCGGTCCGCGACCCTCCGCACCTCGGGGTCGAGGGCGAGGGCGCGCTCCACCTTCGCCGGCAGCTCCGCCATCCGCCGCAGCACCTCGGCGATCTCCTCGGGGAACATGGCGCCCCGGACCTGCGCCAGGTAGAGGGCCGTGAGGTGGAGGGCCACCATCTGGGTGGCGAACGTCTTGGTGGCCGCCACCCCCACCTCGGGGCCGGCGTGGGTGTAGAGGACCCCATCGGCCTCGCGGGCGAGGGACGAGCCCACGGTGTTCGTCACCGCGATCACCTGGGACCCCTGGGCCTTGGCGTGGCGCGCGGCCTCGAGCGTGTCGATGGTCTCGCCGGACTGGGAGACGGCGAGCGTCAGGGTCTCGGGCCCGAGCACCGGGTCGCGGTAGCGGAACTCCGAGGCGATCTCGATCTCCACCGGGATCCGGGTCCAGTGCTCGACCGCGTACTTCGCCACCAGGCCGGCGTGGAAGGCCGTGCCGCAGGCCACGACGAAGACCTTGTCGATCGCCCGGAGCACATCGGGGTCGATCCGGAGGTCGTCGAGCGCGAGGCGTCCCGCGACCGCGCGGCCCACGAGCGTGTCGCGGATGGCCGCCGGCTGCTCGTGGATCTCCTTCAGCATGAAGTCGTCGAAGCCGCCCTTCTGGGCCCGGGCCACGTCCCAGTCCACGATCATCGGCTCCCGGTGGACCTCGGTCCCCTCGAAGTCCGTGATCCGGACCCCCTCCCGGCGCACCTCCACGACCTGCCCCTCCTCGACGGGGACCACCCGGCGGGTCCGCTGGAGGAGGGCCGGGATGTCCGAGGCGAGGAGGTTCTCGCCCTCGCCGAGCCCCACGACGAGCGGCGAGGACGCCTTCGCGCCGACGATCACGCCCGGGTCGTCCTGGGCGAGCACGACGATCGCGTAGGCGCCCTCGAGCTCGCGGACCGTCGCCCGGACCGCCTCCGCGAGGTCGCCCGCGAACCGCTCCTCGACGAGGTGCGCGATGCACTCCGTGTCGGTCTCGGAGGCGAAGACGTGGCCGCGCTTCTCGAGCTCGTCCCGGATCCGGGCGAAGTTCTCGATGATCCCGTTGTGGATCACGGCGATCCGGCCCCCGCAGTCCACGTGGGGATGGGCGTTCCGGTCGGTGGGCTCCCCGTGGGTCGCCCACCGCGTGTGGCCCATCCCCACGGACCCCGAGGGCCGCGGGCCGTCCCTGAGCGCCCGCTCGAGCTCGTCGAGCTTCCCGGCCCGCTTGACGACGGCGAGCCTGGCGTCCAACAGCGCGACCCCCGCGGAGTCGTAGCCCCGGTACTCCAGGCGTCGGAGCCCCTCGAGGATGATGGGGAGGGCGGGTTCCGGCCCCACGTATCCCACGATCCCGCACATGCCCGGGAGCCTAGCAGCGCCGGCTGAGCCGGGCACGCAGGGCGTTACCTGGCCGGGGAACGCCGGGGGGCCCGCGGCCGTGGCGACGGCGGGCGGGCCGCGCCGACCCCCACGCGTCAACCGAGCTCGGCGCGGATGACCTCCGCGATGGCCCGCGCGTGCCTCCGCGCCTCCTCCTCCGAGGCCGCCTCCACCATCACGCGGACCACCGGCTCCGTCCCCGACGCGCGGACCAGGACCCGCCCGGACGCGCCCAGGGCGTCCTCGGCCGCCCGGATCGCGTGGCGGATCCCCGCGCTCCGCTCGAGGGCCACGGGGTCGCGCACCGGGACGTTCTCGAGGACCTGCGGGTACCGCCGCATCACGGCCGCCAGCTCGCCCAGGCCCACCCCCCGGAGGGCCGCGAGCGAGAGGAACCGGACCGCGGTGAGGAGCCCGTCCCCGGTGACCGCGTGCTCGGCGAAGATCACGTGCCCGGACTGCTCGCCCCCGAGCGCCGCCCCGGTCCGGTCCATCGCCTCCCGGACGTGGCGGTCCCCGACGGGCGTCTCCACCACCTCGATCCCCGCCTCCTCCATCGCCCGCCGGAACCCGAGGTTCGACATCACCGTGACCACCACCCGGTGCCCGGGCAGGCGCCCCTGCTCCTCGAGGGCCAGCGCGCAGGCCGCGAGCACCTGGTCGCCGTCGACCACGTTCCCGGCGGCGTCCGCGAACAGGGCGCGATCGGCGTCGCCGTCGAGGCAGACCCCGGCGTCCGCCCCCCGCTCCACGACGGCCCGGGCCACGACCTCGGGGTGGAGGGCCCCGCAGCCCAGGTTGATGTTCGACCCGTCGGGGTGGTCGAAGATCGGCAGGACCTCCGCCCCCAGCCTCCGGAGGACCTCGGGGCCGAGCCGGTACGCCGCGCCGTTGGCGGCATCGAGCACCACCCGGAGCCCGTCCAGGCGGCACGCGGCCGCCGCGACCAGGTGGTCGACGTACCGCTCCACCGCGTCCCCGAGGGGGCGGACCTCCCCCGGCCGCCCGACCGGCGCCGGGTGCGCCCCGACCGCTGGCGCTCCGGTCCCAACCACGTGCGCCTCGGGCTCGGTGGCACCGTCTGCGCCCGCGGCCGCCCGCGCCCAGCCTAGGACGAGCCCCTCGATGCGCTCCTCGAGCTCGTCGGGGAGCTTGCGGCCGTCCGGGCCGAAGAACTTGATGCCGTTGTACTCGGGGGGGTTGTGCGAGGCGGAGACGACGGCGCCGGCCGAGGCTCCCAGCGCCGACGTGAGGAACGAGACGGCCGGGGTGGGGACGACCCCCGCGAGGAGCGCCGAACCCCCGGCCGCGCGGATCCCCCGCACCAACGCGTCCTCGAGCCACTCGCCCGAGGCCCGCGTGTCCCGGCCCACGACGAACGTGGGCGGTTCGTCCGCGCCCAGCACGGCTCCGGCGGCCCGGCCGAGCGCGAACGCGAGCTCCGCCGTGAGCTCCGTGCCGGCCACCCCGCGGACGCCGTCGGTCCCGAAGAGCCTCGCCATGCCGCCGATCAGGCGCCGACCTCGACCCCGAGCTCGGCCAGGAGCCCGCGGACCCGCCGGCCGATCTCGTCGCGGATCGCCCGGACCTCCTCGAGCGGTTTCCCCGCCGGGTCCGGGAGATCCCAGCCGAGGTAGCGCTTGCCGGGGAAGACGGGGCATGCGTCGCCGCAGCCCATCGTCACGACCACGTCCGCGGCCTCGACCGCCTCCCCGGTGAGGGGCTCGGGGAACTCCCGTGAGAGGTCGATGCCGACCTCGGCCATGGCCTCCCGGACCGCGGGGTGGATCCGGTCCGCGGGCTCGCTCCCGGCCGACCGAACCCGGACCCGGCCGCGCGCGTACCGCTCGAGGAGCGCGGCGGCCATCTGGCTGCGGCCGGCGTTGTGGACGCAGACGAAGAGCACCTCGGGGACCCGGTGGCGCACGCCGAAAGCCTACCACCCGGCGCGCGCCCGGCGCTCGGACGGCGCGGCGCCCCCGGCGGGCTTCCGGGCGCGGACGATCGCGGCGTACGTCCGCTCCTCCGGCCCCAGGTCGTCGTCGGCCACGACGTCGGCGACGCCGAGCCGACCCCCCGGGCGCAGCACCCCGGACACCTCCCGGAACACCGCCGACTCGTCCGGAGAGAGGTCGATCACGCGGTTCGAGATCACCACGTCCACGCTCGCCGCCGGCAACGGGATCTCCTCGATGAAGCCCCGGAGGAAGCGGACGTTCCCGACCCCAGCCAGCTCGGCGTTCCGCCGCGCGAGCGCCAGCATCTCCTCGGTCATGTCCAGGCCGTAGACGAAGCCCGTGGGCCCGACCCGGCGGGCCGAGAGCAACACGTCGAGCCCTCCTCCCGAGCCGAGGTCCAGGACGACCTCCCCCGGCCGGAGGTCGCGAACCCCTGCGCCGGAGCCGCAGCCGCAGCCCGCGGCCTCCGTCCCGCAGCCACCGCCGCCCGCCCCGCGGGCGGCCGCGGCGTAGCGAGCGCGCACCTCCTCGCGGATCCCGTCGCTCACCTCGCCCCCTCCCCGAAGACCTGCGCCAGGCGGGCGAGCGCCTCCCGGTCCACCGAGTAGTACGCCCAGACCCCTCGCCGCTCCCGGACGAGCAAGCCGGCCTCCGTCAGCTTGCGGAGGTGGAAGCTGACCGTGGGCTGGGCGAGCCCCACCGCCCCCTGCACCTCGCACACGCAGGCCTCGCCGCGGCGAGCGAGGAGGTTCACGATCTCCACCCGGTGGGGATCGGCCAGCGCCTTGAACAGCGCGGCCGCGCTCGCGGCCTCTTCGGCCGAGATCTCCGGCCCCGCGAGCGGCGGGCAGCACCGCGCCGGCGTCGTTCCCGGGGCCGGCGTCGTTCCGAGGGCCGGCGCTCCCCCGCCCGGCCCGAGCTGCCTCCCGTCCGGGGTCCGGGTCCCCCCACGTGCCGCCGTCACGGGAACCTCGGACGAGGCTCGAACGCCGACGCGAGACGGCGCCGGGCCAGCTCCCCGCGGCACAGCTCGTCGCAGACCGTCCCGCACCGCTCGCAGAACCCGATGGATACCCAGCGCCTCCTCCACCAGCGTCTCACCGCGGCCTCCTTCCCTCGACCCCCGTCGAGCTCAGGAGCCTATCAGTTATATCGATGGATGTCGATACATCTCCGGCGCTCGCCGGCCGCGCTCGGCGGTGCGAACATGGGGTCGATGGACGACGATCTGGTGCTCGTGCTCAGCACCGCGTCCGCGACGGAGGGGTACCTGGCGAGGGCGCGCCTCGAGGCCGAGGGCATCCCGGTGCTGCTCAAGGGCGAGGCGGAGGGCCCGTACCGGTTGGGCCCCGTGCACCTGTGGGTGCCCGCCGCCTACGAGGTCCAGGCCCGGTGGATCCTGGAACGGCCCGCCGACCTCTCGGAGGCGGGAGGCGACGCCCCGACCTAGGGGCCTACCGCTTCGAGTACTGCGGCGCCTTGCGGGCCTTCTTCAAGCCGTACTTCCGGCGCTCCTTCTCACGAGGGTCGCGGGTGAGGAACCCCTGTCGCTTGAGCAGGGGGCGGAGCGAGGGATCGATCTCGATCAGGGCGCGGGCGATGCCCAGCCGGAGCGCCCCGGCCTGCCCGGAGACCCCGCCGCCCTCGATCCGGGCGATCACGTCGAACTCCTTCTCCTTCCCCACCTCGCGGAGGGGTGCGGTCACGATCATCCGCTGCGCCCGCGTCGGGAAGTAGTCCTCGAGGCTCCGGCCGTTCACCGAGAAGTTCCCCGACCCTGGCACCAGGCGGACCCTGGCCACGGCCTCCTTCCGCCGGCCCGTGGCGATCGGGGTCGCGACCTGCGCCATCAGCCCTCAGCTCCCTCGGAGGACCCGTCCTTCGCCGGCTTCCGCCCGCCGCGTCCGGCGCGCTCGCCGGCGGGGACCTCGTCCCCCGCCCCTCGGGCCGTCTCGGGCCGGTCGGGGGTGGTCTCGCCGCGGCGCGGCAGGCCCTCCCAGGGCGGGACCTCGCCCACGGCGAGGGGGACCGGTCGCTGCGCCGCATGCGGGTGGTCGGGCCCCTCGTACACCTTGAGCTTCTTGAACATCGCGCGCCCCAGCCGGTTCTTCGGGAGCATGCCCCGCACGGCCTTCTCGACCGCGAGCGTGGGTCGCTCCCGGAGGAGGCGGGCGTAGCTCATGGCCCGGAGCCCGCCCGGGTAGCCGGAGTGCCGGTAGTAGACCTTCTTCTCCTCCTTGTCGCCGCTCAGGCGGATCCCTCGCGCGTTCACCACGATGACGTGGTCGCCCGTGTCGGCGTGGGGCGCGTAGATCGGCTTGTGCTTGCCGCGGAGGAGCTTCGCCACCTCCGACGCGAGGCGGCCGAGGACCTGTCCGTCGGCGTCGATCACGTACCAACGGCGCTCGATGTCGCGCGGCTTCGGGGCGTAGGTCTTCATACGCGGAAACGCCGGCCGGGACGGCCGACGCTCGATGCTACCTACGGGAACCGGCCAACGTCAAAGGGCCGTAGATCACCCGCTCCAGGATCAGCCCGTGGGGCGGGGCCACGGGGCCGGCCCGTCGCCGGTCGCGGGCCGCCAGGATCGCTGGCATCTCTTCGGGCGCGAGGCGCCCTTCCCCGACGGACACGAGGGTGCCGACCAAGCTCCGAACCATCTGGTGGCAGAACGCGTTGGCCCTGGCCAGGATCTCCACCCGGTCCCCCCGGCGCGAGACCGCGAGCCGCTCGAGGCGTCGGACCGTGCCCCCCGCCTCGGGCCGCCGGCAGAACGACGCGAAGTCGTGCTCGCCCACGAGGAGGCGGGCCGCCGCGCGCATGCGTGGGAGCGAAGGATCGCCGGGACGGTGCCACACGTACCGGGCGGTGAAGGGATCGGGCAGGGGCCCGACGTCGATCCGGTACCGGTACTCACGTGCCCGCGCGCTCCGGCGCGCGTCGAACCCGGGCGGCGCCCAGGCGGCCCGGACCACCACGACCTCCGGGGCCAGCCGGCCGTTGAGCGCCCGCTGGAGCCTCGCCGGCTCCACCCGGTCGAGGACGGCGGGGGGCACGGCGAACGACACCACCTGGCCGCGGGCGTGGACCCCGGCGTCGGTCCGGCCAGCGACGGAGAGCGTCGGGACCGTCCCCAGGATCCGCTCCAGGGCCGCCTCCAGCACGCCCTGGACCGTCCGGAGACCGCGCTGCCGTGCGAAACCCCGGAAGTCGGTCCCGTCGTAGGCGAGCGTGAGCCGGATGGCGCGGGCCACGTGGGAAGTATCGCCTCAGCCCGCCGTCCCCGGCTCGCTGCGGGAGCCGGGCTCGCGCTCGCCGAGCCGCCGCTCCCCTACTCGGACGGGCGGCTACTCGGCCTCGACCAGCTCGATCCGGGCCATCGGGGCCCCGTCGCCCTGCCGCTGGCCGAGCTTCAGGATCCGCGTGTACCCCCCGGGCCGGTCCGCGTAGCGCGGCGCGATCTCGTGGAACAGCTTGGCCACGACGTCGCGGTCGGGGATGACCTTGAGCACCTCGCGCCGCGCCGCGAGGTCTCCCCGCTTCGCGAACGTGATCAGCCGCTCGGCGAGGGGGCGGACCGCCTTGGCCTTGGCCTCCGTGGTGTTGATCCCGCCGTGGATGAAGAGCTGCGCGGCCAGCCCGGCCAGGAGCAGCCGCTGGTGCGACGGCCCGGAGCCGAGGCGGGGACCCTTCCGCGGCTTGGGCATCGCCTACTCCTGCCGGAGCGAGAGGCCCAGCTCGGCCAGCTTCTGCTTGACCTCGTCGATCGACTTCTGGCCGAAGTTCCGGATGTCCATCAGCTCGGCCTCGCTCCTCTGGACCAGGTCGCCGACGGTGTTGATCCCCTCCCGCTTCAGGCAGTTGTAGGAGCGGACCGAGAGGTTCAGCTCCTCGATCGTGATCTGGTAGTCGGAGGGGACCTCCTGCTCCTCGGCCGGGCTCACCTGGACGCTCGTGGCCTCCGCGAGCTCGGCGAAGAGCTGGATCAGCTCGAGGAGCGTCCCGCCGGCCGAGGCCACGGCCTCCCGCGGCGTGACCGACCCGTCGGTCTCGACGTCGAGGATCAGCCGGTCCCGGTCGGTCATCTGCTCGACCCGGGTGTTCTCGACGCTGTAGGAGACCCTCCGGACCGGGGAGAAGATCGAGTCCACCGGGATCACGCCGATCGGATCGCGGGGCTTCTTGTTCTTCTCCGCCGGCCGGTAGCCCACGCCCCGCTCCACGACCATCTCCATCTCGAGGCTCGCCCCCTTCCCCAGGGTGGCGATGTGGAGGTCGGGGTTGAGGATCTCGACGCCGGCGGGGGGCGCGATGTCCCCGGCCGTCACCTCGCCCGGGCCCTTCGCCTTCAGGTACATCGTGACCGGTTCGTCGAGCTCCGAGCGGATCACGAGCTCCTTGAGGTTCAGGATGATGTCGGTGACGTCCTCCTGCACCTTGGGGATCGTGGAGAACTCGTGCAGCACGCCCTCGATCCGGACCGACGAGATCGCGGCCCCCGGGATCGAGGAGAGCAGCGTGCGGCGGAGCGAGTTCCCGATCGTGTAGCCGAACCCCGGCTCCAGCGGCTCGATGATGAACCGGGAGCGGGTCGGCGAGACGGGCTCCTCCTGGATCTGCGGCCTCGCGACGATGAACACCTTCGTTCCCTCCTCCGGCGGGGGATCATCCACCCCTGCCCCGCCCACCTTCCGGGGCGGGATCCGCCCGCCCCGGACCGGCGCCTACACGCGCCGGCGCTTCTTCGGCCGGCACCCGTTGTGGGGCACCGGCGTCACGTCCTGGATGCCCAGGATCTCGAGCCCGGTCGCGGCGAGCGAGCGGATCGCCGTCTCCCGCCCCGATCCGGGCCCCTTCACGAACACGTCCACCTTCTGCAACCCGTGTTCCTGGGCCCGCCGGGCCGCCGCCTCGGCCGCCAGCTGCGCGGCGAACGGGGTGGACTTCCGCGAGCCCTTGAACCCCACGTTGCCGGCGCTCGCCCAGGCGATCGTGTTGCCCTGCAGGTCCGTGATCGTGACGATCGTGTTGTTGAACGTCGACTTGATGTGGGCCTGCCCATGGACGACGTTCTTCTTCTCCTTCTTCCGGGCCTTCTTGGCCTTCGGTTTCGCCATCGGTCCCCTGCTTCCCCCGGCCTACTTCTTCCGCGCC
>Ga0101941_1001964_pt1 | contig 11179 bp, 9 predicted proteins | sample DewCreD2012metaG_3_FD_75242 | JGI IMG/M metagenome (GOLD analysis project Ga0101941, IMG submission 75242) | Hot spring sediment bacterial and archeal communities from British Columbia, Canada, to study Microbial Dark Matter (Phase II) - Dewar... ...
GAGGTCGAGGACGGCGAGCGCGCGCTGGACAGCCGGAGATACAGGTCTGGTTCCGCTCTGTGTGTTCAGCATTCTGAACTCTTTTCCGTCTACCGAACTGCCTTCATTGTAGTGATACCCACCGCCCGTGTCAAGTCTCTCGCTACCTGAAGAATGTCGGTCTTGGAGTACGGAGGGCATGTCTGCCGCATCCGTCGAGCGCTGAGGCCCGCTCAGATGGGCTCCCTTCACCTTACCCGCCGGGCACACCTTCCCTGCGTTCACTACCCTCAGCCCGCCATCGGCATCCCGCTCCCACGCGTTACGCTGAATTGCGAACATGTGCTTGTCGCACAGCGAGCCGGGATGGGGGACCGAGCGGTGCTTCAGGAAGCAGCAGGAGCTCACCTCGATCCAGTGTTGCAGACTGTGATGGTGACAGGTAAGGCCGAGAGATCGGCAACGGTGAAAAGAGGAAAGCACGCAGAGATCAGCAGATTACCATGACTCTCGCAGCGAATGCTGCAGCCGGCGAGACAGCAATCCGCGATCACTTCCAGCTGCTTCTCGAGGGGGTGGGGGCGCCACGACAGGTATGCCTACGGCACGCTGTTTAGTGGAGTGTGGGAACGCCAGGTGACCCCACGGGAGCAGCCGCGCATTTAGCAGCACCGTCTCCGCTCTAGGGCAGACGCGCTCCGGAGATGATTCTCTCGTGGGCACGCGAGGAGCGAGCATGGCGCTCACGGCCGCAAAGGCATCGGGGAACCAGGCAGCGCGCCGACTGCAGGAGACAGGGTTACGGCAGGATCTCGGCGATGCGCCGGTGCGCTTGGCGCAGGCTCCAGACGACGTAGTTCTGCCCGCGCGCCAGATGCGTGCGCAGGGTGTGCCAGCGATCGCTCCCCGCCGGAACCTGCCCCAACTCGGTAGCCGGCGCGATCTCCGGGAGCGGCGGGATCTGCTGCGCCGGGTCGTGGCGGAACCGTCCGGCCCGTACATAGCCCAGCGGCACCAGGTGCCGGGCCAGCGCGCGCTGGGCCGCGTTCACCCGGCGCACCTCGGGATCGTCGACCTCGCGGTCGAGCAGGCTCTCGACGAGCTCATAGAAGCGGTCGAGGGTGGTCAGCAGGTTGCCGGCCGCCTGGAGCGCGGGCCGGAAATCGAACGCGTCACCGGCCGCTTCCTGGTAGCGCTGGAGATAGCCCTCGATCTCGCGCACGGTAGCCCGGTAGTCGAACGGATGCACCGGCGCGTTGAGCGTGCGCAGCAGCACCGCGGCGTAGACGCGCATGTCGCGCAGTAGGTTGTCGCGATCGGCGATCTCGAGGGTATCGTCCTCGGTATGCCACTGGATGTTGCCACCGCAGCCGCCGACCGGGTAGTAGCCCTTCTCCCGGATCAACGACTCGGGCATGGTCGAGGAGAGCATGAAGTAGGTGGTTATCCCCAGGTTGTTGAAGGAGCAGTCGCCGGCGCGCAGCGGGCGGGACAGGCTGGACTCCTGGCCGGTCACGTCGCGGATGGTTGCGCGGACCAGCTCGCCCGCCTCGGCCATCCAGGCGACGTCGCGGTACTCGGTGGCCCAGCGGCAGCCGGGCGAGTCGCAGTTGACATGCGCGATGCAGTTGGGCATCAGGTCCTGGGCGAAGGTGTCGGCGTACCAGGTGGAGCCGGCGTAGCGGCCGTGCGAGTGGCCGGACCACCAGGCGATGCGCAGCGTACGGCGCAGCCGGTCGCGGTGCTGCCAGAAGACGCGGGCCAGCTCGAGCAGCGTGGCGTTCCCGGTGGCGTTGTCGCCGATGCCGACGTGCCAGGAGTCGAGGTGGCCGTGCACGAGCACGAACTCCTCGGGCACGAGCCGGCCTGGGATCTCGGCCACCAGCACCGGGATCGGCCGCCAGCCAGTGTCGAGCCGGGTCGAGAGCGCCACCCGCCCGCCGCGCTCGGCCAGCGCGATCAGCTCCTGGCCATCGGGGTTGTTGACGGCCAGCACCGGGATGTTGGGCTGGCGCTTCATGCTGTCGAGATCGGGCGTGCCCCAGATGGTCGTGCAAATGCCCTCGTGGATGTAGGTGCCCGGGTTGATGAAGATGCCGGCCAGCGCGCCGGCGTTCATCACGTCGTTGACCTTGCCCGGCGAAGCCATCCCCTCGGTGAGGACGATCTTGCCGCGAACGTCCCGCCCACCCAGGTCGACGCCGGCAGAGAATACATCGCCGGCCTGGGTTCCACCCGCGCCGGGCACGTAGACCAACTCGCCGGTGACCTCCTCGCCGCCGGTGGAGACTGACATCGAGACGGTCTTAGCCCGGTAGGCTTTGCCGCTCGGCTCCAGGCTGCGCAGGGTGGCTTCCAACGGGATGGAGATGAAACAGACCGGCTCGTAGAGCGTATGCGGCACACCCCAGGAACGCAGGTGCTCCATCAGCATCTCGACCGCCCGCCGCTCGTCCGGCGATCCTGAGAGCCGAACCAGCCGCGAAAACTGCTCGACGATGCTCCAGGGCACATCGAGCGATACCTGCGACAGCAGCTCGCGCTCCAGCGCGGGATCGCTCCAGGTCACGAACGGCCTTGTCGAGGTCATGATCCCTCCCTCTCCTTCCGGTACCACACCCGTTCGTCCGTTACCCGAGGTTGGCCACCAGCGCCGTCGGGCACGCTGGAGGTGGCGATTATGCCGGGCAGACTGCCCAGCCTCCGCCGCGCTCCTCGATCGCGCAGCCGTAGCTCGCCGACATTGCCCGCAGCTTCTCGACGACCCGGGTGGCCTCTGGCCCACTCGCCACGGCTGGGAAGCCGTCCTCGTCCAGCAGCAACGGAACCAGCTCAACGACCGGCGGCACGCCCGGCTTCAGCCGCACGAGCACCGACTCCGGCTCCATGAACGCTGGTGGATCCTCGAACAGAAAGTTGCCCAGGCTGTAGAAGATCGGCTTGCCCCGGTACCACTCGATCGGATGCAGGCAGTGCGAGTGGTGGCCAGCGATCACGTCGGCGCCGGCCTCGATCAGGGCATGCGCTACCGGCTGCTGGTACTCGGCCAGCAGGCCGAGGTAGGGAGACAACCAGTGCGGCGGCACGCCCCAGTGGATGCCGACGATCACGACATCAGCCTCTCGCCGGGCCCGACGCACCTGATCGCAGACCCGCTCGAGGTCGCCAGGCTCTGGCCAGCTCCGCACCGGGGGCACCGTGCCCGGCTGCTCAGCCAGCAGGTTGGTATCGACTTCGAAGGAGAAGCGAACCCGTAACGGCGCGATGCCCGGCTTCCCCGGGCCAGCATCCGATTCGACCGGCAGGGTGCTCGCGACGCTGAGCAAGGCGACCTTCGTGCCCTGTGTCGTCAGCCAGGCAGGCGCGAGGGCAGCGTCCAGATCCGCCCCAGCGCCGCAGCGGGCGATCCCCGCCTCATCGCAGGCGGCGAGCGTATCGAACATCGCCTCGGGGCCGTAATCCATCATGTGGTTGTTGGCGAGCGTGACCGCATGGACGCCGAGCTCACGCACGCTCCAGATGACCTCGGGGGCGGAGCGCAGGTTGGAGTGCTTGGGCACCCGGTAGCCCCGGCGCGAGAGCGGCATCTCCAGGTTGGCGATCACCAAGTCGCAGGCGCGGATCGCGTCACGAGCAGCCGCGAGCCTCGGTCGGCGGGCGAAGGCATCGTCCGCCAGCGGCCGCCGCAGCATCAGGTCGCCAGCCAGTCCGATAGTCGGCAAGGCGGGAGACGTCATAGCTGCCCCTCCCGGTACTGCGGGTCGAGGGCATCGCGCAGGGCGTCCCCGAGGAAGTTATAGGCGAGGACAGTGAGCAGGATGAGGAGACCGGGATAGAGCGGCAACAGTGGATTCTCCCAGAGGTAGGCCTGGGAGTTGCTGAGCATGTTTCCCCAGCTCGCCTGTGGCGGCTGGATGCCGAGCCCGAGGTAACTCAGCGCCGATTCGAGCAGGATAGCGTTGGCCACGCCGAGCGTGGCCGCCACGATGATCGAGGGCACAGCGTGGGGCAGGATGTGGCGCAGCAGGATGCGCGTGCTCGAGGCGCCCAGCGCCCGAGCGGCCAGCACGAAGTCGAGCTCGCGCGTGCGCAGCACTTCGCTGCGGACGATTCGCGCCACCACCATCCAGCTCGTCACGCCGATCACCAGCACGATATTGCGGAAGCTCGAGCCGAAGACGGCCACGACGATCAGGACGAGGAAGAAGTAGGGAATCGCCATCATGCCATCGGTGATGCGCATCAGCACGCTGTCTACAACGCGGCCGGCATAGCCGCTGACGCCACCGATCAGCGAGCCGATCGCGATCGAGATCACCATCGCGATCAGGCCGACGCTCATCGAAATGCGGGCACCGTAGATCAACCGCGAGAGCACGTCGCGGCCGTTCTCGTCGGTACCCAGCAGGTGTTCGCTCGAAGGTCGCGCGTGGATGTAGAGGATGTCGCCCTCGTGAGGATCGTAGGGCGCGATGAACGGAGCGAGCAGGGCCACCAGGTACATCGCGACGAGGTAGAGCGCTGCGAGTATCGCCACCCGGTTGCGCAGGAAGCGCCGGCGTGCCAGCGCCCACCAGGAGCGACGAGGCCGCTCCTGAACCTGCTCCAGATAGCGGGTCATCGAGGTTCCGGTCATCCTCCCTCGCCCTCTAGCTCAGCCGGATGCGCGGGTCGATGTACGCATAGAGGAGGTCAGTCACCAGACTGCTCAAAACCACAACTAGCGCCACGGTCAACGTCGCGCCCAGCACGACGGGATAGTCGCGCGTCATCGCCGCCTCGACCGCTAGCCGGCCCATGCCGGGCCAGGAGAAGACAGTCTCGGTGATCGCCGCGCCGCTGACGGCACGCGGCAGCAGCACACCGATGATGGTGATCACCGGGATCAGCGCGTTGCGCAGCGCGTGCCGTGTGAGCACCACACGGTTCGGCAATCCCTTGGCCCGGGCCGTGCGGATGTAATCCTCGCCCAGCACGTTGATCATCCCCGAGCGGGTGTACCGTGTCAGCTCGGCCAGGTTCGCGACGACCAACACCAGCATGGGGAGCAGGAGATGCTCGAGCCGGTCGAGGAGCGAGAACTCGGCGCCCAGCGTATACATCCCACCGGCCGGCAACACGTTGAGCTGCACGGCGAAGACGATGATGAGCATGATGCCGAGCCAGAAGACCGGGATCGAGACCCCGATGAAGCTGAAGCCGGCGATAATCCGGTCGATCGCCGAGTTGCGCTTGAGGGCGCTGAGCACGCCGAGTGGCACTGCCACCAGGATCGAAAGCACCAGCGCGAGCCCGGTCAGCATGACGGTGTTCGGCAAGCGCTCGGCGATCAGCCGGGTGACCGGCTGCACCGTGTTGTAGCTGCTACCGAAATCCCCCCGCGCCACGTTGCCCAGCCACCGGAGGTACTGGACCGGCAACGGGTCGTCCAGCCCGAGCTGCTCGGTCATCTGCTGGATCTGCTCACGGCTCAACTCTGGGTTGGCGAGGAGCGCCGGCCCCCCGGGAGCTGAGTGGATCAGCAGGAAGGTGAGCACGCTGACGAGGAACAGCAGCACCACTGCCTGCAAGAGCCGGCGCACGACATACGCAGCCATTCGCGCCTCTCACCCTGATCGCTGGCATACGGCGCGTCGCCCGAACCGGCTGACATCCTTACCCTGAGTGCGAGGTCTCGGGCGGGATCGCTCTGCGCGCCATTCGTCCTGGCCTGCCCCGTCCGCCCCTCCCGGCCCGATGCGGGCGGGAGGGGCAGCGAGCACAGAAGGATCCGTCATATGCGCCAGAGCTTGTGCCAGGCGAGCGAGCAACGGCCTCCTGGTTACTCCTCGAGCCAGACCTTCTCCATCCAAGTCAGCGCGTCACGGTAGCCGATCAGAGGCAGGTCCTTCGTCCGCGTGTTCATCGCCTGCAGCTCACGCGGGTAGTAGAGATAGATGACCGGAAGATCATCCGCGATCAGCTTCTGCATCTCGTGGTAGAGCTGCACGCGCTTGGCCCGATCCGGCTCGCTCCGCGCCTGGACCAGCAACTCGTCGAGCTGCGGGTTTTTGTAGGCCCATCGGTTTTGTGCTGACTCACTGTGATAGTGGTCGTAGAGGTCGGGATCGGGCGGCGTGATCCACCACTCCATCAGCAGGTCGTACTGGAGGTTGCGATACTTTTCTAGATGGATCGGCCAGTCCACGATGTCGAGGGTCACCTCGATGCCGAGCTTCTGGTACTGCTGCTGAGCGTAGGTGATGACCTGCTCCATCACCGGGAACCCCTTGGGCCCGTTGAAGAGGATAGTGAAGCGCTCGCCGCTCGCGTTGGTGAGGATCCCGTCCGGCCCCTTCGTCCAGCCGGCCTCTTCGAGCAGCGCGGCCGCCTTCTCCATATCGTACTCGTACGTCGTGACGTCGGGGTTGTAGTAGTCGCCGAGCAGCGGGTTGATCGGACCGGTCGCGACCTGCCCGTACCCGCGCAGCACGCGCTCCACGATCGCCTGCTTGTCGATCGCATGGGAGAGCGCCCGGCGCACCCGGACATCCTGCAGCCGCGGCACCGAGTGATTGACCGCGAAGAAGTAGTAGTTGACCTGCGGCGCCTCGCGGATTTCGACATTCTCCGCCCCCTGCAGAGCATCGACCTGCGGCGGCTCGATGACGGCGAAGTCGACTTCCCCTGCTCGCACCTGAGCGACCCGGGCATTGCCGTCCGGGATGACCTTGAACACGATCCCGTCGAGGTACGGAGCCCCGTCGAAATAGTCAGGGTTCGCCACCACCTCCAGGTGGCTCCCCTGGACGAACTCCTTGAACTTGAACGGCCCGGTTCCGACCGGATTCGCGATGAATTCGGTCGGCTGGTTCAAGTCCTTCCCCTCGAGCAGGTGCTTGGGCACGATGGCCTGGTTGTACCCCAGCATCACCGGGAAGGGCGCGAACGGCCGCTTCAGGACGAAGCGCACGGTGTATTCGTCGACCACTTCCACACGATCGATCGACGACACCGGCCCGCGCAGTGCCGCGTTGACGTTGGGGTTGAGAATCGCATCGAAGGTGAACTTCACGTCCTCAGCGGTAAAGGGTTGACCATCGTGCCACTTCACGCCCTGCTTGAGCGTGAAGGTGTACTCGGTCAGGTCGTCGTTCGCCTCCCAGGACTCGGCCAGGTCGGGTACGACCTCGATCTGGTTGTCCTTGAGCTGGTACTGCGTAAGGCAGTTATAGATCGTCTTGTTCACCAGCAGGTCGGCCAGCGCGCCGGGGATTGTAATTGGATAGGCCGTCGGGTTGGCATGGAGCGCCATGCGCCAGACCCCGCCGCGTCGCGGCTGGCCAGCACTGGTGGTCGGGGTAGCGGCTGGTTGCTGGGCCGGCGTCGTCGCGGCGGCGGCCGTCGGGCTCGGCTGAGCACCAGTAGCGCCGCTCGGGGTCGACGCACCGCCCTCCTCGCCCCCGCCGCAGGCCGCCAGAGCGGCGCCCGAGACGAGCGCGGCGCTGCTGAACATGGCGAGCTGGAGCAGCTCGCGACGCGAGACACGCACGCCAGCGCTGCGGAGTTGCTGGAGCACCCGGTCGACTGACTCTCCCATCGATGCCTCCCTCCTCGTCACCTCGAAGCCTCCTCACGATTCGCCACTCTCGATCGAAACCGATCCGGGGTATCGGCCGTCACCGGAGCTCCACACCAGCCGGGAGCGCCTGACCGTTCGACCCGGCCAAGCGGTAGCCCAACCGCCGGGAGATCTCCGCAGCGGCAGCCATCACGGCCGCGCGGTAGCGCGCCCGTTCGGCCGCACCGAAGCGCGAGACCGGCATGGCGATGCTCACGCCGGCGATCACTACTCCGTGGCGGTCGAAGATCGGCGCAGCGATGGCGCAGGCACCGAGGTCCAGATCCTCGTCGCTCACGGAATAGCCGCGCTCGCGGATCGCCGCCAGCTCCGCCCGGAGCGCGTCGGGGTCGGTGATCGTCCGCGGGGTGAACCGCTGGAGCGGCTGGCGATGGGTCAAATAGCGCTCGATGCTCTCCGGCGCCGAGAAGGCGAGCAGCAACTTGGGCACAGCCCCCGCATGGAGCTGAAAGCGGGCGCCGATCTTGGCCGTGATCTGGAGGAGCCGCGCGCTGTCGCGCTTGTCGATGCAGATCGCCGTGAACTCGTCGGCGCGGGCGATCAGGTTGATCGTCTCGCCAGTCTCCTGCGCCAGTCGATCGAGTACCGGACCCGCCGCCTGGACCAGCGAGGAGCCGCGCGAGGCGACCGCCCCGAGCTCGGTCAGCGCGTAGCTGAGCGTATACGTCTTCGCCTCCGGATCCCAGTTGAGCAGACCCTCGGCAGTCAACGTCCGCAGCAGCCGGAACACCTGGTTCTTGCTGAGTCCCGTAATCTGGCTCAATTCGGTGACGCCGAACCTGTGCGGAGGCGTGAGGAAGGCACGCAGGAGCTGAACGGCTCGCCCAACGGCGTCGATGTAGTAGCGGGGAGGAGCAACGGTTGTTTGACTCATCCAAACTCCGTTCTACTCTCAGTAACATCCTAGAGGATTTGGCCTCGTCTGTCAAGCGGGATCACAGGGAATCTCCCGCCTCTATCCCTGGTTTCGTGCGTTACAAAACCGGCGTACTCGCGGGACAGAACGAGGAAACCACACTGAGGCGTCATCGATGTGCGCAGATATCTGGGGTAGAGGAAGCTACTGCGCGGGCGGCCAACCTTCGCTGATGCCGCTCGTGGCCGATCAGCGCTGGTAGACCGCGCGGACCGCTACTGCCCTGGTGCTGGCAGGACGGGAACGCGAGACGCAATCACTAGATTGCGCTCCTGGCGAGTGCGCGCATGCTCAGCGTCGTCCCTGATGGGAGGACGGAGGTGGACTCTTCAGGCGACTATGCAGCCGCCCGAGCAGGTCTCGCTGGGCACCGGTACGAGCCGCGCGGGTGTTCTCGTCCGAGACAGCCTCAGCGAGCTCGGCGCGCAGGACCGGCACCTCGCGCGGTGCCTCGATCCCGACTCGCACCCGTTCCCCCTCCACCGACAGGATCACGACCCGGATGCCATCTCCGATGACCAGCGCCTCGCCGGGCCGCCGGCTGAGGACGAGCATCGGTCGCCTCACTTTCCGGCCGGAGCGACCGGATGCCGCGTGCTCCAGGGTGAACCCGACAGCACGACTTGCGAGCCGCAGCCGCGCCCGAAGTCGAGCACCAGCGGGCCGAGCAGGTTCGCGGTGACCGAGTCGTCCGCATGCACCGACAGCGTGCAGTAGAGCCGCACCGACGGGTCACGTCCCAGACCGAGAGCGTGCAGTAGCCCGAGATCATCGGGGTTCAGCGTCGACAGGAAGCCGGGTACCAGGTCCTCCACTTCAGCCAGGACGAACGCGACGTCCTCATCGTCGAGCGATTGCAGCACTGCCAGCCCGGGCACCTCGCCCGGCACGACGAACGCGAAGCGCCGCCACTCCGGGCAGCCGACCAGGCCGAAGGGGAAAACGATCTCGACCGGCTCCCGGCCTGGGGCAACCTCGAGGCTTCCCGAGGCCGGCTGCTGGCTCTGCTTGGGCATGCTCATGGAAAGCGTTCCTTTCTGTCAAAATGAGGCTCAGCGCAGGTAGTCAGCCAGCGTAGGCTGAATCGCCTTGGCGCCGGCCTGGAGCGCGGCACGGTAGGTCAACTCCTCCTTCGCGAAGCGGGTGATCGCCTCGGCCATATCGGTATCGTGGGCCTCGCTCAAGAGCCGCAGCGTGCTGGTATGCGCGTCGAGCAGCCGGTCGCGCTGGGCATCGAGCCGGTTGACCCGGGCGCCGACCTCAGCCTGGGCGGCGAGAAGCTGGCTGTGGGCGCTGTCGAGCTGGCTGAGGCTCGCCTGAATGGCAGCGGCATTGCCGAGCGCGACGGCATCGCGGGCGGCCTTGACCGCTTGCAGCACCGGCAGAATCGCCACGTCGCCCGTCACGTTGATGGGAAGAGTGACGCCGGCATCGATCATCCGCTCCAAGCTATCACTGTCGCCCTGATAGGTCGGGGGGTCGGTCGTCAGGTCGAACGGCTCGGTCTGCGTCCTCTGGCCAGCGAACAGGTACTGACCCGCGTGAGCGAAGTTGCCGGTGTTGGCGATCTGCTGCTGCAGCGCCGTTAACTCCTGCCAGATCGCGTTGCGGTCCGGAGCCGAGAGCGTGTCGTTGGCTGCCTGGACGACCAGCTCGCGTGCCCGCTGCAGGGCGTTACCGATGGTCGTCAGCGCCTGGTCGGTCAGGTCGAGCCAGGAGCGGGCCTGCTCGACGTTCTGCGCGTATTGCTCGATCTGCGCGCTCGCCGATTGAAGCCGGAGGATCGTCGCCGCGCCGACCGGGTCGTCCGACGGCCGGTTGACACGCTTGGCCGACGTGATCTGCTCGTGGACGCGCTCCATCCGGCTCAGGTTGCGCGAGAGGTTGCGCAGCAGGGTATCGACCAGCATCCCATGAGTGACGCGCATGCCCTTCTCCTATCGCCCGACGATGCCCATACCGTTGATAATGCGGTCGAGCATCTCATCGACCGCCGTGATCGCTCGCGCTGCCGCCTGGTAGGCGTGCTGGAATTTGACCAGGTTCGCCATCTCTTCGTCGATCGAGACGGCAGAGATCTCCTGCCGCTGCCGGTCGATCGCCTGCACCAGCGTCTCCTGGTTCTCCTTCGCCACCTGAGCTTGCCGGGAATCCCCGCCGAGTTTGGCAATCAGCGCATTGTAGAAGTCGTTGACCGTGGCAGTATTGCTATTCATCACCAGCGCGTAACGGAGGTCGGCGATCTGCCGGGCCACGTCGTTGTTCCCGGGCGCCCCCGGGGCGCTCGATGCCGCAATCAGAGCTGGGTCGCTCACCAGAGCGGGATTCACTCGGAGGTCGCCGCTCGGCAGTATCTCGAAGAAGTCGCGCCCGGGTGGTGGCGGCAAGGTATCGGTCAGCCCGTAGCCAGTTTGGTGCAAGGCGTTCACCTTGTTCGCTAGGGCATCGCGGATGCTCTCCACCTGCGCCAGCAGGCCAGGCACGACCGTGTTGTGAAGGTCGAGCAGCGCTGTCAGCGAGCCGCGCTGGATCGCGGCCGCGCTGCCGCTCGCCTGCCAGGCGATGCTCGCCGTCCCTCCGGAGATGACGACCTTGAGTGCGAAGGACTGATCCTGGTCGACCAGCGGATAGCCTCCGAGGTACAGGTTGACGGCGCCATTGGG
>Ga0101941_1001970_pt1 | contig 11124 bp, 9 predicted proteins | sample DewCreD2012metaG_3_FD_75242 | JGI IMG/M metagenome (GOLD analysis project Ga0101941, IMG submission 75242) | Hot spring sediment bacterial and archeal communities from British Columbia, Canada, to study Microbial Dark Matter (Phase II) - Dewar... ...
CCAACACGCCTGTCGGCAGTCTCCGGAACAGTCGCGGTAGCGCCATTGCAAGTGCGTCAGCGCGAACCACGGCGGGCTGACGCTCGCCGCTTCTGGCTTGCGCAGGACGATCGTCTGCGAATGTATGCGGAATTGTCTTAGCAAGTGCGATTCCCACACCACGGCGGGCTGACACCCGCCGCTCTTGGTTACGCGTGCGACAATCGTCTGCGAATGTGTGCGAATTATCCTCGCAGGCGCGATTCCCACACCACGGCGGGCTGACGCCCGCCGCTCCTGCTGCGTGTGCGTTTGTGCATCGCAAAAGTCGCAATTCCGTCGGCCGGCGAACGCGCGCCAACAAGAGCGGGGGTGACGTAAGCCCCCCGTGGTTCGTGAACCGGCGATTCCGAAGACGATTCGATTCCCGTTCAGCGCCGACCACCACAAGAGTGGTTGCGGCAACGCCATTGCAACGGCGTCCGCCAACACGCCTGTCGGCAGTCTCCGGAACAGTGGCGGTAGCGCCTTTGCAAGTGCGTCAGCGCGAACCACGGCGGGCTGACGCTCGCCGCTCCTGGCTTGCGCAGGACGATCGTCTGCGAATGTATGCGGAATTGTCTTAGCAAGTGCGATTCCCACACCACGGCGAACTGACACCCGCCGCTCCTGCTGCGTGTGCGTTTGTGCATCGCGAAAGTCGCAATTCAGCCGGCGGCCGAACGCGCGCCAACAAGAGCGGGGGGTGTAAGCCCCCGTGGTTCGTGAAATGGCGATTCGGAAGACGATTCGATTCCCGTTCAGCGCCGACCGCCACAAGAGTGGTTGCGGCAACGCCATTGCAACGGCGTCCGCCAACACGCCGGACGACAGTCTGCCGAGCAATTGCGGAAGCGCCTTTGCAAGTGCGTTGCCCATTCGCCACGGCGGGCTGACGCCCGCCGCTCCTGGTGCATGTGCGTTTGTGCATCGCAAAAGTCGCAATTCCGCCGGCGGGCGAACGGCGCCTGAACAAGAGCGGGGGGGCGTAAGCCCCCCGTGGTTCCGGAACCGCGCCTGCGAGGAAGATTCCGCACGCGTTCGCACACGACCACCGGACGCGCGGGACCAAGAGCAGGGGGCGTCAGCCCCCCGTGGATCACGGTAACGCGCTCGCAATGACGATGCTCCATATGCGAGAGGCTGCCGACGCTGCACCGGCGACCCGCATCGCAATCGCGGTAGCCGCAATCACGGCGGTCTAACGCCCGCCGCTCCTGTGCGCCGCACGAAGCCGCGCCTGCGTGCGATTCGGGAGTTCCTCTGCATGCGCGGCATCGCCACACGGCGGGCTGACGTCCGCCGCTCCTGTTCCCGGGCGCGATGGCGACGTGCGAATGTCTGGTGAATCGTTGTTGCGGAGTCGCTACCGCAACCACGGCGGGCTTACACGCGCCGCTCCTAGTGCTGTGTGAACGCGCGCCTACTTGCGGTTTGCGATTTTCCTTGCATGTGCGTCGTCGAGCCACGGCGGGCTGACACCCGCCGCTCCTGTGCATGTGCGTTTGTGCATCGCAAAAGTCGCAATTCCGTCGACCGGCGAACGGGCACGACCAAGAGCGGGGGGCGTAAGCCCCGCGTGGTTGCAAGGACGCGATTGCAACGGCGTGCGCCAACGCACCGGCGACAGTCTGCCGAACAATTGCGGAAGCGCCTTTGCAAGTGCGTCAGCGCAACACACGGCGGGCTGACGTCCGCCGCTGCTGTTCCCGGGCGCGATGGCAGCGTGCGAATGTCTGGTGGATCGTCGTTGCGGAGTCGCTACCGCAACACACGGCGGGCTGACACCCGCCGCTCCTCGTGTGCGACGAGCGCTGGGGGCTGTGTTCTGGCTAGTGCGCTGGCGATGCTAGCCGCGGATGATTGTCTGGCCGCCGGCATGAATGGTTGCGGGACTGGCGACGATATCGGCGGCAACGAGGGCGAGGGCGAAGGCGATGGCGAGATCATCGGCCTGACCTGCGGGAGCGCGGAGTGTGGTGCCTTCGATGCTGGCGAGTTGCTCGAAAGTGCGACGATGGTGCAAGCGACACTGCTGCTGGCGCAAACGTTCCGCCAGGCGCGTCCAGAGTGCGGCTTTGCTAGCGGTCGTGGTCAGCCAACCGGGGCGGCCATCCAGACCCGGCAACAGCGGTGGTAACAGCGAGCCGGGTGCCAATTGGCTGGCTTGTTCCATCCACCAGAGCAACACGGCATGACCGTGCTGATTGCGTTCGACCAGAACAGGAGCCTGGCCATACAGTTTCGCCAGATGGGCCAGGCGTTCGGCAAAGACAGCCGGTTCGGCCCGGCCAGCAAGGACGGCGACTTCCTCATTCGTGGGGAGTTCCAGCACGACTGCGGCGGATTCATCGCTCTGGGGATTGCCCTCGGCCGGGTCGGCACCGATAACGTATCGGCGCTGAGGTAGCGGCCAGCGATAAACCGTCAATAGCGAGCCAAAATCGTCGCAGAACGGCGCCCGGTCGCCCTGGCTGGCATCGAGGGAAATCGGCGGCAGTTCCTGGTAACAGGCCAGCAGCCATTCCAGTGGGAAACGTTTTTCGCGCTGGCGTGGTGCCAGGGCCTCCGCATCGCTGGCCGGGTATTGTTCGTACAGTTCATCCAACGAGCTGGTGCGGGCGAGAATATCGCGCCGGATTGCCGCATACCAGGCCTGGTCCCGATCCGGTCGCGCCTGCCAGGGGAGAAAAATCGCGTGCCAGTCGGTTCGGCCCGTGCGGGCTTCCTGGTAAAGGCGCTGGAAAGTGCTGTGCTCCTGGGACTTGTTGACGCGGGACAGCACCACGATTTGCCCACCGGCATCAATGGTCGGTTTGACACTGCGCAGCAACCGGTCGAGGTCGGGGACGAGGTCGGCTTCGTCGAGAATGGCCAGGGTCGCCGTGTAGCTGTCCCCGGCATTGCTGGGAAACGCCCGGGCGACGGAACCGTTGGCCAGCATCCAGCAGTCGCGCGCCTCGCGCACCGCTTCCGGCAATTGCATCCAGAGAGGAAGTCGGCGAAACATCCCCCGCAGCCGTTCTTCACCGAGCAGGTATTCCGCTTCTTCCTGCCGCCGGGAAAAGATCAGCACCGTCGCTGACGGATGAAAGAGCATCCGCCACAAGGCATATCCAAGCACCAGCCAGGACAGCCCCAGTTGCCGTGCCTTCAGAATCACGATCTGCCGGTAACGGAGCAAATCGCTGGCCACCTGCCATTGCGCCGGCCAGAGGCGAAACCGCAGCCAGTCCCGCTGTACGGCATCGTAAATCCAGGCGTGCTCGCACAGAAAATAGTGCAGCGATTGGCGACATTTCCGTGTTTCTGCCAGGATGCGTTGCTTCATGGGCACCGCCCGATAGTAGTCGCAAGAGCGGCGGGCGTAAGCCCCCGTGCTGTGCGATAATCGCGTTGGCAGGCGAATGCGTCTTCCGACGATGAACGCACGCCGTCAGGAGCGGCGAGCGTGAGCAAAGGGCGAGTAGCGAATCCAGGAGCGGCGAGTGTAAGCCCGCTGTGGACCGCAGCAGCGACTGACGTCATTCCGCGGTGGCCGGAGGCTGATTCCGACGCAGCCAGGATTCGAGCTGTCGGTCGGCGGTCAGAGCCTGCTTTAAGGTCAGGGTAGGCAGTTTCAAGCGCTGTTCTTCTCGCCGCCAGTGCCGCAACAAGCGTTCCCGCTGCCCCAGCAGTTTCAGCAATCGGTCGAGCACGGGCAAATCCCCCTGGACAGCCTGCCGCCAGAGACTGCGAATCAGGCGATCCAGTCGGGATAACTCCAGCCGTTGCAACAGTACCAGTCCTTCCTGCGGTGCCAGTTTCAGAGCCTGTCGCAACAGTTTCCAGACCTGCCAGTTCGAGTCCAGGCCGAGCAACTGGCAAATCTCAGGGTAACCGCATCCGGCCAGGCGCAATTCGAGCACCTGCCGCGCCAGCTGACTGCGATCGCCGGTCGCCCCGCTGGACGTGGCCGCTGGACCGATCGGCGAGGCACGCGGAGTCACCTCTTTGGCAGAGGGATTGTCAGGGCGCTGCTGGAGCTTGCGTGGCGGGCGTTTGGCCATGGTGCTTCTCCTGCTGCCAGGCTGGGCCGACATACAGAAACGTCGCCGTCAATCGTCCGGCACTGTGCGTGGACCAGCGAGCGGCGTGAGCATGACCGAAGCGGAGCAACTTCCAGACTCGGCTGCGCGCACGGTGGCGGATCATCGCCGGATGACTCGTGATCGAGTAAAAACGCCGACCCTGCGCTTTCAACCATCCGCCCAGCCATTCGCTCACGGCGTTGCCAATGCCCAGTCCCTGAAAATCCGGCAGGACGACGGTGCGATGTTCCCGGCAAGCGCCCGCCACTCCGTACATCGGCAGGTAACTGGTGAAAGCGACGGCTTCTTTTTCCCAGCAGGCAACGAAGCAGCGGGCCGAGCGGTGGATCTCCGTGCTCAGATAATGATGCGGGCTAAACACGCCCCAGAGGTCGCGATGGGCGGCGTGGATGGTGAGACGGACTGGTGGGCGACCCCGGCTGGAGCGACGAAAAAATTGCCGACTCCAGGTATCGTAAATCCAATCGGGATCGAGCCAGGGGATGATATCGCGATGGCAAGTCAGGGCGACCAGTTTCGGTCGGCCACGGCGACGCAAGGCCCGGGCCACACTGGCACAACATACCCGCGCCGCTCGACGATCTACCAGACTGCTGAACTCGTCCAGCACCACCACGGGTTTATCTTCGAGCAAAGCCCGCGCCAGGTCGCAGCGAAATTGTTGACCCGCAGAAAGTTCGCGGTAACGCTTCAGCCAGTGCGGCGGCGAGGAAAAACCCACCGCCGATAATGCCTGAACAATTTCGCGGACGCTGTAATGCGGAGGAAAAGCATCCACGATGGCGGCATTGTCCGGCCAGTCGTAACCGGACACATAAGCCTCCTCGCCAAACAGTGCCCGCCCCAGGCTGGTTTTTCCCGATCCCGATGGCCCGACAATCAGCCCGATTTGCCAGGAGAGATTCTCCAGGGGCAAGTCCGCGGCGAATTCCTCGACCCATTCTTCGCGTGCGGGCAAATCAAACATGCCCTGCACCTGGGCCACGCGAAAACTGGCTAGCACAAGACTGCGATGGCATACCCGTACCTGCATGGGCGACCTCCCGTTTCAGAAAGCCAGCACTCGACACCGCCAACCTTCGGCACGCAGACGCTCATAAAGCTGGCGTTGCGTCGGTTCATCGGGACATTCGACAATCACCTCGAAGCGTGCTGCGGGCAGGTTGGCCACCGGCCGGGCCGCTTCCGCCGCGGTCAGGATGTCCGGTGTCAAAGGAAGTTCGTGTTGCCGAGCATACGCCGTCAACGCCTCCGCCAAGGCCGCATCCGGCTCACCCAGCGTACTTAGCAATTCCTGCCAGCCTTGCTGATCCGCCTCCGCCAGGGCCGAAAGCGGGTCGAGCAACGCGAGAATTTTGCGTTCCTGCTCTTGCGACCAAGAACCGACCAGGACGGGCACCTTCTGTCCGCTGGCCAGCTCCTTCCGCAGATGTCCGTCGAGCAGCCGTCCAGTGCGTTCGTTGTACAGCAAAGCCCCGGCCCAGCCGACCTCTCGCAGCAGATGCGCCAGCGCCTGTCGTTGCCGCGACGGATGGCGACGCCAGTTCTCCGGATGGGGCGTCAGCCGATCTGCTTCCCACCACTCCAGCCGTAAGTCCCGCGGCGGTGCCACCGACTCGGCAGAACAGCAGCCCGACGGTTGCCCAAGATGCTCGCCCGGCGGTATGGAATCCCCGGTGCGATCAGCGGGATGGCCCATGCTCGGCTCAGCCTCGATGGTCTGGGCCGGCGACCCCGGAAGGGCCGGTTCCGCTCCCTTCTTTTCCGGGTGGACTTCTCTCATCGCGATATCTCCTGGGGGTTCGGGTGGGGAATTGGCTAAGTGGTCTTTTGTACACTTGACGATAATATGCCACAAGCCCCGTGGACGCGTCAAGACCAATTTAGGGAAATAACATCTTCCCGCAGGCACGACCTGTGTCGTCCTGCCGATAACCACCGCGACTATCCGAACTGTTGCGTACGGGGCAAGGTTCGGGAGTTGCCCGCACCGCAAGCGCCACCGCGTGCAACAACCGATGCGACCAGGGTAGATTCGCAACCGAACCCAGCCGAACTGCTCGCTTTCGCGGGTTCGGCGGCTACTTCATCATGCCGCGACGGCGAGCCAGGTCGAAGAGGAACTGATACCGTTCCTGGATACGCAAATCGCGCTTTTCTTCGGCGCGGTTCATTTCGTCGCGTGCCTCGCCGAGCTCCCGTTCCAGCTCTTCGATGCGCAGGCGTAACAATTCCATGTCGACTTCCACGAGTCGTTTGGCGGCATCGCGTAACTCGGCCTGCAAATTCGGCTTTTCCACGGTGTTGCTGGTGCTCAGTCGCGCCACCAGCACCAGGGCCCGACTTTCGGTCTTCCAACGTTCCAGCTCGAGTTGATAGCGACGTTCGTCATGGGCCCGCAGTTCGGTCAGCGCTTCGCAGAATTGGAAGATTTCGCAAATCTCCTGCTGATACCGTTTCCAGTCGGAACGCCGAACCCGCTCCAAGAGCGGTAGCAAATCGGGATAATTCCGCCGCACAAACGTCAACGCCGCCGCTTCCCGCTCCTCGGTAAATATGGGCAGTTGCGGTTCTGCCGCGGACGATACCGCTGGCTGACCCGCAAGCAGTCCGGAGATCAGGCAGGCACAGGCCAGCAGCGCGTGGACAACAGCCCCACCTGGCCGCCGTCGCCATTGGTCCCGAACCCGGCAGGTCTGGCCCACCTCGGTTCGGAGGCCGGACGGCCCTCGTCGGGGATGGGAACCACCGGGATTCGGCCTGCCTGTAGCCCAATCGGGTCGGCCACCGGGCAACGCCCACACCTGCCTCGAGCCATCCGGTTCGACTAGATAGCGCCCGCGCGAATCGGCAAAATCGCTCCCGCTCATGAGCCAACCCCCTCACATGCCCACTGCCTTATTACTTGGACAAGGCCGGCTGAGGAATTCTAAGAGCGGCCCGTGCGCCGGTGGGGCATGCACCGCACGAGCAGCCTTTTTCTGCCCGTTACTGTGCTGCAATTGGTTGACACGCTCGGCCGTGGTCAAATCCGCGTAAGCGACGGCGGCAAGGTCTTCGTTTTCTTCGGCGGCAACCGGAACCAGGCCGGACGTCTCGCCAGGCGCCGCTGGTCCGGCGAACGGTGCAGCGGCAGGCGGGTGAGCGATGCGGCGAAGCTGGTCAAGCCCGGCCAGCAGTGCCAGGGTCGTGACCGCTCCGACGCAGGCAGCCAGGGCCAGACTCCACCATTGCCAACGCGGAACAGTCGCTGCCCGTGTTTCTGCTGGTGTCTGGCGGCGTAACCGTCGCCGCAGCTGGTCCCGCCAACCGACCGGCGGACTGGGCACCAGCCAGCTCGCCGACAGCTTTTCCATGACACGGACCAGGGCCTCGCGGGCTTCCTGGGACTCGGCGAGTTGCCGTTCAAAGATGGCTGTCTCTTCCGCGGTCAGTTCGCCGACTACGTACAGCACCGCTTGCCGCTGCCAGGATTCGCATGCCTGTGGGGTCATGAGGACACTCCGAGGCTAGTGGGGGGTACAGGTTCGGGATAGCCCGGCAGAAAATCCTTGCTGTCAGCGGAGCGGCTCACTGCCGGGATTCGTGTCTCCGGTCGGAGAGTTTTCCGCTAGCCGCAGTATACGTTTCAAGGCCTGATGCCAGCATGCCAGGGCCGTGCCCAAGGGAAATCCCAGCCGGGCTGCGATTTCCCGAAAGCGAAGTCCTTCGAAAAGCCGCATCCAGACCACTTCCCGTTGCCGCTGGGGCAGCTGCGTCAGCCAGCGTTCGACCTGGTCGGTCAGTTCTTGGCTCTGGAGTTGCTGCCAGGGTTCGGGGGTAGAAGCGGGCAGGGGCAGCTCTTCGACGCGACGTTCTGCCGACCCAAAACGCTTCTGCAGCGCTTGCCGACGCCGTTCCAGCATGGCCTGATGGTAGGCCACCGTGAACAGCCAGCCCCGAAAATGATGCCGATCCACTCCGTCGAGCCGACTCAGGGCCGTGTAAAAGGTCTCCTGTAGGACGTCCTCGGCGCGATGCGGATCGCGGAGCAGACCCAGCACGAACAGGTACACGGGTTTTTCGTATCGGCTCAACAAAGTCTCCAGAGCCCATTCGTCGCCGGTACTCCAGCGCTGGAGCAGTTCCGCGTCGCTGACGGGGGCGTCGAGCTGGGGCGTGGTCGGGATCGACTCCGACTCGGCCGACGGCGTCTGCAACCCGGCTTGCACCGCTCCCGTTTCCGACGAGGAGCTGACTTCCGCCTGAGTGGGGCACGGCGGATTTACGCCCTCCACTCCTGTGCGACCAGCGTCTATCTTGTCGGTGCGCGACGCCGACTTTTTATTGTTTCCCGACATACCGCTCGCTCATTTTTAGGGACACGAAACAATTCCGCTTGCTGCACTGGGTCTGGCCCGATCGCAGCTGAGGGAATTCCTGCGGTGGAGTTCCGATGCACAGGGTTTTTGTAGAGGGGACTGGCATCCTCGCCCACTTCTTAGGCAGACACGGCAGAGTTGCGCTTCCGATTCAGGCCAGGCACTAGCCCTGCATGGCTTCACGGTAAGCCGACACCAGCCCATCTATTTCCTCGCGGCGGCGGGTTTCGGTGACGGCGAGGCTGACGGCCTGCCGCAGATCGGGATACCACCTCCCCAACCAGAGTCCGCCCAGGTAACCGCACTGCAGTAACCTCTGCAGGACGCGTTGCGGTTCGGCTGGTAACAGCAGGGTGAACTCTTTGAAAAAGGGTCGGTCGAACGCCAGCCGCACCCCCGGAACTGCGCATAACCGTTCTGCCAGGTAATGGGCTTTGCGGAGACACAGTTCGGCGGTTTCCCGCAAGCCTTGCGGCCCGAGTGCCGCCAGATAAACGGCGGCACGCAAGGCCATTAGCCCCTGGTTGGTGCAGATGTTAGAGGTGGCCTTTTCCCGCCGAATGTGTTGCTCGCGGGTCTGCAAAGTCAACACCCAGCAGCGCTGCGCATGCCGATCCAGTGTCTGACCCACCAGCCTTCCCGGCATCTTGCGGACATAGGCCTGACGACAGGCAAGGATGCCCAGATACGGCCCGCCAAATTGCATGGGAATGCCTAACGCCTGCCCCTCAGCAACAACAATGTCGGCTCCATAATCTCCAGGTCGGCGGAGCAGTCCCAAGCTGATCGGGTCCACGCTCACGACGAAAAGCGCTCCTTGCCGATGCGTGCGCTCGGCCAGCTCTTCCACTTCCTCCAGATGGCCGAAAAAATTCGGGTGCTGCACCAGTACCGCCGCCGTGTCCTCCGTCAACGCCGCGTTGAGCCTGTCCGGGTCGAGAAAGCCCTGGGGGGTCGGCAAGGTGACCAATTCCGGTTCCAGATGGGCCAGATACGAACGCACGGTCTGGCGGTAATGGGGATGGACGCTTTCAGCCATGAGGATGCGACCGTAGCGGCCAGTCACGCTCAGGGCCATCATCGCGGCTTCGGCCAGGGCACTGCCCCCCTCATACAGACTCGCATTGGCCACCTCCATTCCGGTCAACTGGCAGATCAGCGTCTGGTATTCGAAAAACGCCTGCAAACTCCCCTGACTGGCCTCGGCCTGATACGGCGTGTAGGCAGTGTAAAATTCACTGCGACTGGCGATGGCATCCACCACCGCCGGGATAAAATGGTCGTAGCTGCCTCCACCCAGAAAGCAAACCGCTTCCCGACCCACTCGGTTCCTCGCCGCCAGACTGCTGAGATGTTCCGTCAATTCCTGTTCGGTCAGTGCCGGCAAAACCTGAGGCAGACGCTCCAATCGTGCCGCTGGCGGAATGCATGCAAACAATTCGTCCACCGACTCCAATCCCAGCGACGCCAGCATCTCCTGCTGCTGTTGCGGGGTGTTGCCGATGTAGGCCACTTTTGCACTCCCAGATGGTTATATTTCTTTTGCCCGCGCGATTCCTTTCGTGTCCTGTCATTCCCTTCAGCTAAGCTGGTATGAAACGGTGGCACTGTTGACAATGGCCAGGCGGATGCCGCTCCGGATTCCGAACGAACCAATCGCGGTCAGAGATTCCCGGCGGGCTAACGCCCGCCGCTCTTGATGTTGCACGCGCGTCCTCCTTGCGATTGACCGTTTCCTTTCCGAGTGCGTTACCCGAAGCACGGCGGGTTGACACCCGCTGCTCTTGGTTGCAGGGCAGACGTTTGCCGGTGAAATTGCGACTTCTGCGATGTACAAACGCACACACAAGAGCGGCAGACGTTAGCCCGCCGTGGGGCGATAACGCACAGGCAAGGGGAATGGCGAGTCGCAAACAGGCGCAGATTCACGCAGCACAAGAGCGGCAGGCGTTCGCCCGCCGTGGGGATTGGAAAACCCGCTTGCGAAGCCGATTCGATTATTTCTGTTCAACGGAGACCACCACAGGAGGGCCGGGACATCAGCCCACGCTGGTGATGACACCGCGACTGCAACCGCCACCCACCGCCCCGGGACCAGGTGGGCGGCGCACCTACATCAGCCCACGGTGGTGATGATACCGCGACTGCAACGGCGTTCGTCGCTGCACCGTCGGGAGTCTGCCGCGCCCTCGTGGATGCGCTCGCGCGAGTGCGTTACTCGAAGCACGGCTCTTGACGTTGCACGAGCGCATTTTTCGAGATTGGGCATTCCCTTTGCGAGTGCGTCACTCGAAGCACGGCGGGTTGACGCCCGCCGCTCTTGATGTTGCACGCGCGTGCTCGTTGCGATTGACCGTTTCCTTTCCGAGTGCGTTACTCGAAGCACGGCGGACGTTTGCCGGTGAAATTGCGACTTCTGCGATGCGCAAACGCACATACACAGGAGCCGCAGACGTTCGCCCGCCGTGCGGATTGGAAAACCCGCTTGCGAAGCCGATTCGATTTCTGTTCAACGAAGACCACCGCAGGAGTGCCGGGACATCAGCCCACGCTGGTGATGACACCGCGACTGCAACCGCCACCCACCGCCCCGGGACCAGGTGGGCGGCGCACCTACATCAGCCCACGGTGGTGATGATACCGCGACTGCAACG